>Ga0207706_10000025_pt1 | contig 150958 bp, 150 predicted proteins | sample KBSC53metaG_FD_184318 | JGI IMG/M metagenome (GOLD analysis project Ga0207706, IMG submission 184318) | Corn rhizosphere microbial communities from Kellogg Biological Station, Michigan, USA - KBS C5-3 metaG (SPAdes) (version 2) | ecosystem: Host-associated > Plants > Roots > Rhizosphere >...
CCAGGCGATAGATCTCCTCGACGTACTCCTCCGACGCGTCGTGGGCAAAGTTGCAGGTCTTGGAGATGGCCGAGTCGTTGTATTCCTGGAAGGCGGCCTGCATCCGGATGTGCCACTCCGGCTTGATGTCGTTCGCGGTGGTGAAGACCCGCTGCCACTTCTCCGGCACCTCGTCGTAGACGATGGACCCGGTGGCCGCGATCCGCTGCATCAGCTCGTCGGAGTACCACCCCTCCTTCTTCGCGATGGCGATGAAGTCCTCGTTCACGTCCGGCATCAGGACGCCGGCCTGGTTCCGCATGAAGGCCACGGCGAAGAGCGGCTCGATCCCCGAGCTGCATCCGGCGATGATCGAGATGGTCCCGGTCGGCGCCACGGTGGTCACGTTGCAGTTCCGGAGCCGCTTCATGGGACGGATCCGCTCGCCCAGCTCGTTCCGGGCGCAGGTGCCATCCAGGCCCCAGATGCTCTTCTCCCACTCGTAGAACACCCCGCGCTGCATGGCGAGGCGCTCCGACTCCACCTTGGCCTCGTCGTCCACGTACTTCATGATCTTCCGGCCCATCTCGACCCCTTCCTCGGAGTCATACGGAATGCCGAGCCGGACCAGCAGGTCCGCCATGCCCATGACGCCGAGGCCGATGCGGCGGATCCGCTTGGACAGCTCGTCGATCTCCACCAGCGGGTAGTTGTTGGCGTCGATGACGTTCTCGAGGAAGTGGGTGGACAGGTGGATCACCTGCCGCATGTGGTCCCAGTCGATCACCCCGTCCTTGACGAAGTACCCGACGTTGATCGAGCCGAGGTTGCAGACGTCATAAGGAAGGAGAGGCTGCTCGCCGCAGGGATTGGTCGCCTCGTAGGCGCCGAGGTGCGGGACCGGGTTGTAGTAGTTGGCGCGATCGATGAAGAAGACGCCGGGCTCGCCGGTCTTCCAGGCGCCGTGGATGATCTTCTCCCAGACCTGGCGGGCCTTGAGCTTCCCGACCGGCTCCTTGGTCTTGGGATGGATCAGGTCGTACTCACCATCATCCTCGACCGCCGCCATGAAGGCGTCGGTGACCGCGACCGAGATATTGAAGTTGGTGATCTTGGTCGTGTCGTCCTTGCAGGTGATGAAATCCATGATGTCCGGATGATCCACCCGCAGGATCCCCATGTTGGCGCCCCGCCGGGTGCCGCCCTGCTTGACCACGTCGGTTGACGCGTCGTACAGGCTCATGAAGGAGACCGGACCCGAGGCGACGCCCATCGTGGAGCGCACGATGTCGTTCTTGGGCCGGAGCCGGGAGAAGGAGAACCCGGTGCCGCCACCGGACTGGTGGACCAGGGCCATCGCCCGGAGGGTGTCGTAGATGCCATCCCGGCCGTTGGAGAGGGTGTCCGCAACCGGCAGGACGAAGCAGGCCGAGAGTTGCCCCAACGGCCGGCCCGCATTCATCAGGGTCGGCGAGTTGGGCATGAACATCCGGTTGGCCATCAGTCCGAAGAACGCCTCGGCCACGGCCTCGACGGCGCCGGTGGACGCTCCATACCTGCGATCCGGCTCCGCCACCGTCCGGGCCACTCGCCAGAACAGGTCGGCGGCCTCTTCGACCGGCTGGCCTGCGTCATCCTTGATGAGGTAGCGCTTTTCCAGCACGGTGAGAGCGTTGGGCGAGAGCTGCAGGGAGCGTTTCGAAGCGGGAGAAGTCGCCATGGGCCTGTCACTCGTTCGAACGAGTGTCACAAGGGTATAACCGAAAGATAACGGAGTGATCAGCGGGAAGAAAAAACGGAGTTCAAAGGTACGGAAGCTGGTTGATCGCATCAATACGCGGGAAACTGGCGGAATTCCGCGCCGGATGGGTTTTCACATCACAAATGTGGTGGACACGACGGGATCCGTGATGAGGAGAGAGGGAGTAGGGAGTGGGGAGTAGGGTGTGGGGTGTAGAGGTTCTAGTCGATTCGAAGGCAACTCGCCACAAAGGCGACAGGGGAAGGGGGACAGGGGGTTAGGTAAACTCGGAACTCGGAACTCGGAACTGGTACTAGGTACTCGGTACTCGGTACTTGTAGTTCTTCGCCTGCTCAACGTAATGCTGCCAAGTCCCTTGAATCCGACGAGCAAGCTCCTCATCCACCACCCGCACCACCTTCCCCGGCACTCCCATCACCAGCGACCCGGGCGGCACTACCATCCCTTCCTTCAATACCGCGCCCGCTGCGATCACGCTCCCCTTCCCCACCACCACACCGTTGAGCAGGATGCTGCCCATTCCGATCAGGCACTCCTCCTCCACCCGGCAGCCGTGAAGGATCACCCGGTGGCCCACGCCGACGCGGGGGCCCACGATGCAGGGTTGGCCCTCGTCAACGTGGACGATGGTGCCGTCCTGGATATTGCTCTGCTCTCCGATCGAGATCGGCGCCATGTCGCCCCGGAGAACCGCGGTGAACCAGACGCTCGACTCGCTGGCCAGCGTCACGTCGCCCAAAACCACCGCGCCCGGAGCTACGAACGCGGTTGGATGGATATTCGGCATCGATGATCGTTCAGCGTTCGGAAGGATAGAAGGCGAACTGGGTCCAGCCTTCGACCGGGGTGCCGTTCTTGGCCGCCGGCTGCCACTTGAGATTCTTGGCGAAGGCAATCGCGAGGTTATTGAAGGCTGCACTGCTGGACGGCGTGTTGGTCTGGACGCTGACGGTGCGGCCATCGGCGGAGACCTTTACCAGGAGCACCGCGGGAGACGGTGTGCCGGTGATGTCGTCGGTGAGCGGAACCCTGGAAGGCCCGTCCGGGAGCGGCGGCTTGTCGTAACAGGCGCGCCCGTACCGGTTCGCCGGACTCGGCGCCGAGCAATCGAGTGCGGCCGGCGGCGTCGCGGGCTTGGCGTTCGGAGCCGTCCCGATCGGCACCAGCTCCGGGGCGAAGACCAGCATCTGCCCCGCGGCGATGTCTACCGTATCGGTGAAGAAGGTGTAGCGGGGTGCTGAGATCGCCACCTCGTGCGCGCCTACGGGGAGACGGGTCTCGGGCTCGAGCAGCGGCTTCGAGTCCACCATGACCGTGCTGCCCTTGGGCAGATTGGTGAGCCGGAGCCCGCCGCTATCGGTGACGACCGGACCGACGATTGGCGATGTAGCCGTCGTGTCCTTGGGACTCGAAGCCTTGGTGGAGTCATGGGCGGCGAGCACCGAGTCAACCGCCCTCCTGGTTGATTCGGCCAGGGCCGCCGGGTCCTGGGTCACCGGCGACGACGTGGTATCAGCCGGAGTCGGTTTCGCGGTCGCCTCGGCGGAGTGGCTATTCCTATAGTAGAAGAAACCCAGCGCCCCGCCTGCCAGGAGCAGCACCAGGACGATCCATCCCACGGGAAAGTCCCGGCTCGGTGTCTGGGCGATGGATCGCTGCGCTACCGGTCGGCGTTTCCCGCTCTGCCGGACCGGGATCGGTGTGCTCGACCTGGGGGTGATCGGCCGACCCACTGGTCCGCTCGGCCGGCCAACCGGCTGGACCTCCTGAGAGGTCGGCAGCGGAGAGGTGGCTTGTGCCGCCATGCCGACCTGTGAGATGGTGGGGCGGCGCAGCGTGGTGAACGGCTGACCCTCCAGCGCCCGCATCAACTCTTCGGCATCCTGGAAGCGATCCTGCGGATCCTTCATGATCATCTTCCGGATGATCTCGAAGAGCCGTTTCTCCTCCGGCGTATTCAGCGGGGGCGACGGGATCGGCTCCATGATGTGCTTGTAGCCGATCGAGAAGCTGTCTTCCCCGTCGTACGGCACCTCGCCGACCAGGCACTGGTAAGCGACGATCCCCAGACTATAGATGTCGCTCCGGCCGTCGATGGGCTGGGCCCGCGCCTGCTCCGGGCTCATGTAGTGTGGCGTGCCGATCGACATCCCGGTGCCGGTCAGGCGCTGGCCACTGCCCGCCTTGGCGATGCCGAAGTCGGTCACGACGCAGAGCCCGTGCTCGTCGAACATGATGTTGTCGGGCTTCACGTCGCGATGCACCGTGCCGCGTGCGGCGGCATATCCCAGGGCGCTTCCCACGTCCACCAGGATCTTCTGGATCTCCGTGGGTGTGAGCTTGGGCCTTTCGGACATGATCTTGGAGAGCGACGAGCCGCGCAGATACTTCATGACGAAGTAAATGACGCGTCCCGCTTTGCCGACCCGGTAGATCGGGATGATGTTGGGATGTTCGAGCTGGGCCGCGGTGCGCGCCTCGCGCTGGAAGCGCTCGACGAAGTCCGCGTCGAAGGCCAGCGAGAAGGGCAGCACTTTGACCGCCACCTCCCGGCCCAGCTGCTTGTCCATCGCGCGGTACACGATGGCCATGCCTCCGCGGCCCAGCTCCTCGACGATCTCGTACTCGGCCTGCAGCGCCTCCCGAACTATGTCGAGTTCGGTGACGTCGCCGGTCGCAATGGCTTGGATGGGAGTCGTGACCCTGAGGTCGAGACCGCAGGATGGGCAGAACTGCGTCGCCTTCTGGACTTCTTGCCCACACCGGGAGCAGAACATTGCCCGAAGCTAGGCGGGGAATCCCAGTGGTTCAAGGGGCGGATTTGGGAGACGGGAGAAAGGAGACGGGAGACGGGAGACAGGAGACGGGAGACAGAATAGAGAAGAGGGAACAGGACAACTCAGAGAAGAAAGCCCCACTTTCGATCACAGCTGTTCCAGTGGAACAATCCGCCCTGAAAACCGTCGCCTGTTCCCCCTTCCCTGTTTTTCCCGTCTCCCTTCTCCCGTCTGCCGTCTCCCGCTTCTAGTCTCTGACTTCGAACGGCGCCCTCGACCGCTGCTGGCTTCCGTTAAAGGCGGTGACCGTGACCTCGAGCCAGTACCTGCCGGAGGAGAGCTTCTCCAGCCCGATGCTCCGGTGCACTCGGGTGAGCTGTCCTTCGGATTGATCCTCGAAGTTCAGCTTGATCGCGGCCTTCTTGCCGCCAAACATCCCGAACAGGCCGCCTCCGCCGTCCTTCGCGACCACCACCTCGGTCTTGTATCCCGCACCCTGGAACAGGCCGTACACCTCGTAGTACAGATCCATCGCCGCGCTCTTGCGGAAGGTGCCGATCGGATTGAAGAAGACCGTATCGTCCGCGGTGGGCCGCCAGAAGACCCGCGCCATCGGAGTGCCCAGTACCAGGTCGCTCAGCGTAAAGCTGTTTCCGCTGAAGTCTCCCGCAGTAGTGGTATCGGGAGTCATCAGCAGCCCGCGATCGTCTCCCTCTTCCAGCGCCACCCGATAACTCAGGCGGCCGGCCGGCACCGGCACCGAAACCCGGCCCACCAGGAACTCGCGCTCCGGCACCGCGACCTGGGCGACGAAGAGCCGAGTCGTGTCCACCCGCGCCACTGTGTTGCCCCGCGCGTCCGCGATGCTGAGGCGCAGGCGGACCGGATAGACCTGCCCCCTCGGCGAGGCGACGCCTTGCAGGCTCGAGCCGCGGAGAGCGTAAGAGAGATGGAACAGACCGTTCACCGAGTCGCGGCCTACCACGGCGACCGACGTGTTCACCTCGAGCGGCCGCGGATAGCGCAGCTCGTAGCTGTCGGTGGTGGTCCCGATCAGGATGCTCTCACGCCCCATCTTCCGTTCTTCGGTGAGATAGCGCTGAGCCGCGGCCTCGCCGCCGCCCAGGAGCTTGCTGTAGACCGGGGAGAGTTTCTCCCGGGACAGGAGCAACTCGTTCGCGACCAGGCTCACGTCGGTACCCCGGATCGCGGTAGCACCCTCGAAGCCCAGCACATCGAACAGGCTTTCCACCAGCTTGAAGTCCTGGACGTCTTCCCGCGCGATGAAATGGAAGACCAGATCGCCGTCGGAGCGGTTGTAGCGCCAGGATTCATTCAACTCCATGCCCGGGCGGCTGAAGGTGGCGCGGGCGTTGGGTTCGCCGTGGCGGATATAGATGATGCCGCGGTCGTCGTAATCCCGGCTGCCGGAGCGGTATCGCTCGATGATGTCGTAGTGCCGGTTGTTGCTGACCAGTTGGAAGTGCTGCCGAGCGTAGTAGATCCTGCGGTAATGCTCCCGGAGGCGTTCGCCGTCTTTTCGCAGGTCGGCACGGTCCCGCTCTGCCCAGAACCGGTGGAGGAATCCGGCGCGGTTGGGTCCCGCCAGCGCGTCGAACTCCGCCAGCGCGCTGTCCGACGCGATCACGGCCAGGTCGGAGCGATACTCCTTGACCGTCACGGGGTCGTCGCTCGCGGCACCTTCGTAATAGGCCGGCTGCCCGTCCTGAGTACCCTGCAGGAAGAGCGCGCGGGCCAGCTCGAGTTGGCCCAGGCTGGGATTGTCGCCCTTCTCGATGTAGGTCTTGAAGGCGGCAACCGCGGAGTCGATGTCTCCTACCTCGCGCTCCACCCGTCCCCGATACAACAACACCTCGGGACTGGATGAGGCCGAGGTGTTTGCCGCCTGCCGGAGTGCTTCCCGGGCGACGTCAATCTTGATGTTGATGCGTTGCCGGAGTGCGGTGGCCGAGAGCTCGACCAGGCCCTGCACGAAGGAGGGGTCTACCTGAATCGACCGGGTGTAGGCGTTGGCGGCGCGGGTCAGGTGATCCTTGCCGAACATTGCCTGCAGTCCCGCGACCAGTGAGATCTGGGAGTCGCCCACGCCGTCTTCGGCGATTCCCATTCCATACCAACCCCAGGGCCACTGCGGCTGCAGGTCCGTCGCCCACTGGAACTCGCCAGCGGCGTCGTCATAGCGCGACTGGCTACCCAGGTCCGCGATGCGCAGCGCCACGAACCCCAGGCGCAGGTGATTCATCGCGTTGTCCCGGTCCGCCTTTGCCACAGTGATCAGACTGGCTTCGAGCTTGACCAGGGCACTGGTGTCTTCCACGGCCCGGAGCGAGTCCCGGAACTTCTCGAGGGCAGCGCGATCCTCGGGGGACTGGCCGGCAAGGGGATGGGCCGCTCCCATCAGCATCAGGAGGAACAGCGGCGCTCCCGAACGGCGGAGGAAACCAGGAATCATTCGCTCTACTTGGCTTGTGTGCCTAGGGGACGTCAGCACCCCCCTCCCCCGCCACATCCCGCAAGAACGTTTCAATTCCATCAAAAACAGCCTCGGCGTACAACGCTTGTCCCGCCTCCGACCGGAGCGCCGCCTCCTGCTGCGGGAGCATCATGAATAGTCCTTCAGTCAGGACCGACGGCATCCAGGTGGGCCGGACCAGGGCGAGATCTCCTCGGCTCACCCCCAGATCACGAATCCCCAGCCGCCGAACCAGTGCCCGCTGTACCGCCATCGCCAAGGGGACGCTTCGTGGCTGGTTGTAGAAGACACTGGATCCGCTGTTGGTGAATGGATTCAGGCCATCGGGCAGCGCATTGTTGTGAATCGAAACCAAAAGCTCCGCGTTCACCGTGTCGGCGAGCTTGACCCGGGGCCAGAGGTCAACCGCGGAATCGGTGGTGCGGGTCATGATCACCGTGGCGCCCTTGGCCTGGAGCAGCTCCCTGAGCTTGAGCGCCACGGCAAGGTTCGCCTGTGCCTCACGGAAACCGGACGGCCCCATCGCACCGGCGGGAGGGTGGCCCGGATCAACCACGATTCGCCTGCCTTCGAGCGGGGCATCCTTATCTATGTGCGGTGGCCGCCGCACCTCGAAGATCAGATCGTTCCCGCTCCATCTGGTGCGATAACCCCAGACCGGTCCGGCGAGGTCCAGCCGGATGGTGACCTCGTCATTGGTCTCCTGCTCCCAGCTCATCCGCTTCAAGTAAGGATCGGTCCCACCGTAGCGCATCCAGTCGAGATCGCCCAGCGAGTTGTAGAGCCGGAGGGTCAATTGCTTCTCGCCCTCTTCGACCCGGAAGGGGATGCGTTGCGACAGGGGGACCCGGAGCGCGAGCCGGTCGGTGAAAGGGGTGAGGGTGACCGAGCTGACCGTCGCCCGGAGCGCCGGCGTCCCGGTGGGGAGCTGGAGCGCGTCCGCGGCCGGTACCCAGGCCTCGGTTCCCTTGGAGAGTCTCACCCTGAGATCGTCGCCCAGCCGTCCCGTCGCGACCGTGCGCGTGCCGGTGGGCATGAACCAGTGATAGGTTGCGCCCGGCCGCGTGCGTCCGATCGTGAGGCTGTCGGTGTCTCCCTTGTGCGCCGTGTCGTCGTTGAATTCCACGATGACCGGCGTGCTGTCGAGGAGTGCGAGCCGGAAATTCCAGGTGGCGCGGGCGGTGTCGGCTCCAACGATGGCCTCGACTATGGCGGACGAGACGGTCGGGGCGGGCGAGGCGGTCGCGGCGGGCGTTGCAGGTTTGTTTTGACCGCCCTGACCGCCTTGTCCGCCGAGCAATGGCCCTGGATACTCCCCGACCACCACGCCTCTGATTGCTCCCACATACCGATCTGCCTTCCGCGGCAATACGAGATTCGTCGTGTCGCGATCAAACGCTCGGACACCCCACGGCGCGTCCTCATTCTGCGGCGACGCTCGGAGCGGGACGATGGTGCCGTTGGGGAGCAGCACCCGCACCTCCGCACCCTCCACTGCGCGGACGCTCACCGGCAGAAACTCGTCCGACGGCCACCACGCACTGCCCCGTGGAGTCATCGAGGTGGAATCGAGCCAGACGCCTTGAGCCGGCGGGGTAAATCGAAAGACCCGTTTCGCGGTGTAGACCAGGTGCGCAGAGTCGGTCGCGGTACGGGCGGTGATGTCGTACTGGATGACGGAATCGGCCGGCACCGGGAGCCATGCGATCCAGGTGCCGTTCGGCTCGACCGGTACCCCGCGACCATTGATGAACAGCGTCGCATCGCCGGTGCCGAGCGACCCGAAGATGAAATTGGAATCCCGCGCATCGACGAGGTCGCTGGTTGACGGGTAGATCACGCTGATCGCGAGCGGGCCCCGCGCTGCAGGAACCGGCGGGAGCTTCGCGCCGATCGTGTCGGGACGATCCGTCCTCGCGCCCTCCACCGGTGCAGCGCCTGCCACAGGGCTCGGCGTGGGTGATGGCCTGGAAGACGAGCCGCACGCCGTGATCAGGATCAGGAGGGTTACTTTTTTTACTGTCATGTCGCCCAAGGTACACCAGCACTATGACTTACGCCAAGCGCTCTGTTGACGCTCTCCTTGGCCATTCCTAGATTCCCCGACAACTCCTTTTCCTCACACTGAGGTCCGTCGCGATTTCATGAGGCCGGCGCACCAAGGTCGGTATCACGAAGGCCGCCTGATGCTCCGGGAGATCCGGTGACTTCAGGACCCTCGGACCCGCCGCGCGGAGGCTCCGCTGGTGTGCCCGGTACCCGGGCACACTCGCCGGTGAGCGCGCCTCTCATGTCCCCGTGTCCCGCCTGCGGGAGTCCGGTTCAAAGCGACCTGCCCTTCTGCGGCAAGTGCGGCAAGCGGCTCAGCAGCGCCGCGGCGGCCCGCGCCTGCCCCAACTGCGGCCGGCCCAACGATCAGGGCTTCGCCTTCTGTCCCGCCTGCGGCACCGCGATAGCCGGACCGCCGCCCGAACCAGCGTCTCCCTTCCAACTCGCGACCAAGAAGGCAAGCAAGGGAGCCGAGCTTTTGCTGCTCGACCGGGGCGGAGCCACCACCCAGCGGTACCCGCTGCTCACCTCGGTCACCACCGTCGGACGACAGGGAGCCGACATCAACTTCCCTGACGACGGATACCTCTCTCCGGTGCACGCCCAGTTCCTCCTGCTCGACGGCATTCTCAGCGTGCGGGACCTGGGCAGCAAGAACGGCACCTGGCTCTACACCGACCAGCCGCACAAGCTCCTTGATGGTGACATGATTCTCATCGGGAGCCAGGTCTTTCGCTATCGCCGGCTCGGGTACCCCGGTCCGCGTCCCCCCGAACAGGACCAGACTCGAAGGCTGGGCAGTCTCACCCCCAACGCCGACATCGCCAATCTTGCTCAGATCCGGGCCGATGGCAGTCCGCGTGACATCGTTCACCTTTCCCCAGGCCGCTCCATCAGGATGGGCCGGGAATCGGGCGACTGGCAATTCCCCTACGACACCTCGATGAGCGCGATGCACGCCATGATTCGCAGTGAGGACGCGGACTTCGTGCTGGTGGACCAGGGGAGCCGCAACGGTGTTGCGATCGCGGTGCGGGGTGAACGGCAGTTGGTGCACGGGTCCCGCCTCCTGGTCGGGGATCAGATGCTGCGGGTGGAGCTGACGTGAAGTTCTGCACCGCATGCGGCGCCGAGTACGGCGATGAAATCCTCTTCTGCCAGAGGGACGGCACTCCACTCCGGGCCTCGGAAACGGCGCGCGATCTGATAGGACAGATCGTCGCGGAGCGCTATCACATCCAGAAGAAGCTGGGCGAAGGCGGGATGGGCCAGGTTTATCTGGCCGAGCACGTGAAGATGGGCCGGCGCTGCGCGATCAAAATCATGGCGCAGAGCATGATGAACGACGCCGATGCCATTTCCCGCTTCAACCGCGAGGCCGCCAATGCGAGCCGCATCAGCCATCCCCACGTCTGCGCGGTCTACGATTTCGGAGAGACTCGCGAAGGGCTCATCTACCTCGCGATGGAGTACATCGAGGGGAAGAGCCTGAGCGCGCTGCTGGATGAAGGCGGGTCGATGCCCCTGCCCCGCGCCACCGGCATCATCACCCAGTGCGCCGACGCACTCCAGGCCGCCCACGACCTCGGCATCGTTCACCGCGATCTCAAGCCCGACAACATCATGGTGATGACCGCCCGCGGGCGGGACATCGTGAAGGTGGTGGACTTCGGGATCGCCAAGGCCACCGACGCCAAGTCGAGCGGGCAGAAGGTCACCAAGACCGGCCTCGTGGTCGGCACCCCCGAATACATGAGTCCGGAGCAGCTCTCGGGCGACCCCTGCGACGGACGCTCCGATCTCTACTCGCTGGCGCTCGTGTTCTATCGCATGATTACCGGCAAGCTGCCGTTCGAGGCCGATACGGCGCAGGAGACGATGATCAAGCGGCTTACCGACGAGCCGCTGCCGCTGGCCCTGGCGCGACCCGACCTGCGCTTCCCGGTCCTGCTGCAGACCGTGCTCAACCGCTCGCTCACCCGCTCACCGGCTGATCGCTACGCGACGGCGGTCGAGTTCGGGCGGGACCTCGCGACGGCGACCGCTGCCATGACCGGAGTGGATCTCGAGGCCGGGACTCAGGTGGTGAAGCCGGAGGAGATGGATCGTCTGTTGGCGACGGTTCCCCCGACCCGGGTGGATCCTGACATCCAGCGGATTTCGCAGGGGTTGAAGACGGTGGTGGCCAAGCCGGACAGGGCGGGAAAGAAGATTCCCGTGGCACCGATCGCCGCCATTGCCCTGATCGCAGTCGCCGGAGGAGCGTACGCGATGCGAGGGACTCTGTTCGGCGGGACGCCGATTCAGAAGGTAGATTCGCTCCCCGCGCAGAGCAGGCCGGAAACCACCACAGTGCTCGTCGCCGGACGGGTGGACACGACCAATTCCCTCGGCGCGGCGAGCCAAACGACAACGAAATTGACCGGCGCTTCTGGACTGGGAACCCAGTCGCCTCCTGATTCCGTCAGGACCGTCAGCAACCCTTCGATCGCGACGAGCAATCCGCCGGTCGATCTCAGCAAGATGGCGAGCCAGGTGCACGAATTCGCCGACGACCTGGAGTTCGCCGACAACGACGCCCGGCGCTCTCAGGGAAAACAGCTCGGGCAGAAGGCCTACGCGACGGAGGGGTTGCCCGACAAGTCGCGCGCCGAAGCGGCGTTTGTGGTGAGTCAGGCGCTGATAAAGGAAGAAGATCGAGACGGCGCCAGGTTGTGGCTTCAGCGGGCGTACGACCTCGATGCCCGACCGGTCTGGAAAGACATCCTCGAACGGTATTAACTGAGGCCCCTTGGCTAACGTCCTCGTCTCCGTTTTCGGCAAGACCGACCTGGGTCGCACCCGCGACCACAACGAGGACACCTTCCTCGTCGCGGACCTGAGCCGCAAGGTCGCGAACCTCCAGGCCGACATGCGCAATCACGCGGTGGGGCCGAGGGGATCGCTGTTCATGGTCGCCGACGGGATGGGCGGTGCGGCGGCCGGCGAGGTGGCGAGCAGCATGGCGACCGACGCGATCTTCGGCCACATGACCACCGTGTGGCCGGATGATCCTGACGGATCAGGCCAGCGTTTCGCCTACCGGCTCAAGGAAGCGGTCGAGCTCGCCAACAACCGGATTCACGCTTATGCCCGCGAGCATCCCGAAGTGCGCGGCATGGGGACAACGGCAACCGTTGCGGGAGTGTTCGAATCCGACCTCTATCTCGCCCAGGTGGGAGACAGCCGCGGGTATCTGATCCGCAACGGCCACACCAGCCAGCTGACCAAGGATCAATCGCTGATGCAGCGCCTCGTCGAGGCGGGCGAACTTACCGAGGAGGAGGCGGAGCAGAGCGAACGGCGCAACATCATTCTCCAGGCCCTGGGCCCGGATCCCCGGGTCAAGGTGGACCTCACCTATCTGCCCCTCCGTCGCGGCGACCTCATCATCCTCTGCTCGGATGGGCTCTCGGGCCAGGTAAAGAAAGAGGAGATCGCCGAGGTGGCGCGCGCCACCTCCGACCTGGCGCAGCTGTGCGCCAAGCTGATCGATCTGGCCAACGAGCGGGGCGGACCCGACAACATCACTGCGGTGGCGGTTCGGTTCGAGGGTGAAGCGCTTCCCGAACCGGCGGGAGAAGACAACGCCGGCTACCAGGTGTACCCCCTCAGCGAGGTGGACACGACCACCGAGCCGGTGCCGGTATATACCGGTAGCCCTCCTCCGACCCCGATCGGCGAGAAGCCGCCGGTGCCCTGGTGGGTCGTGGCGGGCAGTCTCGTGGCCCTCGGGCTGGGACTCTACTTCCTCTTCTTGCGCGGCTAGGCCGCCAGGAGGCCGGTGAAGGCCCAGTTCACAATCCAATCGGGAAGTCGGGCCGGTCAGATCGACGTCCTGAGTCAGCCCTTCATCCTGGTCGGGCGCCACCCGCAGTGTGAGCTGCGCTTCGACGCCGACCAGGATCTCGATGTCTCCGCCCGCCACGCCTCCGTCACCCTGGCCGGAAAACTCTACGTGCTGCGCGACCTGGGCAGCACCAACGGCACCATGGTGAACGGCCAGCGCCTGACTGGAGATCACGTCCTGGCGTCCCAGGACATCATCCAGTTCGGCACCTCGGGACCGCGGGTCGAGTTCGCTTCGATTCCCGATCCGCCGCCGAGCGCGCTCCCTGTATCGCCCACTCCCCCGGTAATGGAGACCAGCGCTTTCCCGGGGGCCAGTCCTGCGCATCAGCAGATTCTCATCCCCAAAAGCGGATCACCGGGATCGTTCAAGCTGCCACATCCCACGCCGGGCAGTGCCGGTGCGACCACGCGGATCAAGATCGCGGTACAGGAGCAGACCAAGAAGCATCGCACGGTGCAGTACGTACTGTTCGCAATGCTGTTAGTCGTGACGGGCGCCTACTTCTGGTCCAATTCCCTCAACGCGCGCCGGCTGGCGGCCCAGCGCGAGCTTCTGCTGGGCCAGGTGGACAGCCTCGTGGCCCAGATCGGAACCCTGTCGGGTACCACGCAGGCACTCCAAGGCGCCCTCGACTCGGCGAAGACGGAAGCCCAGCGGCTCAAGCAAAGGATCAGTGCCTCAGGCGCCACCGGGCCGGAGATCGCGCAGCTCAAAGCCCAGCTCACGGCAGCCACCCAGCAACAGCGAAACCTCGCCCAGGTGGCGACGCTCGATGGGGCTGCCATCGCGGCCGCAAATCGGGACGCCGTGGCCATCGTGTTCGTGCAGTTCCCCGATGGGCGGAGCTTTACCGGCACCGCGTTCGCGATTCAATCCGATGCCAACGGAGGGCTCCTGGTCACCAATCGTCACGTCGTCGTCGATTCGGTGGGACACCTCCCGGAGAAAGTCGGCGTCGTATTCAACGGCTCGAATCAGAATTTCAAGGCCGACGTCGTCGCGATGGGCCATGAGACCGATGTGGCGCTGCTCAAGACGTCGGTGCACCGGGGAATTCCGGTGGTGAAAGGCATCGCGACGAGCAGAGCCGAAGTCGGGGAGCCGGTCGCGGTAATAGGCTTCCCCCTCGGTTTGGATCTTCAGAAGGGGGCAGACTGGCGCCAGCTGGGCGTCGCGGCCACCCTTACACTGGGGACGGTGTCCCGGACCCTGCCTGACCTGATCCAGCTCGACAGCTACGGCGCACAGGGGTCCAGCGGAAGCCCGATCTTCAACCGGGCGGGGATGGTCGTCGGACTGATCTATGGTGGAGAAAAGGGAAGCAACGGCAGGATTGTCTACGGCGTACCGGCCGGCGCGATCAAGGAACTGCTGCTTCGCCGGGAGTAGAAACACAACGCCCGGTCCAGTGCGTTTGCACCAGCCGGGACGATGGTTCTTGGCAGGTTCATCACCCGGTCTGCTCTGTTTCCCCGGGGCCCGAAGGCTATGTCATACGTCGAAGTGAATATAAGGACCCCCACCCCAAAATGGCAGTCCCCCCTGATTTGGGCCCAGACCAGGGCCAAAGGCCGGCTATATGAAAGGCATCGTGTGGATGGTCGGGGCGACGGTGGGCGGGGCGGTCGGGTGGTGGATCGGAGCCCGGTTCGGCTTCATGACCGGCTTCATCCTGAGCACCGTTGGGAGCGGGATCGGGATCTATTTCTCCGGGCGCCTGGCGGCGGAGTATCTGCCCTGACCCAACTGCTTACCGCGGATGACGCGGAAAACACGGAAGAACGCGGCAGGGACTGAGGGGAACAACCACAACAGCTCTCCGCGTGCTCCGCGTATTCCGTGGTAGGCTTTGGGCCGAACAGTAGGGCTCTAACTGCTTACCGCGGAGGACGCGGAAAACACGGAAGAACGCGAAAGGGCCTGAGGGGAACAACCACAACAACTCTCCGCGTACTTCAGCGTGTTCCGCGTACTCCGCGGTATGGTTTGTTGGATGGCCTCGGAGCAAGGCCCTCACTGCCTAACGCCGAACACGTAGCCACATCATCAGTGCTCTTTTCCGCGTACTCCGCGGTAGGCTTTTAGGGTCAATAGTTTGCCAAGGATCGTTCAGACGCTGCCATGCCATTTAGCCGGGAAGACATTCGCGCATCGGTCGAGCGGGCGGGGGACGAGCACTGGAACGCGCTGATAGCCCACCACGAGGACCCCTACCCCCGCCCCACCCCGACTCCCGGTGCCATCTGCAAGGCCGAGGCGGAGCGGCTGAACGAGCTTGGCCTGGCGGACAAACCCGAGCTCAAGCTGCTGGAAAGTCGGGTGAAGCGGGTCGGCGAGGAGGTCGAGCTGATTCACGTCTTTGAGCAGGCCGGCAGGCCGGAGCGGTTGCTCACAGAGCCATTCCGCAACTACGCACCGGATCCGGCATAGCCGGCTTGTCAGTTCCCTCCCGCCCACTTATCACCTAGCTTCAATCGGGCTGGATGGACGGCCATCCGTCCGGCCCTGTACTCAACTCACGTCCGAACGGTCAGGTGTATGACCATTCCCGAACGGCTTCGCCCCCACCCTCAGGATCGATTCCGCGATCCGGCCCAGCTTTTCGACTTGAAGCAAGCTGCTGCACGCTTGCGGGCCGAGCCGCATGCCGCCGTCGAAGGGCACCGGCAGATCGCGCTGTTCCGCCACGGGCAGGTGACCGTGGTGCTGTACCTCTTCGAGCCCGAGGGCCACATCAGACAACACGAGACCGAGGGAGTAGTCACGATTCACGCGCTGGTCGGCCGGCTGCTCGTCACGGCCGACGACTCTACTCATGAGGTATCCGCGGGACAGATGGTAGTGCTGGCGCCCGGGGTACCGCTTACGGTGCGCGCGATGGTGGCGAGCGAAATGCTTTTCACAGTGCATCACACCGAAGAATGAGATCCATTCCATGACGTTCGACGTCACCGCCAGGCGGCACGAGATTGCCAAGCGCGCCCGGGCGTTTTCCGAGGGGAAGCTTCCCCGCAGTGAAGTGTTGCGGGATGTCGAAGCCCAGGACTATGCCGACCCGGTGTTGCGCCCCTTGCTCGAAGCTATTCAGAACCTTCCCAAGAAGTCCCGCTTCTCGGGACTCTGGGGGCAAGCCTACGACGCCTATCTGGCCAAGACTCGCAAACTGATCGAGGCTGCCGAACGTTGAACCCACTTGCGCTGCCAAAAGGAGGAACTGTGCGCGCTGCATTCATAGCGGTTTCTGCTCTCTCGATAAGCCTTCTTTCCAGTCCCGCCATTGCCCAGGTCCAGGGGCCCGGTCTCATGGGACCCTCGGTTCAGACTCTTCAGGCCACCGCAGCACTCCGTCCGGTCGCCACCGCCACGGCTGCTACAGACAATTCGGCGAACCTTGCCACGGTCGCGGTCACTCGGGCCTCCAAACGGACCGGCACGGCCCTCATGATCGCCGGCGCCGCCGCCCTCGTCACCGGGCTCATCATCGACGAGGATGTGGTTACTGTCGCCGGTGCCATCGCGGCCGGTGTCGGACTCTTCCTCTATCTCAGGTAACCAGCCTTTGGGCAAACAACCCCGCGCGATCGGCCACATCGGTCTGATCGTCGCGGGGCTTGTGCTGCTCGTCCTCGGCGTCCTCGCCGGGCTCACCCTGAGTCGCGCCTCCTCACTCTTCGAGAGCAGGACCCGGGTCGATCAGTCGTCCGTGGTCGAGCAGCTCAAGAGTGTGGCCAAGCTGGTCACTACCGAAGCCACGGTGCGGGACGTGATCGTCTACGAGAACACCCGGTTGGGGTCCACCAAGCGCTCGCTGGTTATCGTAACCGGCAAGGCCCTGGTGGGTCTCGATCTCCAGCACCCGCCCCGGGTTACAATCGACTACAAGGCGAAACGGATCTCGCTCGGTCTGCCCCATGCCCGGCTGGTCGGGGTGGATATCCAGGATCTCAAGATCTACGACGAGAGCCGCGGACTCTGGAATCCGTTCCGGCCCGCCGATCGCGACACGATTTTCCAGCTCGCCCGGCAGCACCTGGTCTGGGCCGCGCGGGACATGGCGGTGGTGGCGCACGCGGAACAAGGCGCCCGCCAACTGCTCACCGGCCTCTTCGCCCCGCAGGGGTACAGCGTGGATGTAGTGTTCGAGCCGTTCGTGCAGGAATCCAAAGACTAGTACCTACGGAAGTACCGAGTACCGCGTACTCACATCTTCCCCGAAGGTCGATTTGGGGGCCGGTGAACAGCGCCCTCCAAGTGATCCTTTCGAAAGAAGGTACTCGGTACTCGGTACTCGGTACGCGGTACCCGTTACCCGGAACGCAACAACGCCGGGACAGCCACTCGGCCATCCCGGCGCTGCCTACCAACTGGCTCGGGTTAGTACCCCGGGTTCTGCACCAACCCCCCGGCTACATCGATTTCACTCTGCGGAATCGGGTACAGCGTCTGGTACGCCGGCACCCCGGGCAGCACCTGCTGCCAGCGGCCGGTGCGGACCAGGTCGGGCCACCGGTCGCCCTCGGCAAACAACTCCAGCCGCCGCTGCAGATCGATTTCATCCAGGACTTCCTGCTGACTGGTCACGTCAACCCCTAGGACGTGGGGAGCCAGACCGGCCCGCACCCGGATCTTGTTGTACTCGTCGACCGCGGCGGCGAGCTGGTTCTGCCGCGCCAGGGCCTCCGCCTTGATCAGCAGGATTTCGGCGAAACGAATCACGTGAATGTCCTCGGCACCCGCCGTGGTCGGGTACTTCCCGCCGGAGGTGTCGTCGGGAGTCGGGATGTAGACATTCCACGCCAGGCGCACATCGCTCGGATCATACGCGCCGACCAGGCTCGCCGTCGGTGCCAGCTCGGCACCACCACCCTGGGGATCCGACCACCAGTAGTACATGTAGTTGTACTGCACATCGGTGAAAGTCACCTTCCAGATGTCCTCGACACTGTCGTTTTCGTCGCTGGGGAACAGATCCGAATAGACCGGATCGAGATCGTAGCCCAGCGCGATCACCTCATCCGCCTTGGTCAGGGCGTTGGCGTAGTCCCCCTGGTACAGGTAGACCCGCGCGAGCAGCGCCTTGGCGCCACCGACAGTCGCGGTGTTGGTCGGCCCCGTCTGGTCGCTGATGAGCGTCTCCGCCTGCTGAAGGTCGCTCAGGATCTGGGCATAGACTTCATCCGACGTGGCACGAACCACGCTGTTGGCATCCTGGACGCTCCCCGGTGCCTTGAGAACCAGCGGCACTCCTCCGAAGAGTTTGACCAGGTTGTGATAGTGTAAGGCTCGCAAGGCAAGCGCCTCGCCCACGATCTCGTCTTTGTCGGCCTGGGCAATCGTTACCACACCCGGCACGTCGTTGATGAGAGTGTTGGCGCGTGCGATCGCGATGTAGATCGCGGACCAGATGTCGGTGATCGAGACATTGGTCGGCTGCAGGTTGTGCCTCTGGGCATCCTTGTACGAGTTGAAGGTGCCGATGTCCTGGGCGTTGTCCGAGGACAGGTCGCCAAAGAGCTCAAAGTCACCACCGTAGTAGCTGTCCTCCTGAAGCCCGGCATACGCGCCGGCCAGGAACGCCTGCGCCGACGGAAGGTCGGTGATCGCGCCATCCGACGGCACTTGGTCCTTCGGCTGCTCGTCGAGGAAGGTGTCGCATCCCGCGACTCCGAAGACCATCAGCAGCAACGGAAGTATCAGCCTTTTCATGATCGGAGTCCGCCGAGCGGTCGCGTTAGTATGAGTAGTCATGGTTCACCACCCCGCCTGAATGCCGAGAATGACAGTCCGCTCCTGCGGGTAGGCATAGAAGTCGTTGGCCAGCGACACGTTGGTCGACGACCCTCCGCTGTTCACGTCAGGATCGTATCCACTGTAATCGGTGATGACGAACGCATTCCGCACTCCGGCATAGAGTCTGAGACTCCGGGCTTTGACGCCGGCTGCCCAGTTCTCCGGGAACTGATATCCCATGGTGATCTCCTGCATGCGCAGGTAGGATCCGTTCTCGAGGAATCGGCTGGTAGGATCGCCGTAGGCGCCGGACACACCGTCGTAGCTGGCCCGGGGGACGTCGGTCTGGTCGCCGGGCTTCTGCCACCGCTTCAGCTGGTCCTTGAACTGGTTGTCGAAGTAATAGCCGCCCGATGCGCTGTACGTCCGCATGTCGTTGTAGATCTTGTTGCCCTGGCTGAAGGTCATCAGGAAGCTCAGGTCCACTCCCTTCCAGGTGAACTCGTTGGTCAGGCCGCCGCTGTAGTCCGGATGCGGGCTGCCCACGAAGGTCTGGTCGTTCGAGGTGATGACGCCGTCTCCATCGACATCCTTGAAGATCGCGTCGCCGGTGGCTGGATCTACGCCGAGGAACTTGAGCATGTAGAACTCACCCAGCTCATGCCCGACCTGAACCCGGTTCACGTAGGAGCTGAACGGCTCGTTGTTGGCCAGCTTGGTTACTTCGTTGCGGTTGATCGACAGGTTGAGCCCGGTCCTCCAGTTGAAGCCCTTGGAATCCTTGGCCTGGATGTTGACCGTCTCGAGTCCGATCTCGAAGCCCTTGTTCGTCATGTCCCCGACGTTGTCGAACACCGTGGTGAATCCGCTGGTGTTGCTGATCGGACGTGCCAGGAGCAGGTCCTGGGTGTTCTTCTTGTACCAGTCCGCCGTCAGGAAGACCCGACCCTTGAAGAGCGTGAGGTCGACCCCGAGATCGACTTGCTCGGTGCTTTCCCACTTGAGCGCCGGGTTGGAAAGCGAGGAGTTTGCCAGCCCGGGTGTGCCCCCGTAATTGGAAGTCCCCGCCGTTCCCTGGTAGGGATACAGATCGGAGGGCTGGTTGCCGGTGAGACCCCAACTGCCGCGGAGCTTCAGTTCATCGAGCCAGTTTGACCCCTTGAACAAATCCTTGGTCATGACCCAAGCGCCGGAGACCGCGGGGAACACGCCCCAGCGTGAGTCGGGACCGAACCGGGACGAACCGTCGGTCCGCAGGCTGCCGCTCAGCAGGTAGGTGTCGTTGAGCGAGTAGTTGGCCCGGCCGAAGAACGACACGAGGGTCGAGCGGGACTCGGTCCCGTCGAACACCGTCGGAATCGTCGTATTACGCACCTCGGTCAGCTTCGGGTCAGCCAGTCCCTCACCCCGAATGAAGTTGAGGTCGTTGTTGGTGTACTCGATGCTGTTGCCGGCCGTGGCGGTCAGCGCGTGATGGCGCCCGTCCCAGGTCCGGTCCCAGGTGAAGAAGTTGTCGAAGACGTAGCGGTTTCCGGCGGAGTAGCTCCGCTTGACGACACCGCCCGCGCTCGCGGCATAAGTCCCGCTGATGTCTGGCGACTCGAACTGGGTCTCCTTCACGTCGAGCATGTCAATCCCAACTCGGGAGGTGAAGCCCCATCCCCCGCCGAAGCGGTAGTTGCCCTCCAGGTTGCCGATGATCCGCGTGGTGCGCGCTTCGGCGGTATTCAGAGTGCCCAGCGCCACGGAGTTGGGATACTGCATGTCGATGAACAGCGTGTTGCCGGTATTGGGCAAGTCGTCGCCCGGGCCGAAGAAGGTTCCATCATCCTTCTTGACCGGGAAGATCGGCGCGTTACCCACCACGTCCGTGATGATACCGGTGATGCTGTTGTCGTTCTCGATCCGCTGGTTGTTCTCACCGGAAACGGCTAGAGACGACCTGAAGGACAGTTTCTCGCTGGTGTTGAAATCGAGGTTGATGCGGCCGGCCAGCCTTCTGTAGGACGACCCGATCACGATTCCCTGCTGGTCGAACATGTCACCGGAGACCCGGTAGCGGAGCCGATCGTCCCCACCCGCCACGGCGAGCTGGATGCTGCCCACCGGGGCCTCACGGAGCGCGGCGTCCTGCCAGTCGGTGTTGATCTTGTCGTCCACACCGACCACCCCGAGATAGTTAGGTCCGTAGCCGTCGTTTTCCGCGCCCTCGTTGAAAAACGTGAGGTACTCGGTCGAGTTCATCAGCTCGAGCCGACGCGACGCCACCTGGGGGCCCGTGTAGGCGTCCAGTGTGACCTGGGCTTTCTGGGCCTTACCACGCTTCGTCGTGATCATCACGACGCCGTTGGAGCCCCGCGAGCCGTAGATCGCGGTCGCCGCGGCATCCTTGAGCACGTCGATCCGTTCGACCTCGTTCTGCGAAATTCCCGACACTCCAGAAATGCCCTGACCGCCGAGCCCCAGCTGGGAGTAGTCCTCGGAGATCATGGGCACACCGTCGATCACGTAGAGCGGCTGGTTCCCCGCCGAGATCGAGGCGGAGCCGCGGACCCGGATCGTGATGCCGTTGCCGGGATTGCCCGCGTTCTGGAGCACTTGAACGCCGGCGACCTTGCCTTGCAGGCCGGCATCCAGGCCCGCGACCGTCTTGGTCAGGCCCTCGCCATCCAGAGAGCCCACGGCGGAGGTCAGGTCGCTCCTTGCCGCCTCACCGTAGCCGACCGAAACCAGCTCCTGCAGCTCGATCGCCTTGGCCGCAAGGGCAAAGCTCACCGACACATCACCCGTCGCCGGCACCGTTACCTGGCGCTCGGCGGGATCGTATCCGATCATCTGCACCCGAAGGTTGATGACCCCGGGTGTCACCTGCGCAAAGGCAAAGCTTCCGTCCGCTTTGGCCTGGGTGCGGATCTGGGTGCCGGCGATCGACACCAGTGCGCCCTCCAGGTTCCGGCCGGTCGCGGAATCGGTAACCACGCCGTGCACCGTCGCGTTTTGTGCCGCGACAGGTACAGCGGTGGCAGCCGCCAGGACCAGACCGAGGAACCAGCCTGCCATCAGACGCCCTCGTACCTGCATCGTAGTACCTCCTTTTTGCGGTGAATCAGTACAGCGCAGCGAATAGTTACCGGGGAGCCAGCACCGCCGTCCCGCTCTGCGGATCGAACCGGCTGCCGGTCGGCAGCACGGCGACCTGAATTCCTGATGCTCCCAGGAGTGGCGCGCCGGCGGGAGTGATTCTGGCATGGCGCGCGTCGTACACCATGACACTTCCGGCGCCGCGCACTTCCCAGCGGCCGTCCGGTTCCACCTCGAGAGCGGTACTCTCATCGATCCCGACCCCGACGAGCGTCGGCCGCTCCAGCACGACACTCAACAGCCGGTTCTGCCGTTCCCGGCGGATGAAATGCTGGTCCACAATGGCCCCGTGCAGGAATCCCAGGCCGGGAACCACCTCGATCGTCCGCCGCCCGATCGTGGGAAACTCGTCGTCGTAGTAGCCGACCGTGTCGACGCCGGCACGGTACTGGTTCCCCGTGATCATCGAGTCCGACATGATCGCGGCACCGGCCGACGTACCGCCGATGACGCCGCCCCGATCCCGCACCGCCTGGATCGCGCGAAGAGCCGGGGTTCCGAGCAGGACGGGGGTGAGCCGGGTCTGATCTCCTCCGGTGAACCAGACTCCGGTTACATCGTCCAGCAGGTGCGCCACGGAATCGCTCATTGCCTGATCGTGATTCAGGTTGAGCACCATCACCTTGGCCCCGAGCCCCGCGAGTTCATCGGCCTTCTCCTTGCCGGTCTCCACCGGCTCCGAGCTTGCCATGGGGACCACCGCGATTTTCGCCTTGCCCGAACCCCCAGCCAGCTCGACGAAGTGCGATACCAGATCCGGCGGCTGTTCTCCTCCGCCCACGATGAGGAGGTGACCGCCGGCCGCCGGGGCCGGCCGGAGCGCCGGAAGGGTCACGAGGAGGACCAGCCCCACCAGCGCGAGCGAGAGGCTGCGGTCGGTCACAGGCGGGCTCCGAGCTGCCGGGAGATTCGGTCGGCCGACTGGCGCAACTGGGACGCGAGAGCGGGGATTCTCGCCTCGGTGAGCCGGTTCGAGGGGCCGCCGACACAGATCGCGGCGACGACGTGCTGGGCGTTATTGCGGATCGGTGCACCGATCGCAACGTACCCGACCTCGAGCTCGCCGATGGCCGTGGCGTATCCCTGCTTCGCGACTCGATTCAGCTCTGCGTCGAACTTTGTCCGAGAGGTGATAGTCCGAGGCGTATACTGCTCCAGTGCGATAGATGACTCCAGCGGTGCGCCCTGCCAGGTCTCGACGTTGCCCTGCCGTGCCGCCGCCAGCAGCACCTTGCCGGTCGAGGCAGCATGGGCCGGCCACCGGGTGCCGATGGAAGACGACCGGCCTACCAGGTGGTTGCCGAGAACTTCGTCCAGAATCAGGATTTCATTGCCAATCAGGACTTCGAGACTCGTGGTCTCCCCGGTTGCCCGCGCCAGGCGCAGCAACTCGGGGCGTGCAGTGCCCGGCAGACTATAAACCCGCTGGGCTCGCGCGCCGAGCTCGATCGCGGTCGGACCGAGGCGATAGGACCCGTTGGGCCCAAAGCGCGAGAGCAGGCCCTCGCGTTCCAGCGCGCCGAGCAGGCGCAGTGTCGTGCTCTTGGTCAGGTGGAGGGACCGCGAGAGATCGGCGAGCCCCCATTCAGGTGTTTGATCGGTGAACGCCCCGAGGACCGCAAGCGCCCGCCTCACGGCCTGGGTTCCACCCAAAGGCCGGCGTGATTTTGTGGCACGCTGTTTCACAATGTGGGCTAATGTTGCGTGTGATGAGAATCACGTCAAGAGGCCCATTTTCGGGCTCGACAATGTGAAACGAGTGATGCAGGCGAAGAAACGAGAGCGGGACGAACAGATTGTGAATTGAAAATTTCAAATTTGAAAATTGATAATTGAAAGCGGATACCGGCCCGTGGAACTACGCCGGCGTCACCTGCCCCAGCACCCGATGCCCGAGCGCCCCGGTCGCCGCCGGGAGATTGCCCGGCTGGCCATGGATCGCGAGGTAACCCAGGAGTGCGAACGCCACGGCTTCCTTCGCGTCTCCGTCGAAAAACACCTCGTGAAACCGGCGCAGCCTGCACCCCCTTCCCTCCAGGCTGCCCTCCAGCCGCTCCATCAGCACCGGGTGATGCACTCCACCGCCCGAGACCAGTACTTCCGGCGTGCCCGGCACCCAGCGAGCGAACGCATCCACGATGGATCGCACGGTCAGCTCGACCGCGGTCGCTACCCCGTCCGCACCGGGAGCCTCGCGGGCGATCCGTTCGACCAGTGACATGTCAAAACGCTCCCGCCCCGTGCTCTTGGGGGGTGGTGCCGCGAAATAGTCATCGCGCAGCAACTGGTCCAGCAATCGCTCGTGCGCCGCACCATGTCGGGCCAGCCGTCCGTCCTCATCGAATCGGCTCCCCGGGTTCGCCGTGCGCGCCAGACCATCCACCAGGGCCATCCCCGGCCCGGTATCGAACGCGAACGCACCTTCTTCCACGGCACGGCGTGGGACGTAGGTGAGATTCGCCATACCACCGATGTTGAGCAGTACCCGTGGATGCTCCGGATCGCCGAATAGCAGCAGGTCGGAGATTGGAACCAGCGGAGCCCCCTGGCCGCCTGCGGCCACGTCGCGCGAGCGGAAATTGCTCACTACCCGAACTCCGAATCGTTCCGCCAGCACCGCGGGTTCGCCCAGCTGCCAGGAGACCAGCGGCGGCTCGTGCCAGATGGTCTGGCCGTGCATTGCGATGAACCCGAGATCGGAGGCTCGCACCTTGGATTCGGCGAGCAGCGTTTCTACCGCCTCGGCGCTCCAGAGGCTCAGCTGGGTATGAAGCTTGGCGAGGTCCCGCGCCCGGGCCCCGTGGATCCCCTCGAGAATCGCGCTCTGCTCCCGGAAGGCGTAGGGCCGGGTGACGAAGTGGAGCAGGTCGCAGTGGGTCGGCCCGCGGAAGCGGACCAGCGCCGCATCAATGCCGTCGAGCGAAGTGCCCGACATGAGGCCAACGGCCAGCGTCGCGTGCTCGCTCACTCGGCGCCGACGTTCGGCGGATCGCCCAGCAAGTCGCGCAGGCGGCCCATATGGCCATCAATCAGCCGCTCCGCCTCCCCCCGCTCGACGCCGAGCTTCACCATGACCATGGCGGTCTTGACGCGTCCTTCCGCCGCCTGGAGTGCGGCGCGGGCAGCGGCACGGTCACTCCCCGTCGTTTCCATCACGATGCGTTCCGAGCGGTCGGCGAGCTTGTCGTTCCACGCCTTGAGGTCCACCATCAGGTTGCCGTAGGTCTTCCCCAGCCGGACCATGGCCCCGGTCGTGATGGTATTGAGCGCGAGCTTGGTGGCGGTCCCGGCCTTCATCCTGGTAGAGCCGGTAATTACCTCGGGACCGACCAGGATAGTCAGGCAGATATCACAAGTCTCTTTGAGCAGAGCCGGCGGCTCACTGCAGGAAAGAAAGATCGTGCGGGCGCCGAGTGCCTGAGCCCGCCCCAGGGCTGCTCGGACAAAGGGCGTCGTGCCGCTGGCCGCGATCCCCAGCACCACGTCGTTGGGGCCGACTCGCTGGGTGTCCATCTCGCCGATGCCCGCGTTGACATCGTCCTCGGCACCTTCGACCGAACGGACCAGTGCCCGGTATCCGCCCGCGATGATACCCACCACCATCTCAGGATCGGTGCCAAACGTGGGAGGGCACTCGGCTGCGTCCAGCACGCCGAGTCTCCCGCTGGTTCCGGCGCCGACGTAGAGCAGCCGGCCGCTCTTCCGGAATGCGGCCTCTACTATCTCGATGCTGGCGGCCAGCTCGTCGCGGGCCCGGGCAACGGCAGCGGCGACGGTCGCATCCTCCGCCGCGATCAGGTCAACGATCTCGAGCGGGGAGGCCCGGTCGATACCTGTCGTGCGGGGGTTGCGGCGCTCGGTAAGCCGGGGATCGATGGAGGAGTCCACCCGTGGAAGTGAATAAGGCATGGCGCGGGGAGCGGAGCTAAATTTGGGCGACCCAGTTCCCCTCGGCAACCGACTCTCCCTTTTCTTCGAGGCATCCGTGCATCTGCGCCTGCTTCCTCTGGTCCTCGCCTCCGCTGTCCTGACCGGCTGCGGCTCGTCCACGCCCTCATCTGCTCCCGCACCCGCGGGGGCGAGTTCCGGGATCAACCCGACCTGGCGGTTGGCCGGGAAGGCACGCGTGGCCGAGGGGAACCAGGCGATGGTCGTGTCGGGCAGCCCGATCGCGAGCGAAGTGGGGCACGACATCCTCCGAGCCGGAGGGAACGCGGTGGATGCGGCGGTAGCGGTGGGCTTCGCGCTCGCGGTGGTGCATCCCGAGGCGGGCAACCTGGGTGGCGGCGGCTTCATGGTCTTCCGGATGGCGGATGGCACCACCGCGGCGCTCGACTATCGCGAGGCAGCGCCCGGCCGTGCCTCCCACGACATGTATCTCGATCGGGCCGGCGATCCGACAGCCCTCTCGGACAAGGGGGCTCTCGCCGCCGGAGTCCCCGGGTCGGTGGCGGGACTGGTCGAGGCCCATCACAAGTTCGGCAAGCTTCCGTTCGCGACAGTGATCGAGCCCGCGATCAAGCTCGCGAGCGAGGGCTTCGTCGTGGATGAGCACCGCAGCAGCTCGATCGACAATTATCGCGCCTGGCTCTACACCTTCGCCGCCTCGCGCCGCTACTTCCTGCCCGACAGCGGTCGTGCCCCCGCCCCCGGTTCGACCCTGGTGCAGGCCGATCTCGGCAAGACCCTGACCGCGATCCGGGATCACGGGGCTGATGGGTTCTACAAGGGGTGGGTCGCCGATTCGATCGTAGCCGAGATGGATCGCAGCGGTGGACTCATCAGCCTGGCCGACCTGGCCGCGTACCGCGCCATCTGGCGGGATCCGATCAAGATCGAGTACCGCGGGTACACCATCTACTCGATGCCGCCCGCGTCATCAGGCGGCGTCACGCTGGCGCTGATTCTCAACATCATGGAGGGATACGGAGCCCTGCCCCCCTTCGGCTCCGCGGCCCTCTTGCACCGCGAGGCGGAAGCGATGCGCCGGGCCTTCACCGAGCGCAACATCTACCTCGGCGATCCCGGCTTCGTGAAGATGCCGCTCGATCGGCTCTTGTCGAAGGAGTATGCGGCGACACTGCGGCAGCAGATTGATCCGCATCACGCGACCCCGACCCCGCCCTTCGACCCCAGCCTCCGCGACGGAACCTCCACCACGCACTATTCGGTGGTGGACTCGCTGGGGAACGCCGTGAGCTGTACCACGACGCTCAACGACAGCTATGGCAGTGCGATGGCGGTTTCCGGCGCCGGCTTCCTGCTCAACGATGAAATGGACGACTTCACGACGGCCCCCGGAAAGCCGAATGGCTACGGCCTGATTCAGGGCGAGGCGAACTCTATCGCGCCCGGCAAACGGATGCTGTCGGCTATGACGCCGAGTGTGGTCCTCGATTCCGCCGGGAAGCTGTTCATGGTGGTCGGAACTCCGGGCGGTCCCACGATCATCACCCAGGTGTACCACGTGATCTCCAACGTCATCGATCACCACATGGCGCTGGGCGATGCGGTTGCCGCACCACGCATGCACCATCAGGCGTTGCCGGATTCGATTCGTCTCGAGCGGGGGGGATTCCAGCCCGCAGCGATCGCCGAGCTGGAGCGGCTGGGTCATGGCATCCAGTACCGCGGCGGCTGGGGCGATGTCGAGGCGATCATCCGAGTGCCCAGTGGCTGGGAGGGCGTCAGTGATCCGAGGGGTGGGGGCGGAGGGTCGGGGTACTAGCAGCCGTCAGCCATCAGCCGTCAGCCGTCAGCCGTCAGCCCGTCAGCTATCCGCATACAAGAAACCCTCCGGTGCGTGGCTCCGGAGGGTTACTTGTTTTGACGAGCCGCCGACGGCTGATGGCTGACGGCTACTTCTGCACCGTCACGTCCGACGAAAGATGTATCACAATGGCCGCGCCCGGAGCAACGACCACGTCCCGGTCGGCGGTCTGGACCGCCACGGCCGTTCCCGCCGCTCCACCAACGATACCGCCGATGATGGCGCCGGTCTTCCCGCCGATGATCTTGCCACCGATGGCGCCGGCGGCGGCACCGCCGCCGACCCGGGCCGCACCACCTGCGGTCACTCCCTGGCCCTGCAGCGTGTGCTGAACCGAATCGACATTGGCGGAAACGGCGATGCTCTTCCCGTTGACACTGACGTCCTGCACCGCGAGGGTGAGCGTGCCGTCCTTGGCGCTCTTGCTCTTGGCCGGCTCCAGCGCAACCACCTTGAAGGTGACCACAGCGCCGGCCGGAATCCCGACGTTCCCCTTCGCGTCCTTTACGTCCTCGGTCACGTTGGCGGTGATGATCTTCCCCGCCTTGTCATGCCGGGAGTGCAAGGAGTCATTGGAAGCGAGATGAACCACCGTACCCGCCGGGATGGTAACGGAGGTGATTACAGGAGCCGCGGGGGCCGCCGGTTTCGGCTTGGGCTTGGCAGGAGCCGGGGCTGGGGCAGCGGGGGCCGGGGCGGGCTGCGGCGCGTTGGACATTCCCGTGTCGCTCAGCGCCATGGTGGACTCGGCTGGGGCGAGCTGCAGATCGCGGTTGAGGCTGTCGGCGGCTGCGGTCTTGTCTCCAGCCCCCTTACCGCACGCCACCAGCGCGAGCAGCGCCAGGCCGGCTGCGATGGATCTGGTCATTGTCCGTTCCTCCAACGAAAATTGACTTGCCCATCGATCAGGGCGTTGTGACATTCCATTCATGAAGAACCTGCGTCACCTGCTCCCCGCGATGCGTCCCTACCGGTGGACTTTCGCCGGGGGGCTCGCCCTCGTCGTGGTTTCGAACGCCTTCACCACCCTGGTTCCACAGTATCTGAAGCGCGGCATTGACGCTATCTCCAGCCACGGGACTTTCGCCGAGGTGCGGTACGAGATCGCACTCCTGCTCGGCATCGCGGCCCTGGGCGGTATCGCGCGCTACGGTATGCGCGAACTGCTCAACGGCGTCAGCCGCCGGGTCGAGACCGATCTCCGTGACCGACTGTTCCAGCACCTCCAGACTCTGTCGGCTTCCTTCTACGACCGGATGCCCACCGGCGACATCATGGCCCGGGCCACCAATGACCTGCTGGCCGTACGCATGGTCGCCGGGCCGGCGCTCATGTATTTCGTGAACACCGTGGTCGGCACCCTCATAGTGCTGCCATACATGATCCGCATCAGCCCACGGCTGACGGGACTGGCGCTCTTGCCGCTCATCGCGCTGCCGATCGTCATGGCCTTCTTCGGCCAGGCGATCCATCGACGCACCCTCGCGATTCAGGCCCAGTACAGCGATCTCACCAGTGCCGCCCACGAGAATATTTCCGGCGTCCGGATCGTCCGGGCTTACCAGCAGGAGCGGGCGGAAGCAGTCAACTTCCGCAGACTAAACGAGGAGTACGCCCGGCGCAATATCGCGTTGGCACGGGTCGCCGGAGCGTTTCACCCGATTCTCGCCCTTCTCGGCGGACTGGGCGGCGCCGCGGTGCTCTACATCGGCGGATCGCTCGTGGTGGCCGGAACCGTCACGGTCGGCGAGTTCGTGGCCTTCGGGGTCTACCTGGTGTATCTGGTTTGGCCGATGATCGCGCTCGGCTGGGTCGTCAACCTGGTTCAGAGGGGTGAAGCCTCGATGGGCCGTCTGCTGGCACTCCTCCAGGAGCAGCCGGCTATTGTCTCGCCGGCAGCCGCGTCCCGGCTCCCCGAGGCCCGCGGTGGCCGCACCGTGAAATACGAAGGGGTCTGGTTCCGCTACCCCAATGCCCCGGAGCGTGGCTGGGTGCTACAGGACATCGACTTCACCGTCGAGGCTGGGCGCTCCCTCGCCATCGTCGGGGCAACGGGATCGGGAAAGTCTACGCTGGTCGAATTGTTGCCACGGGCCTACGACCCGGATCGGGGACGGGTCCTCATCGATGGCGTGGATATTCGTGACTTGAGGCTCGAGGACCTGCGAGAGGCGATCGGCTTTGTGCCCCAGGAGACCTTCCTCTTCAGCGAGACACTACGGAACAACATCCTGCTCGGCGCCCCGGACGACGGCCGGCTGTCAGGCGTGGTCGAAACCGCCCAGCTGAGCGAAGCGCTCCCTGAGCTGCCCCAGGGCATCGACACGATGCTCGGCGAACGGGGCGTCAATCTCTCGGGCGGCCAGAAGCAGCGATCCGCCATCGCGAGAGCCCTGGCCCAGGACCCTCCGGTCTTCGTGCTGGATGACGCGCTCAGTGCGGTTGATGGTCAGACCGAGGCGAGGATTCTTCACGGCCTGCGCGATGCCTTGCGCGGCCGGACCAGCATCATCGTCTCCCACCGCCTCACCGCCGTGCGGGACGCGGACTGGATCCTGGTGCTCGATGAAGGAGTGATCGTGGAACAGGGCACCCATGCCGAGTTGATGGGGAGGGGCGGAAGGTATCGGGATTTGCTGCACCGGCAGCAGTTGGAGGAGGAAGTGGAGGCTGGAGTGGGGAATTGAAGATTGAAAATTGAAGATTGAAAATTGCCGCATGAAGCGCTGTTCAATCAGCAATCTGCAATCGGCAATCTGCAATCCCCGAGGTTTAGAGCCTCTCGAGGAGCCCCTCTGGCGTTAAGCCCTGCAGCCAGGTAGCGATCCTGGTAAACTGTCCAGTCAGGAGCATCACCCCAACGATCACCAGCAGTGCTCCGCTCACCTTCATCACCCAGGGCAGAAATTTCCGGAAGCGCTGGAACCAGTCGAGGAAGGCGTTGACCGCGAAGGCCGCGATCAGAAACGGCACCGCGAGACCGGCTGAATACGCGGCCAGCAGCAGCATGCCACGACCGAGACTGTCGGAGGCCGCGGCCAGCGCGTAGATCCCGCCCAGAATCGGCCCGATGCAGGGAGTCCATCCCGCCGCGAAGGCCATCCCTACGAAAACCGATCCGAGATAGCCCAACGGCTTGTCCTGGAGGTGAAGCCGGCGCTCCTGCTGCAGGAAGGAGAAGCGGAGCACGCCGAGGCAGACCAGGCCGAAGACGATGATGAGGATGCCACCGATCCGCTGCAGCCACACCTCGTGGAACTTGAGCACCCGTCCCAGCGCCGTGGCGGAGGCGCCGAACAGCATGAAGATGCTGGTGAAGCCGATGATGAAGAGGGTGGCATGCAGCAGCGCCACCCGCCGCCGTGAGCTCATCTCGTCGAGCGTCAGGCCAGTGAGGAAACCGATGTACGAGGGGACCAGCGGCAGCACACAGGGGGACAGAAAGCTCAGCAGGCCCGCCGTGAAGGCGACCAACACCCCTAGCGTCGTGGGTTCGTTCATAGCCGAGCCGCCGAGCCGAGCTGCCGAGTCACTGGGTAAAATCCTTCCTCTGACAATCCCGGCACACCCCGTAAATCTCCACCCGATGCCGTTGATGCTGGAACTGTTGCTCGTCGGCGATGATACCCAGCATTCGTTCCAGCCGCTCGTTGGCGAACTCATCCACCCGGCCACAGCGCACGCAGATCAGGTGTTCATGGTCGGCCTGGGTGGACATGGCCTCGTAGCGCCGGAATCCCTGGCCGAAATCGTGGGCCCGCACCAGCCCGCTCTTCACCAGCACTTCGAGTGTGCGATAGATAGTGGCGAGTCCGACCGTTTCGCCTTGGTCGGTGAGCCGGCGCTGGATCTCTTCGACCGAGAGGTGTCCACCGGAGAGGAAGACGACTTCGGCGACGAGGTCGCGTTGCCTCGTCACCGGATGATGATGGTCTTTCAGATAGCGGCGGAAGCGGTCGAGCAGGACCGCCGCTTCATCCTTCTCGAGGCGCGGCATCGACTGGCGGCAGCCACTCGGCGGGCGTCACCGGCCGGGGATCGTCATCGTCCATTCGTTTGCGAACCCCGGTGATGATCTCTCCGATGGTATCGACCGGCCCGCTGCCGACTTCCTCCAGCGCCCATTCGAATTTGCCCCGCTCTTTGCCCTTGAGGACGTGCTGGAACCGGGCGGTGTAGATCCGCCGCCGCTCCCGCTCCTCGCCATCCACCCGGGCGACCAGCGCCGTCCCCCACTCGGTGCCTTCGCGCCGGAGGGTGCGGAACAGCCAGACGGCTTCGATTTCGCTCGCGGGCATGGCGCCAGCCACTGCCGCGGCCAGTCGATCCCAGCCGGAACCGGGGCGGTTGAGGATGCCGCTCTCAGGCATTGGAAGACCTTTCGACGTAGAAGCGCAACACGTGCATGAAGTCCTGGGCGTTGGTGACGACGCCGTACGCCTGGTGAGTGCCGCGGTCCTTCAACTTGTTGACCACAAACTCGGTCTGGTCCACACAAATCGTCATGAGCGGCGTGGGGGCTCCGCCGTAGTTGGTGTGATAGGCGGGGAGCATGTTCCCCACGGCGATGGCGTGCAGGGCGGATGCGACCAGAATGGCGCCCGTCGCGAGTACGGTCAGCTCCCGCATCGCATCCTGAGCCTCGAGCGAATTGCTGTAGACCCCGGGAAGCGGGCCGTCGTCCCGAATCGATCCGGCGAGCACGTAAGGAACCTTGTTGGTCACCAGCGCGTGCATGATGCCGCTTTTGATCAGACCTGCCTTCACCGCGTTCTCGATGGAGCCGAGCGCCCGAACCTGGTTGATCGCCCGCATGTGAAGGCCATGGCCACCGTCAGTGGGTTGTCCGGTGTTGGTCATGCCCAGCGTGGTGCCGAAGATCGCGGCTTCGATGTCGTGGACTGCGACCGCATTGCCGGCGAGGACCGCCTGCACGTACCCGTTGCGAATGAACCACTCGAAGTCTCCCCGGGCGCGGGAATGCACCAGCGCCGGTCCCGCCACCCAGATGAGGTAACCGCCTTGTGCCTTCTCTTCGTTGAGTCGTGCGGCGAGCTCTTCGTAATTGACTGGCCGCTCACGGCTCACCTCGGTGGACATGAAGCGGAACTCGTTCGCGCTATGAGATCCGCCGAGGAATCCTTCGGTGTGAACGTAGATGCCCTGCGAGCCGTCCTCCGCCAATCCTATCGCGATCGCGTCCCCCTTCTTGAGACGACGGGGCTCGATGACCTCGAGATCGTCGCCTCGCTTGACGATGACGCAGTCCATGCGAGGACGCCGCGGGAGCACCCAGCGGTCGCCCACCCGCACGTAGGTCGGGAGGTTCGAGGTGGAGAAGAATCCTTCGGGCAGGACTCCATCGGCGGGAATCGGCTCGAATTGCGCGCCCGGGGCGCGGGCCAGAAGCGGCGCCGTAAAGTCCGGTGCGTGATACGTTTGCGTGGTCATGGCTGAACGGGAAATGTAGGCCCGCCGATAGCGCGATTCAAGCACGCTTCCAGTCGGGCACAGACACTTGTAGGCTTCGTCGTCGCTCCCCGCCGCAATGGTGTGACTCCCCAATTCGAGAGGGCAGTTGATGAGAGCAGGCATCTGCTTCGCCTTGATGTGCTGTGCAACGCGCCTCGCAGCCCAGCAGCCTGATTCGGCGCTGGCCGATTCCGCCAAGTCCCTGCCGGAAATCACGGTCACCGTCACCCGCACTTCCGAGCCGCTCAGCAAGATTCCCGCTGCGGTGAGTGTGGTGCCCAAGGAAGCGGTGCGGCGGGGACAGGCCACCCTCGGACTGGACGAGTCGCTCAGCAATCTCCCGGGCGTCTACGTCACCAACCGCTACAACTTCAGCCTCGATCAGCGCCTCTCGATTCGGGGCTTCGGCAGCCGATCCAACTTCGGGTTGCGGGGCGTGGTGGTACTCCTGGACGGCATTCCGCAGACGCTCCCCGACGGGCAGAGCCAGCTGTCCAATCTCGACCTCGGGGACATCGGGCGGGTCGAAGTGCTCCGCGGATCCAGCTCCTCGCTTTACGGCAACGCCTCGGGCGGGGTGCTCTCCTTCACCACCGAGCCTCCGGGCCTGGGTCCCTTCAGCGAAACCGTGCGAGGAGAAGGCGGCTCGTTCGGGATGATGAAGGTCTCCAGCCGAACCGGCGGCCGCTCCGGCTCGGCGAGCGGCACCTTGTCGGTCTCTCACACCGAGTATGACGGCTTCCGTCAGCACAGCTCCTCTCACTTCACGCAGCTCAACCTCGGCGCCGACTACATCTTCGGTTCCAGCACGACGGGAACGCTCCGTTTCGGTTACTCCGACGCTCCTCAGGCCGAAAATCCTGGAGCCCTGACCCAGACCGAATACCTCGCGAATCCCGATTCCGCCGCTGCCGGCAACCTTCTCCGAGACGCCGACAAGGACGTCTCCCAAGGTCAGCTTGGCTTCTCCCTCAAGCACTACGGGAAGCGCTCGGAATGGACCGCCACGGTCTTCGGTTTGCTCCGCGACCTGGCTAACCCACTCGCCACCCCGCCGCCATCCGGCCCCGGCCCCAACGTCGGCACCTTCGTCAACATCGACCGGCAGGCCTTAGGCGCGCGATTCTCCACGATCCGGAACCTCGGAGCCGATGAGAACTCCGCTCGACTGACACTGGGAGTTGACGCGCAGTATCTCCGGGATGATCGCACCAACTCGCGGGCGGTTGGCGGCGTTCCCGATACCCTGATCCTGGACCAACGCGAAAAGGTGGGTGAGATCGGTCCCTTCGCTCAACTTCACTGGAACTTCTCACCGACATGGAGCGGTAGCGCCGGAGTGCGGTACGATGCCGTCTCGTTTGATGTGGAAGACCACCACTTGAGTGACGGTGTCGACAACAGCGGCTCGCGCACCATGGGGGCCTGGAGCGGAAATGCCGGTCTCACATTCGCAGCCAGCCCGGAGTTCGTGACTTACCTGAACGTTGCGACGTCTTTCGAGACGCCAACCACGACCGAGCTGGTCAACCAGCCCAACTCCACTGGCGGGTTCAACACCGACCTGGATCCCCAGCGTGCCGTCACTCTCGAGCTTGGCGAGCGTGGCCGCATCGGAGCCTTTAACTACAGCATCGCCGGTTTTCTGGGCCGGATCAGCGACGCAATCGTGCAGTACAGCGAAGTGAGCGGCCGAGGATACTTTACCAATGCCGGGAAGGTCCACAACGACGGTATCGAGCTGGGAATTGATGTCGCGCCGACCGCCACCCTGCGCCTCTTCGGCTCATACACCTGGTCCCATTACCGGTTTGCCGACTACAAGATCGTAAACGGCACCGCGGTAGACACGCTGGATGGCAAGACGTTGCCAGGGGTGCCGGAGGCCTTCATCCGCCTGGGCGTCCGAGCCGGACCTTATAAGGGCTTCTATCTGGACCTGGACCACAGCATGGCGTCCTCGATCTTCGCCGACGATCACAACACCCTGTACGTCAACGGGTGGGGCAAGGCTGGGCCAAACGTGGTGGATGGAGTCGGACTGGGTGTGACCAACCTGAGGGTGACGTGGGAAGGCCGGGCAGGTGCCTGGGCGCTGTCTCCCTTTGCCGCGGTCAACAATCTGTGGGATCGGCAGTACGTCGGCTCGCTGACCATCAATGGGGCCCTCGGACGGGTCTTCGAACCCGCTCCGGGCCGGAACGCCTACCTCGGCATGGAGATTGGCTGGGCTCGCGATTAGAAGGTGACTCAGCTCTGCGAGGGCCGCTTCGGGATACTGAGCGATTTCCAGCTGGCCCCGGCGAGCGCTCGCGCCAGCAGGACGATCTGCCCAATGTGGTAGGCGTAGTGCATCAGCTGCCGGTTGATCGCCTGGAGGACGCTGTGTGGCTGGCCACGAATCGTGACGGTTCGCCCCAGGTCTTCGGGCTTGAGGTGCTCGATAGCGTCGAAGACGCGGGCCCAGCCGTCGTCCCACCAGGTAATCAACTCCTCCCGGGTCGGTTCTGCTGACAGCTCGAACTCGGAATCCCGGTCGCGGTCGGGCTTCTCGCCGTCGGTGGTGAGGAACATGGTCCACCGTGAGCGCATGTTCCCGCTCATGTGCTTTACCAGGGTCGCGATGCTGTTGGCGTCGGAATACAGGACCTTGGTGAGCCCGCTGTCGTAGACCTGGGCGATCGCCTTCTCACCTAGTTTCTTGTACGCCCGCAGCTGTTGAATCGCATCCTTCAGGTAGAGAGCACCGTTGTCGTCCGCCATGACCACCTCCCTCAGCCAACGCCCTGTCACTTACCCGTCTTCGGTCCGCCGGTCCCCTGGTCCGTCCTGTCCGCCTTGTCCACCCCGACCGCCTTCCCGCCGTTCCGCCTAGAGCAAAGCCACTGGATCCCGATCAATGATCGTCCTCACCCCCGCCACACCCGGTAGTCGCTCCGCAGCGTAACGTACCACCCTCCCCAGTTCCTCCCCAGTCCCCTTCAGAACGACATGCCATCGCCACCGGTTCTGGATCTTCGCCAGCGCGCACGGCGCCGGACCGAGAACCGTGATTGGAAGGCTGTGTTCCTCTATTAGTCGCTGGCACCAGGCTGCGACAGCCGCGGAATTCTCGCCCACACGGCGCTCGTCCGGTCCACTCGAAACGAGATTCACCAGGGAGTTTTCCGGCGGATAGGGAGGTTCACGTCGCGCGGCGAGCTCTTCGCCCAGAAATCCTTCGGCATCATGCCGCACGGCAAAGACCAGCGCGTGATGCTCGGGGTTTCTGGTCTGCACTACGACTCTTCCGCCCTTCGGCCCCCTCCCCGCTCGACCAGCGACCTGCGCCAGCAGCTGAAACGTCCGCTCGGCAGAGCGGAAGTCGGGCAGGTGGAGACCGGTATCTGCGTCCACCACGCCGACCAGAGTGACATTGGGAAAATCCAGCCCCTTGGCGATCATCTGGGTGCCGAGCAGGATGTCGGCGTCTCCCCGGCCAAAGGTCTCGAGAATGCGATGGTGCGACCACTTGGTGCTCGTGGTGTCGAGATCCATTCGTGCCAGCCGCGCCGCCGGGAATCGCTCGGCGAGAAAACGTTCCACCTGCTGGGTACCTACCCCGCGCATCTGTTGTACGGCGTTGCCACACTTTCTGCACGCGGCCGGGACCGGCTCCTCATGGCCGCAGTAGTGGCAGCGCAGACGATTGGGAGACCGATGAACGGTGAGAGCGATGCTGCAGCGGGGACAGCCTTCGACTTCACCGCAGGCGGGACATTGAAGGAAGGATGCGAAGCCACGCCGGTTGAGAAGTAGAAGGACCTGCTCTTTGCGATCGAGCGCCGCGGTGACCGCCAGGTCCAGTCGTTCCGACCATGGCACCGCTCCCGCAATGGCGAGTCGTGGAGCACTGCGGAGATCAACCAGCTCGACCTCGGGAAGCGGGCGAGCTCCGACCCGTTCCGGGAGCCGGACCAGCGTGAGGCGGGGCCCGACCCGCGCCATGGATTCGGGTGACGGCGTTGCGCTGCCCAGAATGAAGGTTGCGCCTTCGAGACGGGCTCGAACCATCGCGACGTCCCGCGCGTGATAGCGCGGCGCCTCGCCGTTCTTGTAGCTCGCCTCGTGCTCCTCGTCGATCACGATCACGCCGAGGTTCCGGACCGGCGCAAACACCGCCGACCTCGCTCCTACGGCCACTCGTTTCGTTCCGCTGCGCAAGGCGCGCCAGGCGTCGGCCCGTTCGCCCTCTGATAGACCGCTGTGCAGCACCGCTACGTCGTTCCCGAAGACCCCGCGCACCCGGCTCACTGTCTGCGGTGTGAGTCCGATCTCGGGCACCAGAATGATCGCCCCGCGTCCCTCGGCCATCGCCTGCCGGATGACATCGAGATACACCAGCGTCTTTCCGCTTCCGGTGACACCGAAAAGCAGGCCGCCATCCCCCGGCGCGAGGGATGTAAGGGTGGAGACGGCTTCACGCTGGGCCTGAGTCAGAGTCGGCGGCGGTGGAGTGCCGGCCGCATCGGCAAAAGGGTCTCGCAGGATGGGAACCTCTTCCACCACTGCGAGTCGACGCTTCACCAGCGCCCGCAATCCGGCCGGGGAAAGTTTGAGCTGCTCCAGCAGGTGGCGAACCGGCGCTCGTCCGCCCGTCTGCTCCAGCGCCTCCAGCACCCCGCGTTGCGCCGGCGCTCGCCCAAAGGCGGCCTCCCGTTCCAGCAGCGTGAGCCGGGGACCGGCCAGAACGGCGATTCGCTCGGTGGCGGTTCCGCTGTCGGTCTCCGCCGGATGAACCTCCAGCGCTATGGCGCCTACCCGTGCCAGCCGATTCACCGCGTCCCACACTGGCCGCTTGAGTCCCCGCGCGATGCTCGGCACCGGTGCACTGCCGCCCTTTTTCTCGAGCCAGGCCACCACCTCGCCCGCGAGTCCACCGGGAATCGAGGCCCCGTCGGCGATCCGCGCCAGAACCTTCGATTGTCCCCATAGTGCCACGGGGAGAGCCGCGCGAATGGCGAGGCCGAGCGGCGCGCCGTAGTACCGCGCCATCCAGGTGGCGGCTTCGAGGAGAGGAAGCGGGAGAGCTGGTTCCGGATCGGGTGCCGCGAGGATGTCCTTCGCCGCGCGCTCGGGAGCAATGTCGGCGATCGCCACGACGATCCCGACCATCTCGCGGCCGCGGACCGGTACCACGACTCGCGCCCCGGGTTCGATCCGATCGCCGATCGCCTCGGGAATGCGGTAGGTGTAGGGCCGGGCGAGCGGCAGCGGGAGCGCCACCTGCCCGTACCGCTCGGTCATCGCCGGCTCAAGCCAAGCCCGGGACCGGTGGGAAGGCGGACCTGGCCGCCGTCGATCGAGGCGCCGACGAAGGGATCGTCCTGGAGCAGCGCAGCGCCATCGAGGTCCACGATATCCACCAGCGGCGTCAGATGCGCCGCGGCCGTGATAGCAACCGAGCTTTCGATCATGCAGCCGATCATGACCATCATCTGGTGAGCCCGCGCAATGGCGATCATGCGCAACGCTTCCCGGAGGCTGCCGCACTTGGCCAGCTTGAGATTGATGCCGTCCACTTTGCCAACCAACGGGGGAATGTCGGCGGCAGTCTTGCAGCTCTCGTCCGCAATCACCGGGATGCGGGACGCTCGGCTCACCTTGCCCAACCCTTCCAGATCCGCAGCGGCCAGAGGCTGCTCCAGTACCGTCACCCCGAATTCTTCCAGCACCGGGAGCATCCGGATCGCCTGCTTGACGCTCCAGCCGCAGTTGGCGTCAACCCGAAGCTCCTTCTGGGTCATGCCCCGGATCGTTTCCAGGATCTCCACGTCCCGATCCGTCCCCAGCTTGATCTTGAGGATCGGATACTGCTCGGCCTCCTTCACCTTCTGCCGTAGCTTGGCATCGTTATCGATGCCGATGGTGAAGGTGGAACGCGGGGCCTTGGCCGGATCGAGTCCCCACAGCTTGTAGACCGGAATGCCCAGCCGCTTGCCCACCAGATCGTGCAGCGCGGACGAGAGTGCAACCCGCGCCGAGGGATTGAGTGCGAGGATCGACTCCCAGCCGGCTTCCGCGTCCTCGAGCAGGAACGGATCGCTGGGTAACCGGTCGGAGTAGTTCTGCAGGGCGCCGTGCACCGTCTCCACCGACTCGCCGTAGATCCGATTCGGCGCAGCCTCACCCCAGCCTTCCACTCCGTCGCCGTCAATCAGCCGGACCAGCACGGTGCGGTAATCGCTCTGTCCCCCGCGGGCGATGATGAACGGATGCCGGGTGCGCAGTTCGAGAATCTCGGATTCCAAGCGAAGCGGGTGAGGCATGGGGGCTCGGTGTGGGGGTGTGGGACGGAGGAGTATAAAAGCGGGAGACGGGAGACGGGAGACGGGAGACGGGCAGAAGCGAGAGTTTCACCTCATCCCGAGCGAAGCGAAGGATCTGGCAGCCCTACCCTGGAATTCGGTACAGGCACGTTGCTGGGGAGGCTAGATCCCTCGGGTCCCCGCGGGCGCGGGGTACCCTCGGGATGAGGTGCTTCTCCCCCCGTCTCCTGTCTCCTGTCTCCTGTCTCCCGTCTCCCGTCTCCCGTCCTACCCCAGCGCCCCCACGTGCGCCGCAACACCCTCCGCAATCCGGTCCGGGGTGTATCCCCCTTCCAGTAGTCCCACGATTGGCGTGTCCTTGAGTTGTTCCCTGATTCGCGAAGTGAGCTGGGCATAGTGCTCCGGCTCGAGGGTGAAGCCGCCGAGCGGGTCACCCCGCATGGCGTCGAACCCGGCCGATACCAGCACCAGGTCCGGCTGCCAACCATTGGTGGCAGAGGCGATCGTGTTCCAGAGATCGTCCACGTAGAGCTGAGCCGGGAGGCCGGGACCGCGGGGCACATTGAAGACATTGCCAACCCCGCGCTCGTGGGCCATCCCGGTTCCCGGATACCAGGGGTGTTGATGCAGGGAGACGTAGCGGATCGACGGGTCGCTCTCCATGAGCGCCTGAGTTCCGTTCCCATGGTGCACATCCCAATCGATGATCAGCACGTTCCGCCGTCCCAACTGCTGGGCATGTCGCGCAGCGACGATCACGTTGTTGACGAGACAGAAGCCCATCGCACGCTGGCCCATCGCGTGGTGACCGGGAGGACGCACCGCGGCAAAGGCGTTGCCCTGCTTCAGCGCATGGTCGAGGGCGCTCCGCACCGCGCCGGTGGCACCCAGCACGGCCGACCAGCTCGCTTCATTCATGACTGTGTCGAGGAACAGCACTCCGCCGCCCTGATGGCTGATCTGCTCCAGCCGGATCAGATAGCCCTCGGGATGAACCGCCAGCAGGTCACCCAGTTCGGCCGGCACTGCCTCCCGCACCTCGAACCGCGAGTCATTCCCCACTCGCTCGAGGATCGCGCGCAGCCTCGCAGGGGTCTCCGGGTGGCCGGGACCGGGGTCGTGTTTGAGGCAGGCGGGGTGGGTGAAGACGGGGATGGGCATGGCTGACAGTTCCGAGTTCCGAGTTTCAGGTACCTAGCACCTCGGGAGAGTGATAGAGGCTGATCTCATGATTTCGCGAAGCATGAGGTGTGCACTCAGAGTACTTCTGTAAAGAAACTCGGAACTCGGAACTCGGAACTCATTCATTTCTCCTCTTCTCCCTGAGCATTCCCTGCATCGCCTTCACCTCTGCCCGCATCTCCGCCTTAGCCTGGGCGATCTCGTCCAGCACTCTCACTTGGCGTCGCCAGAGGAAGTACACGCCGACGGCCAGCACCAGCATCACAGCGCCCATGGCGAGGAGGATCGAGCGATGGGACCAGAGGCCGGCCGCCAGCAACAGAACGCCGTCGAGGCTCAACACCCCGACGGCGATGATGGTCAGCACACGCCCGCGGCGCGCGGGACGAGCCACGGATCAGCGCACGGGCCGGCGGCGCCGAGCCATGACGATGAGGGGAGCGTTGGACACGACGCCGGCCTCTGCCAGGGTGCGTTGCTCGTCCAGCACGGGTGCCCCACGGTACTTCACGACGTACCCGGAGGGATCGCCCTCCGTGTGGGTCATCGCGAGTGCCCGGCGCTTGGCCTCGGCGACAGAAGTCTGGGATGGGAGATCCAGGTTTACCTGATCCCAGGCATCCTCGACCATGATCCGAATCGGCAACGACGCGCTCACGCGGCACTCTCCGACGAGCCGGGCAGGGTCGAGAAGAACCGGCCCAGCGCCTGATCGAAGAACAGCGTCGAAGCTCTCACCCGCGTCGCGCCATCCCCACCGATTGCGGTGAGCGCGATCTCTTCCCCGCCCTGTCCCCGAAGCGAGAGAAAGTTCGGTCCTTCCTTCTCCGGAAAGGCGGAGTTGTTGGGATTCCGCTCCGCGAAGAAAACCTTGGCCCAGGCGATGACCTGAGCGGGCTGAAGAGTCGTGGTGGTCTCGTAAGTCATGGTCTGGGGTCGTGGGTCGTGAGTCTTGGGTCGTTGGCCAAGTTCTGAAACTTCGTGGTCCGGGTTGGTCGTGCAGACTCAAGACCCATGACCCAGGACTCACCACCTACGACGACTACTTCCGCAAAATCGCCACGCCAGTCGGCTGCGCCGGGATCGGCACCGTGGCCACGGTCTTCTTCGCGGCGAGATCGAACATGTCGATTGCGCCCGGGTCCGCCCCAATCGATTCCTGGCTGATAAAGGCGTACTTCCCGTCCGGCGAATAGGCGACGCCGTGCACGATCTTCTTGGTGGTGGGGACTCGGACCACCTCGGTGAGCGTCTTGGCGTCGATCACGCTGAAACTCTGATCCTTCTTGTTGGTCACGATCACCCATTTGCCGTCCGCCGAAGGCTCGACGTTGTAGGCGCCTTTGCCCACCGCGATCTCCTTCGTCTTGGTGAATGACGCGGCATCCCACACCTGAAGGGTGTTGCCGTGGTTGCAGGCGGCATAGAGCGTCTTGTCGTCGGGCGAGACGCTGACGAAGGTCGGGGCGCAGGAGTTGTCGGGGGCGGCCGGTGCAGGTGCGCTCGCTCCTGCTGCGGGCGGTGGCGCCTGGCTCGCGCCATGGTCCATGCTCGCCATGTCGTGGCCCCCGCCGGTCTTCCCGCGGCGGGTAATCCTGAACGTGGCGACCTCGATCTCCAGCAGCTCGTCGCTGTTCATGCAGGAGATGTAGATCCGGCTCCCCGCATGGTTCGACTTGGCGCCGTGCGGCATGTCGCACGCGGGCAGATCAGTGATGTTTGTCATCGAGCTGGTCTGGATCACGGAGACCACGTTGGTGCGGGGATGGTCGCCATGGAAATCCGAATTGGCGACGAAGGCGAGTTCCCCGTCCGGCGTCAGTCCGATCGTGGTGGGGAACATCTCCAACTTGGCCCGCCCGATCAGGGTGTCCGTCTTGGCATCCAGCTTCCACAACGACCCGTACGGCGTGCCGTGCGCGATCGTGATGTAGTACGCGCTGTTGTCGGGTGCGACGGCGAGGTTATGCGGGCCGTCGATGTCGGCCGGCATGATCCCGACCGGGATCGTCTTCTCGACAGTCAGTGTCCCGTCTCCCGGCTTGAGCCAGGTGACGATATCCCCCGATTCACTCACGATGCCGACGCGATAACCCGGATCGGCCTGGGCCACCAGCGCCGTAGGAAGCGCTATGCCCGCGAGCAACAGAATACGCCTCATTGCCTTACCCCTGCTGTGGTGGAGAAGCCGGAGGAAACATAGTCGCGGAAACGGTGGCTAGGAACCGCGTCGATCGGAAGAGCGAACGCAGCCCCGCCGAGGAGGGAAGGACGACGACGAGATCGCCCGGAGGAGGCTCCTCAATCCCTTCCACGCTGAGGAAAGCCGGAAGCGTTGCATCGGCAGGAACTGTGGCGCCGTATGATCGGCCATGCCAGTCGAAGCGCAATTCGGACCCGGGAGCTACGGCCTCGTGCTCCAGGAAGAAATCGTCGTCCAGCCGGTAGATGCCTTCGGCAACTTTTTCCCCGCTGCGGTAGAACAGCGGATCGAACCGCTCCCCATCCTGACGGGCGAAATTCTGCTCGGCCGCCCAGTCGAACTCTTCGAGGTCCGGCGCCCGGGCCTTCCATTCGAGATGGTGTCTCAGTTCGTGGGTGAGTGTATCCCAGGCTTCCGCGAACCAATCGAAGTCTGAGTCCAGCCGGGCCAGAGCCTGGAACGAACCGTGGTAGAGCACGATGCGACTCAGTACGCCACCGGGTGAGTCCTGATGATCCAGCGGGAGGGGGATGCACTCGCCCAGCGTGTAAATGTCGGAGCGCGTGGGATGCGGGAGCGTGTTGCGGGAGACTTCGATCTCCATCACCCCTTCGAGATATTCGGCCGGGACTTCGGTCTGGAGCCGCTGGACCAGCGCTTCGAAGTCGGCCAGTCGCATTTCTACCTCGAAGGGTCTGCGGGCTGATCAGCCCCCGACCTGTTGGCGCAGGTAGGCCACGAGGTTGTCCGTCGCGACCCGCACCTGCTGCATCGAATCCCGGTCTCGCACGGTGACAGTGCCATCCTTCACCGTATCACCATCCACGGTGCAGCAGTAAGGCGTTCCGGCTTCATCCATCCGCCGGTAACGGCGGCCGATAGCGCCGGCGTCGTCATAGAAGGCGGGCATGTGGCGCTTCACGTCGTGATAGAGCCGGTCCGCCAGCTCGGGCATGCCGTCCTTCTTCACCAGCGGCAGGATCGCCGTCTTGATCGGCGCGATCGCGGGATGGAAGCCAAGGACGACGCGGGTCTCGCCTTCCACTTCCTCCTCCCGATACGCATCTACCAGCGTCGTGAGCGTCACCCGGTCGGCGCCCGCCGAGGTCTCCACGATGTAAGGGAGGTACCGCTCGTTGGCCGCCTGATCGAAGTACTCCAGCTTCTTGCCGGAATACTCCTGGTGCCGACCGAGGTCGTAGTCGCTGCGGTTGTGAATCCCCTCGATCTCGTTCCATCCGAAGGGAAACTCGTACTCGATGTCGAAGGCGGCCTTGGCGTAGTGGGCCAGCTCGCCGGGACCGTGCTGGTGCCAGCGCAGCCGCGCCGGGGTAAGCCCGATGCTCTGATGCCATTGCATCCGCCACTCCCGCCAGCGCTCGAACCACTCGCCGTCGGTGCCCGGCTTCACGAAGAACTGCATCTCCATCTGCTCGAACTCACGAGTCCGGAAGATGAAGTTTCCCGGAGTGATCTCGTTGCGGAACGCCTTGCCGATCTGAGCGATGCCGAAGGGAATCTTCTGCCGCGAAGCGTTGAGGACGTTCTGGTAGTTGACGTAGATGCCCTGGGCCGTTTCCGGTCGCAGGTAAACCACCGCAGCCTGTTCCTCGACCGGCCCCATGAACGTCTTGAACATGAGGTTGAACATCCGGGGCTCGGTCAGGTCGCAGGTCGAGTGCTCCCCGGGGTGTTTACTGGGTTTCTGGGGGCACTGAGCATCCGCCACCTTGTCGGCCCTGAACCGGGCCTTGCAGGTCCGGCAGTCCACCAGCGGATCGGTGAAGCCGGCCACGTGCCCCGAGGCTTCCCAGACCCTGGGATGCATGAGGATCGCGGCATCGATTCCTTCGATGTCGTCCCGGGCGTGGACCATCGCCCGCCACCAACTGTCCTTCACATTCTTCTTCAGCTCCACGCCGAGCGGCCCGTAGTCCCAGACGGAGCCGAGCCCGCCATAGATCTCTGACGACTGAAACACGAATCCGCGTCGCTTGCAGAGCGACACGAGCTTGTCCATCAGGGTGGTATCGGCCATCGGATGGGGTCGGGGGAGATCCGGGTGATAGGGGGCGGAAACGTAGACGGGCATAATGCGGGCAGCAACCCGGGACGACCCGTGTGGGCCAGTCTGTCCTCCCCTTGCCAGCCCCCACCTTGGATTCCACCCACTTTGGCCCCTGTCAATCACTTGGGGGGGTCTGGTGGCTAATTTTTAGACGCTCAGTCTTTATCGCCTTGCCGTCGGGCCGGAATTTGCGACCATATATCACAAGGTTATAGAAGCTCCCCAGCCGGCTGCGTGGCTGTGTGTGGAACCTGAACGGTAAGACACCGTGAGGCGAGCGATGAGCACCCTGCTTCGGAACCGCCGGGGCTTTGCCCTGGAGTCGACTATCGTGGTCATGGTACTGCTCACCGTGCTCATCGGTGCCGCGGTCACCTCGGCCGTCATGACCCAGCGGACCGCAGGCGTCGACTATCGGGGCTCGAGGGTGTCCTACGCCACCGAGGCCGGTGCCGACAACGTCATGGCGCAGCTCGAAGTGGCAATGGTCGATGGCATCGTCACCCCGGCCGAACTCGCGGCGCTGACCCCTCCCGTGGTGCCTGGCTTCACCTACACCGCCATTTCCGCGGTGGCCGGTGCCGCGGCGCCCCGCACCATCACGAGCGGACCCTATGCCGGCCTTATCGGCCTCAATCAGCCGATCGACATCACCGTCGAAGCGCGGGACGCGCTGCAAAACCGGGCCCGGGACATCGTCACCGTCAACGCCCAGTCCATTCCGCTCTTCCAGTTCGGTGTCTTCTACGAGGAAGACCTGGAAATTCATAACGGTCCTCAGCTCGACTTCGCCGGGTGGATCCACACCAACGGCAATCTGTACCTCACGCCTGGCGGCGGGCCGACCAACTTCCACAGCCTGATCACGACCCCTGACAGCATGTTCGAGATGCGCAAGGCGAGCAACGCCGTCAGCACCAATATCTTCATCGACGACGCGTTCGGTGTTGCCCACCAGCTGCTGTTCGACAGCCGGAACCCAGGGGCTGGAGGCTTCGTCGCCTCGAGCCAGGCCGCGTTCAGTGGCCGGCTGATGACCGGTGAGAGCGGTGTTACGCCGCTGCGGCTTCCCCTGCCGACCGGCATGCCGCCGGTAGAGATGGTGAAGCCCCGTAACGGGGGCGACACGCCCCAAGTCCAATCGGTCAAGTTTGCCTGGAAGGCAACATGGCACATGACCGTCGATATGAACCTGCTGGCGACGCCCTGCAATGCGATCACCACGCTGGGGGGTCACCCCGTACCGACCAACGCCGAGTGCACCGCCGGATTCCTCGGTCTTGCGCCGATGGTCAGGGGCATCCCGAATGCCTTCCAGGAAGGCCGCGAGAACATTGGCGCGGATGTCTTCGAGATCAACGTGGCCGATCTGCAAGCCTGGGTGAACGTCTCACCGGTGGCCCGTGACGCTTCGATCATCTATGTGACCTTCATCAACGTCGATCCCCTCAACACCCTCAAAGACTACCCGGTGCTCCGGCTGGTCAACGGATCGACCCTGCTGCGGCCGATTTCGATCGCGACTGACCGGCCCCTCTACATCTGGAACAACTTCAACACGGTGGGCTGGCAACCGGCCTCGTTCCTGTCCGACGCGATCACCTTCCTGTCGTCCGCCTGGACCGACGCGGCCCATCCCTGGACTGCGGCGATGAATCCCAACGTGGACGTCGCCTTCCCCATTACCAACGCGAACCCGATGACGGTCTTTGCGGCTATCGCCGCAGGCCATTCGGCGACCCCGTGCGACGTCAACCGGGTGGCACCGGCGTGCGCCCCGACGGCTCCTCCTCCGTTCACCGGTGGCGCGTATCCGAACTACGGCGGTGGTCTGGAAAACTTCCCCCGCTTCCTCGAGAACTGGGGCGGCGTCACCATGACCTACCGCGGCTCGCTGGTGTCACTCTTCCAGAGCGACTACGCGAAGCGCCGGCGCTGGTCCTGGCAGAACTACTACAGCCCGCCCGCCCGTGACTGGCAGTTCGACCTGCGATTCCAGGATCCCAACAACCTGCCTCCGGGCACCCCGACCGTCGGCAGCGTAGTCCAGACTGCCTTCCGGCCGGTCTACTAGGACGACGAGTATGCGAAAGGATCGCAGGGGGTTCTCGCTGATCGAGATGCTGGTGGTGATCTGCATCATCAGCATCTGCATGGCGATTGTAGCGCCAAAGTTCCGGGTGAGCACGATTCAGCGGGTCAGCCTGGCGGCCGATCAGCTGGTGAACGATCTGGAGCAGGTGCGCACCAGGGCCATCACCGCCCGCGGAGCTACCCGAGTGGTGATCACCACGGGTACCAACCGCTACACCGCCTACCTCGACGACAATGGCGATGGCGTCATCAACCAGGTGGCGACAGAGACGGCGGCTCTGCGGGGACTTCAGACCCGCATCCTCACCGACAACGTGATTTTCGGACGGGGCGCGGCTCCCCAGTTGGGCGGATTCCCCGGTGCAGGAGCCACGACATTTACCGGCAACGCGGTGAATTTCGACACCCGCGGCGTCACGACGCCGTTTGGCACCCGCGGAGTCGTCTACTTCACCAGCTCGCTCAATAACAACGCCGTCGCGGCGGTGACCGTCACCCCGGGCGGTGGCATCAGGCGCTGGGTCTACCGGGGAGGAGCCTGGCAATGACGCCGACCAAGACTCTGAAGCATGAGGGTGGCTTCACCCTGATCTCGGTCCTCATCGCAATCGTCATGCTGAGCGTGGGGCTCGTCGCCCTGGCCCGCTCGCAGGCGATGCTGATGACTACCCAGAACCGCCTGGCCAATGCCAACACCGCGCTCTCCATCGCGCGCGGCTATATGGAGCAGGTCCGCGGTCGCGATCCCTGGACCCTGGCCACCGAGGCCGCGGTCGCCGTGGACGAGCTGGGTGTTCCCAGCGCGGCCGGTACCTATCAGCGGTCCATGGATGTGACTCTCGACGCCACCAACCTGTGCCGGGTCACGGTAACGGTCACCTTCCCGCGCCAGACCCAGCCGGTCCAGGTCATTACCCTGATTTATCGAGGGATCCCATGACGCGCCGAGCGCTTCGATCCGAAGAGGGTTTCACCCTCGTCGAGGTCATGATTGCGGTGGTCATCGGGGTGATCGTGCTGATGGCGGCCACCGGCCTGGCCCTCGTCACTGGCCGCAGCCTGGTCGGCACACGGCTTCGCGACGGCATTACCCGGAACTCGCGCTACGTGGCGCTGTCTCTCCAGCGCGACCTGGAAGAAGCCGGCGTCGGAGTAGAATCGCAGACCAACTTCGGAACGGTCGGGGTCTGGAACGACACGCTGGTCATTCTCCGGGTCCCTTACAATCCGAACGAGGCCGCGGTCTACAACCTGGTCCCGCCTCCGCCGCCGCCGATTAGCCCACTGGCGCCGGGCGGCACCTGTGGCGCAACCTGCCTCGATCTCGCGAACCCCGGTGGGTTCCAGCTGGCCGTCGGGGACATCGCGCGGCTTCAGGTGAACGCCGAACGCCGCTTGCTGTATATCAGCGCCGTGAACCCGGCGACGCCGACGGCTCAGATCACCTTCGTCAATCTCGCCAGCCTGCTGCATCACAATGGGGCACTGAGCGGTGGTCTCCTCCTCACCCGATCCGGCACCTTCGTGCAGGAACTGTCGATGGTGGCCTATTGGCGCGACGCCCAGGACAACCTGCTGCGGGCCGAGAGCGTGAGTAATACCGGTGCGATGCAGGGTGAAATCATTGCGACCGGGGTGCAGCAATGGGATGTCTCGCTGGTCTTTACCAATGGGGTCGAAGCGGTGCAGGCCGATGGGCTCGACGCCGACCCCAACAACGATTACGACGACATCGGTTCGGTGCACGTCCGCGCCCGGGTGCGGGCCGAGAATGCCGATCCTCGAGTAAACGGTGGTGCGCTGATCACGCGGAACTATGACTGGTGGTTCACTCCACGTAACCTGATCTACGAACGGAACCGTCTGGGTCCGTGATCCTCCCACCGCGGTGGCGTCGCATCTAAATGCTTGCTGCACTTAAGGCTGGAGCCGATCCGAGAGGGTCGGCTTCTTGCACTTCGGGGTACGGGCGGCCATTGTATCTCCTCTACCTATCATCGCTGCCCGGAGAACACCAGAAATGCTTGTGGAGACTCACCACGGCTCCCGGCCACGGGCGTTACGCTCGCGGCAAGGGTTCACCCTGATCGAGATCCTCACCGCCCTCGTGATCATGGCCATCATCGCCGCCCTGGCGATCCCTCGGCTCAATCTCGACGGCTACAAGGTGAGTTCGGCGGTTCGCGGGGTTAGCGCAGGGCTGACCTACGCCCAACGGCTCGCGGTGTCCCTCCAATCCGATGTGCGGGTGTCCTTCGATTCGACCCAGCGGCGACTCCGGGTGCACGAGGACGTCGACAACGACGGAGTGATCGATCCGGGAGAACGAGTGACGTATACCAACCTCGAGGAAGGCGTCACTTTCGGGCGCGGGACCGCCAACCCGATCACCTACAGCGACGGGAATACGGGCAACGGCACTTTCAACTTCGTGGGGACCCAAGGGGGGATCCCCTGCGTCGTGTTTCGCCGCGACGGCTCCGCGAGTGAAAACGGGGGCTTCTATCTCAATACCATCAAAGGCCTCGTGACGGGACGAACCAACGCCGTCAGAGCCGGAGAGATCGTTCGCTCCAGCGGACGAGTGATCTGGTATAGCTACGCCACCGGCGCCTGGACCAGGGGGAACTGATGAACCGCCGCGGCTTCACACTGGTCGAAGTGATGATCGCACTGATCATCCTGACGATCGTCTCTCTGAGTCTGGGCCGGTTCGTCGCCAGCTTCTCTCATACGGTCGGCACTTCGACCATCCGCACCATCGCGATCGACGTCGCGACCGAGCAGTTGGAGCTGGTCCGGGGAAATGCCAACCCGACTGCCTACCCGACGCTGGTAGCCAATTTCAGTGGCAACGTGGTCACCGGGTTTCCCAGCTATCCTCGCATGACGCGCACGACCACCGTGGTGCGCACCACGGGCAACAACCCGCGCCGCGACTACACCACAATCACGGTTACCGTGACCGAACCCACCCTGGGCACCCCCGTGAACCTCACGGCCGTGGTGGCCGCGCCATGACGGACAAGACGAGCCAGCGCGGCTTTTCGCTGATCGAAATGCTGATCGCGATCATCGTCCTCAGCTTCGTCATGGGGGCGGCGGTCTCGGTGATGCGCTCCCAGAGCAAGAACTTCGCGCGGGGTGGGACCCGCATGGAGCTGACCCAGAACCTGCGGTACGCGACCACCACGGTGGATCGGGTTGTCCGGACCCTGGGAGCCGGCGTCGGCATCAACCAGCCGATGCTGGTCTACGGCGGCAACGACGTGCTCATGTTCAACACCGACTACGCCTCGGACATTCCCGATGGGGTCGCCGTGTATGTGAATCCCAGCCTGCCCGCGGCCGCCAATCTGTCGATGACCACGGCCTCGCCGATCACGATTCCCAACGTCTCACCGACTATCAATTACCCCGTCGCCAACTACTTCTGGGGCGGCGGGACGCCGAGCCGTGCGGAAACCATCTCGTTCTATTTCCGGCCCGATTCGCAGACGACCGACCCGGCGGATTTCGTGTTGCTGGAAAAGGTGAACAACATGCGGGCCGAGCTGGTGGCGCGGGGCATTCGCGCCTATCCCGGCCGACCCTTTTTCGAGTACTGGTGGGACAGCACGGGTGTTAACGGTGTCACCACCAATCTCCAGCTTGCAGCGGCCAAGATTCCCATCCGGCATCCGGTGATCGGAGGCCTGACCTCACGGGCCGACAGTATTCGCGGGGTGCGGATCAATCTCGTGGTGACGAATGGAGTGCTGACCACCGATTCGACGAGCCGGCGGGTGTCCACGATGATCCAGATCCCAAACAACGGGCTGGCGCCACTGGCCACCTGCGGCGACGTCCCCTTACCGCCGGCCTCCCTGGTGGCGGACACGATCGGCGCCGGGGCCGGCGCAGTGAATCTGACCTGGCCCGCCTCGACCGACGAGCTGAGCGGCGAACGGGATATCAGCCAGTACAACGTCTACTACCGCCTCAGCGCCGGGCCGGTAGTCTGGACTCCATTCTTTACCCAGAGCGCCGGATTCTCCCCTTATAGCCGAATTCCCCACGGCGGCCTTACCGCTGCCGGAAGCTACCTCTTTGCCGTCGCCGCTCAGGACTGCTCACCCGCCGAATCGCCGTTCGCGGTGACTCCGGCGACCGTGCTGCCATGACCTTCTTGGACCGCCCCGACCGGAGCCCTCCATGCACCCCGATCGATTCCGAGATGAACGCGGGATTGCCCTGATCCTGACCGTGCTTCTGGCCCTGATGGTGGCCGGCATGGCGGTGGGGATCATCCTGATGATGGGCAATGCCAACCTCATCGCGAAGTTCCAGGCCAACGAAGCCATGATGGAGATGGCGGCGGATGCCGGGCTCGAGAAGGGACGCGATACCCTGAATGGAACCCCGGGCATCGTGCCGTTGGGGGCGGGCTTCGTCACCCTGGAAAGCAACGTCCAGGTCCGGGATGCCAACGGGGCGGTCATCCCCGGGTTTACCCGGTCGCTCTACGCCGGGGAGAACGGCGACACGACCGGGCAGTTCGGTAACTTCGCCAGCGTGATTTCGGTTATTCGAAACAACCGGGGTGCGGTCGTGGTTCGGCGGGTCCAGCTCAAGCAGGATCCCTTCAGCCGGTTTGCCCGGTTCTTCAATACCTGGAGCTGCTGCGCCTGGGGTAATACCGAAGTCGTGAATGGCCCGGTGCACTCCAACCAGGGCATGGCGCTGCAGTCCGGATCCCCGGGCGCCACGTTCAATGGTCCGGTCACCACCGTCAGCGCCATCACCAATCAAGCCACCGGGAACTGGAATTCGGGCGTCACCACCGGTGTGGCGGCGATTCCCTTCCCGACCACGCAGACCCTGAACAACCTGCAGACCTTTGCGATTGCGGGACAGACCAACATCGCCGGCAGCGGCACCACCCCCGCCGTGGATACCCGTATCGAGTTCATCGCGATCGACCTGAATGCAGACGGACTGCTGACCGGGGCCAATGAAGGATTCTTCCGGGTATTCCGCGCCAAGACCGGTGGCACAGCCGCGGTCCAGCAAGACCGCCGGAACTACGTGACCGGGAGGCAGTGGGCGAGTGTCGGCGGCGTCGCCGGGGTCACCACCACGAACGATCCAGGAATCGCGTCGCCCAATTGCGGCGGCCAGATCAACCGGACCGGCCTTGGCCCCAGATGGTTCCGCGCCGACACCCTCATCACCATCTTCGGCACCGGATCCGCCGGGCGCGATTCCTCGCGCAAGGCACTCACCAGCGCGCAGCGGCGCTGTTACCTGGGCGGGGATCGCCGGCTGTATTTCAGCAGCCAGTTCACCACCGGCGACACCTATGGAGATTGGTCGTCATGGGCCGGCTGGGCCGGCGCACCCTACGCGCCCCTGGTGGCAGCGCTACAGGCCCAGGGCCTGGTGAATGCGGCCAATGCGAACGCCGTGGCCCTGACCTTCTGGCCCCTGAGCCGGGCCCTCAATCCCAACTTCAAAGGCGTCATCTACGTGACGGGCGGCGTAGGGATCAGCGGGCAGCTACGCGGGAGGGTGACGGTCGTCGCCACCAACGACGTGATGCTGGCCGACGATATTACCTACGTGACTCCCCCAGGGACGACCTGCGCCGACATCCTCGGCATTCTGACCACCAACGACGCCGTGATCGAAGACAACACGATCAACACCCCGTTCAATGTGAACGGGAACTGGACCGTCGCCTTCGATGATTCACCCAATGAAACCTTCGAGTCATTCATGCTCACGCTGGGCAACTTCCAGGGTGAGAACATCGGTGGTGATCCGGCAGCCATCGCCCCCGAGAACTGCGGCGGCAAGAGCCGGGGCTGCAAGTCGATCCACGGCGGAACCATTCAACAGGGTGTGTCGGGCACCTTCACCGGCAACAGCGGCTGGGCCGAGCAGGACACCTACGACGACTGCGGCGTACGGAGTCCGCCGCCCTACTACCCGACCACGGGGAGATACAGCAAGAACCGGTATTATGAGATCGATCCGGTGGGATTCAACGTGGCGAACTGGTTTGCGGCCAACCAGTAGGTGGCCTTCAGACAGAAGCCGTCAGCCGTCAGACCAAATGAAAAGCCCTCCTTCAACTCGGGAGGGCTTTCTTGCACCATGAGCCGCTGATGGCTGATGGCTGACGGCTGATGTCTAAGGACTGACGGCTACCTGCCCCTCATCACATCCCGCACAATCAACTCCCCATGCCCCCGCGCATTCTCAATGAACAACCGATTCGCGTCCTTGCCACTCGCCATGACTCCGGCAAGATAGCAACCGGGAACCGGTGTCATCATGGTCTGCTCGTCGTGGGCCGGGATGCCGGTGCCCGCATCAACCGGGACGCCGAGTTTCTCGATTAAGCTGGTGTCCGCATAGTAACCGGTCATGGCCAGCACGTAGTCGGCGGGCAGCGTCTCCCGGCAGCCATCGTCCGCCACGATTTCTACCGCCTCGGGCGTGATGGCGACGACGCGGCTGCGCCACTTCCCGATGATGCTCTTCTCCTTGAGCCGGTTGGTGATATCAGGCATGACCCAGGGCTTCACTGTGCCGTCGAAGCGGTCGCCGAAATGGACCATGGTGACGTGCGCCCCGGCCCGCCAGCACTCGAGTGCCGCGTCCACCGCACTGTTTCCTCCCCCGATTATCACGACACGCTGATGCCAGTGCCGGTGCCCCTCCATGAAGTAGTGGGCAACATGGGGCAGGTCTTCTCCCGGAATGCCAAGGCGGTTGGGCCAGTCGTAGTACCCAGTCGCAAAGACCACGTTGTCCGCGGTATACCGGGTGCTGTCGTGTCGCCGTTTGACGGCCAGCTCGAAACAGTCGCCCGCGCGGGTCACGGAAGTGACCTCTTCTCCCGGGCGGGCATCCAGGCCGAAGTGCTCCGCCACACGACGGTAGTAGAGCAGTCCGTCGCGCCGGGTGGGTTTCTCATGACTCGCGATGAACGGTACCCCGCCGATCTCGATCCGCTCCGGAGTCGAGAAGAACGTCATGTTGAGGGGATAGCGCTCGATGGTGGAGACAACAGTCCGGCGGTCGAGCAGGATGCACGAAACTCCCGCCGTCTTGGCGGCAACACCGACGGCGAGGCCACAGGGGCCGGCACCGATGACGAGGAGTCGGGTGTGCTCCGCTGTCATGTTCTGTAGGTTCCGAGTTCCGAGTTCCGGGTTCCGAGTTCCGGGTACCTGACACTCAGGCGACTGCTACGATAAAGCATCTGGAATCCTCACTATGGCGAAGCCCTGCACTGCCACTCGGTAACTCCGTAACTCGGTAACTCGGAACTCGGTAACTCGGTAACTCGGTACTCGGAACTCGGAACTTACACCTCGATGATCTGATCCCTTCTCGTTCCGACACTGACGTAGCGGATCGGCGCCCCGGCCAGATCCTGCAGCCGGTCGAGGTAGGCACGCGCTTCGGGTGGCAGATCGGCCAGCCGCCGGGCGCCACCGGTCGGCTTCCGCCAGCCGGGAAGGGTTTCATACTTGGGCCGGACCCGCTCCAGCGCCCGCACTTCGGCCGGCATCTCGTGACACTGGCTCCCGTCGAGATCGTATTCGGTTCCCACCGGGATCTCGGCGAAGGTATCGAGCACGTCGAGCTTGGTGACTGCGAGCCCGGTGAGACCGTTGACCCGGACTGAATAGCGCACGACGGTCGCATCGAACCAGCCGCAGCGGCGGGGCCGTCCCGTGACCGCACCGAATTCCCCACCCAGTTTGCGCAGTTCCTCTTCTGCTCCGCCTTCCGCCTGAGTAGGCAACGGGCCGTTGCCGACCCGGGTGGTATAGGCCTTCACCACGCCGAGCACGCCATCAATCGCAGTCGGACCGATTCCGGAGCCGGTGGCAGCGCCGCCTGCCGTCGTATTGGACGAGGTCACAAACGGGTAGGTCCCGTGATCCACGTCGAGCAGCGCGCCCTGGGCCCCCTCCAGCAGCACATTCCTGCCCTGCTGCAGCGCCTTGTGGACCAGGTAACCGGTATCGGTAGTGATCGGGACGAGACGCGGCGCAAGCCGCTCCAACAACTTTGCGCACTCTTCGACGGAGGCCCGCTCCTGGACCCCCATCAACTCCAGCAGCCGGTTGGCGCGACCCACCAGGTCCTTGAGGAGATCCCGCGCGTGCTCCAGGTGACGCAAGTCGCCTAGCCGGAGGCCGCGGCGGCCGTACTTGTCTTCGTAGGTTGGTCCGATGCCGCGCCCCGTGGTACCAATGTTCTGGCTCTTCTCACTGGCGCGGTCCAGCAGTTTGTGGAACGGCATCACCAGATGGGCGCGGTCCGACAGGAAAATGCGACCGTCGGAGTTGACACCTTTGGCAGCGAGACCATCGAGCTCGGAGAGAAACGTCTCCGGGTCCAGAACGACGCCGTTCCCCACGATGCAGGAGGTCGTGTCGTGGAGGATGCCCGAGGGAATCTGCTGCAGGATGAACTGGGTATCCCCGATTACGACGGTATGACCAGCGTTGGCCCCGCCCTGGTAGCGCACGACGAAGTCGGCCCGCTCGGCCAGAACGTCGACCAGCTTCCCTTTGCCCTCGTCGCCCCACTGGGCCCCTACCACAACCACGCAGTGGGTCTTGGGATCGAACATGGATTCTCCGTCGCAAAGCCAACAAAAAAGCCCCTCACGGGGCTGCTGTATCCTCTGGTAAAACCTAGGCGGCCCCTTTGGCCCTGTCAAACAGTCTGGCCACCCCGGTAGCTCCTTCCAATCAGGCGCCCAACCGCCTCCGCAAACGCGGGATCCAGGCCCTGGCCCGTGTCCCGTGGGGTATGCATGAGCCGAAGAACCTCCCAGTCGAGGCGGGCGACTGTGACGGCCCCTGACGCGAGGCGGGCCACGGCGAGGCTGTCTACCAGAATCCCCATCGGAAGATGACGCTGGGTGACAGGGAGACCCAGGGCCTCGAGCCTCGTCTGAAGCCGGTTCGCGAGCGACGCCGCCCTCGTGTTGTGACTGACGACGTAGAAGCCGCCCCTGTCGGCGAGGGTATCCAGATTCACCACTTCAGTTCCCCGGAAAAGAGCCGGTTCCGCTCGAGCCAGGTGGCGGGCACCAAGCAGGCCGAACTCCTCGGCACCGGTCAGAATGATGCCAAGAGTCCCGTCGGGCCGTTCTTCCGCCGCAGAAAGGACGGCGAGCAACCCGGTACCGTTGTCGCGAGCACCTGGGCTGCTCCCTTTGAGGCGGCTTCCGGCCGCGAAGATTGCGGCGATCAGTGCGATGCCTGGGCCGGCAGCCGCCGCAGAGAAGGACAGCGGTGCTCCGCCGACCAGGCGCCATCCCGCCAGCAGAATCAGAACGACCACCGCAATCACGACCACCCAGATCGAGATCAGGCGTCCAGCCATGGACTGGACCTGGGCCTTGGTGTCGACGTGGGCGACCAGCCAAGTGGAAATCGGGCCATCGCCTCGGACGGCGATGAGATTCGCGTCGTTGCGGACAGTCGTTCCCGGCATTCGGGCGCCAATACCGATCTTCGAGGCCAGAATCTCGAACAGGAGTACGCCCGCGATACAGACGATGAGGGCGGTTCCCGATGACGCGGTTGGCGAGCGAAGCAGAGGCAGCAGGGCCAGCCCCACGATCCCGACTCCCGCGCCAAACAGCGGGAAGGCCCAGAGCGAGTGGGCGGAAAAGTCGAAGGGCTGCTCGCGAACCGAGTAGCCCAGGGCTTCGAGAAATTGTCGGAGTTGGATTCTGGCCTGATGGGCGGGCGGGGTGCCCGCCTCGCGAGGTCCGGCTGTCAGGAGGTCGAAGAGCTGCCTTGCCGTCAGCGCTCGCCTCTCCTCGAGCCCTTGACCCCGGTGAGGATCTGGGCGGCTTCCTTGGCGACCTCTCCCTCCTTGACCAGGCGGCCAGCGTGCTGGGCAAAGGTCTGCATTCCCTCTTCCCCACTCTCAATTTCCTCTTCCAGCTCCTCGAGCTTGTCGGCGTCGCGCAGACAGGCGCGGGCGGTCGGCGTGCTGACCAGGACCTCGACCACGGAGATCCTCCCGTCGTCTTCCTTCCTGGGTAACAGCCTCTGGGCCACCACTCCTCGCAACGCCTCCGAGAGCCGGAGGAGACCCACTTCACGCTCAGCGGCGGGGAACATCGAATGCAGTCTCGCGATCGTGGCCATGACGTCGGCGGTCGGCATCGTCGAGATGATCAGGTGCCCCGTCTCGGCGGCGCGAATCGCGGTTTCCAGTGTTTCCGGATCCCGCAGCTCGCTGATGACCACGACGTCGGGGTCCTGCCTGAGTGCCGCCTGCAGGCCGACCCCAAAGCTGTCGGTATCCACGCCGACTTCGCGCTGGGTAACCGAGCACTTCACGTCACGATGGAGAAACTCGATCGGATTCTCGATCGTGAGGATGTGCCGGTGCAGGTTCTGGTTGATGTGGTTCACCATCGCCGCCACGGTGGACGTCTTCCCGCTTCCCGTGACTCCCGCCACCAGCACCAGTCCCTGCTCCGCCTCGGCGAGAGCCTGGACCGCCGGCGGTAGTCCCAGTTCGTCGATGGTGGGGACGGTAAAGGGAATCACCCGCATCACGATCATGAAGGAGGAGCGCTGCCGCAGCACGTTGACCCGGAAACGGCCCACGCCGGGCATTCCCCACGAGCAGTCGAAGTCCTTCAGGGCATCGAGCCGGTGGCGCGCCTCGTCTCCCGGCATCAGCTTGAGCGCGATCGCGCGCGTCTGATCGGGCGTGAGCCGCTGTTTGGTCAACGGGACCAGCTTCCCGTTGATCCGCGCACGAAACACGTCGCCCGCCTTGATGTGCAGGTCCGACGCACCCCGCTCGACCGCCGCCTTGATGATTTTTTCCATGAAGCCGTTGGCTGTTAGCTGTGAGTTCCCACCACCCACTACCCACAACCCACTACCTCTCTAAGTGCTCTGTGAGAGGCCCATTCGTTCCTTCACCTCCCGTATCGTCTCCCGCGCGATCCGCCGAGCTCGTGCCGCACCGTCTCCCAGGATTTCCGATACGCGATGCGGTGTCGCCTGCAGCTCTTTCGCCCGGGCCTGAATGGGGGCGAGAGCCGCGTTGAGATTATCCGCCAGGACCCGCTTGCAGTCGAGACATCCCCACAGGGCCCCTCGACAGTTCTTCGCAACGGTAGCAACCGTGTCCGGCGGCGACAACAGCTTGTGCAGCGCGTAGATGTTGCAGATCTCGGGAGTCCCCGGATCCTTCTTCGTGACTCGCGCCGGATCCGTCATCGCCGGGCGGAGCTTTGCCCATACCGCTTCAGGCGACTCCAGGATCCCGATCGTATTTCCCAGGCTCTTTGACATCTTGGCCTGACCGTCGAGCCCCATGATCCGCTTCGCCTCGGTGAGCAACGGCTTCGGCTCCGGCAGAATGTCCTGTCCGTTACCGAACTCCGCGTTCCACCGTCGGGCAATCTCGCGGGTCAGCTCCAGATGTTGCACCTGGTCTTCCCCGACCGGGACCAGATCGGCCTTGTACAGCAGGATATCGGCCGCCATCAGGATCGGATAGTTCAAGATTCCGGCCGGAATGCTCTCGACCCGTTGCGACTTATCTTTGAACTGCGTCATCCGTTCCAGCTCGCCGAGCGGGGTGACCGTGTTCAACAGCCACTGAAGCTCGGCGTGCTCCGGAACCTGGGACTGGACGAACAGGGTGGCCTTCTCCGGATCCACTCCGGCCGCAAGCAGGCCCACCGTCATGTCGTGGGTGCGACTCGCCAGCGAGGCCGCATCGTACTTGCCGGTGATGGCATGCAGATCGACCACGCAGAAGAGGCAGTCGTAGCTCTGCTGCAGATGCACCCAGTTCTGTACCGCGCCGAGCCAGTTGCCGATGTGCAGCTCGCCGGAGGGCTGGATGCCGGAGAATATTCGCGACATTCAGGGCAAGCTACCGACCCCGGCGCAAGGCCGCAAGATGCCATCAGCCAATGACTTAGTCGACATCGCCAGGACGGCAGCCGAACAGGCAGGGGCCTACCTCCGGAGTGTCGTTACACCCCCGGACCCGACCGCCTGGAACGCCAAGGGACGGGCCGACTGGGCCACAGAGGTGGACCGCAATTCGGAGGCGATCATTGCGGAATCCCTGCACGGGGCGATGCCCGGAACCCCCATCGTGGGCGAGGAATTGAGCCCCGAAATCGTCACCGCCGGCCTGGTCTGGATCGTGGATCCACTGGATGGCACCACCAACTTCCTGCACAACTTCCCGGCGTTCGCCGTGTCCATCGCGGCCGCGGTGGATGGAATTCTCCAGGCTGGTGTCGTGCTCCACGTTCCGCTCAATCGGTTGTCTCAGGCGACTCGCGACGGTGGAGCCTGGGAGGACGGGAACCGGCTGTCGGTCTCCCGAATCACCGATCCCGCGCATTCCCTGATCGGCACCGGAGTGCCGTTCAAGGATTTCTCCCGCTTCGACGAGTACCTGGCCCAGCTGGGAAGAGTCACCCGTGGCGCTACCGGCGTGCGACGTCCGGGATCAGCTTCACTAGACCTGACCGACGTAGCCGCTGGTCGCTACGACGGCTTCTGGGAGCAGCGCCTGGCGCCCTGGGATGTAGCGGCGGGGACGTTACTGGTGCGTGAAGCTGGCGGGTTGGTTACCGACTACTCAGGCCGGGACATCGGAATCGAGCACAGTGAGATTGCGGCCGGCAATCCCGCTATCCATCGCTGGCTGCTCGGCATCCTGGTCCCACAACCCTGACCGGTCAGGGACGGGCGAAGCTACCGTTGGCCTCGACCGCTGACTCCCCGAGAATTTTCGACTGGCTCGCAGTCAGATCCAGATGCCCGGCCGGCCAGTCGAAAGATGTGCCGAGACCTTCGGGTGACCGTCCCGTCAGCTGCTGGTAGATCACCAGGGCAGCGAGGTAACTGCCGAGTTCGGTGGGGTGAAACCCATCCGGCCCGAAAAACTCGAGGCTCGGGTCTCTGCGCCAGGCAGCCTGCCAGGCTTCACCGGCCGGAAACAGGAGTCCATCCGTTGAATCGGCCGCCGCCGCATACGAAGCGCTCACATCGTCGAAGAAGGCAAGTCTGTCGCTGGACGGCCAGACCGAGAACAAAGCGACCCTCGCCCCGACCTTGGCTGCTTCGGCTGCAAAGCGTTCGGCATCAAACACCAGCTCCACTCGGCTGGCAGGCAGAGAAGAGGGACCCTGTTGAAGTACGACGACGTCCCAGCCTCCCCGGGAGATCTCCTGGAGCGCTCTCCCGTCGTTCCAATGATCCGCGAGACTGTAATTGGGCAGGGAAACGCTGGTCTGAACTACGATGTCCCCAGAGCGGGCAGCCAACGCAGCGACCATACCGGGCAGGTCATTGGCGTAAGTCAGGCTGTTGCCGATGAACAGAACGGTGACGTGACGGCCGGGGCTGGGTTGGGTCTGTGCGCCATCGCAGGCGAGAACAGCGATGCCGAGAAGCAGGACGGCGAGAGGAAATCGCACCCGGCGGCTATGCCGTGAGGACTCTTGCTCCGTTCTGGCCGATCGCGACGGTGTGCTCGAAGTGGGCGGAGAGGCTGCCATCCGTCGTCACTACGGTCCAGCGGTCAGGAAGTGTCCGGGTGGCGTAGTGGCCCATCGTGATCATCGGCTCGATCGCGATGGTCATCCCTTCGGTGAGACGGGGCCCCCGCTTGGGCTGCCCATGGTTCGGCACCTGGGGCTCCTCGTGGAACTGGGTGCCGATGCCGTGGCCTACCAGCTCCCGCACCACCCCGAAGCCGGCGTCCTCCGCCACCTGCTGGACGGCGTGGCCGATGTCTCCCACATGATTGCCCAGCTTGGCGGCGCCGATGCCGGCGGCAAGGCACTCCTGGGTCACCTTGAGCAGCCGTGCGGTTTCAGGGGCTATTTCCCCGACCGGGATGGTCGTCGCCGAGTCGGCGTGGAGCCCGTCGAGGAAGACGCCCACATCGACGCTGACGATGTTCCCCTCGTGCAGGACCCGCTTGGCGCTGGGGATGCCGTGCACGATCTCTTCGTTGATCGAAGTGCACAGCGTCTTGGGGAACCCGTAGAGGCCCTTGAAGGAAGGCTTGGCCCCAGGGTGACTGCGGATGAAACGCTCGGCGATTCCGTCCAGCTCCCCTGTGCTGATTCCCGGCCGGACACTCTCGTGCATCAGGGCGAGGGTCTGGGCCACGATGTGCCCGGCTCGCGCCATGATTTCAATTTCCCGGGGAGACTTGATGGTGATCATCACGATCTGCCGAAACGGACGGAATTGAAGATTGAAGATTGCCGATTGGAAATTGAACTGCTTCTCAATTTTCAATCTTCAATTCTCAATCTGCAATTCTCTCACTTTCCCAGGACCTCGCGGACGCGGTCCGCAATCTCCTGGACCGACCCCACCGCCTGGATCGTATGCAACGCGCCGTTCTGCCGGTACCAATCCAGCACCGGTGCCGTCTGGGCCCGGTAGGCCTCCAGCCTCGTGGCGACCGCCTTGGGGTCGTCATCGGCCCGGTGCTCCAGCGTGCGCCGCTTGGCCAGCCGGCCCAGGATCTCCGTATCCGACACGTCGAAGAAGAGCGCGAAATTGATCTTGCGCCCCTTCTCGCTGAGCAGGGCGGTGACCCCCTCGGCCTGAGGTACGGTCCGCACCACACCGTCGAAGATTACACCCTTCCCCGCTTCCGGCTTGGCCAGCTCGTCCCGAACCACCCCCATGATGATCTCGTCGTTCACCAGATGGCCGGCTTCCATTACGGCCTTCGCCTTCAGGCCGACCGGGGTCGCCCGCTTAACCGCGTCGCGCAGCAGATCACCGGTGGCAAACTTGGGCAGGCCGAGTCGTTCGGCGAGCAACGCGCCCTGCGTGCCTTTGCCGGCGCCCGGAGGGCCCAGGAGAAGAATATCCATGACGGGATGCCTCACGAAGCAGAAATGAGGGACGAGTAGAAAGGACTGAGGACCGAGGGAAGGGGTACGCGACTCAGTCCTCAGTCCTCAGTCCTTCTCCCTCGTCACTCCTACATATACCGCTGTTGCCGACCCCGGAACTTGATCCGGCCGCTCTTCATGAAGCTGTCGTACTTCCGCAGGGTCCGGTGCTGTTCGATCTGGGCCAGGGTGTCGAGCAGCACGCCGACCACGATCAGGACCGAGGTCGAGCCGAACTGCTGCTGGAAGCCCAGCTGCTTGGTGAGGAAGGTCGGGACCAGAGCGATCAAGGCCAAGAACAGCGCTCCCGGCAGCGTCACCCGCGCCAGCACCGTGTCGATGTAATCGGCGGTGCTGGAGCCCGGCTTCACGCCCGGAATGAACCCGCCCTGCTTCTTCAAGTTCTCCGCCAGGTCCACCGAGTTGAAGATGATGGACGTATAGAAGTAGCTGAAGAGCAGGATCATGACCGCGAAGGTCAGGTCGTAGGGCAGCTCGCCTGGGGTGAAGAAATCGGCAATCGAGCGCAGGTACTCGTTCTTGGTGAAGCTGGCCAACGTGCCGGGGACGATGATGATCGTCTGGGCGAAGATGATCGGCATCACGCCGGCGGTGATCAGCCGGATCGGGATGAAGGTCTTCTGGCCCTGGGTCATCCGGCCGCGCCCCATCACCTTCCTCGGGATTTGGACCGGAATCCGTCGCGCCGCGATGGTCATCCCAACGACGGCGGCCGTGACCGCAATGAGGATCGCCGCGAACAGGACGATCTTGGGCAGCGTCAGAGCGCCGGACTTCCAGAACTGGACCGCGTTCACCATCCCCGGCCACAACCGGTCGAGAATCGAGAACGTGATCAAGAGACTCATCCCATTACCGATGCCCCGCTCCGTGATCTGCTCACCCAGCCACATCACGAAGACGGCGCCCGTCGTGAGCACGACGACCATCGTGAGGCGAGTCCAGAAGGTGGGCGCCGGAACGGCACCCGGGATGGACTCGGTGAACAACGTGAAGGTGTAGGCCTGGGACAGCGCGATGAAGACCGTGAGATACCGGGTCCACTGGGTGAGCTTCTTCTTCCCCTCCTCGTCCTTCTGCATCTTGCCGACCGACGGCACGATACCACCCGCCAGCTGGAAGATGATGGAGGCCGAGATGTAGGGCATGATGCCCAGGGCGAACACCGTCGCGCGGGACAGCCCGCCACCCAGGGTATCGTAGAGTCCGAAGAAGCCGGCCGCCGCCGAATTCTGGATGAAATCGGCCAGCGCCTGGACGTTGACGCCGGGCGCGACGATGTGCGCGCCGACCCGGTAGATGACCAGGCAAAGGAGGGTGAAGCCGAGTTTCCGCTGCAGCTCGGGATCCAGTCCGAGGCTTGGGCGTGGTGCAGTCATTCCTATTCGATCTTCCCGCCGGCCTTCTCGATCTTGCCGCGGGCCGAAGCAGAGAGCGCGATGCCGCTGACGGTATAGGCGCGGTTGATGTCCCCAGTACCCAGCAGCTTCACCGCTACGTCCCGCTTGGCGATCAGGCCGGCCGCAAACAACGTATCAGGATTGACCTCGGCTGCGGCTAGCTTCTCCAGCTGCTTCACGTTGACCGGCTGGGCCACCACCTTGAACGGGTTGGTGAAGCCCCGCTTCGGCAGCCGCCGGTACATCGGCATCTGGCCGCCTTCGAATCCGGGATTGGTGCCCCCGCCGGTGCGCGCCTTGTGGCCCTTGTTGCCCTTGCCCGACGTCTTGCCAAGGCCGGAGCCGGGTCCCCGTCCCACCCGCTTACGCGCCGTGCGCGAGCCGCGAGCCGGAGACAGGCTGTGAAGGGTGATCCGCTTGATCTCGTCGTTCATCAGTTCTTCTCCGCCGGCGCCACGGTCACCATGTGGCGCACCTTGAACAGCATGCCCCGGATCGAGGCGTTGTTCGGCACCTTCACCGTCTGCTGGTGGTGCCGCAGCCCCAGGGCCGCGAGCGTTCGCCGCATGGTCTCCGGACGTCCGATCACCGAGCGAATCTGCTTCACCTCGAGGACCTTGGCGGCCTTCTCACCGGGAATTTTCGCCTCGTGATGGGCCGGACCCTGCCGGCCTACGGCTGGATTCCTACCCACGGGTTACCTCCTGAGGGGCGCGGTAAGGAATTGAATCGGCCTCGATCCCGCGTTCCCGTGCGATCTGGCGCACCGTGACCAAGCTGGACAGTCCCTGCATGGTCGCCCGCACCATGTTGTGAGGGTTGTTGGAGCCCAGGCTCTTGGTCAGGATGTCGGTGATCCCCGCGCACTCGAGTACCGCGCGCACCGGACCACCGGCGATGACTCCAGTTCCGCTCGCGGCCGGCTTGAGCAGCACTCGGCCGGCGCCGTGGCGACCCACGACCTCATGCGGAATCGTGGCGCCGATCCGGGGCAGCTCGATCATCGACCGCTTGGCGGCGTCAACCGCCTTGCGCACCGCTTCCGAGACTTCATTCGCCTTGCCGGTCGCGATGCCGACCTTGCCCTTGCCGTCGCCGACGGCGACCAGGGCATTGAACGAGAAGCGCCGGCCGCCCTTGACGACCTTCGCCACCCGGTTGATCGCGACCACGTTTTCGACGAACTCGCTGTGCTCGCGCTCCCGGTCCCGGTCCCGATCGCGCTTGCCGCCGCGCTCGCCGCCACGACCACGACCACGGCCACGGCCCCGGCCGCCCGGTGCTTCACTGGGTGGGGTGCTCGCGCCAGCCTCGGGGCTCGGCGCCGCTGCCTGTTCCTGATCTGCCATGCTAGAACTCCAGTCCGGCTTCGCGCGCGCCTTCGGCAACTGCCTTGACGCGGCCATGATAACGGTAACCCGCCCGGTCGAAGACCACCTTGCTCACTCCCGCGGCTTTGGCCTTCTCCGCCAGGGCTTTGCCGACAGCCTTGCCCTTGCCCACCTTGCCGGCGCCATCGCCCTTCACGCCTTCGCTCAGGTCGCTCACGCCGAGGATGCAGATCCCGCGGTCGTCATCGACCAGCTGGGCATAGATGTGCTTCAGCGAACGGAACACGACGAGGCGGGGACGCCCGGCCGTGCCGGTAACCTTCTTCCGCACCCGCAGGTGGCGGCGGTAACGCAGCTCCTGCCGCGTGGAAGGCGACTTGATCGCGCGCATGATTACTTCGCTCCTGTCTTGCCGGCCTTGCGGCGAACCTGCTCGCCCTGGTACCGGATGCCCTTGCCCTTGTACGGCTCGGGCGGACGCATGTTACGCAGCTCGGCGGCGACCTGGCCGACCATTTCCTTGTCGGCACCTTCGATCTTCACCACCGTGTTGTTCTCGACCGCGAACTTGATCCCGGCCGGCGCCTTGTACTGCACCGGGTGGGAGAAGCCCAGGCTCAACTGGAGACCGAAGGGCTTGGTCTCGGCCTTGTAGCCGACGCCCTGGATCTCCAGCGTCTTGTTGTACCCCTTCGTCACCCCTTCCACCATGTTGGCGAGCAGGGTGCGGGAGAGACCGTGCAGCGCCTTGTGCCGGGTCTCGTCGCTGGGACGGGAGACGGTGACGTTGTCTCCTTCCATCACCAGCGACATCTCCGGATGGAAGGTGCGGGCCAGTTCACCCTTGGGCCCCTTTACCGACACGGAGTTACCGCTGAGCGTCACCGTGACGCCCTTGGGCACCGGGACGGGCTTTTTGCCGATTCGGGACATGGTGGCTTACCAGACGAGGGCGAGCAACTCGCCGCCAAGGTTGGCCGATCGGGCATCACGATCGGACATCAGCCCCTTGGGGGTCGAGACGATGGCCATGCCGAGGCCATTCTTGACCCGCGGGATCTCGCGAGACTTCACGTAGCGGCGGAGTCCGGGCGTCGAGACTCGGCGCAACTCCCGGATGACCGGCTGCTCATCGTGGTATTTGAGATAGAGCCGCAGGACACCATGCGAGCCATCGTCGAGGATCTTGAAGTCCGCGATGTAATGGTTGTCGCGCAGCAGCCGCGCCAGCTCGCTCTTGAGCTTGGAAACCGGGATGTCCACGCGCCGGTGGCCTGCCGCGCAGGCGTTCCGGATGCGGGTCAACATATCCGCCAGGGGATCAGTCATGCTCATGCGTCAGGTCCTCTCCTACCAGCTGGCCTTGCGAACCCCGGGGATCTCCCCGCGGAGCGCGAGCTCTCGGAAACAGATGCGGCACAGACCGAACTTCCGCAGCGTCGCGCGCGAACGTCCACAGCGCTGACAGCGACGGACGCCCCGTACCTTGAATTTCGGCGTACGCTTGGCCCGCTCAATCCAACAGGTCTTTGCCATCGACTTCTCCTCGTCAATCGTCTGGAGAGTGAGGCGTCCCATCCACCTTCACTCCTTACCCCTCACTCCTCACTCCTTACTCCTTACTGCCTTACGCCACCCGCAGAGGCGTCTCGCCCCGGAACGGCCAGCCAAACTCCCTCAGCAACGCCATGGCCAGGTCGTCCCGGCCCGCATTGGTCACGACCGTGATGTCCATCCCGTGGATCTTCTCCACCTTGTCGAAGTCGATCTCGGGAAAGATCATCTGCTCCTTGATGCCGAGGGTGTAGTTCCCCCGTCCATCGAAGCTCTTGTTCGGCAGCCCGCGGAAGTCACGAATCCGGGGGACCGCGATGTTGATGAAGCGGTCCAGGAACTCGTACATCCTTGCGCCGCGAAGGGTGACCGTGGCGCCCACCGGCAAGCCCGCTCGCAGGTTGAAGTTCGCGATCGCCTTCTTGGAGCGGCGAATCGTCGCCTTCTGGCCGGTGATCAGTCCCAACTCGTCGATCACCGCATCGAGCATCTTCGGGGTCCGCGCCGCTTCACCCATGCCCACGTTCAGCACCACCTTCATGATCCGGGGCACCTGGTGGGTGTTGGTGAGCCCGAACTCCTTTGCGAGGTTCGCCCGGATGACCTTGTCGTAGTAGGTCTTGAGCCGGGGCGTCCCCTCGACTGCCTTGGGTGCCGGATCGGTCGCGCCAGCTGCGCCCTTGTCCTTCCCCTTGCCTTCGGCCTTGGGAGACTTCCCGCTCTTTGCGGGCTTCTCCGCGGCCTTGTCTTTGGTTTCCGCCATCTTACCGGTTCCTCAAAATCGGCTGTCCCGACGTCACGGCGATCCGCTCCAGCGTCCCGTCGGCGTCTTTCCGCCGGCGGATGCGGGTCGGTGCGCCGGACTTGGGATCGATCAGCATCGCCTTCGAGTGATGGATCGGCGCCGGGAACTCCACGATGCCGCCCTGCGTCGTCTGGGTCTGGCGGCGATGACGCTTCACCACGTTCACGCCTTCGATCGTCACCCGGCCGGTGCGAGGAAAGACGTGCAGCACCTTGCCGCGCTTCCCCTTCTCATCACCGGAGATGACCTGCACCATGTCGCCTTTGGCGATATGGAGCTTCTGTGCGACTGCGGGCTTGTGACGGACCCGCTTCGCCTTCTTGTAAACCAGCGGCTTCATGCTACAGCACCTCCGGGGCCAGCGAGACGATCTTCATGTACTTCTTCTCGCGGAGCTCGCGCGCGACGGGGCCGAAGATACGGGTGGCGCGGGGCTCGCCCTGATCGTTGATCAGCACCACCGCGTTCTCATCGAACCGGATGTAGGAGCCGTCCTTCCGGCGGGTCTCCTTCACGGTGCGAACCAGGACCGCCTTGGCCACGTCGCCCTTCTTCACCTGGCCGGTGGGGATCGCATCCTTGATGGTCACCACCACGGTGTCGCCGACTCCGGCATAGCGGCGCTTGCTGCCGCCCAGTACCCGGATGACCAGCGCCTTCCGGGCGCCGGAGTTGTCCGCGACTTTGACGATCGATTCTTGCTGAACCATGGCTTCCTCTTTAGGCGACCACGAGGCTCGCCGTTACACCCGTACGGGCGGGCCTTGTGCCCGCCCCGTTATTTCGCCCGCTCGATGATCTCTACCACCCGCCAGCGAACTGTCTTGGCGAGCGGACGCGTCTCCATGATGCGCACCGTATCACCCACCTTGGCCCCATGCTCATCGCGGGCCTTCACCGTCTTGGTGCGGGTGAGCTGCTTGCCATAGGCCGGGTGCGCGAACCGCCGCACCATCGAGACCGTTACGGTCTTGGTCATCTTGTCGCTGGTCACGACGCCGGTGCGGGTCTTCCGCCGCTGGCGGGTCGTGGCTTCGGTCGTCTCGGTCATTTCGTACCTTTGCTCTCAGTCGTCGGTTCGTGATTCGGCGGTTCGTTCCTCGAACCGTCGAACCGTCGAACTACGGATTACTTCGCCAGCTCGCGGGCCCGCAGCAGCGTCTTGAGCCGCGCGATGTCCCGCCTCAGGCTCCGGAACCGCATCGGGTTGTCCACCGACTCGGTGGCCGACCGGAACCGCAGCCGGAACCGCTCCTCGGTGAGCTCGGCCAGCTTGTTGCGAAGCTCTTCGACCGACATCTGCTTCAGCTGATCCCGTTCGTTCAACCTCATCTCAGTCCTCCTGGCGGTGCACGAAGCGGGTGATCACCGGCAGCTTCGCCGCGGCCAGCGCCAGTGACTTCTTCGCCAGCGTCTCGTCCACCCCTTCCACTTCGAACAGAATCCGGCCCGGCCTCACCACTGCGACCCAACCCTCGGGATTGCCCTTGCCCTTACCCATGCGGGTCTCGGCCGGCTTCTTGGTGATCGGCTTGTCGGGGAAGACCCGGATCCAGACCTTGCCGCCCCGCTTCATCTCGCGGGTGAGTGCCACACGCGCGGCTTCGATCTGCCGGTTGCTTACCCAGCCCGGCTCCATGGACATGAGGCCATAGTCTCCGAAGGAGACCTCGTTCCCCCGGGTGGCCAGTCCCTTGGTCCGGCCTTTGAACATCTTCCGGAACTTGACTCTCTTGGGCGCCAGCATTCGTCAGTTCCCCGTGCTGTACGTACGGCCCGACAGATCTTCGATCACTTCACCCTTGAAGATCCACACCTTGATGCCGATGGTGCCGTAGGTCGTCTTGGCCGTGCTCGTGGCGTAGTCCACATCCGCTCGCAGGGTATGGAGCGGTACCCGTCCCTCGCGATAGCCCTCGGTGCGGGCGATTTCGGCGCCACCCAGGCGGCCCGCCGCGCGCACCTTGATGCCCTGGGCACCCATCCGCATGGCGCTTTGCACCGCGCGCTTCATGGCCCGGCGGAAGGAAATCCGCTGGGTCAGCTGGTGCGCGATGTTGTCGGCCACGAGCTGCGACGAGAGCTCCGGCCGCTTGATCTCCTCGACGTTGATCGCCGCTTCCTTGCCGGTGAGCTGGGCCAGCTCATCGCGCAGCTTGTCCACTTCGGCGCCCCGCTTGCCGATCACGACACCGGGACGACCGGTGTGCACCGTCACGGTCACCTTGCCGGGCCGCCGCTCGATGTGCACCTCGGCGATCGCCGCGTGGCCCAGGCGGGCCTTGAGGTACTTCCGGATCAGCTCGTCTTCCTTGAGCAGCGCCGGCATGTCCTTGGTGGCAAACCAGCGCGACTTCCACTGCTTGACGATGCCCAGCCGCAGGCCGATCGGATGTGTCTTCTGGCCCATTACTCGATCTCCTTGCTGGCCACGTGGATCTCCACATGGCTGGTCCGCTTGCGGATCGGGACACCGCGCCCCTGCGCGGCGGTGCTGAACCGCTTGAGCGGCTTGCCCATATTGATCACGGCCTTGGTGACGAACAGCGTATCGACGTCGAGCGCCTCGTTGTCCTTGAGGGCCCGCTGCTCCGCGTTCGCTACCGCCGAGCGCAGCGTCTTCTCGATCTGCTTCGCCGCCAGCTTCTTGGTGAACTTGAGGATGGCGTAAGCCTCGTTCACGTTCTTGCCACGAATGAGATCGGCCACCAGCCGCATCTTCCGCGGGCTCTGCCGGACCCACCGCTGGATTGCCTGAGCTTCCATGGTCACTCCGCCTTGGCCTTCTTGTCCGCCACCAGCTTGCCGCTGTGGCCCCGGAACAGGCGGGTCGGCGCGAACTCGCCCAGCTTGTGGCCCACCATGTTCTCGGTCACATACACCGGCACGAACTTGTTGCCGTTATGAACCGCGAAGGTGTGTCCCACGAACTCGGGCAGAATCGTGCTGGACCGGCTCCAGGTCTTCACCACCTTCTTCTCATTCTTGCTGTTGAGCACCTGTACCTTCAGGAGCAGTGCCTCCTGAACGAACGGGCCCTTCTTGATGCTCCGCGACATTATTGGGTCGCCTTCCCGCGCTTGCGGCCGCGCACGATGAGCTTGGTAGAAGCCTTCTTCTTGTGCCGGGTCTTCTTGCCTTCCGGCTTGCCCCAGGGCGAGACCGGCGGACGGCCGCCCGAGCTCTTGCCCTCACCGCCGCCCAGCGGATGGTCCACGGGGTTCTTGGCGACGCCACGGACCCGGCCCCGGCGGCCCAGCCAGCGAGTCTTGCCGGCCTTACCGACTGAGAGCAGCTCGTGCTCCGCGTTGCCTACCTCGCCGACGGTGGCCAGACAGTGGGCGTGAATCCGGCGCATTTCGGTCGAGCGCAGCCGCACCGTCACGTATTCCCCTTCCTTCGCGATGACCTCGGCGCCGGCTCCCGCGGTGCGGGCCAGCTGCCCACCCTTGCCGATCTTGAGCTCGACGCAGTGCACCACGGTACCCAGCGGGACCTCGGCGAGGGGAATCGTGTTCCCCACCCGCGGATCGACACCGGGACCTGAAAGCACGGTGTCTCCCACGTTCAGACCCTTGGGATGCAGGATGTAGCGCTTCTCGCCGTCGGCGTAGAGCAGCAGCGCGATCCGCGCGCTCCGGTTGGGATCGTATTCGATCTCGGCAACCTTGGCCGGCACGCCGAACTTGTTCCGCTTGAAGTCGATCTTGCGGTACATCCGCTTGTGGCCACCACCGATGTAACGCATGGTCACGTGGCCGTGGTTGTTCCGCCCGCCGGTCTTCCGGATCGGCTCGAGCAGACTCTTCTCGGGCGTGGCCCGGGTGATCTCGTCGAACCCGGATACCGAGCGGAACCGCGACGCGGCGGTCACCGGTCTGAACTGTCGAATGCTCATCTCAGCCCTCGAACACGGGGATCTGGTCCCCTTCCTTCAGGGTGACGATCGCCTTCTTCCACCGGGCGGTAGCACCGCGGGTCTTCCCTCGCACCACCTCGTTGCGCCGCATCTGCATTGTCCTGACGCGGGTCACGGTCACGCCGAACAGCTTCTCCAGCGCCTCGCTGATCTGATACTTGTTCGCCTCGGGATGCACCTCGAAGGTGTATTCCTTCCGCAACTGATAGGCGGCGGAGCTCTTCTCGGTCACGACCGGGCGGACGATCACCTGATGAAGCACGGACATTTACTTGCCCCCCTTCTTCTTCTTCGGGGCCGGCTTGGCAGCCTTGGCCTTGGTCGACTTGGTCGACTTCCTGGCTGCGGGCTTCGCCGACTTGGCCTTGGCCTTGGGCGATGCCTTGGCGGCCTTCGCCTTGGGAGCGGCCTTGGGCTTCGCTTCCTTGGCCGGCTTGGCCTTGGCCGGACGCTCCGTCCTGACTGCCGGCTCCGTCTTGGGTCCGGGAACGAACGGGCGGACGAACGGCTCGGCCGGCTCACCACTCAGGGCGCCCTCTTCCACGATCACGACATCAGCCCACAGGACGTCGTAAGCCGACGCGTCCTGGTAGGGCAGCACGTTGACGTGGGGGATGTTCCGAGCAGAGAGAACCAGAGCCTGACTCAAGCCATGGGTGAGAAGCAGCGCCTTTTTGCCGCCCACTTCCATCGCCTCGAGCAATTCGATGACCCGCGCCGTCTTGGGGCTGTCGAGATCGAACCGCTCCACGACGAAGAGGGCACCTTCGGAGGCGCGGGCGTTGAGCGCCGACTTCCGGGCCAGCTGCTTCACCTTGCGGGGAAGCCCCAGCCGGTAGTCGCGCGGCTGAGGTCCGAAGGTGGTACCACCACCCGGCCAGAGCGGCGAGCGGGTTGAGCCCGCGCGGGCGCGACCGGTGCCCTTCTGCTTCCAGGGCTTCTGGTTCCCGCCGGAGACGAAGCTCCGGGTCTTGGTCATGTGCGTGCCCTGCCGCTGATTGGCCAGGTAGGTCGTAACCGCCTGGTGGAGCGAGGCCTCGTGCACAGTCCCATCAAAGAACGCCTCGGGCAGCGCGGTCGAGCCTTTACGCGAGCCGGCGGGCGAGAAATGCGGCGCTTCAATCATGGCGGCTCCGGCCCTTCTGCTTGTTCACCAGCAGGATCCCATGCTTGGCTCCCGGAACGGCGCCGCGGACGAACAGGAGATTCCGCTCCGCATCCACCTTCACCACCCGGAGGCCCATCTCAGTGTGTCGCTCCGCTCCCATGTGGCCCGGCATCCTCTTGCCCTTGATGACACGAGAGGGATCGGTGCCCGCGCCGATCGAGCCCGGCTTCCGGTGTCGGGTATTGCCGTGCGACTCCGGTCCACCGCCGGCGCCGTAGCGATGCACGATGCCCTGAAACCCGCGGCCCTTCGACGTGCCAGTCACCTTGACCAGCTCGCCGGGAGCGAAGATCCCAACCGTGACCGTGTCCCCCGCCGCGTGCTGGGCTTCGCCCACCGCGAACTCGCGCAGGATCCAGGGCGCCGCCTCGAGGCCCGCCTTCTTGGCGTGGCCCAGCAGCGCGCGCGTGGTCTGCGGCTTGCCCCGGCTCTCGAAGCCGAGCTGCACCGCATCGGTCTTCACCTGGACCACCCGGCACGGTCCGGCTTCGATGACGGTAACCGGCACCGAGGCGCCGTCCTCAGCGAAGACCCGGGTCATCCCGAGCTTCCGCCCGATCAAACCATTCGCCATGGCTATTCGACCTTGATCTCGACGTCCACGCCGGCCGGCAAGTCCAGCTTGGTCAGCGCGTCCATCGTCTGCGGCCGTGAGTCGTTGATGTCCAGCAGGCGCTTGTGAGTACGCAGCTCGAACTGCTCCCGGCTCTTCTTGTCGATATGCGGGCTACGCAGCACCGTCCACCGCTCGATCTTCACCGGCAATGGAATGGGGCCCGAGACCTGCGCCCCGGTCTTCTCGGCCGTGCGCACGATGTCGGCCGCGGCCTGATCCAGCACGCCGTGATCGAAGGCCTTGAGTCGGATGCGGATGCGTTGTGCCATCTCTGCCTCTGTCGTTAGAGCCAACAGCCGTCGGCCGTCAGCCATCAGCCCTGACGGCTGACGGCTGAGGGCTGATGGCCCTACTTCAGGATCTTCGTCACTACGCCCGCACCAACCGTGCGCCCACCCTCGCGGATGGCGAACCGGAGGCCCTCATCCATCGCGATCGGCGTGATGAGCTCGATCAACATCTGGATGTTGTCGCCCGGCATGACCATCTCGACGCCCTCGGGCAGCTCTACCGAGCCGGTCACGTCCGTGGTGCGGAAGTAGAACTGGGGCCGGTACCCCTTGAAGAACGGGGTGTGCCGTCCGCCCTCTTCCTTGGTCAGGACGTAGACCTCGGCGTTGAACTTGGTGTGCGGGGTGATGCTGCCCGCCTTCGCCAGCACCATGCCGCGCTCGATCTCGTGCTTTTCAACACCGCGCAGCAGCAGGCCAACGTTGTCGCCCGCCTCGCCATGGTCCAGCAGCTTGCGGAACATTTCGACACCGGTCACCACCGACTTCTTGTCCGAGCCGAAGCCGACCAGGGCGATTTCCTCGCCCACCTTGATCTTGCCGCGCTCGATACGGCCGGTGGCTACCGTGCCGCGGCCGGTGATCGAGAACACGTCCTCGACCGGCATCAGGAACGCCTTCTCGACGTCGCGCTTGGGCTGCGGGATGTAGTTGTCGAGCGAATCGAGCAGTTCCCACATCTTCTTGACCCACTGCTCGTCGCCCTTGATGGCACCGGTGGCGGAGCCACGAATCACCGGCAGATCATCGCCCGGGAACTCGTACTTGCTCAGCAGCTCACGCACTTCCAGCTCCACCAGGTCGAGCAGCTCGGCGTCTTCGACCAGGTCGCACTTGTTCATGAAGACCACGATCGAGGGCACGTTCACCTGACGGGCGAGCAGGATGTGCTCGCGGGTCTGCGGCATGGGCCCGTCGCTTGCGCTGACCACCAGGATGGCGCCGTCCATCTGCGCGGCACCGGTGATCATGTTCTTCACGTAGTCGGCATGGCCCGGGCAGTCCACATGTGCGTAGTGGCGCTTCTCGGTGCTGTACTCGACGTGGCTGGTCGCGATCGTCAGGATCTTGGTCGCGTCGCGGCGGCCCTGCGATTCCGAGGCCTTCGCCACCGTGTCGTACGGGACGTAGGAGGCCAGCCCCTTATCGGCCGACACCTTGGTGAGGGCGGCGGTGGTGGTGGTCTTTCCATGGTCAACGTGGCCGATGGTTCCCACGTTCACGTGCGGCTTGGTGCGCTCGAATTTGGCCTTGGCCATACGGTCCTCGAGTTGTTCTAACGGTTGCTATCGATGATCAGTGAACTGCGCTTAACTCTTCTTCTTCGCAATAATCGCTTCCGCGATCGACTTCGGCACTTCCTCGTAATGATCGAACTCCATGGAGTACACGGCACGCCCCTGCGTCATGCTGCGGAGCGTGGTCGAGTACCCGAACATCTCCTTGAGCGGCACGTCGGCGGCGACCACCTGTGCTTCGCCACGCTGGGTCATGCCACCCACTTTACCGCGGCGGCTGGACAGATCGCCCACCACGGAACCCAGGAAATCCGAGGGGGTCACGACTTCGACCTCCATGACCGGCTCCAGGATGATCGGACGAGCCTGCTGGGCCGCGGCCTTGAAAGCCATCGAGCCGGCGATCTTGAACGCCATTTCGGAGCTGTCCACATCGTGGTAGCTGCCGTAGACCAGGGTCGCCTTGATATCCACGACCGGGTAACCGGCCTGAATCCCGTTCTCCAGCGCCTCCCGGATGCCGGCTTCCACCGGCTTGATGAACTCCTTGGGGATCACCCCGCCCACGATGGCGTCCTCGAACACGAAACCCTCACCGGGCTTGGTGGGCTCGAGGTGAATCACCACGTGGCCGTACTGACCCTTGCCGCCGGACTGGCGGATGAACTTGCCTTCGACGTCGGAGACCTTGCGGGTGATGGTCTCGCGGAAGGCCACCTGGGGCTGGCCCACGTTGGCTTCGACCTTGAATTCCCGTTTCATCCGGTCGACCAGGATCTCGAGGTGCAGCTCGCCCATGCCCGCGATGATCGTCTGCCCCGTCTCCTGATCGCTCCGGACCCGGAAGGTCGGATCTTCCTCGGCCAGCTTCTGCATCGCGATGCCCAGCTTGTCCTGGTCGGCCTTGGTCTTGGGCTCGATGGCGACGTCGATCACCGGATTGGGGAACTTCATCGCCTCCAGGATGATCGCGTTGTCTTCATCCGAAAGCGTGTCGCCGGTCCGGGTGTCCTTGAGCCCAATGGCCGCGGCGATATCGCCTGCCAGCACTTCCTGGATCTCTTCCCGCTTGTTGGCGTGCATCTGCAACAGCCGGCCGATGCGCTCCTTCTTGTCCTTGGTCGCGTTGTAGACGTAGCTGCCGGACTGGAGCTTGCCGGAATACACCCGGAAGTAGGTCAGCCGGCCCACATAAGGGTCGGTCATGATCTTGAAAGCAAGCGCCGCGAAAGGCTCGTCATCCGCCGGGCGACGCTCGACATGAGTCGTGTCGTGCAGCGGGAGGTGACCCTGGATCGCCTTCACGTCGGTGGGACACGGCAGGTAGTCGATCACCGCGTCCAGCAACGCCTGCACACCCTTGTTCTTGAACGAAGCACCGCACAGCACCGGGACCAGCCCGTGGTGAATCGTGGCGTTGCGGATCGCCTGGTGAATCTCCGCCTCGGTCAGCTCCGCACCGCCCAGATACTTCTCGAGCAGCGTGTTGTCGTGCTCGACCGCGGCCTCGATCAGCTCGTGGCGATACTTCGCTACCTGATCCTTGTACGCATCGGCCACCGGGATCTCGTCGAAGCTCTTGCCCAGAGTGGAGTCGTCGAAGACGACCTCCACCTGGCGGATGACGTCGATATGCCCGGTGAAGGTGTCGGACGAGCCGACCGGAATCTGGATCGGGTACGCCTTCTTGGTCAGGCGATCGCGGATCATGGTCAGACAGCGATCGAAGTCCGCACCGATCCGGTCCATCTTGTTGGCGAAGATGAGCCGGGGCACCTCGTAGCGATCAGCCTGGCGCCACACCGTCTCGGTCTGGGGCTCGACACCAGCCACCGAGTCCAGCAGGGTCACCGCGCCGTCCAGCACCCGAAGACTGCGCTCCACCTCGGCCGTGAAGTCCACGTGGCCCGGGGTGTCGATGATGTTGATCCGGTACAGCACGTCGGACCGGTTCCAGAAACAGGTCGTCGCCGCGGAGGTGATAGTGATTCCGCGCTCCTGCTCCTGCTCCATCCAGTCCATGGTGGCCGCACCCTCGTGCACTTCACCGATTTTGTAGTTCTTCCCGGTGTAGTACAGGATGCGCTCGGTGGTAGTCGTCTTCCCGGCATCGATGTGCGCCATGATGCCGATGTTCCGATACCGTTCGAGCGGTGTTTCGCGCCCCATGCCATTCCCTTTTGCAGCCGTAGATTGCGGCAACGTCGCAGAGCTCATCTTCCACCAGCGAAAAAGCGGGGCGACCGAGCCCGGGGATTTCCCGGTGGTATCGCTCCGCGCACGTCCGAGCAGCGCCCAGGACGGGGGACCATTGCAGGTCCTGCGTTCATTGGGGCGTCGGACCGACGCCCTTACAGGAGGATCAGAAGTGACACACAGGGTCCCGGTGCCCAGAGACCGGCGCTCACATGATCCGATGTCGGCTCGATAGGGGACCCGAAACTGGGGTCCATAAACCACCGAAGCCCGGGAAAGGTAACAAGTTCGGACGCTGGGTCAAGGCTGGAAGTCAGGGCGGTCAGGGCGGTCAGGGCGGTCAGGGCGGTCAGGGCGGTCAGGGCGGTCAGGGCGGTCAGGGCGGTCAGGGCGGTCAGGGCGACAGTAACATGGCGTACGCCACAAACAACTGAGGCCGGATCTCTCCGGCCTCTTGGTCCATCCGCCCCGACCGCCCTGTTCGTCCCGCCCGCCGCTTCTACCAGCGATAGTGCGCGAACGCCCGGTTGGCCTCGGCCATCCGGTGGGTGTCTTCCTTCTTCTTGATGGTGTTGCCCTCGCCCTTGGAGGCCAGGATCAGCTCGGCCGCGAGCCGCTCTTCCATGCTCTTCTCAGTGCGCGCCCGCGAGTACTCGATGATCCAGCGCATTGCCAACGCGGTCCGCCGCTCAGGGCGGACTTCGACCGGGACCTGCAGCGAGGCGCCGCCCACCCGACGGCTCTTCACCTCGAGGGCCGGCTTGGCGTTGTTCACTGCCTGCTTGAAGACCGTGACACCGGGCTGGCCGGTACGCTCTTCGATCAGGTCCATGGCGGAATAGAAGATCTGCTCGGCAGTGCTCTTCTTGCCCTGGTACATCAGGTTGCTGACGAACTTGGAGACGGTCTGGCTGTCGTACCGCGGATCGGGGGGAACCGGACGCTTGACGGCCTTGTTCCTACGACTCACTTAGTACCTCCCTTGGCCCCACCGGCGGCCTTGGGCCGCTTGGCACCGTACTTGGAACGGCTCTGCTTGCGGTCGTTGACACCCGCGGCATCGAGGGCGCCCCGCACGATATGGTAACGCACACCCGGCAGGTCCTTCACCCGTCCGCCTCGAATGAGCACGATCGAGTGTTCCTGCAGATTGTGACCTTCACCGGGGATGTACGCGGTAACTTCGAAACCGTTGGTAAGCCGCACACGCGCCACCTTGCGGAGCGCCGAGTTCGGCTTCTTGGGCGTCGTGGTGTAGACCCTGGTGCACACCCCGCGCTTAAGCGGGTTGGCTTTGAGTGCAGGCACTTTGTTCTTCGCCTCGACCGAGCGGCGGCCGAAGCGAACCAGCTGGTTAATAGTGGGCATAGACCGCGAACAGTAGCGGTGGGAGAGACTTAGGTCAAGGCGACAGCGGGGTCAGGGATCAGGTGAACGGTGTCAGGGGTGTTGGGTTGTCGGGGGTAGGTGGTGGGGCCCCACCCCCTACAACCCACAACCCACTACCCCAACCCCTGACCCCTCTACGGCCCGGCCCGTACCTCCAACCTGTACCGCCCCTGATGCGGCACTCCGCTGGTAAAGAAGGTCCCCGGGGTGATCCGGACGTAGTAGGTCCCGGGGACGAGCGTCGCGGACTGGCGAGAGCAGTAGTTGTTCACCCCGGCGTCGATGTCGTCGGTGCCGGTCCCGATCGCAGTGCCCGCCGCATTGAAGAGCTGTAAGTTGGTATTCAGCTCGAGGCCATAGGAGCAATAAGCGCCGTTGAACCCGCTGGTCTCGAAGGTGTGCAGTCCCCCAGTCGGAATCACGACTTGATAGAAATCCGACTCGACCGTGCTGACCGTCCCGGTCTGGTAGGTGCCGTCCACCAGCAGGCTCGCTGAACCAATCGATCCATCGTCCTCGTGTTCCAGCGGGCTGCCGATCTGGAAGGAGGCGTAGGCACCGATCGTGGACGACACCGTCACAACGCGCGGCGCCCCTGCCCCGCCATATGCTCCCCAGCGCCGGCCCAGAATACCCAGGAGCCCGTCTCCATCCTCATCCTCACCCGCGAAAACCAGGTAGGCCCCGTCGGCGAGACCCGTGAAGCTGTAGGCTCCGCCAGGCGCGGCCATCGTGGCAACCGGATTGAATGTCGTCGCGTCGTACAACCGGACGTAGAGCTGGCGGGTGGGTCCCATGTTCTGCAAGAGACTGTTCCGCGCATTCACGATCCCGGCGCCATACGCATTGGCTGGGCCCGCTGGGACCGCATAGGTCAGGAGTCTGCTCCTGAGCTGAGCCGCCGTGAGAGAGGGATTGGCGGCCAGAATGAGCGCCGCGACGCCACTCACATGCGGCGCCGCCATCGAGGTCCCTTCGTAACGCGCCTGAGTCGGGGTGCAGGGAGTGACCGTAAAATCACAGACCGTGGAGAAGACTCCCCAGGTTCCGTCGCCGGCCGAGTTGACCAGCGGGCTCGCGCCGATATCTCCGCCCGGTGCGGCGATGTCGATCGTCGGCCCGAAATTCGAATAGCTCGCCAGAGTCCCCTGCGGCCCCACGGCCGATACCGACAACACTTCGGGGTAAGCGGCTGGACAGTTGGGCACTGAGCTGCCGCTGTTCCCGGCCGACGCCACGATGAGCGATCCACCGTTGGGAAGGCCCGGGTCGGTCGCGGCCACCACTGCGTCGTGCAGTACGTCCAGTCCCGGAGCCGGGTTGGTCCCCAGGCTGCACCCGCCGCCGAGGCTCACGTTAATGATCCGCGCACCCTGCGCTGGAGGCGCAATGACCGCGGAGTCTCCCTGCTCGTTGCCCGCCGGAAGTCCCGCGGCGTAGAGAATGCCCTGCGCGACATCGTAGTCGCTGCCGCCGGAGAGTCCGAGCACCCTCACCGGACGGATACCGACGTGCCAGTTCACACCGAGGACTGACACGCCGTCGTTGCCCACGGCGCCGATGGTACCCGAGGTGTGAATGCCGTGCCCTCCGAACTGGGCCCTCCCTCCCAGGCATCCGCTTCCCAGGACATCGTAGTCCACCGGAATCGTGGGATCGGAGTCGTAGCCGTCTCCGTCTCCGGTGTTACTGGTCGATCCTCCGGCACAGAACGTCGCGTTGGTTTGGGAAACGAAGTCGTAGCCGTCGCTTCGAAGGTTGGCGGTCAGCGCCGGATGGTCGAAGCGTATTCCGTTGTCGACGACGGCCACGATGATGTTGCTGCTTCCGGTCGTGATGGCCCATGCCTCGGGCAGGCCGATCATCGTGTAGTGCCACGACTGGTTGGGATAATTGGGATCGTCAGGTGTGACAACCGGCTCGCGCAGCCGCGCCGGGATCTCGTCGGTCCGCATCCAACGTCCCCTGCTTACGCTTGCCACCGCAGGGTTTTTCAGCAATTCGGCCCGGACCGAGTCGAGCTTGGCCGGGTTCGCTACTCTGATCCGTGCCGTCGAGATGATGGGGGAGACACCATCGAGCCGCACTCGTCCGGGGGCCAGATGCGCCAGGAGGCGACCTCGCATCGTCGCTGCCACCGATCGTGCGGTACCCAGCGCGCGCATCGCAGGGATTCCCGGAGCCGCTATTGCCCCAGGCTTGAAGTGCACGATCAGCTCATCGGGTGTGTATTCGATACCGCCAACCGCCGCCAACCGAGTGCGCTGCAGCGGCCGCACGCCTTCCGTCATACCCCCGGTTCGGACTGCCGGTAAGACACGCAACGACGCTGGCGGCGCAGCCGGGAAGTCCACCGTCGCCACCATGCCCGAGATTGAAGACGGTTGGGCGACGACCGTCGTCGCCGAGAAATCCACGGTGCCCGGGTTCGTCGCAACACTGGCCGCCTGGACCGATTGGGTACCAGGACCGGGACCCATGGTCCAGTTGACCCTGGCCTGCCCCGACTGATCTGTGGTGGTCGTGGTCGCATCCAACGAGCCGCCGCCGCTCGTCACTTGCCACGTGACCGTGACACCCTGCTGACCCACGTTGCTGTTGTTGCGCACTTCCACGACCAGCGGCAGCAGGACTGTGCCCTCCGCGCCAGTCTGGCCATCACCCGAAACGGGATTCAGCGTGCCGGTGGTTGTGGCAGTGGCACCGAAGGTGACGGGCGATCCGGTCAGCCCGCTGACGGTTGCAGTCGCGCTTTGGGCACCGGCGTGAGCGCCCAGCGTCCATTGCGCGGCGACCCGTCCCTGGGGATCGGTCTTGGGCTGACCAACGGAGAGAATCCCGTCTCCCGGCGTAGCGGCCATCGTGACGGTGACACCCGGGACCGGATCGCCGTTGGCGTCGGTGACCACAGCGACAATGGGCTGGGGGAGCAACGACCCGGCAGCCCCGGTTTGTCCGTCGCCCGAGAGGTACCCAATTTCCGTCGGGACCGGCTGCGGGGTGCTGTTGTCCTTCTCTCCGCACTGAACCAGCATCAGGGACACGGCCACTGCACTGGCGGTCCGGAGGGAGCGGACGGTCATAGGTGCCTGTATGAAACGAAGAACGTAAGAGGGATCACTTCGAATATACCTCCGACGAAAAACACGGCGCCCGGAACACGTCCGGGCGCCGTCTCCTGCCGATTGGCGGCCAAACCGATGGTCTTTGGCCTACTCCTCGTCTTCGACCCCGACCGGCACCAGCGGTGGCTGAACCCCCGGAACTGCGATGCCTTCGGGCGGCGGCGGCGCCGGCTCGTAACCCTCTGGCGGCTCGATATCGATCTCGGCATAGCGATAGATGCCCGAGCCCGCCGGGATCAGGTGCCCGATGATGATGTTCTCCTTCAGGCCCAGCAGGTTGTCCTTGGCGCCGCGAATGGCCGCGTCGGTCAGAACCCGCGTCGTCTCCTGGAAGGACGCCGCCGAGATGAACGATTGCGTCGTGAGACTGGCCTTGGTGATGCCAAGCAGGACCGGTTCCGACTGCGCCGGGGTCCCCTTCTTCTTGATCGTCCGGTCGTTCTCCTCCCGGAAGGTGAGCTTGTCCACCGTCTCGCCCTCGAGGAAGTCGGTGTCTCCCGGATCGGTGACCCGTACCTTCTGAAGCATCTGGCGAACGATCACGCCGATGTGCTTGTCGCTGATTCGCACACCCTGCAGGCGATAGACCTCCTGCACTTCGTTCAGCAGATACTCCTGTACGGCGCGGGGACCCTTGATCCGCAGGATGTCGTGCGGATTCACCGGACCTTCGGTCAGACGGTCGCCGGCGCGGACCCGGTCGCCTTCGTGGACTCGCAAGTGCTTGCCCGACGCCACCTCGTACAGCTGCGGCGGCTCCGGATCACCCTTGGCCTTCGGATCGAGCACCGGGTAGACGTAAATCTCGCGCTTGCCGCGCTTGATCTCGCCGAACTTCACACTGCCGTCGATCTCGGAGATGGTCGCCGGATCCTTGGGCCGCCGCGCCTCGAACAGCTCGGCTACCCGCGGCAGACCGCCGGTGATGTCGCGAGTCTTGTACGCCTGACGCGGCATCTTGGTCACCGTGACGCCCTTCACCACGTCGAGCGCCGGAGAGAGGAACACCGTCTTGTCCTTGCTCTCCTTCTTGCTCTTGCTCGGCCATGCGACGTTGATCGGGTACTCCTCAACCTTGAAGCGCGAGGACCACGGGTTGGTCTCGTCCGTGACGTTCATCGCCCGGGTGACCTGGTCCGTGTCGGAGCCCAGGATGATGCGGCTCCCCTCCGCCAGGATGTATTCCTGGGGATCCTTGCGGTTCGCCGCGTACACCAGAACCGACGGGTGCAGCTCGCGGTCCGGATCGGCCATGACCACGAGAGAGCGCAGGCCGGTGGACTCGTCCAACTCCTCGCGCAGGGTAGCGCCCGGCACGAGGTCCTTCCAGCGGAGCTGTCCGTCGATCTTGAGAATGCTCGGGTCGTTGTACGGGTCCCAGGTGTAGAGGATCGACATCTTCCCCGTGACCTGATCGCCTTCCTTGACCTGGATCAGGGCGCCTTCCGGCACCGGATACCGGTTCAGCACCCGCTTGGGATCGTTCGGATCCACAACCTGGATGCCTTCCTTGGTTTCTTCGGTGGCCGATTCGTCTTCACGGGTGAGCGCGATCCGGATCTGGCCCTTGGTGCCATCCTCGTACTCGATCGGCAAATCGGCCCACTCGAGGCCGTCGGTGTACTTCACGATGCCGCTGGCCCGGGCCCGGCGCTCCGCTTCCTCCGCGATGCGCGCCGAGGTGCCACCGATGTGGAAGGTTCGCAGGGTCAGCTGGGTACCCGGCTCGCCAATCGACTGCGCGGCCAGGATGCCGATCGCTTCACCCATGTCCACCATGTCCATGGTGGCCAGGTTCCGGCCGTAGCACATACGGCAGCAGCCGCGGCGCGCCTCACAGGTCAGCACCGAGCGGATCCTCACCTTCTCGATATCCGCCTCGTCGATCGCCGAGGAAATTTCCTCGTCGATCAGTTGGCCGGCCTGGACGATCAACTTCGGATCGCCGTGCTCATCCAGTTCGTGCGGATCGGTGACATCTTCGGCCGCGACACTGCCCAGGATGCGCTCCTTGAGCGGCTCGATGACGTCCTCGCCTTCCTTCAGCGCCGAGATCTCGAGTCCTGCGATGGTCCCGCAGTCCTCCTCGGTGATCGTGACATCCTGCGCCACGTCCACCAGACGGCGGGTGAGGTAACCGGCGTCGGCCGTCTTGAGCGCCGTGTCGGCCAGACCCTTCCGGGCGCCGTGGGTGGAGATGAAGTACTCCAGCACCGTCAGGCCTTCACGGAAGTTGGACTTGATCGGGCTCTCGATGATTTCACCGATGCCGCCGGTCAGCTTCTTCTGCGGCTTGGCCATCAGGCCGCGCATACCGGCGAGCTGCCGGATCTGGTCGCGGCTGCCGCGTGACCCCGAGTCAAACATCATGAACACGGGGTTGAATCCACCGCGGCTCTGCCGCATGTGATTGACCATCGCCTCGGCCACGTCGTTGTTGGCGTGGGTCCAGGCGTCGATCACCTTGTTGTACCGCTCGCCGAAGGTGATCTGGCCGGTGTTATACGCCTTCTGGAACCGCTGCACCCGCTTGTCGGCCTCGTCCAGCAGGGTGACCTTCTCCTTCGGGATCTCGAGATCCTCGACCCCGATCGAAATGCCGCCCATCGTGGCGTAGCGGAACCCGAACTCCTTGAGGCGGTCCAGGAACACGACCGTGTCGGAGAGCCCGGCCTCGCGATAGCTCTGCAGCACCAGCTCGGACAGCGCCTTCTTCTTCATCAGCTCGTTGCGGAACCCACGGTTGGCCACCAACCGGGGCGGCAGGATGCTGTTGAACAGCACCCGTCCCACCGTGGTCTTCATCCAGCGCGGCTTGGGATCCTGAGCGCCGCGCGGCGGCTGGTACCAGAAATGGATCGCGGAATGGTAGTCCACGCTCCGAGTCATCAACGCCATCTCGAGCTCGGCCAGGCTCCCGAAGTAGCGGGCTTTGTCCCATGCGGGGCTCTTCTTCTCATCCTTCGGCTCCTCGGCACCGGCCGGGAGCTTGGTGAGGAAGTAGCTCCCCAGCACCATGTCCTGCGACGGCTCGGCCACCGGACGCCCGTCCGAGGGCTTGAGGATGTTGTTCGAGGAGATCATCAGCAGCCGTGCCTCCAGCTGTGCCTCGAACGACAGGGGCACGTGCACGGCCATCTGGTCGCCGTCGAAGTCCGCGTTGAACGCGGCGCAGACCAGCGGGTGAATCCGGATCGCCTTACCCTCGACCAGCACCGGCTCGAAAGCCTGGATGCCGAGGCGGTGCAGCGTGGGAGCGCGGTTCAGCAGCACCGGGTGGTCCTGAATGATCTCCTCCAGGATCCCGAACACCTCCTCGCTCTCCTTCTCCACGATCTTCTTGGCCCGCTTCACAGTCTCAGCGATGCCCTTCTCCACCAGCTTGTGGATGATGAAGGGCTTGAAGAGCTCGACGGCCATCGCCTTGGGCAGACCGCACTGGTGCAACCGGAGCTCGGGGCCGACTACGATCACCGAGCGGCCCGAGTAGTCCACCCGCTTGCCGAGGAGGTTCTGGCGGAACCGGCCCTGCTTGCCTTTGAGCATGTCGCTCAGGGACTTGAGCGGGCGCTTGCCGCGGCCCCGGATCGCCTTGGAACGGCGGCCGTTGTCGAAGAGTGCATCCACCGCCTCCTGCAGCATCCGCTTCTCATTGCGCAGGATGACTTCCGGCGCCTTGTGCTGGATCAGCTTCTGGAGCCGGTTGTTCCGGTTGATGACCCGGCGATACAGATCGTTCAGGTCGGACGTGGCGAAACGCCCGCCGTCGAGCGGCACCAGCGGCCGCAGGTCGGGCGGAATCACCGGCACCACGTCGAGAATCATCCAGGCCGGGTTGTTGGGCACATCGCCCGACTCGCCGGAGGTGAGGAACGCGTCAACGATCTTGAGCCGCTTCAGCATCTGCTTCTTGCGATGCTGGCTGGTCTCGGTGGCGACCGAGCCGCGCAACTCCTCGGCGAGGCGCTTCACATCGATCCGGTTGAGCAGCTCACGGACCGCGGGGGCGCCGATGTCGGCCTTGAAGGTGCTGTCCCCCTCCTCGCGGGCCTTGGCCCGCATGGCGAGGTACTCGTCCTCATCGAGCAGCTGGTTGGTCTCGACGTCCTGGTCGCCCGGCTCGATGACGATGTAGCTCGAGTAGTAGATCACCCGCTCGAGGTCACGCAGGGTGACGTTGAGCAGGTTCCCCATCGGGCTGGGCAGCGTCTTGAAGAACCAGATATGGGCCACCGGCACGCTGAGCTCGATGTGGCCCATCCGCTCGCGCCGCACCTTGGACAGCGTCACCTCGACGCCGCACCGGTCGCAGATCACGCCGCGATAGCGAATCCGCTTGTACTTGCCGCAATGGCATTCCCAGTCCTTGACCGGACCGAAGATGCGCTCGCAGAAGAGTCCGTCCTTCTCCGGCTTGAAGGAGCGGTAGTTGATGGTCTCGGGCTTGGTCACCTCGCCCCAGGACCACCAGTACCGCTGCCCCTGGAGCTCCACTCGCTCGCGCTCCTTCTGGTCGCGCGGGCCGCGGATCTCCTCCGGAGAGGCGATTCGGATACTGATGAAGTCGAAGCTCGAGCTCTTGGGCTCGCGCCCGCTGCGGAAATCAATCATGGGTCCCTCTTCCCTATCGTTATTCGTCGCCGTCGGCGGTCGCGCCGAGGGTAACTTTTAGACCGAGCGCCTGGAGTTCCTTCACCAGAACGTTGAACGACTCCGGGATGCCGGGCTCCGGCAGGTTCTGGCCCTTCACGATGGCCTCGTAAACCTTGCTGCGCCCGTTCACGTCGTCGGACTTGACCGTGAGCATTTCCTGGAGCACGTGGGCCGCGCCATAAGCCTCCAGCGCCCAGACTTCCATCTCGCCGAACCGCTGTCCGCCGAACTGCGCCTTACCGGCCAGCGGCTGCTGGGTAACCAGTGAGTACGGGCCGATCGAGCGGGCGTGAATCTTGTCGTCCACCAGGTGGCTCAACTTGAGCATGTAGATGGTGCCCACCGTCACGTCGCCTTCAAACTCCTGACCGGTCCGCCCATCCCGGAGCCGGACCTTGCCGCTGGGGGTGAGCCCGGCCGCGCGGATCAGCTCCTCCGCCGCGCGGGAGACATCGTCCGCCTCGCCCTTGCCGGCCGACAGCTGCGCCAGCGCCGGACGTCCCGCCGATTCCAACAGGTCGGCCGCGGCACTATCAACCACCTTCTCGAGATCCTTCACCACCTTGGCGGCGCTCTTCTGGTCCGCCGCTTCGCCCTCGCTGGCGCGATGCTGGTGGAAGGCCAGCTCGTGCTTGCGCTGCTCCAGCTCGCGCGCGCCCAACTCCTTGGCCGCCGCGATAAGGAACCCCTTGATGCTCTGGAACAGTTCCTTCGAATGCGCGCTGGCCGACCGCCGAGCGAGGTCGTGAATGCCCGCTTCGGTCAGAGACACGCGCTGCGCATCCGAGGCAGCTCTCAGGTCGAGGACGACCTCGCCCAGGTGAGCCGGGTTCACTTCCGGCGCCCGGTGACGAATGCCGAGAGCCTGGGCCGCCCACTTGAGCCCGGCGATCCGGAGCAGCACCCCGATCTCGCCCTCGTCTGCGCCCCGGAACACCGGGGTCTTCGCCTTGAAGCCCAGAATGGAAGCACACCAGCCGAGGTGAGTCTCCAGGATCTGGCCCACATTCATTCGGCTCGGTACACCGAGCGGGTTGAGGACGATGTCTACCGGGGATCCATCCGGCAGGAACGGCATGTCCTCTTCCGGCACGATCCGGGCGACGATGCCCTTGTTGCCGTGCCGGCCCGCCATCTTGTCTCCCACCGAGACCTTCCGCTTCTCGGCGATGTACACCTTCACCAGCTGGATGACGCCCGGAGGCAGCTCATCCGGCTGGAGGATCTTGTCGATCTGGTCTTCCGCCTTCTCCTCGACCTTCGCCCGCTCGCGCGAGGCGGTATCGATCGTGGCGCGGATCCGCTCGTTGGCGGTCTTGTTGACCACTCGAAGCGTCTTGAGATCCACGTCGCCCAGGTCCATCCCCTCCACCGTGGGGGCGGCGAGACGGGTCCCTGCGGGCTGATACTCCTCGACCGTCCCGGCCTTGAGCATCAGGGCGACTTCCTGCCCCGAGAGCAGGTGCTTCAGTTCGTCGAACATCACGGTGGTGATGCGCGCCTTCTCGTCGTTCTCGACCCGGCGCACTTCGCCGATCCGCTCGCCACGATCCTTCTCGACCACCTGGTCCTCGACCCGGCTGAAGATCTTCACGTCGATGACGACGCCCTTCATGCCCGGCGGGACCTTCAGCGAGCTGTCCTTCACGTCCTTCGCCTTCTCACCGAAGATCGCGGTGAGCAGCTTCTCTTCGGGTGACAGCTCGGTCTCGCCCTTCGGAGTGATCTTGCCGACCAGGATGTCGCCCGGCTTCACATGGGCGCCGATCCGCACGATGCCGCGCTCGTCGAGATCCACCAGCGCCTCGTCGGAGACGTTGGGGATTTCCCGAGTGATCTCCTCCTGGCCGCGCTTGGTGTCGCGGACGTGGAGTTCCAGCTCCTGGATGTGGATCGACGAATACACGTCGTCCTTGACCAGGCGCTCGGAGAGGACGATCGCGTCTTCGAAGTTGTGTCCGTACCAGGGCATGAACGCCACGGTGACGTTGCTGCCCAGTGCCAGCTCGCCCGCCTCGGTGGCGGAGCCGTCGGCGATGACCTGACCGGCCTTCACCTTCTGGCCCATGCTCACCAGCGGCCGCTGGTTGATGGCAGTGTCCTGGTTGGTGCGCCAGAACTTCTTCACCCGATACCGGTCGTGCTGGGTCAGGCGTGCCAGCGGGGTTTCTCCCACGTGGCCGTTCTCGCCGGCGTCGATGATGATCTCATCGGCGGTCACCCGGGTGACGGAACCGGCCCGGCGGGCCAGGATCACGGCACCGGAGTCGCTCGCGACCTTCTGCTCCAGGCCGGTGCCAACCACCGGAGCCTGGGGGAAGAGCAGCGGGACCGACTGGCGCTGCATGTTGGAGCCCATCAACGCGCGGTTGGCGTCGTCGTGCTCCAGGAACGGAATCAGTGCCGCGGCAATCGAGACCAGCTGCTCGGGCGCCACGTCCATGTATTCGATCCGGTCGGGCGGCAGCAACGGGTAGTCGTCGCCCTTACGGGTAAGGACCAGGTCGTCAACGAAACGGCCTTCCTCGTCGAGCGGCGCGTTGGCCTGGGCCACCGCGAACTCCTCCTCCTCGCTCGCCGAAAGCCAGCGGACCTCGTTGGTCACCTTGGCATTTTTGACCACCCGGTACGGCGTCTCGATGAAGCCCAGGTCGTTGATCCGGGCGTAGGTCGAGAGGCTGGTGATCAGGCCGATGTTCGGACCTTCCGGCGTCTCGATCGGGCACATCCGGCCGTACTGGGAGTAGTGCACGTCGCGCACTTCGAATCCGGCGCGCTCCCGGGTAAGACCACCGGGACCCAGAGCCGAGAGCCTCCGCTTGTTGGTCAGCTCCGCCAGCGGGTTGGTCTGGTCCATGAACTGGGAGAGCTGGGAGGATCCGAAGAAGGCCTGGATCACGGCCGAAACGGTCCGGGCGTTCACCAGGTCGTCCAGGGAGATCTTCTCCGGATCGGCGTTGATGCTCATCCGCTCCTTGACCAGTCGCGCCATCCGCGAAAGGCCGACGGAGAACTGGTTCGCGATCAACTCGCCCACCGACCGGATCCGGCGGTTGCCGAGATGGTCGATGTCGTCGGTGTAGCCGCGGCCATCGTTCAGGTCGATCAAGTACCGGATGATGGCGATGAAGTCCTCTTCGGTGAGGACGGTGTGGTTCGCCGGCGTCCGGGTCTTGAGCCGCTGGTTGATCTTGTAGCGGCCTACCCGCCCCAGGTCGTACCGCTTGGGGTTGAAGAACAGCCGCTTCAGCGCCTCGCGCGCGGTCTCGAGGTTCGGCGCCTCGCCCGGCCGCAGCAGGGCGTAGATCTGCTCCAGGGCCTCGGCCTCGCTGTGAGTCGGGTCCTTGGCCAGCGTGTTCTTGATCAACGGCGATTCACTGCGGCCCGGAGGCAGCAGGACATCAACCTTGCGGAGCTGCGCCTTGATCAGCCGCTTCTTGAGCGTATCGGTGAGCTCCTTGCCGCCTTCGGCCAGAACTTCACCGGTCTCCGGGTCGGCCACGTCGAAGGCAAGCACGTAGCGAGCCCGCTCACGGGTCGTGGTCGGCTGCTCCTCGTCGTGCAGATCGAGCGAGGTGTAGCCGGCAAACACCGTGACGTGCTTTACGCCCACGTGCTGCAGGTGCTTGACCCGCTCCTGGGTCAGCTCGTCTCCCACGGCCGCGAGCGGCGCGCCCTTCGGGTCTTCCGGGTTGGGAACGTCGACCGCGATCAGCGCGCCAACCACCTCGCGCCGCTCCTGCCGGCCCTCGAGCTTCCCGGTAATGTCCAAGTCCTTGGTCGCGAAGAAGAGACGCAGGATTTCGGCGTTGGTTCCGTAGCCGAAGGCCCGGAGGAGGGCCGTGGCCGGGAACTTCTTCTTCTTATCGATGTGGACGTAGATCACGTCGTGGATGTCGATCGTGAACTCCACCCACGACCCGCGGAACGGGATGATCCGCGCACTGTACAGACGCTGGCCGTTCGGGTGGGTATCCTCTTCGAATACGACACCCGGCGAGCGGTGCAGCTGGCTCACCACGACGCGCTCTGCCCCGTTGATCACGAACGTACCGAGCGGGGTCATGATCGGCAGCTCGCCGAGGTAGACCTCCTTCTCGATCGCGTTCTTGAGCCGCTTCTGGCCGTCCACCTCCTCGAAGACATCGAGGCGGAGGGTGGCCTTGAGGGGCGCGGCGTAAGTCATGTCGCGCTCGATGCACTCCTCGACGGAGTACTTCGGCTCGCCCAGGCTGTACTGGAGGAATTCCAGGCTGTACTTCCCGTTCACGTCGGAGATCGGGAACAGATCCCGGAAGACGCGCTCCAGCGAGACGTCCTGCCGTTCGCCGTGGACGTCGTCGGGTACCAGGAGCGAATTGAACGCCTGGGTCTGGATGTCGAGCAGGTTGGGCATCGGCATGCCCACTTCCCGCTTGGAAAACACGATATGTGGCCGGGTCTCAAGCATCAGGCACTCTCACGCAACACAAAGGGCCCCGGCTTGTGCCCCTTCGCCGAATGCGAAGGGGCCACACGGGGCACACCACCAACCAGAATTACCAGCAGTTTTCAACCGTCATGCGTCTCACCGAAGTAGGGGTTTCGGCCAAATCCATCACGGGATCGGCCGAAGGCCGACACCGCTCAGGACGGGGCGTGGCCCTACTTCAGTTCGACGACGGCTCCCTGCTCCTCCAGCTTCTTCTTCATCTCTTCGGCTTCGGCCTTGGTCACGCCTTCCTTCACCGTGCTGGGCGTGCCATCGACCAGGTCCTTCGCCTCCTTGAGCCCCAGGCTGGTCAGCTCCCGCACCACCTTGATGACCTGGATCTTCTTGGCACCGGCTTCCTTGAGGATGACGGCGAACTCAGTCTTCTCCTCTACGGCCGGGGCCGCACCGCCCGCCCCACCCGCCCCGGCTGCGCCTGCGGCCGCGACGACAGAGACGTTGAACTTTGACTTGAAGGCCTCGATCAGATCGGCGAGCTCCAGTACGCTCATTTTGCCGATGGCTTCGAGGATCTCTTCCTTGCCAAGTGCTGTGGTAGTCATGTCGACGTTATCTCCCGACGGTTAAGAAGCAGCGCTGCGCTGCTCGCGGAGCGCCTCGAGGCAGCCAGCGAATGAGGCGACAATGTTGTTGAGCGTCCCCGCCACCATGGCGAGGAGCGTTTCCCGCGACGGGATTGCTCCCAGCCGCTGGATGTGAGCCACGTTGACCGGGGCCCCGTCCACGAAGCCCGCCCTGATGGCCGGCTTCTCGAACTCCTTGACGAACTCGGTCAGGACCTTGGCCGCAGGCAGCGGGTCGGTGCTGAGGACGAATCCGGTGGGGCCGGCGAGGAACTCATCCAGCCCAGTGATCTTGTTGGCGGCCAACGCGCGCTGAGCCAGCGTGTTCTTGACCACGACATACCGGGCCCCGGCTCCCCGGAGTCGGCGGCGGAACTCCGTGATCCGCTGCACATTGAGCCCGCGGAAATCGGTGACGTAGAGATTCGGGCTCGCCGCGAGCTCCGCGGTCAGGGCTTCGACCTCGGTTTGACGTTCGGTCTTGCTCATCGGTAACCCGCCATTTCAAGCCGAACGCCCGGGCCCATGGTGCTGGAGACCGTCGCCGACTGGATGTAGTGACCCTTCGCCGCCGCCGGCTTGGCGCGGACGATCGTATCCATGAAGGCCTGCAGATTATCGGCGAGCTGCTGGGCCGAGAAATTGATCTTCCCGATCGGGGCATGAACGTTCCCCGTCTTGTCTACCCGGAACTCGATCTTGCCCGCCTTGATCTCCCGAACGGCCTTGGTCACGTCCATCGTCACGGTGCCGGCCTTTGGATTCGGCATGAGACCGCGGGGACCGAGGATCCGGCCCAGCTGACCCAACTGGCCCATGACGTCCGGCGTGGCGACGATGACGTCGCACTCGAGCCATCCGTCCTTGAGTTTCTGGATGAATTCCATGCCCGCGAAATCCGCCCCGGCGGCCTCGGCTTCCTTGGCCTTGTCTCCCTGGGCGATGACCAGTACCCGGACCGACTTACCGGTGCCGTGGGGCAGGACGACGGTACCGCGGACGACCTGGTCCGCATGGCGGGGATCCACGCCCAGCCGTACGGCCACGTCCACCGTTTCGTTGAACTTTGCGAAGGCAGCAGCCTTCACCAGTGCTACGGCGTCGCTGATGGCGTACTCCCTGGTGCGGTCCACCTTGACGGCCGCGGCGCGGAACTTCTTTCCGGCGGTAGGCATCAGTCGATCACCTCAACGCCCATGGACCGCGCGGTGCCCGCGATCATCCGCATCGCGCCGTCGAGGTCGGCCGCATTCAGGTCGGCCATCTTGAGCTCGGCGATTTTCTTGAGCTGCGCGCGGGTGACCTTCCCCACCTTGGTCCGGTTGGGCTGGCCGCTTCCCTTCTCCAGTCCCGCTTCCTTCAGAATGAGGTTCGGGGCCGGCGGGGTCTTGGTGATGAACGAAAAGGTCCGGTCCTGATAGACCGTGACCAGCACCGGGATGATCATCCCGGACTGACCCTGGGTCCTGGCGTTGAACTGCTTGCAGAACTCCATGATGTTCACGCCGTGCGGACCGAGCGCGGTGCCCACGGGCGGCGCGGGATTCGCGGCGCCAGCCGGGCACTGCAGCTTGATGACTGCGGTGACCTTCTTTGCCATACCTCTCCTTCGTGTCGCCCGGGTTCAACCACCCGTTGGCTCCCGCGAAACCGCGCGGTGGCGGGGGGAGTCGGATTGCAGATTGAAGATTTCAGATTGCAGATTTTTCAATCTTCAATCTTCAATCTGAAATCTGAAATCCCTAGTGTCCCCTCAACTGTAGATAGTCCAGTTCCACGCTCGTCGGCCGGCCGAACAGGCTGACCGAGACCTTCACCTTGCCCTTGTCGGGCAGCACTTCCTCTACCGTCCCGCTGAAGTCGGAGAACGGCCCTTCGGTGATCTCCACCACCTGGCCAATCAGGAAGGGGATCTCCTCCTTCGGCTCCGCCTCCGCCACCGCCTCGGCGATGCCGAGGAGACGGTTCACTTCATCCTGCCGGAGCGGCTGAGGAAAGCGGCCGGCTCCTACGAACTTGATCACGCCCTGAATGCTGTTGACGACGTGCAGGCTCTCCTGGTTCATCGCCATCTCGACCAGCACGTAACCGGGGTAGAGCTTCCGCTCGACCGTCACCTTCTTGCCGTTCTTGATCTCGATGACCTCCTGCACCGGCACCAGCGCCTGACGGATCAGCCGCTGCTCTTCGGGCCGGGGATCCTGGGCAATGCGCTGCGCCAGGAGACCGCGAACCTTGTTCTCGTGCCCGGCGGTGGTCTGGATCGCGTACCAGCGATACTCCATGGCCACGGTCACCGGCCGAGCCTCGCCACTCCGGTCACCAGGATCCAGTTGAACAGGAGATCCATCCAGCCGATGGCGAGCCCGAGGACCACCGCGAGGATCAGGATCATCCGGGTGGCCTTGGACAGCTCATCACGCGTGGGCCAGGTGACTTTCTTGAGTTCGGCCTTCACCGAACGGAGAAATTCCACCGATTGGCCCATCCACCGCGCGGGATGCGCGGGCGCCTTGGTCACCTGTTCCACTACTTGGATTCCTTGTGGAGCACGCTCTTGTTGCAGCGGGGGCAGAACTTCTTCCACTCTACCCGCTCGGGGTGCTTCCGCCGGTTCTTGTCCTGGAAATAGTTCCGACTCTTACAGTCGGTGCATTCCATAATGATCTTTTCGCGCGGCATCGCCTCTCCAAAGCCATCAGCCGTCAGCCGTCAGCCCTCAGCAGGTCGCCGGCGTCTGACGGATCGCCGGAACTTGAACGTCGGCTCAGCCTCGAGGGCTGACGGCTGACGGCTGACGGCTTCAACCAGAGCTCGCGACCGGGATTGAACCGGTGACCTCATCCTTACCAAGGATGCGCTCTACCGACTGAGCTACGCGAGCGAGAGCGGGCGACGGGGCTCGAACCCGCGACCCTCAGCTTGGAAGGCTGATGCTCTACCAACTGAGCTACACCCGCGCGTCTATAACCTGGTTAACGTGCTGAGGACTGAGGACTGAGTCCCAGCAGCTCCCACTCAGTCCTCAGTCCTCAGTCCCTCGTCCTTTCTGCTCCGTCACTCTGCACTCCCCAACATGGTGGGGGTAGGATTCGAACCTACGTAGGGCAGAGCCCGGCAGATTTACAGTCTGCTGCCATTAGCCACTCGGCCACCCCACCGGCGCCCGCTCCTCACCTCGCTGATCCGCTCGACTCCAGAGCTGACGGAGGGAATCGAACCCTCAACCGCCGGTTTACAAAACCGGTGCTCTGCCAGTTGAGCTACGTCAGCGGGCAGCGAAAACGGACAGACACATATGATAATGGGTGACTTGGAGTTGTGTCAACCGGACGCAGTCCGCTAACTCCCGCCCGGCACTGTCGGGAACCCGCCATTGCGGCGGTCCCAGAGGTTTTAGACCCGCCTTACCTCGATCGACCCATCCTTCGCATCCCGGATTTCGAAGCCGTGTTGTTTCAGCATGGCACGAATTCGGTCGGCCTCGGCAAAATTCTTCTGCTTCTTGGCCGCCAAGCGTACCGAAGCCCAAGCCCGGGCCCACTCTGTGGCCTGATCTGCTTCGGCCGGAGGGTCCGCTGATAAGGAAGCAGCGGTCTCGGGATCACCATCTCGAGCGTCTCCGGCACCGATCCGAACGGTAGCGGCCGTGCCGGGTAGTGGGTCGAACACGCCCATGATCTTATTCCAAGCGTCAAGGGCGCCGGCGCCAGACGCTTCCCGCTGATCAAGGAGGCGATTTCCCTCGCGGGCAGCATCGAAGACCGCCGCGATCGCCCGTGGAGCATTGAGGTCATCGTCCATCGCCTCGGCAACACGCCGCTCAAGCGTGTTGGCCCATTCGTTCCAAGAATCTGCACCGACCGCCCCACCCGCCTTGCTCGCCTCGCGAAAGCGCTCATCGAATTCCCCCAGGCGCCGCGCGCTCTCTCTGGCCATTGCCAGCGACTCGTCGGTCAGATCCATCTTCTGGCGATAGTGAGCCTGGAACACCAACAGTCGAACCGCGCCCGGATCCACCCCGTCCTCCCGCAGGTCCCGAGGAGTCGTGATGTTCCCAAACCGCTTCGACATTTTCGTCCCGCGGATGTTCAGAAACTCGCCGTGCAGCCAGTAGCGCGCGAAGTACGTCTGCCCGGTGAAGGCGCAGCTCTGCGCGATCTCATCCTCGTGATGCGGGAAGATCAGGTCCACTCCGCCGGCGTGAATATCGAGTACGTCCCCCGCGCCGTGCTGCTTGAGGAGTGCCAGGGCCATGGCCGAGCACTCGAGGTGCCATCCTGGCCGGCCGCGGCCGAAAGGGGCATCCCATGCGGCTCCGACCGCTTCATCCTCCGGCTTGGCCGCTTTCCATAAGACAAAGTCCTGGGCGTTCTCCTTGTCATACTCATCGGAGGAGACCCTGCCGCTCGCGCCGGTCTTCAATTGGCGCTTATCCAACTGAGACAGTTTTCCGTAGGCCGGAAAGCGGGCAATCGCGAAGTAGACCGAGCCGTCCTCTCCTTTATATGCAATGCCCTTGGCGAGCAGGCCCTGAACCAGCTCGATCATGGGCGCAATGAACCCGGTGGCGCGCGGGTACTCCTCCGCGTCCTGGATCCGAAGCCATTTCCGGTCTTGCTGAAAGGCCTCGGCATACGGAGCCGTGAAGTCCCCGATTGCGACGCCCTTCGCCGACGCTTCGCGGATGATCCGGTCATCCACGTCGGTGAGGTTCATGATCTGAAAGACCTTGAAGCCGCTGGCGATCAGCCAACGACGCAACAGATCCTCGAAGAGGAAGGTCCGGAAGTTCCCGATGTGGGCGTAGTTCCAGATCGTTGGGCCGCACGTGTACAGCGTGGCCTGCCCCGGCCGGATTGGCTCGAACGGTTCAACCCGCTGAGTAAGCGTGTTGTAGAGACGCAGGGACATTGGAGCCGGAGCTCAGTCGGTGGATGAAGGAGCCGGAGATGCCGGGGTCGGCGCTTCGTCAGATTCCGGTTGATCCGTCGATGGATCGGCCGATTCATGAGGCGCCCCGGGCTGGCCATCGCCGGCTGCTCCCACTGCCTTGACGAGCTCCTTGGCATCCGCGATTCGAAGGCTCATGCTCCGGGCCGGAGACGCGATCTCGATTCCCTCATGCGCCAACCGAGTCAGGATCCTGCGGCGGAACTCCCGTGCGACAGCCCACTGCTGCCCGGCATGAGTGCGAAACTGAGTCCGGATCGTGATTTGACTGGCCTCCAGCGAATTGACGCCGACGACCTCTGGATCGCCGTCGAACCTCGGCGCCCAATGCTCGTCTTTGGCGAACTTGTCGGCTTCATCCTTGAAGACCGCGAGCGCCTTATCGATGTCGCTGCCATAAGCCACCCCGATGTCCACCACCGCTCGCGACCACGTGCGAGTCATGTTGCTGACGGTGCTAATCTGACCGTTCGGGATCATATGCAAGGCGCCGCTCGCGTCGCGCAGCATGACGACGCGCAAGGTCATCCGTTCCACGACACCCGAGTGTCCCGCCACCTCGATCACGTCGCCCACCGCGAATTGATTTTCAAGCAGGAAGAAGAAACCGGTGATCACATCCTTCACCAGGCTCTGTGCGCCGAAGGATATGGCCAGACCCAGGATGCCGGCGCCGGCCAGGAGGGGACCGATGTCCACGAAGACATTGAAGCTGAGGAGGATCGCGACGCCAATGATAACGACCCGGCCCAGGCTCTTCAGGAGCTGGGCGATGGTGATGCCGCGCTGCTCCCGCTGGGTGAATGCCGTATCGTCGTGGTCATCCACCGACTTGACGATCCGCTTCGCAATGAGGCGGACCAGGCGCCATGCTGCAAAGGCGAACACCCAGATGAAGACGACCTGGGCCAGCTTCCGGACCAGCTCCGCCGCGTCGAGGCGGAGGAATTCGGCAAGCTGCCGCAAGCTCTCGGGGAATGCGAAGATCGACACGGCCGAAACGTAGGGGGGCCCACGGCGGCCTTCAACCCGCGGGCGGCCGTCAGCCGTTAGCCGTCAGCCGTGAATCATTGAACGCAGGGAGCACCACGCTGGCCAGGACCGTGACTCCTTCGGCGCAGCAGGCAGCGAGGATTTCTTCCGGCCCCTGAGAATCGAGCGGCACTTCGACACCCACCGGTGTAAGGCGGGCTCCGGGAAACCACGTCTTCAGTGGCTCGAATGTGACGAGATCGAAACCCGAGCCCTGCAGCCGCAGCACACGACAGGTCCTGGACATGGACTTAAGGTCACTAGAGGCTCTTCCGATCTCGGCATCCGAAAACCGCTTGACCGGGCAGGAAAAACGGGGTCGCCAGAGAACTGGCCCTGGCGACCCCTTCATTATTAATGAACGCCGACCCGCTGCCCCTCCCAAAGCCCGGTTACACCGGTACCGAACAGGAGGTTACGGGCTCTTCTTCACCCTCAATCGCCAGCATCGGCCGGCGCGGCACATTTCCGGGTTGAGGCGTCAGGACCAGCACTGGGCATGGAGTTCCGCGCACAATCTTCTCAGTCACGCTACCGATCGCGAAGCGCTTGAGCCCACCGGCGCCATGGGTTGCGATGGCGATGAGGTCGGCGCCGAGCAGGTTGGCCTGTTCCAGAAGCCCTTCATGGACCCGATCCGCGAGCACGGTATGGGCAGAAACGCGCCGGCCTTCGCTGCGGAGACGCTCTGCGATTCGGTCCAGGTAGCCTTCAGCGGCTTTCATCAATCCGGGAACCAGCGCCGAGGTGTCGGGCATACCAGTAACCGGCACCATATCCAACAGTGGGACCGGTGGCACGACCACCGAAACGAGCAGGTATTCCGCCTCATCGCCTCCGAAGCGAACCGCATCTTCCAGAATGGCCTCGGCGAGCAGTGAGCCGTCGAGCGGCACAAGAACGCGTTTGATCTCGGTGTCTGGCATGTCCTCCTGCCAGCTGGGACGCACGACGAGCACGGGTATGTGCAGGCGGCGGATCAGTCGATCGGCCACGCTGCCCAGCCAGAAGCGGCCCATGGCGCCACGGCCATGCGTGCTCATCACGACTAGGTCGATTGCCGAAACCTGCGCATGCGATTCAAGAGCCTCGGCCACGGAGCCCTGCAACAGCCTTGAGCTCACTGAAATGTTGTGCCTGCTGGCGAGGCGCTGCTTCGTCTGGTCGAGATACTCCTGTTCCCGGCGCCGGGATTCGTTTTCGTACTCGGCTCCCACCTCCGGCATCTCCACCGCGGTGGCGAATGATTGGAGAGGTTGGTGAACCATCGCGAGCTCAAGTCGGGCGTTGTTGCGTCGCACCAAGTCAACCGCGAGCGGGATCGCCCGTTCCCCGAATTCGCTGCCATCGAGGGGAACCAGAATTGAGTGATAGGTGCCCATGATCATGCCTCCTCAGGCGAACCGGCCGCGCCGGCGAGTGGATTGCCAGAAGACCGGTGAGTTTCTTCGCGCGGCGTCAGATTGACGACGACGTCACTGGGGTCTCGCCGCGGCGTAGGTGCGACCTCGGGAGCGTAGCCCAACCGCAGGATCAGCTGGGGAGATCCCGGACAAGCGATCAGGGCACGGAACCGTTGGCGCAGGCGACCGACCTGCAGCGGTTGGTTGAGAAAGGAGGCCGCGACCCCGTCGGCCTGCAGGTTGAGCAGCAGCCCGACGAGTGCCTGTCCTGCCCGGATCCAATGCCGCGTGGTGTCCCCTCGGGTCCAGATCACAGCCAAAGCAGGCGATTCTGCAACCAGTGCCACGTCGCGCCGGGCCGTCCCCAGTCCCAGGTCGAACTTGCGGACGACCGTCGGCGCCACGGCGGAGGCGAGGCCGCCCATCCCGAAGACATTCCCCGGCATGCCGTCACGCTTGTGGCTTCGATTGGCGTGGATGGACCGCGCCAGCTCCTCCCGGAATGCGGCATCCGCCATCTGAGCCCGGTCCGCCTCTGCCACCAGCTGAGCGATACCGCCGAGGAACGGCTGGTCAAGCACCAGCTGAATACGCGCTCCTTGCGCCTCGACGGCCGCGATGCCTCTCGCGAGCACCGGCACAGGGATGGGACGCTCCGCAAAGGGATGCCGGTTCGTCCGCCGTTTCGAAATCGCGTCGTAAAGGCGTTGGTGCCGCAGGTCGGGTTCCAGCAGGCCGTCGAGAGTCACCCGAGCCAGAAGATCCGGGTCCCTCGGGTCCGGCAGAAGGGTGCAGCGCGAATCGCGGCCGAACCGGGAAAGGGTGAGCTGGATGATGTAGAGGGCGGCTCCGCAGCTGATGGTCAGCTCTCGCTGGTCCGGATCCACAATGGGCTGCACCCGGGAGCGATCCGCATAGAGATCCAGCGTCGAGCCTTTGACCCGGAAAAGCCAGGGCTGCGTGTTATGAGTCGAAGGGGCCAGGGTCGCATGGCGAGCGGCTGCGCTCAATTGCTCCGAAGGCGTGCCACCGATCGGGAACTCATCGATCGCCTCGGCCCATGACTCGAGCAGTGTGTCGTTCATGGACGCGCTCCTTGCTGTCTCTTGCAGGCCCTGAATCCAACCAGCGAATAGAGCGGGCAGTAACCGGTCATAGCAGTGGCGATCAAAACCAGTCCGGCCAGAGTCAGGTACTTCCACGGCGCTGCCAAGGCACCGTAGAGGCCCAACAACATCACGCCTGCAATGAAACGGACGATCCGGTCTGGCCAGCATTCATTTCGTTCCATGGGATCCTCTTTCTCTACCCTTACAGCGGTACCGTGAGAACGCTGCATTCGGCCTGATGCAGCACCCGTCGGGCGATGCTGCCGGCTTCGATAACCCCGGCGGGTCCGCCGCGATGGTATCCGATCACCAGGACATCGGCGCTGCAGGCTGTCACCTCGGCCAGGATCTCTTCAACGATCTGGCCGTGCCGAATCACGAGGGGCGAGTCGTCCATTGATCCGGCTAGATCCCAGGAGGTACCACCCTGGTCGTCGAGCCGGATCCGGTCCACCGACTGGGCCAGGCGCGCACTCCGGGTAGACGGCAACAGTTGGGACTCGACCTCCCCGCTCCGGGACGGCTCGACCGTCAGCACCCTAAGCCGGCTGCCGGTGCAGCGGCACAGGTCCAACGCCGGAAGTAGCACTGCCATCCCCCTGGCACTTCCATCCAGCGCTACCAGGACCGTAGTGAACTCATGATCCGATCCGGCCCGAACCGAGAGGCACGGTAATTGGCTTCGCCGGACCGCCTCGTCGGCTGTATCGCCGAGGAACAGCCGTTGCGTCGTCGAGCGCCGCTTCCTTCCCAGGATGACCAACCCGGCTCCCGCTTCCTCCGCAAATCGCCCGATTTCTACGCCCGGAAGCCCCAGACGAACGGCCTTGCGATACCCAGAGTCCGGAGCCGCCTCCTGCCGGAGAGCCAACCCGAAGGGATTTGTTCGATCGCCCATCGCGGGAATTCCGAGGACAGGAGGTTCGATCGTCAGTGCCGTGACCTGCCCACCCGAATGCCGGGCCAGGCTCAGCGCGGCCTCGAGCGCGGACCGTCCCTCTTCAGATCGGTCGACCGCCGCGACGATGTGATCCAGTTGCACGAAGTCCTCCTCCACCAGGGTTCCGAACTCAGGTTAGGCCCGCGGAGGTGAAGACACTGTGAAATTGTGTACAATTGTTTCATGCCCGATTTCCCTCCCTCGCTTTCCGACCGGCTGGAACGGCTGGCGCATGAGATCCCGGCTCTGATCTCGGAAGTGAGCCTGGAGGGCGTACTGCAACGAGCAGCGGACCTCGCGGCCGAGATGATCGGGGCCCGCTACGCTGCGGTCGGCATGCTGAGCCTCGACGGCCGGAACCTCGAGAGCTTCACGGTCCACGGAATGACAGCGGAAGAACAAGACCGGATCGGTACCCTACCGAAGGGTCTCGGAATTCTCGGCCTGGTTATCCATGAAGGGCGCAGCATCCGGATGGCCGATCTCATGGCACACCAGGCGAGCTACGGATTCCCGCCGAATCACCCGCCGATGCATTCCTTTCTGGGCGTGCCGATCGTTGGTAAGCGCGGAGTCCTCGGCGATCTCTATCTCACCGAAAAGCTGGGCGCCAGCGAGTTTACTGCGGAGGACGAGCATCTCGCGAAACTGCTGGCGGCGAAAGTCTCGGCGGCGATCGAAAACGCCCGGCTCCACGAGGACAGTGCCCGCTTGCTGGAGGAGGTACAGCGTCTCCACCGGTCGCGAGAACGATTCTTCGCGATGGTGAACCACGAGCTCCGCAATGCGCTCGCCGCGGTCTATGGCTGGGCCGAAATGCTGACTCGCAGGAAAGACCCCAAAACGGTGCCACGGGCAGCGTTCGAAGTCCTGGACTCGGCCGAGCAGGCGATCGGCCTGATCAACGACTTGCTCGACCTGAGCCGGTTGGACGAAAATCGGCTGCAGCCGGTCATGCGTGAAGTGGACTGCGGCGTTGTGGCCCGTCACGCGGTATCCCGGATAACACCGGCAGCTCAGGCCAAGGGCGTGGAACTGGTGGTTGACGTAGTGGGGGAAATGCCGGTGTGCCGGACCGATCCGCACCGAGTGGAGCAGATACTGATCAACCTCCTGACCAACGCGATCCGTCACACACCGAACAACAGCCAGGTGCGAGTGGAGGTCCACTCGCTCGATGGCAAGGCCCGGATCAGCATTTCGGACGAAGGCCCCGGCATCGATGAAAGTGCCGTGGAGCAGATCTTCGATGTCTACATGACGAATGCGGGCGAGGAGGGTCAGGGGACGGGACTCGGTCTGCCGCTTTCGCGACGGCTTGCCAGGCTACTGGGAGGTGAGCTTCAGGCCGTGGCACTCAAGGGCGGGGGGTATTTCTTCCTCGATCTTCCCCTCCAACCGCAACAGGACGAACATTAAAGCGATCTTCATGAAGGGTTAGAGGTTGGTTCATTCGAAGGCAGGTAGTCTGCAAACCATGAAAATCCTCGTAGTGGAGGACGACCGGAAGGTCGCCGGGTTCATTGAGCAGGGCCTCAAGGAAGAGGGCTATGTCGTAGACATTGCGGCCGATGGAGACGAGGCCGGGACCCTTGCTCATGTGTACGAGTACGATGTCATCCTGCTCGACGTAGTTCTTCCCAAGAAAAACGGATTTCAGGTCGCCCTGGAGCTGAGGCGGGAAGGGCGGACGACCCCCATCCTCATGCTGACGTCTCGCGACGCGGTGGAGGACGTTGTCCGCGGGCTGGACGCCGGTGCCGACGACTACCTGGCGAAGCCGTTCCGCTTCGACGAGTTGCTCGCCCGGATCCGCGCGCTGGTGCGCCGCGGCGGCGCCGAGCGGCTCGAAGTGCTCCGCTATGGGGCCGTTACCCTCGACCGGTTGCGGCACGTCTGCCTCGTCAACGAAAAGCCCCTCGACCTCACGGCGAAAGAGTTCCAGATCGTCGAATTCTTCCTGCTCCATCCGGAGCAGGTCGTCCGGCGGACCACCCTGCTGGAGAAGGTCTGGGACATGCACTTCGATCCGGAGAGCAACGTGGTTGACGTGCACGTCGGGAACGTGCGGCGGAAGCTTCAGAAGGCGACCGGTGAGAACCTGATCCAGACGGTGCGCGGTGTAGGATTCTCTCTGCGCCTGGCCGAGACCAACGGAGCCAACAAGGGGGGTGCGGCACCATGATCGGCGCGCCGCGGAACCTCTCGATCCGCGTCGGCGCCCTTCCTCTCACTACCTTCCTATTGATTGTGACCGGCCTGGCGCTTCGCGCCGGGCCGTTTGCTTCTCAGACCCACATCGTCTGGCTGGCGGGGCTGTGCGCCACCGGCCTACCCGTGGTCTGGCGAACTATTCGAGGTCTGCTGAGCGGCCGCTTCGCCGCAGACGTCGTCGCCAGCCTCGCGATCATGACGGCAATTCTGCTCGATCAGCCATTACCAGGCTTGATCGTGGTCCTTATGCAGACCGGCGGAGAGGCGCTGGAGCAATACGCAGCCGGCCGCGCTTCGGACGCGGTCCGAGAGCTCGAAGCGGCGGCACCGAGGACGGCCCACCGACTAACCGGGGAACGAGTCGAGGACGTTCCGGCCGAGGTGGTTTTGGTCGGGGAGCGCCTGCTGGTGCGTCCAGGAGAAATGGTGCCCTGCGACGGCGTCGTCGAGTCGGGGCATTCTCACGTCGATGCCTCGCGCCTCACCGGTGAGCCTCTGCCGGTAAGGGTCGAGGCTGGAACTCACCTGATGAGCGGGAGCCTGAACCAGGACAGTCCGTTTGTCTTGGCCGTAACGGCAGTAGCGCAGGAAAGCCAGTATGCCCGCATCGTGCGGCTGGTGCGAGAGGCAGGCGCGACCAAGTCACCCCTGCTCCGGATGGCTGACCGGTATGCCGTATGGTTTACTCCGCTCACACTCCTCGTCTGCGCCGCAGCCTGGCTGATCTCACACGACAGCGCGCGGGTTCTGGCAGTGCTCGTCGTGGCGACTCCGTGTCCCCTCATTCTCGCCGCGCCAGTAGCGATGATCGGGGGCATCAACCAGGCGGCAAGGCACAACATCATCGTGCGCCACGGAGAAGCGCTGGAGCGCCTCGGCAGTGTCACGATCGCGGTTTTCGACAAGACCGGCACTCTGACCGTCGGACATCCGTCGGTGTCGGCGGTGAAGCGGTTCGGCGCGTTCGACGAGAAGACAATCCTGCGGCTGGCGGCGTCGGTCGAGCTTGGTTCGGGCCATCCACTGGCTCGCCCGGTCGTGACCGCGGCCGAGGAGGCAGACCTCGCGATAGGCCAGGCCCAACAGGTGCTGGAGCAGGCGGGCCAGGGCGTGAGCGGCATTGTCGACGGGCATCGAGTGGCGGTCGGCGCTCTGAGCTATCTGATCCGGCAACAGCCAGGCCTGGCGGTGAACCTGCCTGAAGCCGAGGGAGCCGGGCTTCGCGCGTGGGTCATGATAGATGGTGAGCTGGCCGGCGCCATCGACTACGCCGACCGGATTCGACCGGACCTTCACATCATGCTCGACCGGCTGGCGGCCCTCGGTATCAACCGCACGATGCTGCTCACCGGCGACCACGTAGCCCATGCCGACCGGGTGGGCCGCGAGCTGGGAATCAAGGACGTGCGGGCCGACCTGTTGCCAGCGGACAAGCTGGTCGTGGTTGATGCCCTTGAACGCGAAGGCAGACGTGTGGTGATGCTGGGCGACGGAACCAACGATGCCCCGGCCCTTCGTCGCGCAACGGTTGGTGTCGCTCTCGCTGCTCACGGGGGAGGCATCAGCGCCGAGGCCGCGGATGTCGTGATCCTGGCGGATGACCCATCCCGGCTGGCGGATGTAATCGAGATCAGCAGACGAACCCTCTCAATCGCGAAGCAGAGTATATGGGCGGGACTCGGCCTGACTGCTGCCGCTATGGTGGTGGCGGCCTCCGGTCACATCCCGCCGACCGCGGGAGCCCTACTGCAGGAGATCATCGACATCGCCGTCATTCTGAATGCGCTGAGGGCGAGTGTAGAAGGCAGGTTCTCATACGGGAGGGACGATCATGCCTGCGAACCTCACTCCGTTCACAAACCGTCATCCCTGGGGTCGAGCCGTCCTGCAGATGATCACCACCCTGGCCTTCACCCCGCTGCTCGCGGTTTCGATCGTCTTCGGGCAGAGCACCACCACCCGACCGCCTGAGGTCACAGACTCCGCCGTGGCTGAAGGACGCCGGATCTTCCAAGGTGTGGGAGGCTGCTCGGCATGTCACGGCATGGAAGGCGGTGGAACCGACAGCGGAGCGCCATTGGCGCAGGGCGTCTGGATGCACGGCGCCGATACCTGGCGGGCCATTCGGTCCCGGGTGCTGCACGGGATTCCGCGGGACGAATCATCCAGGGGGACCACCATGCCGATCCGCGGGATGAGCGAGTTGACCGATGCCCAAGTCGACGCGGTGGCGTCCTATGTGTGGGTCCTCAGCCATCAGGCGATCCAGCCGAGCCCGTGACGAAACCATGATGCGCTATTATGGCGCGTTTCAGTCCAGCTTCATTGCTCCCCTGCGATATTGCTCCCCGTAGTCGAGCCGTGCGCTCAGCAAGCAGGAAAGCAACGTCTCTAGCAGGGAGGAGATATGAAAGTCGCGAAGCTGCCCAATGTGGCACCGATCAAGCGGGAGTTTGATGAAGTGTTCGACCGGTTCTTCGGACCCGCTTTCCCCTTTGCGCCAGTCGGGTTTGAGCAGCCGGCGCTGCGGACCAGGGAATTCGCCTGGATGCCGGCGCTGGATCTGGTCGAGAAGGAGAAGGAGTATGTCGTGCGTCTGGAAGTGCCCGGTGTACCGCGGGAGAACCTGGATGTGCAGCTCGAAGGTGCCGTGCTGACGCTGACGGGCCATCGGGAGATGGGGAAGAAGGAAGAGATCGAGAATTACCTGTGGGAGGAGACCGAGACCGGGAAGTTCGTCCGGACCATTCGGCTTCCCAAGGCGGTTGAGGCCAACAAGATCGAAGCGACCTATCAGGACGGAATTCTGGTCGTCCGGCTTCCGAAGATCGAGCCCGCAATCAAGAACAAGATCTTGATCAAGGGCTGAGCCCTCTTCGATCTCGTAAACCGCTCAATTCGCCCCGCCGGCCTCAGGCGGGGCGAAATGTTTTGTGCGGTTAGCAGGGAACAAAAATGGAGCGCTCCTGGATGGAGCGCTCCCTGGTAGTATGGGGCAGCTAGGCGGGTACCAGTTCTTCCTGCTGGCGGGAAAGCTCCACCATCCGACGGACGTCGTCCCACGTCGTCTGAATGAAGAACTCGTCACAGATGAGAACTGCTGGCTGATCGTCGGATTCCCGGTCGACCACCAGACGATCAACCAGGCGCTTCACCGCCAGCTTGATTCCGGGCGAGGCAAAAGGAACCGCGAGGAAAAGCCGAGCCGGATGCCGGGCCCGAAGCGACGCGATCCCGGCGCTCACGACCATGGGATCAGCGAGACCATCGTCGATCAGGATGACGAGCCGGCCCTCCAATTCCAGAGGCTCGGCAGCCCCCCGGTGGACCCGCTCCTCCAACATGGCTTCCCGCTCCTCCCGCTGGACCAAGTCCTTCACGTATGGCTTGGGGAGAGCCAAGGCTTTCATCTGCGGGCGGGAGATCCGAATCGACCTGGGCGTTATCGCACCAAATGCCGACCGCCAGCGACCGGGGACCTCGAGCCTGCGGGCCGCAACCAGATCCAGCGGCGCCCCGAATCGCTGGGCGACTTCGAACGCGACCCGGGAGCCGCCCGGAGACAACGCGAAGATGAGCGGCTGCTCAAACTCCCACGGAGCCAGAACTTTCGCCAGCCGCCGACCCGCCTCGGAACGTGTATAGAGATCCATATGACCCTCAAGTTGAGCCTGAGGTAAAGTGCTGCCCATCTCATGAGGAAGGGATGAAGGACGAATGAGAATCGCGGGATACTACCTGGTCAGCCGGGGATCCTACCAGAAGAGCCAGAGACCGAGCAGTGACCCCACGCCGAGTGACAGCAGGCCGAGAGCCACCACCAGCCTGAAGCGCCCGCGCCCAAGCCCTGTCGCTATCCCCAGCTTGAGGACGGTGTTGGAGATGATGCCGATCGAGAGCGCCCGCGCGGCCAGGCGCATGGTCTCCTCATTGTTCCCCAGCCGATTCATCGCCAGGGTCAGCGCATCCATGTCGGTGAAGCCAAGCAGCGCCGCGGTGGGCAGTACGCCCTGGTCGCCGAACTTCTGCCGGGCGAACGTGACGATCATGAGCACGATCTGAAACCCGACCGCCATGCCTATCGCCGAACCCAGCCGCAGCGGATTGCGGGTTTCCTCCTCGTCCTTCTGCCGAGCGGCCTTCCCGCGATTGCGCAGAAACGAAACCAGCGCCCAGGTGGTACCGACGACGAAGGGCGGGACCAGATACGGAATCAAGGGAAGCGCGAGCGCGCGATTGAGTGCAAGAGTGACGACCAGGACCCGGACCAGGAGGACGGTACAGGCACCGATCACGCCGACGGCAAGCGGAATTCCCAATGCCTGATGGTCCCGGCTACGGCGAGAGAAGGTGAGAGTCACCGCGGTGGAGGACACCACGCCGCCGAGGAGTCCGGTCACTGCGTATCCATGGCTGGCCCCGACGATGCGACGCGCCACGTAACCGATGAAGCTGATGCCGGACATGATGAGCACAACGAGCCACAACTTGCGCGGCTCGATTCCGCCCAGCGGACCGTAGGGGCCGGTGGGTAACAGCGGCAGGATGACAAGGGCGAGAACGGCGAATTGAAAAGCGGCGCGCAGCTCGACGTCGTCGATGCGAGCAATAAGCCGGTGCAGCGCTGTCTTCTCCCGCAGGGCCAGAACGATCACGGCACCGACAGCTGCGGCGAGCTTGGTTGCCCCGGTACCGGCCAAGGCTCCAAGCGCCAGCACCGCGATCGCCGCGGTTTCGGTCGTTCCCTCAATCGACTCGGGACCGCGACGGGCGGCCATCAGGTAGGCCGCGACTGCCAGGGCCGCCCCGCCCGCGAGCAGGATTCCGGCGGTAAACTCCGCGTTGCTCTCGATCAGCAGTCCGGCCGCGCCGCCGACAACGCCCAACAGGAAAAACGTCCTGACTCCAGCGAACCGGGCGTGCGGCCCGGAGGCATGACCCGACCATTCTCGTTCGATTCCGACAACGAGTCCGATCAACGCCGCCACCGCCAGATTCACCCAATCCATATCACATCATAGTCCCAACCCATCTCGACTGCCAAGGTAAGGATTTATATTGCAGCCTCTCTCGAACTCGATCAGGCTTGCTGCCATGGCGGTCGCCACTCATCCCGTTCCCCAGAAGCGCACGATGTTTCTGCGTGCTCTTCGTCGCCGGTGTCCCACCTGCGGCGGCGGTCCCATGTTCCACCGCTGGTTCCGGATGGTAGACCGCTGCCCGAATTGCGGGTTGCGCACTACCCGTGGTGAGGAGGGCTACACCCTCGGTGCGCTCTGGTTCAACCTCCTCATGGCGGAAGGCTTTTCGACGATGGTGTTCGTGGGCACCGTCATCGCAACCTGGCCCAGCCCGCCCTGGGATACCCTGCAATACGTGGGGCCGCTCGAAGCGCTGATCACCCCATTTCTGTTTTGGCCGTTTGCGCGGAGCCTCTTTCTGGCGTTCGATCTCTGCATCCGGCCGGTGGAGGAAAGAGATCGTACGTAGTACCTAGTACCTAATACCGAGTACCGAGTACCGAGTGCCGAGTAGCGAGGAACGACAGGAAAAGTCCTGATGCATGGATTGGCATTCTCTGACGCCATTGCCGATGCTACTCCCAAAAATCGCGACCACACTGAAGGGCTATTCCCGCCAGCAGTTCACCGCGGACCTAATCGCCGGAATCGTAGTCGGAATTGTCGCGCTACCATTGGCCATCGCCTTCGCCATCGCCAGCGGAGTCACGCCCGAGCGGGGCCTGTACACCGCGATCATCGCGGGATTCCTCATTTCCGCACTGGGCGGCTCGCGGGTGCAGATCGGGGGACCGACCGGCGCCTTCGTGGTGATTGTCTACGGTATCGTCCAGCAGCACGGGCTCGAAGGCCTCTGGGTCGCAACCTTGATGGCTGGCGTAATCCTGATCGTCATGGGACTCGCCCGGCTCGGAGGGGCAATCAAGTTCATCCCCTTCCCCGTCACACTGGGATTTACCTCCGGCATTGCCCTTATCATCTTCTCCGGCCAGGTGAAGGACCTGCTGGGGCTTCAGATGGGGCCCGTTCCAGCGGATTTCCTCGGTAAGTGGCACGCTTACGCCACTCAGGCGACAACGGTGAACTGGACCGCGGCGGGCGTGTCGTTGGCGTCGCTCGCGGTCATTGGACTCTGGCCGCGAGTCAGTCATCGCATTCCAGCTCCGTTCGTTGCCCTGATCGCAATGACGGCACTGGTGCGGATACTCCATCTCCCGGTGGAAACGATCGGCGATCGGTTCGGGGAGATTCACGCGTCCCTGCCGCGGCCCAGCCTTCCGTCCATTTCGTGGGGGATGGCGAGCGGATTGGTCGGACCCGCTTTCACCATCGCGCTGCTGGCCGGTATCGAGTCGCTCCTCTCAGCGGTCGTCGCCGACGGAATGATCGGCTCCCGGCACCGCTCCAACATGGAGCTGGTGGCACAGGGCGTCGCCAACGTCGTCTCGCCCTTGTTCGGCGGCATTCCGGCCACCGGCGCCATCGCGCGGACCGCGACCAACGTGAAGAACGGCGGCCGCACGCCCATTGCGGGGATTGTGCACGCGCTGACCCTGCTGCTCATCACCCTCTTTTTCGGTCGCTGGGCCGGTCTCATTCCGATGGCCGTGCTGGCCGCCATCCTCGTCGTGGTCAGCTACCACATGAGCGAGCTGCCCCGATTCATCGGTGAGCTCCGTGCTCCCCGGAGCGACCTCGCGGTGATGCTCACCACGTTCTTCCTGACGGTGCTGGTAGACCTGACGGTGGCGGTCGAGGTCGGGATGGTGCTGGCCGCTTTCCTCTTCATGAAGCGGATGGCCGAGGTAACCAACGTGAAGCTGGTGAACCAGGAACTGACCGACGCGCGAGAGGAAGACGAAGAGTTCGATCTCAATGCCGCGAGCCGGCGAGACATACCGAAAGGGGTTGACATCTACGAAATCGACGGGCCGTTCTTCTTCGGCGCCGCGGAGTCGTTCAAAGACACCGTGGCGACGGTGGCCAGGAAGCCCAAAGTTCTGATCATCCGGATGCGGCGGGTGCCGATCATCGATTCAACCGGCCTGGCAGCGCTGCGCGACGTCGTGTTGCGAAGCCGACGAGAGGGGATCCTCGTCGTGCTCTCAGACGTTCATTCCCAGCCGGTTATCGCTCTCACCAACTCGGCCTTCTATGAAGAGCTTGGTGAGGCCAACGTCTGCGGGAACCTGGATGACGCCCTGAACCGCGCCCGGCTCTACCTGGGACTTTCAACCACCGAGCGGCCGGCCTTTTCCGAGCCCACCGTCGCCCGGGAAACCTCGCATGGAGAGCGGAGGCGCCGCCCGCGCGGACTCGCGGACTCCTGAACCGCGCTTCACATTATTCTGAGGTCCGCTTCATGAATCCCCTGACATACTGCGGCGTTCCCTCCCTACCCTTTCCGCCGAGGCCTTATGTCTGAGATGCCTCCAGGTTTGCCCGAGCACCCGATCGGGACCTTCGCCTTCGTAGGCGCCTACGCAGTCCTCTTCGTCATCGGATGGTTCGCGATCTACATCTACATCTACCTGGCCCGCCAGCCGGTGATGCCATGAAGGTCGACCTCTACGAACGGATCTGGATGTGGGGTGTCGGCGTGATGCTGTCCCTGTTCTTCACGACCACGGCCATCTCCGCCCTCGGCCACCATTTCCAGCCTCCCAGCCATGTGGAGACGATCGATCCCCAGACGGCGATGAAGGATCCGCGATTCACCCCGCAGGGTGTTCGCCTGGACAGCGAGGGTCGGATACACGCCGACATCATCGCCCTGATGTTCACCTGGCTGCCGACGGAATTCTCCGTCCCGGCCGAGACGCCGGTGACCTTTCATCTCACGTCGATCGACGTAACGCATGGCTTCGAGATTGTCCGCACCAACGGGCAGTCCATGGTGATTCCCGGATACATCAGCCAGTTCACGACCCAGTTCGACCAGCCCGGCGAGTACCTGATCGCCTGCAACGAATACTGCGGCATCGGGCACCAGGGCATGATGGCCAAGATGCAGGTGGTGCCCAAGACGGAGTGGAAGGCACCGCAGGTAGCTGTGCAGCCGGAGAGCGAGGAGTCCCATGACCACTAACCAGGAGGGCAGAAAGCTGATCCTGGCCCACATCTGGGTTGCGGTCCTCGCCTTTGGCGTGGCTGCCGCCATGGCCATGATGCAGGCGATCAGCCGAGCCAACCTCGAACTGCCGTTCCGGACTGCGCGGATGTACTACATGTCGGTGACCGCGCACGGCGTGCTGATGGCGCTGGTGTTCACCACCTTCTTCATCATGGCGCTGGGGTACGTCATTGCCCGTCAGGAGATCGGCGCGATCAAATGGCCCAGGTTGGCGTGGACCTGCTACTTCGTGAGCCTGGTGGGTGTAGTGATGGCGCTGGCAACGGTGTTCACCTTCAAGTCGAGCGTACTCTACACTTTCTACCCGCCGCTCCAGGCTCATCCGCTCTTCTACATCGGCCTCACGCTGCTCGTGGTGGGCTCATGGGGATGGGTGGCCATCATGATTGCTTCGTGGCGGCAGGCCAAGGCGGCTCATCCCGACCGGCCTGTGAGCCTGGCGTTTCACGGCACCGTGGCGAACGCCATGCTCTGGGCCCTCGCCACGATCGGCGTGGCAGCGGAGATGCTCTTTCAGCTCATCCCGTGGTCCCTGGGATTGAGCAAGACGATCGATCCGCTTCTGGCACGGACTCTGTTCTGGTACTTCGGCCACCCACTGGTGTATTTCTGGGTCCTCCCCGCTTACACGATCTGGTATACCGTCCTTCCCCGCGAAGCCGGCGGCAAGCTTTTCTCGGAACCGCTTGGGCGAATGGTCTTCTCGCTCTTTCTGATCCTCTCCACTCCGGTCGGTCTTCACCACCAGTTCCAGGATCCGGGTATCCCCGCGGGGTGGAAGCTCCTGCACACGTTCAACACTATGATCATTTCGTTCCCCAGCTTCGTGACGGCCTTTACCATCGTGGCGTCGCTCGAAGTCGCGGGACGGCTGCGAGGGGGGAAGGGTTTGTTCGGCTGGATTCGCACCTTGCCCTGGGGCAATCCCATGGTGGCGAGCGTTCTCCTGGCCTGTCTGCTCTTCATGGTGGGCGGATTCGGCGGGGCGGTAAACGCGGCCTACATGCTCAACTCGGTCGTCCACAACACCGCCTGGATCGCGGCCCACTTCCATCTCACGGTGGGGAGCGCTGCTGCCCTCACCTTCATGGGAACATGCTACTGGTTAGTACCGAAGGTGAGCGGCCGATCGCTGGAGTTGGGCCTCCTGGCCAAGGTACAGCCCTATCTCTGGTTCCTCGGCATGGCGCTGTTCTCCTTTACGGGACACATCGCCGGGTTGATGGGACTTCCGCGCCGGGTGTTCACCACGGATTACGCCGGCGCGCCACAAGCGCACATGTGGGAAGGGTTGACGACGATCTCAGCCCTGGGCGGAGTCGTACTCTTCGCCAGCGCTGGGTTCTTCGTGCTGGTGATGCTGGGGACGCTGCTAGCTGGCAAGCCCATCGAACCGGAGCCGATCGTCTGGGCCGAATCGCTCGGCACTCCGGCAGGAGGATACCGCGTTACCGTCTGGGATCGCTTGGGTCTCTGGTTCGCGGTGGCGGTGGTGCTGGTGCTGATCGCCTACGTGGTGCCGATCTGGGATATCCTGCACCTGACTCGGTATGGGAGTCCGGGGTTCAAGCCGTTCTGAATCAGTTCCGGGTTTCGAGTTCCGAGTTCGAGTAAGGCGGAGGGTCGCACGGGGCGAGTCGAATCACGGCTCGCCCTCGACGTCGTAGTGGGTAACGGTGGGCTCGAATTCCAGCAGGAAGTCCTTGTCCTCCGGGTAGTATCGTGCGCGTTCGATATCGTCCCCGGCGAAGCTTCGCATGCTCTCCTTGGAGTCCCAGAACGACGTGAGCAGGAAATGGGTGACGTCTCCTTCAGCACGACGGAAGACCCAGACTCCCCGGTTGCCCGGTGTGCCCTTGTAATCGGGGATTCCCGAGCGCAGGAGGAAGGCGTAATAGGCGTCGGCCTTCGAAGTCGGCACTCGACCGTGCCATTGACGCGCGATCATTGACGCGAGGGAGTTGAAGCAACGCTCAAGACGGCTGCACCCTTGAGCTGCCCCCCACGCAGCCTGCCAAGCGCCGTCTCCGCTTCACCAAGCGGAAACGTCTCCGTTGTGGTGTGAACCGGAATCTTCTCCACAATTCCGAAGAAATCGTCGCCGTCTTTCCGGGTGAGATTGGCTACCGACCGGACCGACCGTTCACCCCAGAGGATGTCATAGGGGAAAGCCGGGATGTCCGACATGTGAATCCCGGCGCACACGACGGAGCCACCCTTCCGGACCGCCTTCAGCGCTGCCGGAACGAGGGAGCCCACCGGGGCAAAGATCATCGCCGCGTCGAGCGGCTCCGGCGGCGATTGGTCCGAGCCGCCGGCCCAGGTTGCTCCAAGCGACAAGGCGAATTTCTGTCCCTCGGTATCGCCACTCCGGGTAAAGGCGAACACCTCCCTGCCCTGTCCCTTCGCGATCTGTGCGATAATGTGGGCCGACGCGCCGAACCCGTAGAGGCCGATTCGCTTAGGATCTCCGGCGGCACGCAAGGCACGGAAGCCGATGAGACCAGCACACAGCAAAGGCGCCGCTTGTACGTCGCCGTAACGAGCCGGGATGGTGTGACAGTACCGTTCGTCCGCCACGACAAACTCCGCGTATCCTCCGTCGATATGGAAACCGGTGAACCTGGCTTGATCACAGAGATTTTCCGCGCCGCGGCGGCAGAACTCGCAGACCCCACAGGTTGAGCCCAGCCAGGGAATGCCCACCCGGGCTCCCGCGGCAAATCGCGATGCCTCCGAACCCCCCGCCTCTACGGTCCCCACCACTTCATGACCGAGCACAAGCGGCAGCCGGGGAGGGTGAAGCTCGGCATCCCGAATATGCAGGTCGGTGCGGCAGACGCCGCACGCGATGACCCGTACCAGGACCTGGCGAGGGCCTGGCTCGGGGATCGGCAGATTTCGTTCGGTAAGTCGGGCTGCGGAGTCCAGGACCATCGCACGCATCGTACTGGTCGCGCCGGAGGTTCAGCGGGTGGTGGTGTCGCTCTGGGTATTGGCCGGCGCGCTGGCCGGTCCCAGCACGATGGCGCGGAGGTCGGCCCGCCAACGGGGATCGAGGTAGCGAGCCCGCAGCTCGCTCCAATCGGCCAGCGCCCGCTGCTGGCGAGAGCGCACCACCTCAGACAGGCGCGGCGTGACGCCGGGCCCGTGAAGATCAGAGAGGTAGTCCATCAGCAGCTGGGAATCGTGCAGCGAGCCCAGGGTATCCTGGACCCGTGCCAGTTCGCCGAGCCAAGCGGCGAATTCAGGCCCGTAGCTCCCCTCGAAGCATTCGCCGAGGTAGCGCATCCGTCGAGCGGTCTTCCTCAGGTCGTGAAGCTGAGGGGCACCTGCGCCCAGAGCCTCCTGCAGATCAATCGACCAGGCCTCGTGGAGCAGGAGTGCCGCCAGAGCGGGAAGCAGGATGTCCGCTCGAACCGCCTCCAGAGGAAGTGTCGCCACATGGGTAAGCTCCGGCTGGACCAGCCAGTCATCGAAGGCCGACGCAAAGCGATGGTGGCGCGAACGAGTGAGAGCGCGAATGACTTTTCGTTCCGCCTCGCCGCGACGTTGACGCAAGTCGTTCCGACTCGGCTCCAGTACCGGCTCGGCCTCCGTCCCCAACTCCGGTGCCACTTCCTCGGTGAGGACCTTCTCCTGCACGTCCAGGTCGCGCAGTCTCCCGACCACTTTGACCAGTCGGGTCAGGTATTTCGGATTGACCTTGGGGGGAAGCTCGACCGCAGCGGCGCAGGCGGTCATTGCACTGACCATCCGGCGGCAAGCCACTCGGAGATCGTGAATGCGCTCCGAGGACGGATCACTGGAGGCCTTCTTTTCCCGCTCGGCCATCTTCTGCCGTCGTTCCCGCAGCGTGGCCAGTGCGTGATCGCCGAAGGTCAGGTATGGGATGGTGCCTCCTTCCGTTCCGGTCCTTCGGGCTTCATCGTTCTGCGTCCTGTCCCGACATCGGGGGACAATGTGAAGCGCAGTTCGCCTTTCCACAATGAAGACGCCTGAACCGGATTCGGCATGACTGGAACACCCCAACTCCGCGCGACGTGCCGTCCCATCTTCTTCTTCGAAGTTGGCTGGGCCATCGATCTCGAGGCCGCGGCACGAGTCGCCGGTTCCAGCGGGGAACGACAGGCGCTACGGCCGCGCGGACCGGCGGGAGCCCCTGTCCTGCAAGGCCCGGCGCCCCTCAAGATTTCGGAGCAGGCACCGGCCATGTCGTTCGGCGAATTCACGACCGAGCCCACGGTCGAGATCGTGCTGTACGACCTGGGTGCGGCGACGGTCGCTTACCGGCTTCAGGCCTCCGGATCGTTCGAGCGTATGCTCGCTCTCAGCCTGGCGCTGCGGGACCGGGAACCGCTTCGCCAGGACGCGCGGTCCCGGGTCGAGGCGCTCATCGCAAGGCTGGGATCCGCTGTGCAGCGCCCGAAGGTGGCTAACCTGACCGAGGACTATACGATCTACGGAGTAAAGGCCGTGGAACCGCCGGTGGAGGCCGCATCGGTCTGCACTTCCCACGCGGCGATCATCGCCCGGATCCTGCGCAGCGAACCAGCGGCGATGTCGGAAGAGGAAATCCGGGAGGCAACCAATCTCCGCATCTCCTTCGGGCTCGAGGACATGACGTTGGTAGACTGGGACGCCGCGCTGGTGCTCGATCCTGAACCGGACGATGTCCGCACCGTGCTGGACTTCGCCAATGTGCAGCTGCTCGAGATGCGCCACCTCGACCAGCAACTCGACGAGGCGATCGAACAGTCCTATCAGCTTCTTTCCCGGCGCCGCGGATGGCGAGTCATCGCTCCGGCTCCGTTTCGCACCGACGTCCGGAAGGTGGCCGAGTTGCAGCTGGAGAGTGCGGTGCTGCTGGAGCGGGTCACCAATGCCCTGAAGGTCTTTGGCGAGGAGTATCTGACCCGGATTTATCGCCTGGCGTCGCGCCGCTTTCAGCTGGCAGAGTTGGATGCGAGCATCACCCGGAAGCTGGCAACTGTCGAAAGCATCTATCAGAAGATGGCCGACAAGGCGGCAGGGGTTCGAATGGAACTGCTGGAGTGGGTAGTGATCATACTGATTGCGCTGGAGATCATCCTGTCGCTAGCCGGACACTGACCCCGCACTCACATCCTCCACCGTAGTCTCCGCAAAGAAATCACCGATCCGCTGGGAAACGCCTCGCCAGCGCGTATGTGCCGCGCACGGATTCTGGTCGCTGCAGGTCGGGCGGCCGAGCAGGCAACGTCGCCCTGGTCCTATGTCATCGAAGGGTGAGACCACATCCAGAAGCGCGATCTGGCTCGGCCGTCTCGCCAGACGGAACCCTCCGTTTCTTCCTCTCGTCCCCACCAGTACTCCGTTGCGAACCAGCGCGTTGAGCGTCTTGGCCAGATAGCTGGGTGGTACCCCAGCCTGCTTCGCCAGGGCGGCAGCACCGACAGCCTCACCGCGGGCACGGGCGATGGCGATTACCGCTCTAAGTGCGTACTCGGCGGTTTGGGACAGCATCGGCCACCTCCGACGTGAAGAAATCTTCCCGGAATATAATAGGATATTCTCATCCTGATATCGTATTATCTCGACGGCAAATGGAGGCGCCTGATGGGGCAGCTATCGTGAAGAACGCTTCATGAACTATTCAGATGGCGCTTCAAACCGACTTCTAGGTTTACTCGAAGACCGAGGGGACCGGTGAGAACCTCAGCGAGGCAGAACGAAATGACGAGTCGAATGGCGAAGGCGGGTTGCGTTGGTGCAGCGCTTCTCCTCATGGCTCTGGTTGGCTGTGGCGGGGCCAAATCGGGAAACACCGAGGCGGCGTCTGCTGCCGATCAGGCGGGGGGCACAGATGCCAGCGGATTGACGGCCTTTCAGATGGAGAACGGTGTGGGCCCGATCACGGATGTGGTGCAGGTCGGGGAGATCGACCATGAAAAGGCTGAGGCGGGCGAGAAGACGTTCACCGAGAAGTGCAGCGCGTGCCACAAGATGGCCGAGCGGTACGTGGGTCCGGCGCTGGGCGAGGTGACGGTCCGGCGCACGCCGACCTACGTGATGAACATGATCCTGGCGCCCGACCAGATGTACACCAAGCACCCGACTGCCCGCGCGCTGTTGGCCGAATTCATGACGCCCATGCCCAACCTGGGTCTTACTTCCGATCAGGCGCGCTCGGTCATGGAGTACCTGCGCACTCAGGCGCCTGGTTCCGAGAAACACGATGGTTCCGAGAAGCACGACTGAAGTGGGGTTTCACCTAAAGGAGACCACGATCATGTCCGCCGCCGTTTCGCAATCGCGTCAGGCCATTGCTGTCGCCGCGCTTCTTGCCGCATTGGCGGGAATTGCCGGCTGTGGCAAGGGCTCCAGCCCGGCCGTCGCCAGCAGTGATGCGGCGAACAAGACATACGTGGCGCCGGGTAAGTACGACGACTTCTACGCCTTCCTCTCCGGTGGATTCAGTGGACAGGTCTCCGTGTATGGCCTCCCCTCCGGCCGGCTGCTCAGGGTGATTCCGGTGTTCTCGCAGGACCCGGAGAAAGGTTGGGGCTACAGCGAGCAGACCAAGCCGATGCTGAACACCAGCTACGGCTTCATCCCCTGGGACGACGCGCACCATCCGCAGCTGTCGCAAACCGACGGGGTGCCCGATGGGCGGTGGCTGTTCATCAACGGCAACAACACGCCACGGGTCGCACGGCTGGACCTGGCTGAGATGGACACCAAGGAAATCATCGAGATTCCTAACGGCGCGGGCAATCACGCTTCTCCGTTCGTCACCCAGAACACCGAGTATGCGGTCTCGGCGACCCGGTTCAGCGTTCCCACGCCCCAGAAGGACGTGCCAATCTCCAGCTACAAAGAGAACTTTACCGGGCAGCTGACCTTCATCAGTGTGGATAAGACCACGGGCCGGATGAGTGTCGCGTTCCAGATCTCGATGCCCGGCTACGACTACGACCTTTCGCACGCAGGTAAGGGGCCGTCACACGGCTGGTCCTTCTTTACCTCATACAACAGCGAACAAGCGAACACCCTGCTAGAACGGAACGCGTCCCAGAACGACAAGGACTTCGTCGCCGCCGTGCATTGGCAGGAGGCCGAGAAGTGCGTCGCGGCGGGGAAGGCAAAGGTGCAGCCGGCCAAGTACGCGCACAACTGGACGGACGAGGCAGGAATCGCCCACTCGGAAATGCTGACCAGCACCAAGGTGCTCGCCGTGAAGGATTGCCCCGGACTGGTCTACTTCCTGCCGACCCCCAAGTCGCCGCACGGGGTGGACGTCGATCCGACTGGTGAATACATCGTGGCCGGCGGCAAGCTCGCGACCGTGATCCCGGTACACTCATTTACCAAGATGCTAGCCGCAATCCAGAACAAGAAGTTTGATGGCGAGCGGGACGGGATTCCGATCCTCAAGTACGAGGAGGTCATTGCCGGCGAGGTCCAAAATCCGGGCTTGGGGCCCCTGCACACCGAGTTCGACGGCCAGGGCTATGCCTACACCTCGATGTTCGTCTCGTCGGAAATCGTGAAGTGGAGTCTCAAGGACTTCAAAGTGGCGGACCGCATTCCGGTGTACTACTCGATCGGCCACCTGATGATCCCCGGTGGCGACTCGCGGAAGCCGTTCGGCAAGTACGTGATCGCTCTCAACAAGATCACCAAGGACCGCTACCTGCCCACCGGCCCGGAACTGGCCCAGTCGGCGCAGCTGATCGATATCACCGGCGCCAAGATGCAGGTCCTGCTCGACTTCCCCACCATCGGCGAGCCGCACTACGCCCAGGCCCTGCCAGCGTCGCTCATCAAGGACAAGCAGGTACGCACCTACGCCATTGCCGAGAACAAGGATCCGCACGGCGTGAAGAGCGAGAAGGAGACCCGGGTCAAGCGGGAGGGCAAGGCGGTGCACATCTACATGACCGCCATCCGCAGCCACTTCATGCCCGACAACGTGGAAGGCGTGCAGCTGGGCGATACCGTGTACTTCCACGTCACGAATCTGGAGCAGGACTGGGACGTCCCCCATGGCTTCGCGGTGACCGGCGCACGGAACTCCGAGCTGCTGGTCATGCCGGGACAGACGCGGACGGTCACCTGGGTGCCTGATCGGATCGGTGTCTTCCCCTTCTACTGCACCGATTTCTGCTCGGCGCTGCACCAGGAAATGCAGGGATACATACGGGTGTCTGTGCCCGGCGGGAAGACTCAGCTCACCTACAACTCCCCTCAGTAGTCGGGGACGGGAATCATGCTGCGCCGGGACTGGCTCATGGAACGGGAGGAAGTAATGACAACCTCAGTCGAACCCACCTGCTGCTCGTGCTGCGTCATTCAGGACGAGCCAGTCCCGGCAGCGGCGGAGAAGAAGGGGGGCGCCCCACGCATGTCCAAGGTGTCCCGCCTGGTTCTCGCCGCGGCGTCGCTCGCACTTGGTCTCTTGTTCGTGCTGCCGCTGTGGCACATCGGCCTCAAGGCTCCGCAGTATCCCGAAGGCCTCGGCTTGTATATTGCCATCAATCGTATCGAGGGGGCTGCGCCTCAGGATCTGAACAGCATCAACGGCCTCAATCACTACATAGGCATGAAGGTGATCAGCCCGGACGACATTCCGGAACTCCGGTACATGCCCGTGTTAGTGATGGGCCTCATCGCGGCCGGCCTCGGAGTGGCGGCGCTGGGACGGCGGGGCCTGCTCTACGGATGGATTTCGCTCCTGGCAATCGGCATGGTGCTGGGGCTCGCCGACTTTTACCGGTGGGGGTATCAATACGGACACGACCTGGACCCCCAGGCCATCATCAAGATTCCCGGCATGACGTATCAGCCTCCACTGTTGGGTGGCAAGGAGCTGTTGAATTTCTACGCCACCTCCTGGCCTGCCTCGGGGGGCTGGATTCTGATCGGGGTATTTGTCGCAGTGGCGGTGATTGCGGTGCGAGAACACAGAGTGGCCAGCAAGTGAGGACCCCTCGTACAGCGCTGGCCCTTAGCCTGCTCCTCGCAGGCTGTGGAAGTCCCGGCCCACGGACCGTGCGCTACGGGGCCGAGCTTTGCGAACATTGCCACATGACCGTGTCGGACCCGCGATTTGGTGGCCAGCTCGTTACTCGCAAAGGTCGGGTCTTCGTATTCGACGACGCCGGTTGTCTGGCGGCCTTCGTGAACAACGGCACGGTCAAGCCGGATGAGGTCCAGTCGGTCTGGGTGAATGATTTCCTCGATTCCAAGAAGTTGCTCGAGGCCGGCGCCGCGACCTACCTCGAGGTTCAGGGCTTGCGCACGCCGATGGGAAGCGGCGTGATCGCAGTGTCGTCTGCTCACCAGGCCGATAGTCTGGTCACAATCACGGGCGGCGGCGTTCTGACCTGGCCCGATGTACTCCGCCGGTCCCACGAGGCTCACCCACCGGTTGTCGGCATGACCACGGAGGCCGCTGGGCTGCAGCGGGCATCCTGATGACGGCGGCCACAGCGTGGCTTGTTGGCCTAGTGGTTCAAGCCGCAATTCCCTCCCCCGCGTCTCGGGAAATCGTGGTGGATCCGAAGGGCGAGGTGCCTACTCTCACCCTGGGGTTGAGAATCGCGCGGGATGGAGACCGCATTGTGGTCCGCCCCGGCCAGTACCACGAACCGACCATTCTGATTGACAAGCGAGTGACGATCGTCGGGACCAGCGGCGTCGTCTTCGATGGCGCGGGCGCTCATCAGGTCTTCACCGTGACCGCCGACAGCGTCACCCTGCGTGGCCTGGAGATCCGGGATGTAGGTGCGAGTGCCACCGATGATCGCGCCGGGATCAAAGTGATCGAGGCCAAGGGCTGCGTCATCGAAGACAACGTGCTCATCGACACCTTCTTCGGGATCTACCTCTCCAAGGCCAGCGGATGCGTAGTACGCCACAACCGGCTGCGGGCATCGGGCAAGACCGAGGCGTTGTCCGGGAATGCCATTCACAGCTGGAGCTCGGACCATCTCTGGATCGAGGACAACGACATCGCCGGGCACCGCGATGGGATCTATTTCGAGTTCACGACTGCGGCCAGGGTCCGCCACAATCGGAGCCGCTCGAATCTGCGCTACGGCCTGCACTTCATGTTCTCGAACGACTGCGAGTACAGCGGCAATGTGTTCGAGGGCAATGGTGCGGGAGTAGCGGTGATGTACAGCACAAATGTCTCTATGCGAGACAATCTCTTCGCTCACAATTGGGGTTCCGCCGCGTTCGGATTGCTCCTTAAGGAGATCAGCGACAGTCGCATCGAGGGCAATCGGTTCGCCGGGAACAGCGTCGGCCTCAGCGCCGAGGGGACCAACCGCCTGATCGTGGCTGATAATGATTTTGATCGTAATGGATGGGCGGTCCTGGTGATGGCCGATGCCGTGGAGACGAACTTTAGTGACAATCGGTTTTCGGGGAACGCGTTCGACGTCGGAACCAACAGCGTGAACTCGGCGACGCGCTTCCGGGGGAACTACTGGGATCGCTACACGGGCTACGACCTCGATCGTGACGGAGCCGGCGACGTCCCCTTCGCCCCGGTGCGGCTGTTTGGACTGGTAGTTCAGCAGCATCCTCCGGCGCTCATCCTGCTGAACAGTTTCTTCACCCGGCTTCTTGATTTGGCGGAACGCGCGTTACCGGTGCTGACACCTCCGGCGACAGTAGACAGTCTGCCGAGGATGGCGTGGACGCGGGAGGCAGTACCATGACCAGTCCGGCAGTGGAGGCAGTAGGCCTCAGCAAGCGTTTCGGAACTCGCGAGGTCCTGAAGGGAATCGACCTCCGGATCGCGCCGGGCCGGGTGACCGGACTGGTCGGCCCCAACGCCGCCGGAAAGAGCACGCTCATCAAGATCGTTCTCGGCCTGGTGAGAGCCGATCTGGGCCACCTCGCCGTCCATGGGGAAACTGTCAACGGCAAGGTGGATTACCGGAGAGCGATCGGGTACATGCCACAGGCCGCAAAGTTCCCCGAAAACCTCACCGGTCGCGAAGTCCTCCGCATGCTGCGGGACCTGAGAGGCGTCGATGGCGGGCTGGACCAGGAACTCATCGAGCAGTTTCGGCTTGAGCCGGAACTCGACAAGCCCATCAGAACTCTCTCCGGAGGCACCCGGCAGAAGCTCAGCGCCGCTGTCACGTTCTTGTTCCATCCTTCTCTGCTGATCCTCGACGAGCCGACGGCAGGACTCGATCCGGTGGCGAGCGGCATCTTCAAGGACAAGGTTCGCCGCGCGAGAGACGCGAGAGCGACGGTCCTGCTGGTGTCCCACACCTTGAGCGAACTGGAAGAGCTGGCCGATGACATCGTGTTCCTGCTCGAGGGTCGAGTCCGGTTTCATGGGCCGCTGGCGAGCCTGATCGAATTGACCGGGCTGGCCAACCTGGAGCGCGCGGTGGCCAGCTTGATGCGGGAGAACGCTGCATGAACACCGCCGCGAGGGTGGTTCGCTTCCAGCTTCACGACCTGGTTCGCAATCGCTGGCTGCTGGGATATACCGTCGTGCTGTTGGGCCTGACGTCGGCCCTGCTCTGGCTGGGCGGCGGTGGCGAGCGCGCCATCGTCAGCCTGCTCGATGTGGTGCTGATCCTGGTGCCGCTTGCCAGCGTCATGTTCGGGACGCTGTATCTCTACAACGCCCGCGAGTTCATCGAGCTGCTGCTCGCTCAGCCGGTGGGGCGCCCCGCCATGTTCGCCGGACTCTACGTGGGTCTTACCGCTCCGCTGGTCTGCGGCTTCGGACTCGGCATCGGCCTTCCGCTCCTGGTCAGCTCGGCGACGGTGTCCATCCCAGCCCGGGCGCTCGTCATTCTGCTGGCGACAGGGATTCTGCTCACGCTGATCTTCACCGCGATCGCGTTCCTGCTGGCCCTCCGCTTCGAGGATCGGGCCCGGGGACTCGGAGCGGCCCTGGCCGTGTGGTTGGGCTTCGCGGTGCTGTATGACGGGGTGGTGCTGCTGGTCGTCCTCGCCTTCGGCGATTATCCCCTCGAGTCGCCACTCCTCGCCCTGACCGTGCTGAATCCGGTGGATCTGGGCCGGGTGCTCCTGTTACTGCAGTTCGACATCGCCGCGTTGATGGGTTACACCGGGGCGGTGTTCCAGCGCTTCTTCGGCGATGCGCTGGGCATGGCGACCGCGACGGTGGCCCTCCTCATCTGGGTCGCTGTGCCGCTCGCAATCGGCCTGCGCTGGTTCCGGCGGCGCGACTTTTAGTCCGGTTCTCTCCTCCCAGGTTTCTTCCCGCGACGATTCGGTTGGCTTCCAGCCGCTCTACGCAAGACTGATCCCGTCCGATAGCCTACCCGGCTTCACCCAAGGGCAATGGCGAACTGAGCCGTTCCGGGTCAAGTTGAACAAAGGTGTAGACCCGATCGGGAGCGACCGAAGGCCTATAGTGACGGACATCCGCCATTTGCTTCCGCCCGCCACCGGAGCCCCGTGAGCGAGTTTGCTCAGTTCGCCTTGATCACCTTCACCTCGGTCCTCTTCATCGTGGACCCGGTGGCGGCGGTGCCGTCATATCTCGTCGTTACTCGGGACGAGACTGCAGCACAACGGCAGCGGACGGCGCTCCGCGCCTGTATCGCGATGGCGATCCTGCTCGTCGTGTTCGCCGCGGGCGGACGGTGGATCTTCAAGGCCTTTGGTATCACCTTGCCCGCGTTCCGAATAGCCGGCGGCCTCATTCTCTGGTTTGTCGCATTCGACATGTTGCGGGGCCAGCGCACCACGCAGGAGGGACGCGAGGAGCTGGCGGAGGGGGAAGCGAAGGAGGACGTAGCGCTGACACCGCTCGCCATTCCGATTCTGGCCGGTCCGGGAGCCATCTCGACGGTGATGGTACTCGCGGGTCAGGCCCAAGATCTCGCACATGGCGTCGTGGTATATCTGGCGATCGCTCTGACCGCACTGCTCTCCTACGTGACGCTGAGGCTGGGTGAACGCCTGGTTATCTATCTAGGCCAGACCGGGATCAAGGTGATGACCCGAATCATGGGGCTGCTGCTGGCTGCGGTGGCGACGCAGTTCATCCTGGCCGGGGTACAGGAGGCCATGAGGCGGTAACATGGCCCGGCTCCTCGTCCTCTTCGTCACCGCATTCGTGGACATGGTTGGGCTTGCCATGATCGTGCCCATCCTGCCGTTCTACGCCACGAATTTCGGGGCCAGTGCGGCGGTGGTGGGGCTGCTGATTTCCTCGTTCTCCATTGCCCAGCTGCTGGTGGCGCCGGTCTGGGGCCGCTTCTCCGATCGTTACGGCCGACGGCCGGCGATCCTCGCTGGCCTGCTGGTCACGGCCGTCGCCTACGTGCTTTTCGGCTTTGCGGGGTCGGTGTGGACGCTGCTGGCCTCGCGCATAGTCCAGGGTCTTGGTGGTGGGACCATCGGTGTGGTGCAGGCCTATGTGGCCGACGCCTCCACCCCGGAGCAGCGGACCAAGAGCCTCGGCTGGCTTTCGGCGGTGACGAGCCTCGGCGCGGTGGTGGGTCCGGCGTTCGGGTCGCTGATGGTGGCGGTCGGCGGACAGAAGCTGCCCGGTCTTGCTGCCGCGGCGCTATCGGTGCTGGTAGCTGCCTTTGCCTGGCGCTACCTGCGGGAGTCGCGGGAGATGCGGCTGTCGGAAAGCCATCATGCGCCTTCGACTACGACCGGCCGCGCCGCGATCGCTCAAGTCCTCTCGCACTGGCACGAGCCGGCACCTCGTCTGATCTGGATCTACGCCGTCGCTATTGGCGCCTTCTACGGGACGATTCAGACGGTGCCCCTGCTGCTCAAGGCCCGGCTGGGCATCACCGAGCAGAACGTCGGCTTCTTCGTCATGTACCTGGGCGGAATGGGTGTCATCATCCGGGCCCTGATCCTGGGTCGGGTGGTAGACTGGCTGGGCGAGGGGCGGTTGTCCCGCGTGGGCCTGGTGCTGCTGGGCGGCGGACTGGTACTCACCGGGCTTGCGCACGGGCTGCCCGTGTTACTGCTCGGGTTTACCCTGATGCCCCTGGGCACCGCATTTCTCTTTCCCTGCGTCACCGGCCTGCTCTCCAGGGTGGTGGGCGCCGGCGAAAGAGGACTGTACATGGGCGTGCAGCATACCTTCGGCGGGATCTCGCGCGTCGCCTTCCCCATCGCATCCGGCATTCTGATGGACCACGCAGACGTGGGGGTTCCATTTCTGGGCGCCGGACTGCTGGTGTTTCTCACGATACCATTGGCCCGGCGGATCATCGCCGTCGCCGAGCCGGAAGTACAACCCGAAGTCTTACTCAGTGCAGCTGACATCACTGGAGAAATTCCGATTCCGTCATTGCAGGACACGCCGAACCGATCCTAACCAGCTTCTTCGCGTCATCAGGAGACTGGCATCATGAAACGACGAGTACTCAGGATTACTTCATTCCGGGCGCTGGCGGTTTCGCTGGCGCTGGCGGTGGCAGGAGGCATCACCGCCCCACGCACCCTGCTGAGCCAGGGGCCGGTCTGGTCCCACAACCTGGCCGATCTCCACGAGACCGATTCGATCCGGCCCCTGCCCTACGCTGGCGAACAGGATCTTCCCTGCACCCAGTGCAATCCACCGAAACGATTCTGGGCCGGGTTGGGGGAATTGATGCTGGTGCAGGCCATCCCATGGGCCTTTACGCGCTACGTGCGCGACGGGGAATGGTCCCGCATCAGCCCGGACACCTGGATCACCAACCTCAAGTTTGCCTGGCAATGGGACAACAACAAATTCGGCAACAACCAGTTTGCCCACCCCTACCACGGCAGTCTGTACTTCAACGCGGGGCGGACCAACGGCTACAACTTCTGGGCCTCTTTACCATGGGCCTTCGGGGGAAGTCTGATGTGGGAGGAGTTCGGTGAGGTCTGGGCCCCGGCTCCAAACGATTTCTTCAACACCAGTCTGGGCGGCATCACGCTGGGCGAAATTCTATTCCGCTTCTCGTCACTTACTCTCGACAACACGGCGACGGGGACCAGTCGGGCAGTGCGCGAGGTAGGCGCCACGCTGATCAATCCGGTGCGTGGCTTCAACCGGCTGGTCCGGGGGGAAATGAGCGAGATTTCCGCCAACCCTCCTGACTGGCGGCCCACCCGACTCCAGGCTTCCATGGACGTCGGATACCGCCGCTTCTCCACTACCGGCAATGTCACCGATCCCGACGGACTGGACCAGGCCTTCGTCCGGTTCAATGTTCTGTACGGCGATCAGATGACCGACCTGAACAAGGCGCCGTTCTCGGCGTTCCAGCTGCAAGGCACCCTTGCGACCCACTCCGATACGCGAGGAGCCATTGCTGACCTCCTGGTGCGTGGCGGGCTCGGTGCCAGGTCGCTGGGCGATAGCACTCGGCTCCAGCTCGCCGGGTTCATGACCTACGATTACATCAGCAACGAAGTAATCGACTTTGGCGGACAGGGCTTCATGGGAGGGATCATCGCCCAATCCGACCGGGCCAAGAAGGTTCTCCTCCATGGTGAGGCGCTTGCCCGGTTCATGCCCATCGCTGCCGTTCGTTCCGACTACTTCGTCACCGCCGAAGGAAGAGACTACGACTACGGCGTGGGTATTGGCGCGCGACTTAATGGCGCGGCCGTCTACAACGGCGTGGGATCGGCAACGCTCACCGGAGGATACCTCTGGTTGCCGGTGGTGAGCGGCTTCTCGGGTAACCATCACCTCTTTACGCTCGCCGGAGAAGCGCGCGCCTACTACAAGGGCAAATATGGCGGCGGGCTGGGATTCAGCAGACTCTGGCGCCGCAGCAACTACACCTTCCAGCCCGATGTGGACCGGGACTACTCCGAGGTCAGGGCCTTCCTTTCAATGACCATACCGAGGTTGGAACAATGAACCGTTCATCCCGACTGATGGCGCTTGGCGGGCTGGGCGCCCTCATACTACTGATCGGATGTCTCGACTCCATCGTGCGCGAGCTGGGACCCGAGAACGATCCGCAAGTAACCAACACGGCCTCGAGCTTCGAGTTCCGGGCCGATGACATGGAAAACGTCAACGACAAGTTGACTTTCACCTGGGTCAATTCCGCCCCACAGGCCGCTTTCCGCCACAACAGCTTTATCCATCACGGCTACGGGATTGTGATCATAACGGATGGAGCGGGGGTCCAGGTTGACTCGACGCTGCTCGAGCTGGATCTGGACGCCGAGACCAGGGTGGGGACGCCGGGCAACTGGACCATCCGGCTGATTCTGGCCGCTGCAAGGGGACGGGTGGACTTTACCCTGACGCCAAAGCCCTGAGGAGTACCGAGTACTGAGTACCCAGTACCGAGTGGTGCGTGGCTGAAACTCGGCTGGTCGCACCTCCACTGCCTTCCACGCCGTCCGGGGTTGGGACGGCGGAGTCTCGTCTCCCGGCGGAACTGCTGCGGGACGCCTCCCGGCGGCTGGGCATCATGGCCCTGGTCGGCGCGGCGCTCTGGGTGCTGGGAGATTTCCTGGCCCACTTCGCCACCTGGACCCTGAGTGGCCGGGATCCGCGGTACTGGGAGTTTGCTGCGGAGGATGCCTTCGCGGGATTAAGCGTCGCGGTTTCTCTCGGACTCTACCTCTACACCCGGCGTCGCGACAGCGACCCGAGATTCTCACTGGATCTCGGGCTGGTGTACATGATTTACACCGCCGTGGCCCTGGGACTCATGATCCATTGGGAGAAGGTGCCCAATGGTCTCCATGTCTTCCCGGTGATCAGCTGGATCGGCGCGATCGTCCTGATTTTCGCTGCCATTGTGCCGAGTACTCCCGGCAAGACGCTGGTGGCGGCGCTGGTTGCAGTTTCTATGAATCCGATCGGGATGGTCACGGCGAAGTCCCGCGGAGTCTGGGATTACGGACCGTGGGAGAATGTCGTCGTGATGCACTACCCGGACTACATCCTGGTCGGCGTGGCGGTAGTGATCTCTTATGTGATGACGCGGCTCAGTCTGCAGGTCGCCAGGGCGAGGGAGATGGGGAGTTACAAGTTGGGAGACCTCATCGGATCCGGAGGCATGGGCGAGGTCTATCGAGCGACTCACCGAATGCTGGCACGGCCGGCTGCCATCAAGCTGCTCCGACCCGGTGTCCTGGCCAAAGGGAATGAGGCGGCGGCACAACTCGCGGTGAAGCGATTCTGGCGTGAGGCCGAGGCCGCAGCCAGCCTGCGATCCCAGCACACGGTCGAGCTCTATGATTTCGGGGTCACGGAGGACCAGACGGTGTACTTCGTGATGGAGTTGTTGGATGGGATGGACCTCGAGGTCCTGGTGCGAAAGACCGGGCCATTGCCCGCCGCACGGGTTGTCTATCTGCTCACCCAGGTCTGCGAGTCGCTGGAGGAAGCACATTCACGAGGGCTGGTCCATCGCGACATCAAGCCTGCGAACATCCACATCGGACGGATGGGGCTGCGCCACGACTACGTGAAGGTGCTCGATTTCGGGCTGGTGAAGTCGGTCTCCACCAACTCCGAAGATACGGTCGGGACGATGACGGGATTCACCCCGGGGACACCCGCCTATATGGCGCCGGAGCAGGCCATGGGAGAGAAGGTGGACCACCGCGCGGATCTTTACGCCCTGGGGTGTGTCGCTTATTTCACGCTGACCGGGCTGAAGGTGTTCGATGCCGACACACCTTTCCAGATGATCAACCGGCATCTAAACGATATCCCGGTGCCTCCATCGCAACGCACCGAGCTGCAGATTCCGGAATCGCTGGAAAAGTTGGTGCTCTCCTGTCTCGCCAAGAACCCCGCGGAGCGACCCCAGAGTGCGGCCGACCTGGGGAAGGCGCTGCTCGCGGTGCAGACCGATGCATGGACCGAGGACAACGCCCGCCAGTGGTGGATGAAGCACCAGCCCGCCTAGGTTCCAAGGTACCGGTGGCTGGCGCCGAACCCGGACGCCCGAGTCAACTGTGACCGCCGGAACCTTTGTCGGTCGTCCCAATGTGCGGGCCCGAAAATACATCCGGCCGTCTTCAACTGGCCGTGCTGGTTTGCATTACCGCAGCTGGAATCAGCTGCAGTCAACTCAAGTTTCTGAAGTCCCCCTCCGTCCCCAAGCCACGGGGAGACAGCCTCACAGTTCAGGGACCTGCGTTCGGTGTAGCACCTTCCTCTGCTCCTGATCCCACCGCCGACTGGTCTACCTACAACCGGACCTTTACGGGCGACCGTTACGCCCCGTTCGATGGCATCACCACCGCCAATGTCGATGGACTACGGCCGGAATGCAGTTACAAGCTTGACCAGAAGGTGACCTTCCAGACCGGCCCGCTCGAGATCGGGGGAACCATCTTTTTCACCACCGCCGCCAGTACCTATGCGATCGACGCATCGAGCTGCGCGCTCCGGTGGAAGCATGACTACGAGTATCAGCCCAAGCCCGACTTCGATCTGGGGGTCAACCGCGGACTGGCCTATCTGGACGGGAAACTGTTCCGCGGCTCGAACGACGGAAGGGTTTATGCCCTGGATGCCGCCACCGGACGGGAGCTCTGGAACGTGGTGGCGGGCAACGTGAAGAAAGGCGAGACCTTTCCCGCAGCGCCGATCGCGTGGAATGGACTGGTCTTCATCGGCAACGCCGGGGGCGACAACTTCGGCGTGGTTGGACGCATGATGGCATTCGACGTCAATACGGGAGGCAGAGTCTGGAGCGTGGATCTCGTGGCGAGGAACGACTCAGCGGCCGGTAGCTGGCCGCCGAGCACCGAGATCATTCCCCGAGCCGGCGGGGCGACCTGGACGTCCTACACCCTGGATACGCTCAGCGGAACGCTCTATGTCCCCACGGGGAATGCGGCTCCCGACTTCCTGAGCGCGGCCCGGCCCGGTGACAATCTGCATACCACATCAATCGTGGAGATCGACAGTCGGCTTGGCACGATCACGGGCTGGCATCAGCTGGTAGAGCGCGACATCCACGATTGGGATGTCTCTGCCGCTCCGGTACTCATCACCACAAAGGAGGGCCGGAAACTCATCGTGGCGGGGGGCAAGGATGGCCACGTGAACGGCATCGAGAGAAAGTCGGGTAAGCGACTTTACCGTACCGCGGTGACCCGGATTGAAAACGTCGATGCCCCGCTGACCGAGGACGGCACCCGATTCTGTCCCGGGGTGAACGGGGGAGTGGAGTGGAACGGGCCGACCTACCTGCCCGTGACCAATGCAGTCTACGTGAACGCGATCGAGTGGTGTACCACGATCAAGGTCGGTCCAGTCGCGAAGCTCGAAGGAAAAGACGGGCTTCCTTGGACCGGGTCGTCGGAGCTGAAGCATCCGTTCGGAGTTCAGGACAGCGCCTGGGCCGGATATCTCACGGCGCTCGATGCCGACGACGGGTCAGTGCGCTGGCAGTTCAAGGCGCCCACACCGCTGGTGGCCGGGGTAACGGCGACCAAGGGCGGTTTGATCTTCACCGCCGATCTCAAAGGCACGGTGTACGGGTTCGACGCGAGGAACGGCGCAATCCTCTACCGCTATGAGGCGGGACAGCCAGTCGGTGGTGGAGTGATCTCGTATGAGGCGGGCGGGCGGCAGTTTGTGGCGGTTGCCGCCGGAATGCACGCGCCGGGGACCTGGAAGTTGGAGAGCGAACCAGCGCGCCTCCTGGTCTTCGCCTTGTCGCGATAAGGTCGACGATTGCGGATCCTGCCGATGCGAAGGCTACGTGTTCGTCCCGGGAGGGGTCCTTACCACCAGTGCGTTGCCGGCAGGATCACGAGTCCACAACCCGTGCTTCAGTCGCTCGGTCTTCACTCCACCGGCGCGCAGCCGCTCGTCGGCCCGGTTGACCTCATTCTCATCGGGCACCACCAGGGTCCATTCGCGCAGACCCGCGGCGTCGGCCGGCTGAGGCGGCACGCCCACTCCTCCCCAGGTGTTCGCCGCCAGGTGATGATGATAGCCCCCGGCGGAAAGAAACGATGCCGAGGCACCGAACCGGGTCGTGAGATCGAGACCGAGGAGATCGCGATAGAAGTGTTCGGTGGCGGGAATGTCCGACACCCGGAGGTGGACGTGGCCCATGACGGTCCCGCTCGGCATTCCCGACCATGTCTCGCCACTTCGAGCACCTTCCGCGAACAGTCCTTCGACGTCGAGAGGGTCGGTGGCCATCCTGAGGCCATCGGCATCGAAGGTCCACTCCTCACGGGGACGGTCCCTATACAGCTCTATTCCGTTGCCATCGGGGTCCGCGAGGTATAACGCCTCGCTGACGAGATGATCCGCCGCTCCCTGAAGTGCCGTGTTGTTCTCCGCGAGATTGGCCAACGCCCTGCCGAGGTGGGCCCGCGAGGGGAGCAAGAGAGCGAAGTGATAGAGGCCGGTGGTGCCTCGGGTCTGGCGCGCACCGGGCATTTCATGCAAGAGAAGCAAATCTTCTTCGCCGGCGCCGAGGTTGGCGACAGAATCCTGATGCTTGTGGACCTGGAGGCCGAGGCTATAGGTGTAGAAGTCCAGGGAACGACGCAGGTCCGGCACCGTCAGCGCGACGGGGCCGGGGCGGGTGTCGGGATGGAGCTTGGTATCGGGCTTTTTCAAATCCACTTCACCTCAGTTCTCAGTCCTCAGTCCTCCCAACTTCCTGACCAAATCCGGATAGCCTCGCCGTCTTCCCCTAAGCATACTACGGCATGAGCGAACAAACCCTCGATCCCTCCGATTGGGAAGCCTTCCGGACCCTCAGTCACCGGATGGTGGACGACATGATCGCCCACTTTGCCTCGCTGCGCGAGTCTCCAGCATGGCAGTCCATGCCGCCCGACGCCAGAGCGTCGTTTAACTCCGGCGTCCCGCTGGAGGCCGAGGGCGCCGAGGCGGCGTATGAGCAGTTCCTGCGTGACGTGCTTCCGTATACCAACGGCAATCACCATCCCCGCTTCTGGGGCTGGGTCCAGGGAACCGGCACCCCGTTGGGCATGATGGCCGACATGCTCGCTTCGGGACTCAACGCGCACCTGGCCGGGTTCAATCAGGCACCGGCCGAGGTCGAGCACCAGGTGCTGCGCTGGTTCACCGAGCTGATGGGAATGCCACCGGAAACGAGCGGTGTCCTCGCCACGGGCGGCACGATGGCAAATATCCTCGGCCTCACCGTCGCGCGTCATGCCAAAGCCGGCTTCGACGTTCGCCGGGAGGGGCTGCAGGGAGACAGACACAAGAAACTCGTGTTCTACGGTTCAACCGAGAGCCATAGCTGGGCCCGGAAGGCCGCGGAGCTGCTGGGACTGGGCAGCGAGGCATTGCGGCTGATTCCGACGGACCGCAGCTATGGGATCTCACTTCCCGAGCTGGAACAAGCCATCGCGGCCGACCGGCAGGCGGGGCTTCGGCCGTTCTGCGTGATCGGGAACGCCGGCACCGTCAACACCGGAGCGATTGACGATCTCACCGCCCTCGCGGATCTCTGTCGGGACGAACAGCTGTGGTTTCACGTCGATGGAGCCTTCGGCGCCCTCGCTCGGCTCTCGCCGCGCCTGGCTCCGCTGGTAGCTGGGATGGAACGGGCGGATTCGCTCGCCTTCGATCTGCACAAGTGGATGTACCTGCCGTTTGAGATCGCCTGTGTTCTGGTGCGGGATCCGGAGATGCACAGGCAGACCTTCGCGGTGGAGGCCGCGTATCTCTCCCGCACGAGCCGCGGGGTTGCAGCGGGGGGAATGCCCTTCGCAGACCGGGGCATCGAGCTTACCCGGTCATTCCGGGCGCTCAAGGTGTGGCTCTCGCTCAAGGCCCACGGGCTCCGGCAGTTCATCAGCATCATCGAGCAGAACGTGGAACACGCCCAACGCCTCGGCGAACTGGTCGCCAGGGATACGGACCTGGAGTTGTTGACCCCGGTGTCGCTCAACATCGTCTGCTTCCGGTATGCGCCAAAGGGACGGTCAGAAGATGAACTCAATACAGCCAACGAGGCGATCCTCCTCCGCATTCAGGAGGCGGGCATTGCGGTACCGTCTGGAACAGTCCTGGATGGCCGCTACGCGATTCGAGTGGCGATTACCAACCATCGAAGCAGGTGGGAAGACTTTGAAACCCTGGTGAGTGCGGTGACGAAAACCGGCGCCGCTCTTTGAGCCTCAGGACGCTGGATCTCCCGCGCGCGGCGGCACCTGGATCTGGAAGGTGAATCGCTGGTGGACCAGTTGCCGGACCTTCTGAGTCCCGCGGATGGCAGGACGGAACCGCATGTCATAGAGAGCATCCTGCACCGAGCGGGTGAAGGCGGGGTCCGTCGCAAACAGAATTCTCACCGACGTCAGGTCCACGATTCCGGTGGTATCAACCACGAACTCCGACTCCACCGCTCCCTCGATTCCCGCCTTGAGTAGACTCGGCGGATAGTCTGGCGCCGCACTCGATGCGTATCGGACTACCTGGGAGTCCACGTCGAGAACGCTGAACACCGAGTCGAGCGCGATCTCGGGCACACCATCCGGGAGCATTCCCTCCAGGATAGGCCGCCTCGGGAGAATCCCCTCCCCGTCATCCGCCAGCTGTTTCTCGGGCTGCGCGAACGGAAGGTTGCCGAGCGGGATGGCGATCAGCTGCATTTCCCGCGGGGCCTGCGGCTGTCGATTCGGGGCAATGAGGTATAAGGCGGGGAGCAGCCGGTCCAGGTCTTCCTTGGCCGGTTGGAGGCCGGTGGGGACAACCACCGTGACTACAAATGCATGAACCGCGGCGCTGGCGAGGCCCGCCAACACCGTAGCTCGACGAGAAACCGGCTGGGTCCAGAAATGGAAAGTCACGGGGCAGCCCCGGAAAGCCACCGCTTCTACAGTGTGGAACGGTGCGCTCCGGCGCAACTGGGGGCCGTTTCGACCGGCGACATTCGGCCATCCCCAGGGAACTTCCGGGGATCAGGCGATCGTCCGGCGCACGAAGGCGCGGACTCCGACGGTACCCAGGATCAGGGTTGCGGCAGTCAGGGCGCCGAGGAAGCCCCAGACCGGCATGTGGGGGAGGTCAGGCGTCAGCGCGGCCCGCAGTCCCTCGCTCATGTAGACCAGCGGATTGACCATGACCAGAATCTGGAGCCAACGCACCGGGTGGAGCATCGCCCAGGGATAATACACGCAACCCAGAAAGGTGATCGGCACGACGACGAGCGCGAACATGAGCCCGATCTGGGCCGGGCGCACGATGGTGCCGAGGGCGAGCCCCAGAGCGCCGGAGGTCAGGCTGGCAAGCAGGACGACCACGATCAGAAGCGGCCAGTTGGCCACATTTATCGATACCGAGGTGGCCGGTATGAGGTAGACCAGCGGGAAGACAACGGCGCCCGCCAGAACGCCTTGCGCCGCTCCGAAGACCAGCTTCTCGATCGCCACAAGCTCGACCGGAACCGGCGCCAGCACCCGGTCTTCGATCTCCCGGGTCGCACCAAGCTCCATCGAGAGCGGCAACGCAACCGCGGAGATCCCTTGAAAAACCATTCCTACCGCGACGAGGCCGGGAACCAGGATGGTGGCATAGCTGACACCGGCGATGCCCGTTTCCACCTGCTGCCCGATCCGCGGCAACACATAGGTGAAGATGAAAACGAAGAGCAGCGGGTTCATCACGGTGCGGGTGATGAACGGAGCCAGATTCCGGCGCAGGACGGTGAGATCGCGAAGGATCATGCCCCAGAGGCTGGCGGCCCAGCCACCGGCTCGGCGGCTCGGCTCGGAGGCTCGGCTCGGCGGGTTACTCACGAAGGGCTCGGCCGGTGAGCTTGAGGAACACGGTTTCGAGGGTGGGTTCGGTTACAGCCACATCGCGAAGACCGTAAGGCAAGGCCATCTCCACCAGCCGAGGGAGAAGCCCCTCCCTGCCCCGCGCCAGGAGACGTAATCCCGAATCGGTTCGAATTACTTCGGCGACGTCCGGCAAAGCCTGCATCGCCGACACCAGGCTTTCTTCGGGACGATCAAGGTGGATCTCGACCACAGTCCCCGCACCCAGCCCGCGTTTGAGAGCCGCTGGCGTGTCGATGACCAGCACCTTGCCATGGTCGATGATGGCGACCCGGTCGCTCAGGCGGTCGGCTTCTTCCATGTAATGGGTGGTGAGCAGCACCGTGATTCCTTCCTGACGAAGGCGAGCCACCAATTCCCATAGCGCAAGCCGGCTCTGCGGATCGAGCCCCGCCGTCGGCTCATCGAGAAAGAGAATCCTCGGCTGGTGGGCGATGGCTCGGGCGATCTGAACTCTTTGAGCGAGCCCGCCTGAGAGCGTGGTAGGAATCGCGTCCGCGCGATCGGTCAGCGCCAGCTGCTGGAGCACCTTGTCGGTCCGTTGCGCTGCCTCGCGCCCACCCATCCCGAAGAAGCGACAGTGGTAGTAGAGATTTTCCCTGACCGTGCAGGAACGGTCGAGCGTGTTCTGCTGAGTTACCACACCGATCGAGCGTTTCACTCCGGCCGGGTCGGCAGTGACGTCCTTACCCTCGACCAGGACTCGACCGGCGGTCGGCCGTACCCGCGTCGTACAAACCCCGACGGTCGTGGTCTTCCCCGCACCATTGGGACCCAGCAACCCGAAGATCTCCCCTGCTTCCACCTCCAGATCGACGCCATCGAGCGCGGTCACCGGCTTGGGGCCGGGATAGATCTTGGTGAGGCGAGAGATGGATAGGGGACGCATTCAACGTCCCACCCCCAACAGCTGCCGCCTCTTCGCCAAATAGTCCTCTCGTGCCACCGCCACCGCATCCACCAGCACCGAGGGATCGAACCGCACCGGGTCGGTACAGGGGAGTCCCGTCTCGCGGGTTGCCTCGGCGCAGGCCGCGCGCGCCTCCGCTTCGGAGAGATCGAAGGTGTTGAGGGCGATGCCGACGGTCTTGGTCGGATGCACGTAGGCCGCCACCGACTCGTAGAGCCGCACGTATTCCTTGAGTGACGGCATCTTGAGCCACGCCGCGGGGCGATAGTCTCCGATGTAGGTCCGGGTAGCCTGGTGACAGAGAATCAACGCATCGGGGCAGGAACCGTGCAGCAGCCCGCAGGTGACGCCCGAATAGCCTGGATGATTGAGGCTTCCCTGCCCTTCTACCAGAACGATGTCGGTGTCCTTGCTGCCTTCGACCACCAGCCACTCGGCGGCGCCGGCTATGAAGTCCGCCACTACCGCGTCCACCGCGATTCCCCATCCTTCGATCATGATGCCGGTCTGTCCGGTCGCGACGAAGCGGGTGCGGATTCCGCGGTCGTTCAACTGCTTCGTGATCTGCAGCTGGGCGGTCATCTTCCCGACGTTGCAGTCGGTCCCCACCGTAAGGATCACAAACGGATCGACCTCCTTCGCCTTGCCCGAGGCAACTGGCAGGTTCGGAGGAGGGCGGCGCAGGTCGTGAATCTTGACCCCGCGGGCCTTCGCCCGCTCGGCCAGCATGGTGTCGTCGGAGATGAAGGTGTGCAGCCCGCTCCAGATGCTGCACCCGGCATCGATGGCCTCCGCGAGCCACTGCCTCCACTGATCGGGCAGCTTGCCCCCGACCGGCGCGATGCCGATCAGGACCGCGTCAGGCTTGTAGCTCAGCCCGTCCCGCATGTTCCCGACCACCGGAATCCCTCCACCGAAGCCGATGACGTCCTGGGCAGTTTTCCCGGCATGGACACCGTCCACCACACCCACCACCCGGTCTTCCAGATAGCGGATCACGGAGTTGGCGGTCTTGGAGGTGAGAGGGCCGAATTCGCCGTCGGCGAGGATCAGGAAGCGAGAGCCTTGCATGGTCTTTCAGTGGGAGACGGGAAACGCGTGACAGGAGACGGGGAAAAAGTAAGCCATCAAGCCGGAAGTTGAAGGGGGAATGAAACAGGGGCCACCCTTTGGCCCCCGTCTCGCGTCTTCCGTCTTCTGTCTCCCGCTTACGGCTTCGTCCCGCCCTCGTCGTGGTCGTCCACCAGCTCGGCTTCGACGGTTTCGCCGCCCTTGCCGATCTGCCGGGTGCCCTGGTTCCCCCCCGGTCCCAGCATTCCCATCTTGGCCTTGAGCTCGAGGAGTTGCTGGTCGGTGCTGCCTTTGTACTCCAGCGACTGGAACTGCTGCGCCAGGGTGTCTCCCGAGAACTCCTCCTGGATCTCGGCCGCGGCGATCGCCTTGCGCTCCTGGTGCTCGATCCGCTCAGCCATCCGCTCGAAGGATTCGAAGGCGCTCTTGTCGGAGAGGCCCGACATCGTTTCCTGGATCCGCTGCTGCGCTTCGGCGCGGCGCGCGCGGGCAACCAGAATGTTCTTCTTGCGCTTGGCCTCTTCGATCTTGTCGTTCAGCTGGCGCAGCGAGTTCTTCAGGCTTTCGGTCTCGGCCTTGTGACGAACCCAGGTCTCGTGCAGTTGCTGGGCACCCTGCAGCGACTCGTTGTAGCGAACCAGGGCCTGCTTCGCGAGGTCGTCCCGATTCTCCTGGACCGCGAGCATGGCGCGGCGCTCCCAATCGTCCGCCTGCTTCTTCATCGACTCCGCATCGGCCAGCAATTTCTTCTCATCGGCGATGGCCGAGGCGACCTGCTGCTTCGCCTTGGCCAGCTGGCCTTTCATGTCGATGACGAGCTGGTCCAGCATCTTCTCGGGGTTTTCGGCCCGGGAGATAAGGTCGTTGATATTGGACCGGATCATTGTGGACAGACGGTCGAAGATCCCCATGACGACGGTTACTCCCGGTAGGGCGCGAGGGCGCCGAGGTGCTGAGCGAGCGCGAGCGTGATCGAATCGAAGCTCGCCTCGAACTCGTTGAAATCGAGGTTCTCCAGTTCCAGCGTGTCGGTGAGAACCACCTTGTCTCCTTCCAGGCCGTACGCGCCATGCACCAGATCCCGGGCGTTCAACTCGAGCAGCTCCCGGAGCAACTCGGAGCGCCGGGGTGTTGCGGCCGGCAGGTCCATCACCGTCACGCGCAAAATCACGACCGGTGGGGCATAGTGTACTACAACTTCCGCGCCCCCCACGGTCTTCACCACCCAGGTGCCCGGCTTGACCTCGCCGACGCTCGCGGTCCCGCTGTCTATCCGGTCCAGAAAACTCTCGATATCCTCTTTCGTAACCATCACTTACCGCCTTCCGTGAGGGCGGGTGAGCCCCGCCTCTGGCTAAGCGTCGATCCGCCGAAATCTAATCGCACTTTCAGGGTCCAAGCCCGCTGCAGCTATTCCTTCTGGAGCTTCACCGGCTCCCGCTGCTGACTCAACATCCGCTCGGCGAAGTCGACCCGTTCTTCGAGCTCCAGCATCCTCGACTGACCCGCCTCCAAGTCCGCGACCCGCGCCTCCAGCTCCTGCACGCGTTCCCGGTCCCCCTGGTCCTGGGCCATACTGCGCCGCATCGCTCGAGTTCTCCGGTAGGCCAGGGCGACCAGCGATGCCGCCACGACCAGGGCCATGACTCCATCGCTTTGGGGACCCATGGAGGCGCTGTCCACCACGACCATGAGCGCAACCGTCACGCCGACGTGGATGATCGTGTCGAAAGCGTCGAGGCCCAGCCATTTCTTGATCATTGTGACCCCGGTAACTGGTCGGCTTCCCGCCGGGTAGCCAGAAGCCGCTCCGCGAATTCCAGTCGTTCTTCGAGTTCCGCCATCCTGGCCTGCAGGTCGGCGAGCTCACCGACGCGGGCATGGAGGTCGGCCAGCTCCTCGGCCGTTTCGTCGTCCTGCCGGCCGGAGCGACCTTCCAGTTTCCTCGCCCACGCCTTGGCGATGGGCGGTAGCACGAAGATCGAGAGCATCGGCACGCCGATGACCATGAAAAGCACGACCGAGATCTTCAGCAGGTCGTCCCTCATTGGCTTCCCTCTCCGAGCCGCGCCGCGTCTCGCTGGCTGGCCAGCATCCGCTCGTTGAAGTCGAGCCGCTCTTCAACTTCGGCAAGCCGAGCCTGCGATTGCTCCAGATCGGCCACTCGCGCCTCAAGCTCGCGCATCTTGCCTTCATCGGGTGAGCCCGTCTTGCGACCCTGAAGCCGAGTTGCCACCGCACGTCCGATGGGACCGTTCAGCAGGGCTAACCCGATAACGCCAATGGCGCCCCAGAACGCCAAGTCTCCCAGGCCATCACCCATTCTTTGTCCTCAGGCCCTCGGGAGCCGGTCAGGCTCGCGTGACTGAGCCAACAAGCGCTCGGCAAAGTCGAGTCGTTCTTCGAGCTCCGCGATATGGTTCTGCTGCGCCTCCACCTCATTCAGCCGGGAGCGGAGTGCCTCCACTTCCTGACCGAGTTCCTCGACTTTGTCTCCCTGCTGGCCAGGCTTCACCCAAATCGCTCTAGTCGCGACAATCGCCGCGTATGCCGCCACCGGAATTCCCACGACGGTGAGCGCCACGACGATGATTTTGACAATCGATTCGAAGTCCATCTTGCCCTCACACGCCGCCCCGGCCGAGCCGCTCCGGCTCACGCTTCTGGGCGAGCATACGTTCGGCGAAGTCGACTCTTTCCTCCAACTCCGCCACCCGGTGTTGCAAGCTCTCCACGTCGGCCACCCGAGACCGGAGTTGTTCGATCTCCCCCTGAAGGGCGGGATTCACTCCCCGACCTTCGATCCGCCGGGCGAATGCCCGCATCAGCGGCCACAGCACAATCGTAACTCCGGCAATGAACGCTATGGAGATCAGCAGCACGACCTGCGGAGGCAGCGTGACCCATGGCGGTGGCACGAAGAACGGGTCGGGCGGAGTCGGCGGAACCGGAATGTCGGGTACTTGCACCGTGACCTGAATCATCAATGACCTCCCGGTAACCGCTCCTGCTCTCGTTGCTGGGCCAGCATCCGCTCGGCGAAATCCATCCGCTCCTGCAGCTCGCTGACCTCATGGCGCAGCCGCTCCACTTCCTCCTGCATGGCGGGATCTGCGGCAGAGTTGGTACTGATTCCGCGGATCCGCTCGGCCAGGGCGCGGCCAATCTCACTTTTCGACAGCAGCATGACCATGCCGCCACCAAAGACGATGATAATGAAGAGCACACCTTCCATCAGTTATCCCCTCCGCCGATCCGCTCCTGCTCCCGGGTCTTGGCCAGCATCCGCTCGGTGAAGTCGACCCGCTCCTGAAGTTCGCCGAGCTCGGTGCGCATCCGATCCAGCTCCTCGAGTACCGCCGGATCGGGATCGCTCGACGAATGCCCGCCGCGAATCCGTTCGGCGAAAGCGCGACCCACCGGGCTGAACGAGATCGCTACCAGAGTTCCGCCGCCGAAGATGAGCAGTAGTGCGAGAATGTCTTCCACCGTTCACCTCTAGCTCAGTTACCCGGCAGGCGCTCGGGTGTGCGTCCCTTCGCCAGCATCCGCTCGGCGAAGTCCAGCCGTTCCTGCGTTTCGGTCAGCTCGTGTCGCAGGCCGTCCACCTGATCTCTCAGATAATTCAGCTCGGCTGCGAAATCGGCCTCGACCGCGGCAGAATGCCCCTGAATGCGCCGGGCCAGCGCCGCTCCTACCTGGCTCTGCGCCAGCTTGACGATACCCAGGAAGAACAACCCGGTCGTGATGACCCCGGTGATCATCCCGAAGATCGGAACCAGCGTCTCGGGACCGGGACCCTGCGTCATCGGTGTTCCGTCACGACAGCTGGCCGGCGGAGCCGCCCTTGGCCAGTATGCGCTCCGCGAAATCGAGTCGTTCCTGGGTCTCTCCCAACTCCTGCCGGAGCCCAGCGACCTCATGCCTCAGATCTTCGAGCTGGAGTTGCGTCTCACGATCGGTTCCGCCGCGAATCCGCTGCGCAAAAGCCTTTCCGATCTCGCTGCGCGATATGAAGATCGCGGCGACCGAGAGGAAAAACGTCATCGGAACCAATGCGTCGGCAACCGTCATTTCACCCCCGAAGCCAGGGACCGGCCCAGCTCAGATCTCGATTTTCAGGCAGAGGGAGACCGGCGGTCTCCATGCGGCACAGCGACCTACGGCGGGACGTTTCAGGTTGTTTCATCGCCTTTAGACGCTATTTCTTGCGGATTTGAACCAGTCTTTCCTTGGCCAGACGCCGGCCAGTGGGGGTCGCTGCCAGTCCGCCGCCGGCGGTCTCCCGATAACGGACGTCCATCGTCCGGCCGATCTCACCCATGGTGTCGATCACCTCGTCGGCGGGGATCGGGAATCGGATCCCGGCCAAGGCCATCTCGATCCCGGCCAAGGCCATCGCCCCGCCGGTGGCGTTGCGGAAGACGCAGGGAATTTCGACCAGGCCGCCGAGCGGATCGCAAACCAGACCCAGGGTGCCTTGCATCGTGAGGGCGACGGCGTGGGACGCCTCCTCCGGCGTTCCGCCCAGGACTTCGATCCCGGCGGCAGCTGCCATCCCCGCCGCGGCACCGGTTTCCGCCTGACATCCTCCCTCGGCGCCACTCAACGAAGCTCTCACCGCAACGACGGCCCCAACCAGGCCGGCTGCGGCGAGACCGTGGATCAGCTTCTCGTCACTGATCGAATTGCGCTTGGAGAGACCGAGGAGCACACCGGGCAGAACGCCGGCACCTCCGGCGGTAGGAGCGGCCACGATCACCCCCATGGCCGCGTTGACTTCCTGCACGGCAAGCGCAGCCGCGAGCACCTCGGTGAACACGGTGCCGGCCAGAGGGCCGACTGGCTTGCTCATCTTCGCGGCGTCGCCACCGACCAGGCCGCTCACGCTGCGGAGGTCCCCGGGCAGGCCTCGCGCGACCGCGCTGCGCATCACGTCCAGTGCCCGCTGAAGAGCCGACTCCACCTCTGCGCGGGTGCGGAGCCCTTCTGCCACTTCGGCGCGGAGAGCAAGCTCGCCCAGAGAGATTCCGTCCGATTGGGCCTGGGTTACCGCCTCGGCGAGCGAATCGTACATCAGGCGACTCGCTGAATAGAGCGCAACATCACGATGGCGGGGACGGCACGCATGGCATCGAGTGCGCCTGCGCTCGCTGGGGCGTCGAGCTCGTAAATATGAATCGCCTGCCCACCCTTGGTCCGCCGTGACACCCGCATCGTGGCGATGTTGTCGCCCTCCCGGGCCAGGAGGGTGCTCACCGCCGCGACGATGCCGGGCTCATCGTGGGCGACGAACACGAGAGTGGGATAGGCTCCGGTCACTTCGACCGGAAATCCATCGATGCTGGTGATGAGGACGCGTCCCGCACCTAGTGAGGAACCGATCACGACCGCTTCCTGCTTCTCGCGGGTGACCGTGATTCGCGCGGTGTTGGGATGAGGGTCGCCTCGGAGCTTGGTGTTGCTGAAGGTAATGGCGAAACCGGCCTGCTCAGCCAGCTCGATACTGTGACGGAGCCGCTCGTCATCGGGGAAAAACCCCATAAGCCCCCCCGCGATGGCGCGGTCGGTCCCGTGACCCTGCCCCGTGCGGGCGAAGGATCCGTGAAGTTCCACTTTCGCGCTGTCCGGCTGGCCACCTACGAGGCCGCGGGCGAACAGGCCGATCCGGCAGGCGCCGGCCGTGTGGGACGACGACGGCCCCACCATGACTGGCCCGATGATGTCCAGCAGAGAAACCATTAGACCAGCTCCACGCTTTGAATGGCCCCCAGACTCAGTGCGATCTCCGTCTCGTCCTCGCCAACCGGCCGCAAATAGACCTCATGAGCGGCGATGTCGGTGTCCACGCTAGTCGGGATGCCCGTGACCTCCATTTCGGTCGTGGTCAGGATGCGCACAGCCATGTCGTGGTCGTTGGCGTAGCCCAGCACAGAGACGATTTGCTCGTAGGTCATAGAGGACCTCGCAGCAGGGGATGGTGAAAATGTAGCGGTAGGGCGGACAGGCGGACAGACGGACAGGGCGGACAGGGCGGACAGGGCGGACGAGACGGGATGGCAGGCGGGCGGCAGGGCGGTAGGGCGTGATGGTTGTACGCAGACGAAGTACCGACCGCCTTATCGCCCTACCGCCTTCCCGCCTAATTCGTCAGCGCCTCCGCCGCATGGGGAACCATCCGCGGGGTACCGAGGGTCTCATCCACGAAATGAGTCAGCAGGTCCCGGAGGTGAACCGTCGTGTTGCCACCGAAGATGCCGTGGTTGCGGTTGGGATAGCTCATGAACTCGAACTGCTTGTTTGCCGCGACCAACGCGTTCACCAGAGACTCAGTGTTCTGGTAATGCACGTTGTCGTCCCCGGTGCCGTGGACCAGGAGTAACCGCCCCTTCATCTGGTTCACATAGGTGAGCGGAGACCCGGCATCGTACCCTTCCTTATTGTCCTTAGGCAGGCCGTTGTACCGCTCAGTGTAGACGTTGTCGTAGAACTTCCAGTGGGTCACCGGAGCCACTGCGATCGCCATCGAGTACACGTCCGGGGCCTGGAACAGTCCGTTCAGGCTCATGAACCCGCCGTAGCTCCAACCCCAGATTCCCATACGGGTCGAATCCACGTAAGACCACCGGCCGATGGCGCGGGCGGCGTTGGCCTGATCCTGGGTCTCGATCACACCCATCCGGCGGTAGATGATCTTGCGCCAGTCGCGCCCACGGCCTCCAGTGCCCCGGTTATCCACGCTCGCGACCAGGTATCCCTTCTGCGCAAGCATCAGGTGCCACAGGTAGGTCGAGCCGCCCCACAGATCGAGCACGGTCTGTGACCCCGGACCGCCGTACACCGTGAAGAGAATCGGATACTTCCGGCTGGGATTGAAGTCGGGGGGCTTAATGATCCAGCCGTTCAGCTTCACGCCGTCTCCCACATCCACCTGGAAGAACTCCTGAGGGCCTTTGCGGAGGGCTGCGACTTTGTCCTTGAGCGCCTGGTTCGCAACCAGAACCCGCACCGACTGATGGGTCGGCAGTCTGACCAGGTCTACCGTCGTCGGAGTGCCGAATTTCGTGTAGTAATGAAAGGCATAGCGGGCGTTGGGACTGATGTCGTAGCGGTGAGTGCCGGACTGTCCAGGCGGAGTCACCCGTTCCGCCTTACCCTTGCCGTCCAGGCTCACCCGGTAGAGGTAACTCTGAGTGGGATTCTCGGGCGACGCGATGTAGTAGAGCCACCCTCCCGTGGTATCAACCGCCACCTCGCCGTCACCCAGCACGTCGAAAGAGCCAGGCGTGAGCAGACGCTCGCTCTTTCCGTCCCGCGAGACCGCGTAGACGTGTTCCCAGCCGTCCTTTTCACTGGTCCAGAGAAAACTCTTTCCACCCTTGAGCCAGGCCTGGTTGTCGTTGACGTAAACCCATGCGCTGTCGGTGTCGACGATTATCTGACGCACCTTCCCGGTTTGCGCGCTGCCGAGCCAGACCGTGTTCGAGTTCTGGAGCCGGTCGAGCTGCTGGATGGCGACCTCGTTCGAGTTCGCCGCCCAATCCATGCGGGCGAGGTAGTTGTTGCGCGGATCGCCGGGCACCTCAAGCCAGCGAATGGGACCGCCATCGGCGCCAACGACCGCGACCCGGGCCGCCGAATTCGCCTCCCCGGCCTTGGGATACTGGATGGGAACGACCTTCGAATAGAGCGAGTCGGTGTAGTCGATCAGGTTGAAGTCCCGCACGCTGTCGGCCACCAGCTGCCAGAACGCGATGCTCTTGCCGTCCGGACTCCAGCGCCACCCGTCCCGGTCATCCAATTCCTCTTCGTAGACCCAGTCGAAGGTGCCGTTGATGACCGTCCGGGATCCGTCGCTCGTGAGCTGGGTGATCTTGCCGCTCGCCAGGTCTTCGACGTAGAGGTTGAACTCCCGCACGTATCCAACCCGTCGCCCATCGGGGGAGAACTTGGCGAACATGAGAGTGGACGGCTTAGCCGCCGGGCCGCCGAGCTTCCGCAGCTTTCCGCTGGTGAGATCCAGAACCCAGTAGTCGCCCCGGGTGTTCTGCCGCCACACCGGCTGGGAGTTGGTGAAGATCAGGAGCTGCTTCTGGTCCGGGGACCAGGAGTAGTCTTCGATCTCGAGCGAGGCGGTATCCCCTGCCGGGACCAGTTTGGCAGCCGCGACAAGTACATCTCGCGCGCCAGTCTCGGTGTTGTACCGCACGATGTCCTGGCCCGCACCCTCCTTCGAGTCCTCCAGGATGGTGTAGGAGGTACCGCCGGCCAGCCACCGAGCCGGGCCGAAGAGCTCCGGCTTGAATTCGGGCGAACCGTAGATGCGGCGAACGGAGAGGAGCGAAGGGTCGTCAGTCTGGGAATAGGCTGGACGCGCAACGAGAGCGAGCAGGGAGACAACCTGGATTGCCCTTGCTCTAAGGAAAGCGATGCGGCGCACGATGGAACCTTCCGGATGAGGTAAAAAGCCGGAGCAGAAGATAGGGCTACTACGAAGCACGGGGTAGCGGGTGTCAGACGAGTGCCCGAAACCCGGCTAACCAAGGTGTTGAAAAATTGAAAATTGGCTGGAGGGGCACAACGGAAACGGGGGCCAGCTAGGCGATGACCTTCTTGAGGAACTGGCCGGTATAACTCGCGGCCTTCCGCATCACTTCATCAGGCGGGCCTTGTGCCACGACGGTCCCGCCCGCTTCCCCGCCCTCCGGTCCCAGATCGATGATCCAGTCGGCCGTCTTGATGACGTCGAGGTTGTGCTCGATGACGATGACGCTGTTGCCTTTGTCGACCAGGCGGTGGAGCACTTCGAGCAGCAGGCGGACGTCCTCGAAATGGAGTCCGGTTGTCGGCTCATCGAGAATGTAGAGAGTCCGGCCGGTGTCGCGCTTGGCCAGCTCGGTGGCCAGTTTGACCCGCTGAGCTTCGCCGCCAGACAAGGTCGTTGCCGCCTGACCCAGGTGGATGTATCCCAGTCCCACGTCATTCAACAGATCGAGCTTCTCGGCGATCCTTCGCTGGGCCTCGAAGAACTCAAGTCCGTCGGCGACGGTGAGATCCAGTACGTCCGCGATGCTCTTGCCCTTGTAACGCACCTCCAGGGTTTCCCGGTTGTAGCGCCGCCCCTTACACACCTCGCAGGGCACATACACGTCGGGCAGGAAGTGCATTTCGATTTTCACCAGCCCATCGCCCTCGCAGGCCTCGCAGCGTCCCCCCTTCACGTTGAAGGAGAATCGCCCGGGCCCGTAGCCCCGCATCTTGGCCTCGGGCAGCTGGGTGAACAGCTCACGAATCGGCGTGAACAGTCCAGTGTAAGTAGCGGGATTCGAGCGCGGGGTCCGCCCGATCGGGCTCTGGTCGATATCGATCACCTTGTCGATGTGCGACAGCCCCTCGATCCGGGTGTGCTGTCCGGGAATCACCTTCGCGCGGTAGAAATGCCGAGCCAGGCCGCGATAGAGGATGTCGGTGATGAGACTCGATTTCCCGGATCCCGAAACACCGGTCACGGTCACGAACAACCCGAGAGGGAAGTCCACCGTAAGGTTCCGGAGATTGTTGGCCTTGGCTCCGACGACCCGGAGAGTTTTTTTCGGCTCGGCGGCTCGGCGGCTCAACGGCACGGGGATCCGGAGCTCGCGACGGAGATAGCGCGCCGTAAGCGAAGTGGGATGCTTCAGCACCTCTGCAACGGACCCCTCCGCAACCACCTCGCCACCAAAGCGCCCCGCACGCGGGCCCAGATCGATCAGATGATCGGCCGCGCGGATGGTATCCTCGTCGTGCTCGACCACTATCACGGTGTTACCGAGGTCCCGGAGTTCCCTGAGCGTGCTCAGGAGACGCTCGTTGTCCCGCTGGTGCAAGCCGATGCTCGGCTCGTCCAGGATGTAGAGAACACCCACCAGGCGAGAGCCGATCTGAGTTGCGAGCCGGATCCGCTGGGCTTCGCCGCCGGAAAGAGTTCCCGCGGAGCGGTTCAGGGTGAGATAGTCGAGCCCCACATCACGCAGGAATCGAAGCCGGTCGCACACTTCCTTGAGAATCGGCCCGGCCACCTCCGGATCGAGCCCGTGACTGCCGGGGCCGCTCTTGATCGGAAGACCCTGGAAGAACTCCAGCGCCTGCACGATGGAGAGCTCTACGACTTCACCAATGCTCTTCCCCGTTACCAGCACCGAGAGACTCTCGGGCTTGAGTCGCCTCCCTTTGCAGGCTCCGCAGGGCTGCTCGATCATGTACTCCTCGAGCTGCACCCGTACCGAATCGCTGGTGCTCTCGCGATAGCGCCGGGCAACATTGACGAGAATCCCTTCCCACTCGCTCTCGTAGTCGTCCCGGCTGCGCCCTGCCTCGACGGTGTATTTGATCTTCCGGCCTGCGGCGCCGTGCAGGAGGGCATTCCTGGCGGCCTCGCTGTGGGACCGCCACGGAGCGGCGAGATCGAACTTGAATGCCTTGGCCAATGTCGGAAGCACGACCTTGCGGAGGTATCCCGAGGGCTCCCCCCAGGGCAGCACGACTCCTTCGAGTATCGAGATGCTGGGATCACCAAGAACCAGATCGACATTCACCTCGCGCCGGGTCCCGACTCCGTGACACTCGGGGCAGGCGCCGAACGGTGAATTGAAGGAGAACTGGCGGGGTTCAAGCTCGGGCAGTGAGAGGCCGCAGATCGGGCAGGCGAATTTTTCCGAGAAGATCACAGATTCGGCGGCGGCTCGGCTTACTTCGACCACACCTTCAGCGGCCTTGAGCGCCGTTTCAATAGAATCGTTGAGCCGGGTCCGGTCGGCCGGACGGACGATGAGACGATCAACCACCACCGCGATGTCGTGGTTCTGGCGGCGATTGAGGGTTGGCACCTGGTTCAGGTCGTAGACTTCGCCGTCAACCCGGACCCGTACGAACCCCTGCTTCCGAATGTCGTCGAAGAGTTCCTTGAACTCGCCTTTGCGACCGCGAACCAGGGGCGCCAGGATCTCGATCTTGGTGCCTTCGGGCCAGCCCAGTACCGATTCAACGATCTGGGCGGCGCTCGATCGTTCTACCGGGCTGCCATCATTGGGACAGTGCGGCACACCGACCCGGGCCCAGAGCAGTCTCAGGTAGTCGTAAACCTCGGTGACGGTCCCTACGGTTGATCGCGGGTTGTGTCCGGCTGACTTCTGCTCGATCGCGATGGCGGGGGAGAGACCTTCGATCGCGTCGACGTCCGGCTTCTCCATCAGGCCGAGGAACTGCCGGGCATAGGCCGACAGGGATTCGACGTAACGGCGCTGGCCCTCGGCGTAGATCGTGTCGAAGGCGAGGGAGGATTTGCCCGATCCCGAGAGGCCGGTTACGACCGTAAGCCGGTTTCGGGGGATCGTGACCGTGATGTCTTTGAGATTGTGCTCGCGGGCGCCGCGGACGACGAGGAACTCTTCTGCCATAAGCCTCGGAACGTATCCGGGGCGAGGCCCAGCTTCAAGACTGGCGGTTAAGCGCTAAGTAGCCCTGGCTTGTCGTTCACTCTTCCTGGGGGATGAGCCCCGTCGCGACCATCAAATCCGAGCGGTCGGCGTGGAAGACGCACACGGCTCGCCGGCCATCAGCGGAGATGGCAACCTGTCCCACATACCCGCACCCATCTGGGAGAGTTGTAAGGAATTCACCGTCACCATCGGGCATCCGCTTACGCCAGATTTCCACCCGTCCATAGGCCGACTCGTCTCCGCCTACGAATCGGTGATTGAGCAGATACAGCCAACCGGCGCTGGTCCACCGAAGCGGACTCGACTCACCCAGTGGCTCCTTGAGTCTCTGCCACTCCCCGTTGTCCAGCTGCGCAAGCCAGAGTTCTCCCCAATCATTCCACTGTCGAAGGGTGCTGACCACCATCTGTCGGCCGTCCGGTGAAAGCGCACCCCCGACGTACCAGCTGCCTAGCGAATCGGGAACCCTCAGCTGGGTCTCTACCTGAGTGTTCGCGTTCACCACACTGAAGCGTCTGCTGTCCTCTGAGTTGTAAGCGACCAGCTCCCCATTGGCGGACCACCAGGGGGAGCGTTGGAGTCCGTAGAAACCGACGCTGAAGCCACCCGCACCTAGGGAGCCGAGGGGGAGCGCCGACCCTTGGGCTGGATACGCTGCCACCATAGCGCGCATGTTTGCTGTGTCGCCTCTAACAAAGGCGAGCCTCGACCCATCTGGCGACCAGCTGGGGTACCCCCATTTGGCCGACGGCGAGGAAAAAGCCTGAGCCGTTCCTCCACCAAATGGTACGATCTCTATCTGGCTGCTTCCCCCGGCCACACGGCTGTAAGCAACTCGGCTTCCGTCGTCAGTGAGCGAGACCGAGGTCACTGTTCCTGTCCCCTGGGTCAGAATGTGACTTTCCAAGACTCGGCCGTTCCGCTCTCCGCTGAGTGTCATGGCGAGCGCCTGGGCCGATTGGGAGACCTGGGTGTGGATCACGACGCCGTTCGGCCCTAAATCGAACCAATCGGCGGAAGGAAGACTGCCCATGCGCTCGGGCAGGCCCCGGGCAGCACCGTTCCGGCGGTTCACCTCGACCCGCATCAGGTCCTTAATCCCTGACGAGTTATCCAGATAATAGATGGCGTTGCCCGACCGAGCCCAGCGCAAAGTAGTGCCGGACGCAGACAGGCGATGAAATGCCCCTCCATTTGCGGAAACAACGAGAATTCCTTCGGTTGCAATGGCGAGCCAGACGCGGTCAGGAGACCAGACTACCTCGGCGATCGCTCCCAGAGAATCGGGGACAGGGATCGTCGTACGGATCTTGAACGGAGCGAGCCCAACGATCTCGAGTCGCTGCGGGTTACGGCGGGCCCAAACGGCACTCGTTCCATCCGGACCGGCGTCGAATGTGGAGATGTCCGCGAGAACCTCAGTCGCCGGGCCCCCACCGCTGGGTACTCGCCATGTGGTCGCCAGCTTGAGGTTAGAGCCATCAATGGTGCTGTCACGCATCATCTGGAAGAGGATCGCGGAGCCATCGCCAGTCCACTTCAGAGTAGGAGGGCTCATCCACCGTACATGAGGCACGAGCACGACTGGATCACCTCCGTCGAGGCGCTGAAGGAGGAGCTCTTTGTATCGAGAGATATAGGCGACCGTTTTCCCGTCTGGGGAGACCGCCGGCGATGCGGCCTGCCCGCTAAACGTCAGCTGTCTCTCGAGCAGCGGTTGCCGCGTTGCGGAACCACGCCTGCTCAGAGCCACCAGGACCAGCGTTAGTACAGAGGCCCCTATTCCCAGCAACCAGACCAACCGCTGTACCCGCCTTGGGTTCCGCACTCCCGGGGCCCGACCGAGTGCTCTCACGAATTCCTCGGCGCTGACAAACCGGTCCACCGGCACCTTGGCGAGTGCCTTGGCGACCGCGTCATCAATCCCTTCAGGTACCGTGTCCCGTACTACCCGAAGCCTGGTAGGCCGCTCAGTCATCAGCTTCGCGATCATCGCCTGTACGGTCGATCCCGTCACCGGCGGTTCGCCGGCGAGCATCTCGTAGAGAACCGCCGCCAACGAGTACACGTCGCTTCGGGCGTCGACCTGGCGATCGCCAGTCGCCTGCTCAGGACTCATGTATTGCGGCGTCCCGAGTGACAGCCCGGTTTCAGTGAGTCGGTTGCCTCCTGCCTCCTTGACCGCTAGGGCAATGCCGAAGTCGGCGAGCATGGCCTCGCCTTCGTGGAACAGGATGTTCTCCGGCTTAATATCCCGGTGGATTATTCCCCGCTGGTGAGCGAACTGAAGCGCGCTCGCGATCTGCTTTGTGATGGCAACGGCTTCCTCGACATCGAGCTGATGGTCGCGATTGAGCCGATCGCGGAGGGATTCTCCACGTACAAAGGGGAGCACGTACCAGAGGAAGCCGTTGGATTCACCGGAGTCGATCAGGGTGAGTATGTGGGGATGGTCGAGCTGAGCACTAAGTCGGATCTCGGCGAGAAACCGTTCCCGCCCGAGCACAGCCGCCAGCTCGGGCCGAAGGACCTTGAGGGCGACCTCGCGGTCATGTTTGAGATCCCGGGCAAGATAGACCGTGGCCATTCCGCCATGCCCAAGCTCACGCTCGAGGCCGTAACGGTCAGCCAAGGCACTAACGAGACTGTTTGGAGCGGACATTCGCCCGATTGTAAGAGAGTGCGAGTCCTTTCCTGCCCCAAGCTACTTTCCTGCGCTGCACTGGCCAGAGGGATGGTAGACGAACTCGTACCAACCTCCGCACTCCCAGGCCATTCAGTTATGAGGACCGGGCAGGCGGCTTGCTTCAAGACGGACCCTACAGCGCAGTCAGTCTCCTCACTCCTTGAGAGCGTTTTCGGGCTTGATGAAGAACCAGAGCAGTGCCGCAACTATCGCGAATACCGATCCGGTGGCGAGCGCGATGGGCCACCCCAGGAACTTGACGGTAAGTGGCACCATGAGCGCACCGATGCCCCCGACGACGTTTCCCCCGGTATTCAACACGCCGCACCCGGCCGACGCATGAGGTCCCGACGCAGAAATCGTAGCCGCCCAAAAGGCGCCTTCGGCGAACTGCTGGCCGGCCAGACATAAGGAAAGGAAAACCACGGCGGTAACCGGATCTCGCGCCATGGCCGCCGCCACGATCAGCCCTGCGGAGAGTAGCAGTCCCAAGATGGCTGCTGTCCGAGTGCCTCGCCGGATCCCCCAGCGTTTGGACCAGACGTCGGCAAGGATACCGCCAGCAGTCGCTCCCACCGCACCGGTGATCCACGGTGCCGCGGCGTAGAATCCCCCTTCGAGAATCTTGAC
>Ga0207706_10000026_pt1 | contig 149379 bp, 143 predicted proteins | sample KBSC53metaG_FD_184318 | JGI IMG/M metagenome (GOLD analysis project Ga0207706, IMG submission 184318) | Corn rhizosphere microbial communities from Kellogg Biological Station, Michigan, USA - KBS C5-3 metaG (SPAdes) (version 2) | ecosystem: Host-associated > Plants > Roots > Rhizosphere >...
GAGGAAATCGAAGGCCTCAAACCGGAAACGACCTACCACTTCCGGCTGGTGGCGACCAACGCCAAAGGCACCACCAAAGGCGAAGACCTGACCTTCACGACGCTCAGCGGCTGGGAAGTAGAAACCACTCCAAATCCAGAAGGAGCCACCGCATCGAATCTTGAGGGAATTTCCTGCTCGAGCTCGCCCAGTAGCAACTGCAAGGCAGTTGGGAAGTCCCTGCCGGTGCCGTCGAATGCTATTGCCCTCACCTGGAAAGGAACCTCTTGGACTGCTCAGAGCACCCCGGAACTTTCAAGCGATGAACTTTTTGGCGTTTCGTGTATCTCTGAATCGTTCTGCGTTGCAGTCGGGAATAAGGACCCGATTGCAGAACACACGCTTGCCGAGCACTGGAACGGGAAAAGTTGGAGCACAGTAACGACACCAAACCCAGGCGGCTACCCCCGACATCTCTATAGCGTTTCATGCACCTCGTCCACGGCCTGCACCGCGGTAGGTAGCCAAAACGGCACCACCATCCAGCTCGAAAACCTCGCTGCTCGATGGAATGGCACGACATGGGCAGCTCAGACCATTCCTAACCCCGGGGGGTATCAGAACGAGCTCTTCTCTGTCTCATGCACTTCTACGACACACTGCACTGCCGTTGGAAGGCAACGTGCGAGCAATAGCGTCAACCAGCCAGTAGCAATGGCATGGAATGGAAGCAAATGGACGGTGCAAGAAACTCCCAAACCCTCCGAAGCAAAATGGGCCGAACTCAAAGGCGTCTCATGTACGTCTAGCACCAACTGCATTGCTGTTGGATACTCTCAACAAGCTGGCCTCGAAGCATCATTTGCCGTTCAGTGGAACGGAAGCTCCTGGAAACTTCAAAGTATACCCCTTCCAGAAAACGCCTACTATGGGTATTTGTATGGCGTGTCCTGCCCAACGTCAACGGCCTGCATGGCCGTTGGCAGCTATACGCCAAAAGGTCCTCCGTATCCGGCTTTGCCCTTTGCCGCAAAGTGGAATGGGACAAGCTGGACCGCCCAAACCCCGCCTAGCCTAGGGAGTGGCTCGGTCAGACTGAAGTCCGTCTCTTGCCTGACTGCAAATGCCTGTAAGGCGGCGGGAGACTACTACAACGAAAAAAACGTGCGAGTGACTTTGGTCGAGAACTTTTCGGGGTAGAGCAGCTCGTTTTCAATCTCGCATCACCGCGCAGGCAGGTTCTGGAGGGGCCACCAAGGAGACAGTTCCCATACTTCACAGGGTTGACCATGTCGTGCTCCTTGGGATCGAATTTCTCGGGGAATTTCGTATTCGCTGTGTACCGCGCCGCTTTCAGAGAACCTTGTTAGAGTTGCCATCGAGCGCCGAAGCGAGCGGCAGCGGAGGGCCGAGCGAGTCGTGATCCTTGACACGTCCTTGCTCTCTCCGCGATGTAAAGGCACGGCGGGGACTCGTCGCGTTCCTTATTCTGGCAAGCTTCCGGCCGGCGAGAGGAGCCTGCATGAGTCTGACCTGCGCAGAGATCGCAGAGGCGTTTCCGGAGTATCGTTTTGTCAAGGATCTTGGTGACGGAACCTTCAAGGTCGCTTGCCTGATCGAGGATGACGGCGAGCAGAAGGTTCTGAAGGTCAGCAAGGCCGCTATCGAGGGTCCAGACGCGAACTTGCCAGAGCGCCTGCGCCGCGAGATCGAGGCGATGAAGCAGGTTAACTGCGAGAACATCGCGCGGGTTCTCGCTGGACCCGACGTGAGGAAGGTCGCGGGAGAGGATCGCGTTTTCTACATCGAGCGGTTCTACTCAGGCGGCACCTTGGACAAGCGCCTCGATTCGCCTTGGGCATCTGAGGAGGTAGTCGCCTTGCTGCGTGGCTTGCTCCTGGCGGTCAAGGCACTCGAAGACGCCGGGATCGTGCATCGCGATATCAAGCCGGAAAACATCGTCTTCGATGAGGACGGGAAGCCCGTCCTCCTAGACCTGGGTATCGCGTATTACAAGGATCTCAGCTCGATTACGGAGCCGTTCGGTGATTCGCCGAAGACGGCACGCTGGGCCGCACCTGAGCTTTTCGCCGTGCGCTCGACCGTGGTCATCGACTCTCGAACCGATCTCTTCGGAGTCGGTCTCGTTTGCTTCGAAGCGGCGACGGGTGGTGTTCATCCGTTCAACCCGGACGAACCAGAGCACTACATGGAGCGGCTGAACACAGGGCACATCGACACCCAGCCTCTGAGCGCCGCTTCTGTGCCGCAGCCCCTCGCCGATGTTCTCGCTCGCCTCCTTCAAGGAGCCCCAAATCGTCGCTACCGCAAGGTGGATGCAGCATTGACGGCATCGGAGGCTTTCTGATGGCGTCCTTTTGGGTTCAGCACGGTTACGGCAAGTCGGACAAGATTACGCGCCTCTACAACGCGGGCCTCCTCGGAGGAGTCTTGTTGAGTCCGGCAGACGAGGAACAGCCCGCCCTACAGGCGACGCGCGAATCCGCTTCTGACGTTGACGTATTGCTTGACCCGCAGACCTATGTCTACTCGATTCCCGGAGGAACGGCGCGATGCCACGAAGCGCACGGTTTGGATATCCCCAACCTAAATTGGGGGATGCCGGCGTCTGAGGTCGAGGCTGTCGTTCAGGCTGTGATCGACGCGAACAACCGCCTCGGCGTAACCGACCTGATAGCGCCGACCTGCGTCCAGCGCTCCTTGAACGACGTTTGGACCTCGCTCGCGCTCCAAATGGCACGGACGACGCTGAACGTAGTGAACGGCCAGCGGCGCGTTTTCGTGTCGTCAGTCGTAGAGGAGTCAGCGCTTGCAGATTGGCAGGACGTGGCGAACTGGCTCGACGTTGCGACGGGCCTCGACGCTGATGGTTTCTACCTGATCGTTGACCGAGTGACGCAAGGGTCATACCCCGCGATGTGGAACCCAAGCCACCTGACCAACCTACTGCGCCTCGTCTACAGCCTGTCTCAATTGAACGAATACGAGGTGCTTGCTGGCTACTCGGATATCGAGGGCATCTTGCAGGTCGCTGCCGGTGCATCAGGAAGCGCTGCGGGCTGGTTTTACTCGCTCCGCGCGTTCTCAGACTCGAAGTGGCAGCCATCGAGTGGAGGTCGTCAGGCGAACCCCCGCGCCTTCTCTGCTGGATTGCTGACTCCCCTATTGGCCGTGGGAGAGGGCGAGCAGGTAGCGCGGTCTGAACTCGGTGCGGACGCATACCCAGATGAAGCCGTGAGGACGGCGCTCAGCAGCAACCCCGAAGGCTGGTCCTTGGTAGACGCTGCCTCACATCACCTCGGCGCACTCGCAATGATCGTCAATGACGTGGCACAGCAGAGCCCAATCTCTGCTCGTCTCGATGCTGTCGAAACTCAACTGACAGATGCACACGGCAGGCTCGGCACTCTCGAACAACAGGGCGTGCCATTCTCGGGCGCCTATGGTCAGCGCCTTGAGACCTTCCGCCGTGCACTAGACGCGTTCCGTGAACTTGAGAGCATCTGACGCCAACGGCTCTCTGCTGACCTGATCGCCAACTCTCCGAGCCAAAGACGAGCCGCAGGCGAGGTGGATCGGGTGGGGGCCTTCTTCTGCCATCTGATTCCTGTCTCCGGGTCGAAGACGAGCAGGCCGACCCCACCTCGCTTGAGCCTCTGACGCTCAACGAGGCGATTGACCGCCTGGGGTAGGAGCAGCGCGCTTCTGTGGGCCATGCGACGGGTTCGAGCCAACTGCGCTAGGCCACTCTTCCAACTTGAAACCTTCGCCTCGATCAGGAGCGAGTCCGCGACGAGCGGCAGGCTTTGCTCAGCCTTCACAGCTGTCCACCCACGCTCTCGGAGACGCTTCGCGACAGAGGCAGTGTGCTCCCGAGACACGCCGGTCATTTCGCTGCCCGTGAGCCATGATCCAAGAACGCGAGCCTCGACCCAATTCTGCAAGCGAAGGCCATGCTTCGACCGAGCACGAACTGCGCTGCTCGATGCCGTGAGGAACAGCAGGTCAGGCCTCCCGATCCCAATCTCGACCTCAGTCAAGAGGAGGAGAGATCGGCCCGGACCTGGGCGAAGGAGGTCGTTCGCGCTCTCGATCGCTGCTTTGGTCAGCGTTGCCTCGGCGCCAGGAGCGCCGACGCTGAGGACTTTGCCAGCACTCCTGCTTCTCGTTGCCAAGGTCCGCAAATCAAATCAGACAAGCAGCAAGGATCGGCGGTCAGGTCGACGCCTGCGAAGCAAGGACAACGCAGTAGGCCGAGGCTTTTCCTATTTGGGGTGGATGCTCACAGGAAGCGCAGCGAGGCCCTTCGAGACCAGATCGCGCTCATCGCAGCTAATGAGGCGATGTCCGGCAGCGTCGGCGGCTGCCGCGTAGGCGGCGTCGTAGACGGAGATCGAGTTGCGCTCGGCAAGCTCGGCCGCCTGCGTCAGCAGGGCGTCTGTAGACGCGAGAACGCCGCCGTCGCCGGCGAGTCTCTCGATCGTGGCGAGCAGCGGCGCGACGGACTCCGGCGCTCGCCACGCCCGCACGGCGACGTTGACCACCTCGTAGCGGGCGAGGTCGAGCGTCGCGAGGGTGGCCTCCTCATCTTCCAGCAGGGCCCGGGCAGGCTCGTGGTGATCGTCCTCGGGATCGAAAGCGGCGAGGAGAACGCTTGCGTCGAGAAGCAGGGTCGTCACGAACCGGGCCGCGTCGCCTTCACTTGCTCCGCGGCACGCCCACCGTGGGGCGAGACGTCGCTGAGCAACGATCGCATCGCCGCCGCTCGGCCTTCGCGACGCTGGCGCAGCGCCGCGTCGGCGAACCCCCGCATGACGGCGCTGCGGGTCGTGCCCCCGCGCCGCGCCTCGGCGTCAACCTCGGCGAGGAGATCGTCGGGAAGGGAGACCATGACCTTTGCCATGCAGCCAGTATACCCAGGTATACCCAGATGCTCTGCTGGGGCAAGAAATGGGGCAAGGTGCCCCACGGATTCCAGACGATCCCCACGTAGCTCGATCGCCCGGAAACCCCGCTAGACTGTGCCCCACGTAGTCCAGCGGGGTTAGGAGACCATCCTCATAACCCGAAGGTCGCGGGTTCGAATCCCGCCCCGGCTATAGGACAAAGTCCCGTATTTACGGGGTTTTTATTTGTCTTGTCCGACAGATAATTGGGTGCGGAATTGGCCTTGGGGTAAGCCCTGGGCAAGATGAGCGAGGTCGATCCCGGTCTTTGAACTCAGACTTGATCTACGTCGCAATCTAAGTCGACGTAGAGAGGCGATACGCGGTTGGCTAGTAGCGCGGCCCTTCGCCAGCATCGAGACCATCGTCTCCTTAGCGGGACTCGCCCTGCACCTCTTCCACTTCCCAGACCTCGGCGGGTTTCGTCCTCGTGTAGCCATTCAGGGCGGCCTTCATAAAGATCGTGAACTTCGCGATGTGCTCCGAGACGTTTGCGATGAAGGGGCTGAACTCTCGGTCCGTGTCCTGGGGCAGCAGCATCTCTGAGGCGATGTCGTAAGCGAAGTTGGCGCGGAACCCAGTTAGAAGCGGCGGAATGTCTTGGATTTCGCCACGCATGCTGCCGCTCTCCAGCTCATCTTGCGCATGAGCAGCGAGCGCCTGCTTCACCGGCTCCCGCTCCTCGTGGTCTCCCTGGAAAAGTTCCTGATAATGAAAGGACTTATTGCGAGCGTGCTGCAGCTGCTTGTAGAACTTGCCGCTGCCGCCCTCGCCGATATGCAGCAACGCTCCATAGGCCGATTGCGCTTCCTCATCATTGAACCCGGCCACGAATTCGCTAATGACCGGGATTCGATTCGACTTGCGCAGGAAGGTCGCAGCCTCGAACAAGTGTCCGCCGGCCACGCGGCCCAGGTAGAAGATTTCCCGAGGCCCAGAAGGGATCTCCTCTTTCAAGCGGGGGATCAACAGTTGATTGACGACCAGGAGATCGTTCATAGCCATCGCGCAGACCGTCATCCAGCGCGCGAGCTGGTCATCCGCGGGGAAGGCGTCCCCGATTTTGAAACGAACAATCTGCCCATCTGACATATCGCCCAGGGTAGAAAGAGCGACGGCGCAACTGGCGCTTCTGGCATCGCCCCGCGAGCGGCTAAAATGCGAAGCAAGCTTTTGATGGCGAGGTCCAAGTGGGCCTCGACACAGCCAAGGGGCTGCTGAGTGTTGACGCGCAAGGGCGCGGTTGTCTCTCAGACATCACGAGCCGGACATAGCCAATGACCCACAGGCCGCATGGCCTACCGGAGCCGCCGCATGGCAGCCCCGGGGTAGCACGCAGATGCAGGGTCTCGGCATCAGCTCGCGGCCCTGCCCCGGAGCTGCACGGAATGACTGCAAATGGGAATGCCCGCAGACAACATTCGTCTTAGTCGCATGACTTTGATCTCAGGCAGGGTGAGATCAACATTGTGCGCACGAGGACGAAATGTTGCTTCTCCCGCAGGTCCCGAAGAAGTCGATACAGGTAGAGCCGTCGCTAGAGGCTTATCGGGTCAAATGCCCCGATCACTATGTTCGATCCATGGTCCTTCTCGTAAGAGGTGATGGGGACGAAACTCAAACCAGATGGTGGTTCTCGCCGACCCCTGTTTTCGACCAGGAACGCGGGTGTAAGTAGTGATGGCTACCGCACAGCTAGATCCACTGCCGCGACTGGAGACGCCCGAGGACTGTCGCCTCTCCGAAGAACGGGATCAAGCACTAATGATCCGGGCAAAGCGCAGGCGGGAAGAGGCCGCTGCTGATCGGGATTGCTTCGATCTGACCCGCGAGAAGATCATCTTCGGCTTTGAGGTGACTCTCACGGCAGCGAGCCTCGTGGCATTCCTTGTTCTTCTGGTTACCAACCCAGCGATGCTGCCGCTCGGCCTCTCGGGAGGCAGTGGCTGCGGGAGCCTGCTCCTCTTGCTGCGCAGCCCGGCAAGCTAGAGGTTTACTTCTGGCTCGGCTGTGACGATGTCTGGCCGGACTCCCTGACTCGGTCGAGAATCCGTAGAAGGAGATCGGCAAAGAGGACCGCCTCAGCGGCCTCGGTGGCGTTCTCGTAATGCACACGGCGGTGGGACGCGGGATTCTTGAATACGCCGATCGCTCCCCAGAAGAGGGCCATCTGGGCGTCCGCTTCGCCCGCGTCGGCATCTTCGTCTCTGAGCGGCCCTTCCTTGGCGAAAGCCCTCTTCATCAGGTTGACGCCAATGTCTTCGTTGCCCGCCGCGGCGAGCTCCCGGACCCGCTCCTCGACGGTCCGCATGGCGATGAGGACCGCGGCGTCGTACTGCCCGAGCAGGAACTGTGGGCGCACCGCGTTGTTGATTAGCGGGTGGAGATCGAGCCCGACCCCAATCCGCTCCTGTGCCCTTACGTGTTGAACGGGGTCGGGAACCTCCTCAAGGACCTTCCGGCCCAGTCTGCTCGGCACGAACCAGCCTTTCTCCATCGGGATCTCCGTCAGGAGGCCGGTGGCAATCAACCAATGCCAGGCTTCGGAGACGGCGAGCTCGTAGTCGACCCCCCCCGCTCGCGTCACTACGCCCGATAACGGTGCCGGTCGGTTGCGCTTCCCGCTGCTGTCGCACGCTGACTTCTGCGCGAAGGTTCGCGGCGACATTGTTCAGGGTCGTCTTCCCGCTGTCCCGGACTCTCGTCAGCAGACGGAGGCCGAGCACATCGACCGGCAGCTCGCTTGCCTCTTCTTGGGTGGGAGGCCAATCGCTCATGGGAGAAGTCTCGCAAAGACCCGTGCCCTTGCCTCAGCGCCGTGAGCGAAAGCCCTGAGCAGATCCGCAAGCTATCGCCACCCCGCTGGACTTCGAATAGAAGTACGCCGAAACCCGCGGCCGACCGAGAAGGCCGGGTAAAGGGGGTTACTCCACTGTTCGGACTGCGAGTGGCGAGAATGGGAACGGGAGATTCGGAAGCCCGCGTCTCGCGCCGACGTCGCTATTGAGGCGCTGGTTGTGGCTGGGACAAGAAATGGGACAAGGTGCCAACGGATCCCAGCCGATCTCGATCTCGCAGATCCCGTGTGAAACCTGGCTCCATGGCTGCATGTTGATGACATCCGGGTCGCCAAGCACATCTTTGGAAAGCAGCAGATCGGCTGGGCTGTCTACGCGAAGAGCTTCCCGTTTGTCTGATTGACAGAATCGCATCTATGGAAGCCCACCACGGCGATGCCCTGCGGCGCATTTTCGAAGCCGACGCTTCGTGGGTCAGGGATGGTCACCAGCCGGAGCAATTTCATCTCCGCCACAGCGGTGGGATGGAAAGCCATATCGAACACCCCCGATGGGATCGCTCTTGGGCCACCCCGTCCGAGCACACGATCGACGACCTTGAGGAACTGGGGTATCTGCGGGTCGAGCCTCACATCGACAAGGGCCGGTCGTTCAATCTGACCATGGAGGGGCGGGAGAAAGGAAACGCACTGATCCCGGGACCTCCGCCCGCTGCCGGGGCCAACCAGACTGGCTCCTACAGCGACGACGAGCGCCGGCGTCACGCGCTCGAGGCCGACGCAGAAGTCAGCCTGGCGATCACCAACTTCTTCGGCCACCGCGGAGATGAGAGCTTTACGCCCGAGGAACTCGCCGATGCCGTGCCTTCGCCCAAGTTTGAGATCACTGCCGCGGTGCAGTGGCTTCGGAGGGCGCACGCCGAAGGCCTGGTCTCTCCGGCCGGGGGCGGATGGCGGGTGACCTCGAACACCGGCGGCCCGACCTATCACGTCCGCGTAATCCCGAGCGCGGCCTCCGAGAGAATGAGCGGCCCCATCTACGCCTTCGATTTGACCGAGGACCGACTGCTTCGGGACTTCGTCGCCCCCTACCAGGCGCAGGCGCCCATCACCTACGGCGATCGCACGCTGAGTGCGTACCGCAAGCCGACGATCGGACGGCTCTACACGTCCGGAGTCGAGACCGTCGAGAGCATCAGAGCGAATCTCTCCGTCTCGGTGCATGTCCATGCACCGAACGAAGCCGAAGAGCTTTTCTTCGAAAAGACGGTCCAGAACGTCACTGAGAAATACATCGACGCCTCTGAACCGACCACCATTGATGCCACCGGCCCTTCCGACGAGCCCACGGTGCCCGACGAGGAGTTCCGTCAAATCTTCGTTGTCCACGGTCACAGTCGCGAGAGCGAGGTGGCTCGTGTGGTACAGGAGATCACTGGGCGCCAGCCCGTGCTCCTCTCAGAGCAACCGGGTCGTGGCAAGACGATCATCGAGAAGTTCGAAGCACATGCCGGCCGTGCGGGCTTCGCGGTGGTACTTCTGACCGCCGATGACCTCGGCGCTGCGAAGGACCACTCCGAGAATCTGAATCCTCGGGCTCGCCAAAACGCGATCCTCGAGCTCGGTTGGTTCCTCGGAAAGATTGGGCGCGAGAACGTCGCCGTGCTCTACGACGATGGGGTCGAGCTGCCCTCCGACTACGAGGGAGTCGAGTACATCTCTTTCGCGGACGATTGGCGTTGGAAGCTGAACCGAGAATTGAAGGACGCTGGCTTCTAGGCGACCGACTGCGGTAGTTGCGTACTCGGTGGCCTGTTCTGAAGAGGCACCCTTGAGGCTATTTCCCTCGACCCGGTTTTATCGCGGTTCGCGCGCTCGCAGGGAGTACCGCGAGGTTCTTGGAGACCAAGTCGCGCTCGTCGCAGCTGACGAGGCTATGGCCGCCTTCGTCGGCGGCAGCTGCGTAGGCGGCGTCGTAGACGGAGATCGTGTGGCGCTCGGCGAGCTCGGCCGCCCTCGTCAGGAGGGTGTCTGTGGAGGGGACGACGCCGCCGTCGTCGGCGAGCCTCTCGATCGCCGCCAGCAAGGGCCTTACCGACTCCGGCGCCCGCCATGCCCGCACGGCGACGTTGGTGACCTCATAGCGGGCGAGGTCGAGGGTGGCGAGGCCAGCCTTTTCGCTTTCCAACAGAGCTCTCGCAGGCTCGTAGTGGTCATCTTCGGGATCGAAGGCCGCGAGCAGGACGCTTGCATCGAGGAGCAGCGTCGTCACGGGCCGGGCCGTGTTGCCTTCACCTGCTCCGCGGCGTGGCCGCCATGGGGCGAGGCGTCGCCGAGCAGCGATCGCATTGCGGCCGCTCGCCCCTCGCGACGACGTCGTAGCGCCGCATCGGCGAACCCTCGCATGACAGCGCTGCGGGTCGTACCGCCGCGCCGCGCCTCGGCGTCTACTTCCGCGAGGAGATCGTCTGGAAGCGAGACCATGACTTTTGCCATAGGGCCAGTATACCCAGGTATACCGCCGGGCGGCTGGCAGAAAAAGCGCGGTACCAGTCAATTTCGCAGCTGGCTACCTTCCATTTCGCAGCGCTCTATCGGTCTATTTCGCATCTCGCCCCAGCTTCGAGGCGCTCGCTCCAAACATGTTTCAACTCCCCGAATTCGGCGATCTGGAGAGGACTGGCGGATCCCGACGGAGAAGAGAAGGAGCGAATGCGATGAGCGAGCTTGCCAAGCAAAAGATCGTCCCCAACCTGTGGTTCGACACCGAGGCGGAGGAGGCGGCGAACTTCTATGTGTCGGTCTTCGAAGACGGGCGGGTGCTCAGGATCAGCCATTACGGCGAGGCCGGGCCAGGCGAGGCGGGAACGGTGATGGTCGTGGAGTGGGAGCTGGAAGGGCAGCGCTTCATCGGGATCAACGGCGGCCCGCGGTTCAAGTTCGACGAGGCCGTCTCCTTTCAGATCGAGTGCGAGGACCAGGACGAGGTCGACTACTTCTGGGAGAAGCTGACCGCTGACGGAGGCGAGCCGAGCCAGTGCGGCTGGCTCAAGGACAAGTTCGGACTCTCCTGGCAGGTCGTACCGGTCGGCTTCGAAGAGCTCGTCACCGATCCCGATCCCGAGCGGTCTCAGCGCGCCATGAAGGCAATGCTCGAGATGGGCAAGCTCGACCTCGAGGCGCTGCGGGCCGCGGTGGACGGGCCCGCGTAGTGAGCGCCCGCTCGGTCTTCGCGAACTGATCGGGCCCCTGCGGACATAAGCAACCGATGGCCGATCTGACCGACGTCGAGCTCTGGGGACGAGGCGACGCTCGCCACCCGCCGCCGCGCCCTCGAAGCCGAGCTGGGGCCCCGCCGCCGCTGGCCCCGCCGCGTTCCGCGCCGTCGCCTCGTCCTGGCGATCGTCGCGCTGGTCGCGCTCGGCGGCGGCGCCGCCTGGGCGGGCGGCGTCTTCTCGGCAAACGAGATCTCCTTCCAGGCCGGCGTCGGCTGCTACAGCGAAGCCCGCCTCGACGGACCGCGGCTCGCCGTCACCATCACGCACGCGGCGGCCGACCCGGTGGCGAAGTGCGAGAAGTACTGGCGCGAAGGGGTGATCGACACCGGGCTGCGACGGCTAGGGCGCGAAGGCAAGATCGACTATCCGCCGCAGCGCTATCCACCTCATCTGGTCGCTTGCGCACGGCCCGGCTCGGGCGTCGCGGTCTTCCCGGGCCCCGACGGCGTCTGCGAGAAGCTCGGCTTCGAGCCACTCCCCTCCGACTACGCGGCGCCTGGCCGCGAAGCCGCGCGCGCCTACACCGCCTGGAATCGCATCATCTCGACGCACGCTCTGATCGAGCCGGGACGCTGCCGCGCCCCCGCGCCGATCGCGGAACGGGCACGGAGGCTCCTCGCTGCCGGCGGCTACGAAGACGTCCAGGTGCGGGTGTCGCCGGCAGGGCCGTGCGCGAGAGCGGTCGAACCGAGGGGCCGGGCAATCGAAGTCACGACGAGGCGGTCGACGCCATCGCCACCAGATACGGGCGCAGGATGAGCACCGCCGCCTGCACCGCGAGCGCGGTCGCGGTGGCGAAGGCGAAGGCGCTGGCCGTCGACAGCGTCGAAAGGGTCACCGCGAGCGTGAAGCAGAAGGCCGCGAAGCCGTAGAAGCCGAGCAGGAGGTTGCGGAGCAGGATCCGCACCGCGGCAACGCCGTCGGGGGTATGGGTGAAGAAGGCGAGGACGCTGGCGATGACCGGGAAGGGCGCCAGCAGCCCGCTGAGGTGAGCGCCGAGCGCGCCGGACGCGGCGGTCAGGACGAGCACCAGGGTTAGCGCGGCGAGGGCACGGAGCGGCAGGTCCCACCACGGCGGGACGGTCACCTCCGGCGGCTCGGCCACGGTCGGCAGCAACCTCAGGCCGACCCAGAAACCCGCCGCGGCGACCGCCAGGGACACGGCCGGCGGAGGCTGGACCGGTCTGAGGACGGCGACGCCGAGCAGGAACGCGGCCCAGCCGCAGAGCACGCTCCGGCGCGCCCCGAGCGTCGCGACCCGGCCGTAGACGACGACGAAGGCGGTCAGGGCGAGGAGACCGAGCAGGGTGCCGGCGGCGGCGTCGGCGCCGAAGTCGCGGCCGTGGAGCAGCGTCTCGACCAGCAGGATCGGGCCGGCGACGACGGGCAGCCCGCCGAGCAGGCCGGCGACCGCCACGCCCCAGCGCCGTCCCGCCAACGAGACGGCGACGACGCAGAGCGGGGAGAGGAGGAGCCTGGCGGCGAGCAGCGTCACCGCCGCAGGCTCGCAGATGTCGCGTCAGCCGCCGACGAGCGCCGCGATCGCGAAGCAGGCGGTGAGTCCACCGCCCGGGCCTTCGTCGGCGCGATCGAGGGCGCCGTGATCGAGCTCGCCGGCATAGCCCGCACATCGAGTGCGGGCCATCTCTGCGCTCAGTCAGGTAGCCGAGCGCACGCGAAAGCGGAACAGCGCCGGCGAGTCGTCGCGATTGCCGGCGGCGTCGATCGCGAAGACCCGGAAGACGTGACGCCCGAGGGAGACGCGGTAGGTCCGCGGGGAGCTGCATGGGTGGAATCGGCGCCGGTCGAGCCGGCAGCGGAAGCGGGTCCCGGGCTCGGAACTGGCGAAGGCGAAGGCGACGCGCCGGCTGGGTCCGAAGGCGAAGAGCACTCGCGGCGGGTGGTGGCCCAGGCGGGTGAGCGGCGCGATTCGATCGGGCGGCTGCACTGCCGGGGGCGGCAAGGGCGACGGGACGGGGGGCGGCGATTCTGTTTTGGGTTCAGGTTTCGGTTCCGGTTCGGGTTCGGGTTCCGGAGGCGTGTCGGGCGGCCGGAAGCTGTTCGGGGCGCGTTCTTCGGTCGACTCGCAGTCGACCGGCGGGCCGTCGCTGTACGGGGGGTCGAAGTCGACGAGTGCCGTGTCGAAGCCTGCGCCGCATTCGACCGTCGGGTCGGAGTCGGCGGAGTTGACGAGCAGCAGGTCGTTGCCGGCGCCGGCGAGGTAGTTGTCGGGCCCGGCCCGGCCCAGCAGCTGGTTTTCCGCGGCGTCGCCCACCATGTTGTCGCCGACGTTCGTGCCCTCGACGTCCTCGATCGCCTGCAGCGTCGTCAGCTCGCTCGCCGCGGCGCAATGCGGCTCGCCCCGCGAGCCGATCAGGCCGGCGGCGTGCCGCGTCAGGTCGATCGTCACCCCGCTGCCGAAGTTGGCCCAGTTGGCATTGTCGCGGTCGGTTTCGCCGTCGAGGACGTCGCCGTCGCAGACCGCGTTGGAGACGAAAAGGTCCTCGCCGGAGCCGGCTTCGAGCTGGTCGGCGCCGCCGTTGTTGGGCAGCGCGTCGTCCCGGCCGGCGGCACTGACGACGTCGTCGCCAGCGCCGTCGACGAGGCTGTCTTCGGTGCCGCCGCCGGTGAGTTCGTCGTCGTCCTCGTTGCCGAGCAGGACGATCGAGGTGTTGGCGGGGAAGCCCGGCGCGAGGAGGACATCGTTGCCTTCGAGGCCGGCGACGAGGATCGAGTCGGGAGGCGAGGGCACGGCGCAGGAGACTGCGCCCCCGCTCGGCGCGGCGCAGCCCCCGGCGGCTTCGAGGCTGGCGTCGAAGGACCCGCCGTTGCCGGGCAGGAGCGAGAAGGTGACCGTGCCGTCGTCGAGGTCTGGCGTGCCGCCGTTGGGTGCGTAGGCGGCGCTGACGCGATCGCCTTCGTCGCTGCCGGCGAGGTAGACGGCCGTTTCGGCGGTCGAACCCGGTGCCATCTCACCGACCTCTATCGCCCCCGGGTCCCGCGGGTCGATTTCCTGCCCATCGAACTCGCATTCGGCGGCCGCGACTTCGACGCAGCCGTCGCCGTCGGCGCCGCCGTGGGCGACGTCGCCACCCCCACCGCCTTCGATCAGATCGGCTCCGCCGCCGCCGTAGAAGGTCTCTTTGCCGCCGGTGCCGACGATGTAGTCGGGAAAGGGGGTGCCGATCACGGTCTCGAAGTCGCCGAAGTCGGTCGCTGGGTTGAGCGGGCCGTCGAGCCCGCCGCCGGACGGCGCCAGGCCGTCGTTGGCGAACCCGGCTTCGAGGTCGACGTAGACCCCGCGGCCCTCGGCTCCGGGCGGGAATCCGGCGTCGGTGAAAGCCGAGCCGGTGTTGGGGAAGCCCGGCGTGACGCCGGTCGCGAAGCTGAGCGTGTCGGTACCCCCGCCCGAGTCGCCGATCGCGTCGATCGTCGCGTCGCCGCGGGCGACGTCGTCGCCGCCTTCGCCGTCGAGCGAGTCGGCGCCGAAGCCTCCGGAGAGGAGGTCGTTGCCGGGGCCGCCCCGCAGCCGGTCGTCGCCGATGCCGCCGTAGAGTCGGTCGGCTCCTTCGCCGCCGAAGAGGCTGTCGTTGCCGCGCTGCCCGAAGAGCGTGTCGTCGCCGCCTTCGCCGAAGACGGTCGAGACGTTTCGCGGCAGGCGGATCGTGTCCGCGCAGGGCGTGCCGACGATCGTTTCGCCCAGGGTTTCCGGTCCTTCCGCACAGCTCGGCGCGGCGCCGGCGGCCGCAGGCAGCGAGAGCAGGCCGAGGACGAGAAGCGAGCCGAGAATGCCGAGCCGCAAGAGGACCATCGTCTCCGCGGGTACCCGCGAAACATAAAAGAATTGCGCAGCTCGTTTTACCTAATAGTGGGTGGGTATCGGCAAGGTTCGTGGCGACTTCGAGGAAGACTTTTCACAGCTTCTCCCGCTTGATTGCGGGGCTTGCAGCGGTTTTCGCACTTCTCCTCGTCGCGCCGCAGGCGCGGGCCGAGGTCCTCGAAGAGACGACCGACGCGACCACGGAAACCGTTGAAACCGCCGCCGCGCCGGAACCGGTCCCGAGCCCGGAATCCGAAGCCCAAGCGCCGGAAGCGGAAGCCGCCGCGCCGGAAGCGACGAGCGCCCCGACCGCGGACCTCGGCGAAGTTGCCGAGCCGATCAGGGAAGTCGCCGAGCCGGTCGAGACGACCGCGGCCCCGCTGGGAACATGTCCACGTGAGCCCGTATCTGCATCGGCGCTTCCCCGCTCTCGCCGAGACCCTGCCTCATCTCTCGCTCTCCGAGCGGCCGACGCCGGTCCGCGAACTCGCCGGTCTGGGCGTCTGGGTTAAGGAAGACGGCGCCTTCGGTTCGGGCGGTTGGGGCGGCAACAAGGTGCGCAAGCTCGAGTGGCTGATTCCCGACGCCCGCCGTCGCGGCCGTCGCTCGATCCTCACCTTCGGCGGTCTCGGCACCAACTGGGGCCTGGCGACCGCGCTCTACGGTCGGGAACACGGCTTCGCGACGGCATTGGCGCTCGTCGACCAGCCGGTCGACGACCACGTGCGGGCCCAGCTCGCCCGGCTGGAAGCGTCGGGCGCGCGCATCCACCGCACGCACACCAAGGCGCGCACGGTCGCGTTGCTGCCCTGGCTGATCGCCCGCAACGCCGCTGGCGGCCGGCCGCCCTACCTCTTGCCGGCGGGCGGCTCTTCGGCCGTGGGCGTGCTCGGCTACGTCGAGGCGGCGTTCGAGATCGCCGCCCAGGTCGAGGACGGCGCGTTGCCCGAGCCGGCGCACGTCGTCGTCGCGGTCGGCACCGGCGGCACCGCCGCCGGTCTTGCGCTCGGCTTCCAGCTCGCCGGCATTCGCACCCGCGTCCTCGGCGTCGTCGTCAACGACCAGCTCCGCCTCGATCCGCCGGTGCTCGTCCGTCTCGCCCGCCGCGGCGCCAAGCTGCTGGCGCGCCGTGACGCTCGCCTCGGCCGGCTCCGCCTAGAGCCAGACATGCTCGACCTGACTCGCGACCAGCTAGGCGCCGGCTACGGCCACCGCACCGAGGCGGCCGCACGGGCCGCCGCCCTGACCGCCGAGGACGGCCTCGCCCTCGACCCCGTCTACACCGCGAAGGCGATGGCCGGCCTGCTCGCTCTGCGTGCCGACGGCCGCCCCGACGGCCCAACGCTCTTCGTCCATACCGACGGGCCGCGCTAGCGTGTGTACACTTGCCACATGGCCACGACCAAGACGGCGCGGGTCCATCTCAGGATCGCTGCCGAAGACAAGGAGCTCTTCGAGCGAGCAGGGTCCTTGCATGAGGAGACCCTGACGGAATTCCTCGTCGAGAGCGGACGGGAGCGGGCCGAGAGGCTGCTGGCCGATCGCACCCAATTCGCCTTGAGCGACGCGGACTGGCGAGCCTTCACAGAGGCGCTCGATCGTCCCGCGCAGGCGCGCCCGGAGCTGGCCAGGTTGTTCAGCCGCCCACGGCCTGAGTAGGCCGCGTGCCGCGCTTCGGCGATCCCGAGCCGCTGGGCGCGGACCACGCGCTCGCCGGCTTTGACTGTGGCGTGGAGTCGCTGAGCGCGTGGTTGCCCAAACACGCGCGAGCTGCCGCTGCCTCCGGATCCGCACGGACCTATGTGATCGAAGACGGCGAGCAGGGCCGGGTGGTCGGCTACCACGCGCTCTGCGCCGCTTCCATAAGTCGACGGGATGCAAGTCCAAGGGCAGGGAAGGGAATGCCACGCCATCCGATCCCAGCTGTCCTGCTGGCTCGGCTCGCGGTCGACGAGAGCGTTCAGGGCCGGGGCCTCGGTGCGTTCCTCCTGCGTGACGCGACGGTGCGGGCGCTTGCGGCTGCCTCAGAGCTGGGAATCCGCCTCATGCTCGTTCATGCCTTGGACGAGTCGGCGCGGAGCTTCTATCTGCATCATGGTTTCGAACCGTCCCGCACCGACCCGATGAATCTCCAGCTGCTCATCAAGGACATCGAGGCGTCCCTCCGTCAGAACCTCCGATAAGCGCCGGCTCCTACCCGCCCATCCCCGCCGCCGGCGGCGCGGTCGGGTCCGTCGACTCGGCGCCGGGGTTCTCGCGGGCGATGTAGTCCTCTGCCAGCAGCAGGTTGTCCTTGGCGCGCTCGACGACGTTGAGCAGGTCGCCCATCAGCGCCACCTCCTCGACCTGCTCCTTGACGAACCACTGCATGAACTGCTCGGCGCGGTAGTCCTTGACCTCGCGGGCCAGCTCGAAGAGGGCGAAGATCTCCTCGCCGACCCTTTTCTCCTGCTCGAGCGCCTTCCGCACCGGCGTCACCCCGTCCGAGTAGCTGGTCGCCTGCGCCTTGATGTCCGGGATGTGGACCTCCTCGCCGACGTCGAGCAGGTACTGGACCATCATCATCGCGTGCTCGCGCTCCTCCATCGCCTGACGGTAGAAGAAGGCGGCGAGCCGGGGCAGCGTCTCGGCGTCGTAGTAGACCGCCATCCCCACGTACTGCTGCGAGGCGGCGAACTCGTTGGCGATCTGCTCGTTGAGAGCGTCGGCGAAGCTTTTCTCGGGCATCGTGGTCCTTTCAGTCGTCCCAGCGGAAGCCGGTGCGGCTCAGCCTGGGGTCGAGGGGGCTGGTCGGGAGCCCGGATGGCGGCTCCGCTTCGTTGTAGCCGCGCGGGGCGGTGTCGTTGGGCGTGTCGGGGTGGAAGAGCGAGGCGAGGACCTGGATCTGGCCGCGCCCAACGCCCAACTCCCACTGGCCGCCGCCGTAGGCCTTAATGCCATGCTCGGCGCAGTAGTCGTAGGCGTCGCAGAGCTCGCGCAGGCCACCGAGTCGCGAGGGCTTGACGTTCACCATCTTCGGCGCCCAGGGCAGCGCCTCGATGTCGGCGATCGAGTGGATCGGCGCGTCCCAGGTGAGCCGGTCGCGGATCGGCTCGAGCAGCGGCCGCGTCTCCTCGGTGACGTCGGGGTCCTCGATCCAGGCGTCGGGGAAGGCCGCGAAGAGCTTCGCGTATAGCTCGGGGTCGGTCTCGACGTCGACCACGGTGCCCTTGTAGAAGCCCTTCAGGTCGAGCGAGTCGACGGCGCCGGTCTCGACCAGCTCGGCGATCAGCTCGTCGGTCCAGTCGTTGGTCGGATCGAGCTTGAAGCGCAGCTCCGGGTAGCGGTCGAGCTTCGTGCGCAGCCGCGCGATCGACGAGGGCTCGCCCTCGGGCCCGCCGAGCCGCATCGAGCAGACGAAGGTGACGGGGCGCGGCTCGCGGCCGACGGCATCGGCCAGTCCCCTGCCCGCCTGGCGCAGGGCGAGGTCGAGCGCTGCCGACTCGAAGGCCCAGCGCCGGTAGAGGCGAGACACGTCGCGCTGCGGCTCGGCCGGGAAGGTGTCCTCCTCGGCCATCATCCCGCAGAACTCGCCGAGCGTCGCGAAGCCGGTGATGTCGAGGCTCGGCCCCGCGTCCCGGAAGGCGATGTGGTCGACCGCGTCGTAGGTGACGTCCTCGCCCAGCCCGTCCTCGCCGCCGCCCCACATGTGGACCACAGTCGAGAGCCGTTCGAAGCTCGGCAGGTGCAGCTCCAGCGGTTGAAGCTCATAGCCCTCGATCTCCAGGGGCAGGTCCGCGAGCCTGTCGAAGGTGGGCATCAGGGGAGTGTATGGGTGATCGGGTGCCGCACTCTCCCATCGGCCGCCGGCCCAATCGGCTTTCTAGGATCGGGGCAGCAGAGGTGGATCTAGCCATCGGCGAGACGCACGACGCCGCGCGCTCGCCAATACCCCAAGCAGCACCACTACGCTGGCGACCAGGGCGAGCTGCGTCTGCGGCTTGTCGAGGCTGCCCAGCGATCCACCTAGTGCCGCGAAGAGAAAGCAACGAGGAGCAAAGCCGATCACCGTTGCGGCAAATACGGTGGGCAGGCGAACCCCCGCGAGCCCGGTTGCGTAGCTCAGCATGTGAAAGGGCACGCCAGGGACAAGGCGAGCCACGATGATCGTGTGCATGGGACGTGCTCGCACTCGCGCTGCGAGATTCTCGACCGGGCCCCCCAGTGCGACGGGCCCATCTTCAGTGCCTACGCGCCGAGCGATTGCGGCACAGACCACCGCGCCGAGACCTAGCCCGCACAAAGCGACGGCCGTTCCCAGCGTCACGCCAGCGATATAACCGCCGGCTGCCGCGAGTATCGCGGCCGGAGCGAGGACGATGCTGAGCATCGCTATCGCGGCGGTCATCAGCAACAGCGCCGCGGCGCCCAGCCCGTCGATGGAATCGGCAAGGCCGCGGGCCTCCAGCGAGATGACCAGAACCATCAGGGCACCGCTGACGAGTATCGCGGCCAGCAAGGCCAGGATGCGCAGGCGCAGGCGCTTCAGCCGGCGATCGTCCCTCACGCCACCGATCTGAGCCTGCGCGGACGGGCGCCGCAGCCCACTGCCAGTTGATAGGTCAGTAGCGTCATCAGAACCTCGGCGCTGTGGTAGTAGACGGTGTCGAGTACCACCGTCAGGGCTTGCGGCGGGTTCGTCGGCGGCAGTCCCGAAAGCAGAACCGGAGATCCGCCAAGGCTTGCGGCGGCTTCCAGGGCCCGCATCACGCCCTGCGAGACGCCCGAACATGAGAGGCCGATTGTAACGACGTCAGAAGCCCTTGCCTCAGGCTCGCTGCCTCGCAGCTCGTCACGCAGCCATTGCTCGAGCCAGAAATCGAAGCCGAACTCGTTGGCCAGGGCGCTGACCGCAACCGCACCCCCCGGAGCGGCGACGCGCTTGGACGTCAGCCGTGCGAGGTCCGCTGCCGCATGCTGGGCGACCGCGAGATTCCCCCCGTTGCCGAAGACGAGAATCGTCTTCGCCGCATCTACCGCGCGTTCGATCCCCTGCCATTGGTCACTGGTGACGATGTCCTGGAATCGTCGCTCGATCGAGTCCAGGTCTAGCGTTTCGTTCCTACTCATGAATTCGTCCACCGAGGGTCGGGTCAACCCGGGAGGCTCGGCGATACTAGCGCCCGGTAGCGGCCTTCTCGCCTTTGACGCCTTTGCTAGCACTACGATGCTCCGATGATCTATCTCGAATTGCCGGCAGGTAGAGCTGCGTGAAGGCAATCGACTCCTCTCGCAAGTCAGCGACCGTTCGACTCGCCCACCGGTTTGGTGGCCTGCCAAGCGTCTACTCGCTTCTTCGAACGGCGATGGGGGGGCACGGGTATTGGGAGCGGCTTGTTCAGGATGTCGTCAGGATCGAACCCGGCGAGCGGGTGCTCGACCTCGGCTGTGGACCCGCCCGAGTCATCGACCACCTGCCGTCGGGGGTTGTCTACACGGGACTCGATCGCAACGGCCGCTGCGTCCGGCAGGCGAGGCGGCGGTACGGCGACATGGCCTCGTTCATCGAGTCCGACGCGGCGGCCCTACATGAGCTGACGGGTGAATTCGACGTGATCTTTGCCATGGGCCTGCTCCATCATCTAAGCGATCCCGACGCATGCGCGATGCTCAGCGGGGCGGCACGCCTCCTGGTCCCTGGCGGACGTCTGATGACTGCCGACGCTGTCTCGACGCCTCAGGCCCTGCCCAGTGCGGCCTGGCTGCTGGCTCGAGATCGGGGCGATTACGTCCGCGACGTGTCCGGCTATCGCAGGCTGATCGCGGGGAGTTTCAAAGACATCGATTTGACTTTGGCGATGGACTTGCTGCGCGTCCCGCTCACGGGTGCTCCCTTTCCGTTGCTGATCGCAATGGCATCGGTCGCCAGCCGACCGCGATTCGTGGATGCGGTCGAGGCTCGGCCGGGGCGGCAGCCGGCGCTCGCTCACGGCTGACGAGCACGTCGGCTACCACGGCTCGATTCGCATATAGGAAATCGACCAACCCGATCACGCAGGCCAGGCCCATTGCCCAGATAAGTGGTGCCTTGAAGGTGCTTGGACTGACGCTGCTCATGACGCCGGCGGCGGCCGCGAAGAGCGCGATCTGACCGAGACCGAGACTGACTCCCATCGCCTTACCGGATACTCGTGGCTTGGCGAACGGCCTACCCATTGCCAGACCGGTGATCCGAATCACGGTGAAGATGCAGCGGGTGGCGATGACCAGGGTGAGTAGCGCAAGGGGGACCAGTTCCTCACCGAAGAGCACGACAAAGCCGATCGCATAGGCGAAATCGTCGACGACTGGATCGAGGGCCTGACCCTCGGGTCGGGATGCCATCCCCGGAGGACGTCCCAAGCGCGCCAACGGCCCGTCGACAACATCCGTCAGCCAGATCGCGACGACGAGCAAGACGGCGGCAACGTCAATCCGGCCCGCGATACCCACCACCGCAGCGAGGGTGGCAACGAGCAGCAGTCTCGCCAAGGTCACTTGATTGGCCAACAGCTGTAGCCGTTCGGCCCGCTCTTTTTGGCGAGGACTCATCGTAGTCATGACGTTTCATCTGATTCGCTTCGCTCTTCTTCGACGTCTTCCTGCTTGTCCTCGAGGCAGGCGGCTTGGATGACCTTTTCAATCAAGGCCTCGCGCTGACTCTTCGTCGAAACAGTGGCTGTCAAGAGGTTGGCGAAGTGCAGGCGGTTGGTTGCGACCAGGCGACGGTGGAACTCACGCAGTGCCGTGCCTGTACCCACATACATTTTGATGAAGATCGTTGCTACCACGCCGGCGAGTACGCCCCCGGCCGCGCCGAGTGCGGCAACGGCGATCTGAACGGCTAGTTCCTGATCCTTTGCTTCGACTACGAAGTAAGCGGCCCCGATTACAGTTGCCAGCCCAGCAATCACACAGATGGTTCCAAGCGCAAACACCTGGCTGTTTTGTCGCAGGTTCTGATCGTAGTAGCGCTTCAGCTCGAATTGATGCTTGAAGAACAGACTTGCGGCAGTTCGCTCGCGATCAGTCTCAAGGTTGAGAATGAGCAACTCGTAGTCGGTCGCCTGAAAGTCTTCGTTCATCTCCAGAAGTCGGGCACGAGTGAAGAGGAAGGCGATCAGCGAGGCGAAGGCGAGAAAGCCCGCAAAGGCAACGTCAACATTTGCCGCCTCCACTCCAAGCACCCGCTCGGTCCACCACAGGCCGGCGATGACGGCAAACGTGCCTAGCAACCATATGACCCTCCATAGCCTCAGTGACTGTCGTAGGTCGAGCTGTCCTTCTCGTTGTTGCGCCAGCCACCTGGCCATGCCATAGCGACCGTCGAGCAGATCGTTGATGCGTAGATGCTCAGCCTGTTGACCGTAAGGTCCGAATACGGCTGGCTTCAATGATCTGCCAAGCCTCTCCCAGCCGAAATACACGATGGAGCCACTGACCACGATGAGTCCCGCGATGAGACCAACCGTGATACCCACCGGGAGCGAGGTCAGCAACCCAAGAGTCCCCCCAAAGATCAAGGCGATCAGGGTTGCGGCGCCGGCCACAAACAGCAACCGAAGTATTCCCATTCCCCGTTTGCTGGTCTGTTCCGGCGTTCGACTGCCTGCCCCGGTTCCCCCTGCTGCCATTTAATACAGCTTAGAACTCGCCAAAGAACTTCGCAGTCCAAGTCAACTAACGGTATCGATGAAGCTCTCGCTCGCCCCGGTAGCGAGTTGAAAACGGTGCCTGGCACACTAGGCCAAGATGATGCACGACCGTTACGGCTACTGGCTCCAAGAGGCGCCGGCTTTCGAGGAACTGCCAGGGCTTGCGGGCGAGCGGAGCGCCGACGTCGTGGTGGTCGGCGGCGGGTACACGGGGATGTGGGCCGCCTGGCACGTGCAGCAGCTCGAGCCCGAGGCGGAGGTGGTGCTGCTCGAGGCGGAGCGGTGCGGGTACGGGCCGAGTGGGCGGAACGGGGGGTTCTGCAACGTGATGTGGTTCTCGCTGCCGAACATGCGCGAGCGCTGGGGGGACGAGGCGGCGCTGGCAGTGGCGCGGGCGGCGGAGGGGGCCGTAAGCGAGATCGGTGAGTTCTGCGCGAGCGAGGGAGTCGACGCCTGGTACACGCCCGGCGGCTACCTGCAGGTCTCCACCGCCGAGGCGCACGACCGGGTTTGGGCCGACGCTCTCGACGTCTGTCGGGGGCTAGGCGTTGGGAAGGCGATCGAACCGCTCTCGGGCGAGCAGGTGAGCGAGCGCTGCTCCTCGCCGGCCTTCCGCGGCGGCGCCTTCTACCCGACCTCGGCGACGGTGCAGCCGGCGCGGCTGGCGCTCGGCCTGCGCGAGCGCCTGCGAGCGCGCGGAGTCGAGGTCTACGAGCGTTCGCCGGTGGAGCGAGTCGTCGCGTCGCCCTCCGGAGTCGAAGTGCGAACTGCCCAGGGGGCCGTCCGCGCGGGCCGGGCCGTGCTCGCGGTGGGTGCCGCGTCCGCCGCTCCGCGCGGCCCGCTGCGCGGCCGCATGACCGTCGCTTCCTCCCATGTCGTCCTCACCGAGCCCGTCCCCGACCTGCTCGAGGAGGTCGGCTGGACCGGCGGCGAGTGCATCACCGACAGCCGCGCGCTGATCGACTACTTCCGCACCACCCCCGACGGCCGCATCCTCTTCGGCTGGGGCGGCGGCCGGATCGGGATGGGGGCTCGCCTGCACGGATACTCGGAGCTCGACGCCGGCGTCGTCGCACAGGCGGCCGCCCATCTCTGGAACTACTTCCCCGGTCTCGAGCATCGCGCGATCACCCACGCCTGGGGCGGCCCGATCGACGCCTCGCCGACCCACCTGCCCCTGGTCCTGCCGCTGCGCGGCGACCGCGCCTTCTGCGCCGCCGGCTACACCGGCAACGGCGTCGGCCCCTCCCACATGGTCGGCCGCACCCTTGCCTCCCTGGCCCTAGACCGCCGCGACGAGGCGTCCAGCCTCGCCTTCGTCGACCCCACGTCGCCCCGGATGCCTCCGGAGCCCTTCAGCTGGATCGGCGGGGAAGCGATCAGGGCCGGGATCATGCGCAAGGAGGAGGCGGAGCTAGCCGGCCACACCCCGGACCCCATCAGCAGCTTGATTTCAAAGGTCCCCGAGTTGATCGGCTTCCACATCGGCAGGTAGCTACCAGCGGGACGTGACCACCTTGGAGCGAGTGTAGAACCGGACGGCGTCGGTGCCGTTGGCGTGCAGGTCACCGTCGATGGAGTCCTTCCAACCTGAGAAGGGGAACCAGGCGACCGGGGCCGGGACTCCCACGTTGACCCCCAGCATGCCCGCCTCCACCTCGTAGCGGTACCGCCGGGCTGCGCTGCCAGAGGAGGTGAAGATCGCGCCGGCATTGCCGTAGCGGGAGCCGTTGAGGAAGTCGAGGGCCGCGTCGAGGTCGGCGGCCTCGACCACGGTGAGCAGCGGGCCGAAGAGCTCGTCGCGCGCCAGCTCGCACTCTGGATCGTCAACCGCGGCGATGGTCGGTCCGAGGAACGTGCCGGCGGGCCCGGCGTCGCCGCGGCCGTCGAGCAGGATCTCGGCGCCGTCGCCCGCCGCGCGCTCGATTGCCTCTGCGATTTTGTCGCGCGCCGCCGCCGAGACCATCGGGCAGACGTCGGTCCTCGGGTCCTCGCCGGGCCCGACGGTCAGCTCAGAGGCTGCCGCGACAAGGGTCTCGCGCACCTCGGCCCGCCGCGCCCCGTCGCCGACGACGACGCAGACCGAGCCCGCCAGGCAGCGCTGGCCGGCGGCGCCGAAGGCCGAGCCCATGATCGCCGGCATCGCCTCGTCGAGATCGGCGTCGGGCATCACCACCAGCGAGTTCTTCGCCCCGCCCAGCGCCTGGACGCGCTTGCCGGTCCGCACCGCGCCTTCGGCGACGATCCGCGCCGTCTCCGCCCGGCCGACGAAGGAGATCGCGTCGATGCCGGGCTCCTCGAGGATCGCGGTTACGGCCTCGCGCCCGCCGTGGACGAGGTTGACGACGCCGGCCGGGATCTCCTCAACCTCGTCGACGATCTCCATGATCAGCCGCGCCGGGCGCGGGTCCTGCTCGGAGGGCTTGAGGACGAACGCGTTGCCGCAGGCGATCGCGTAGGGCAGGAACCAGAGCGGGATCATCGCCGGGAAGTTGAAGGGCGTGATCGCGGCGACGACCCCGACCGGCTGGCGCACCAGCTCGACGTCGACCCCGGCGGCGACTCCCTCGAGGGTCTCGCCCTTGAGCAGATGGGGGATCGCCGCCGCCGACTCGACCGACTCGATCCCGCGCCCGACCTCGCCGTCGGCGTCCTCCAGTGCCTTGCCCATGTCGGCGGTGACGAGCGCGACCAGCTCCCGGCGCCGCGCCAGCAGGCCGTCGCGCAGCGCCAGCACCGCCCGCGCCCGCCGTTGCGGCGGCACGCCGCGCCAGGCCGGCTGCGCCGCGCGCGCCGCATCGACCGCCGCCCGCACCTCCGCCGCCCCCGACAAAGGCACCTCGGCGACCACCTCCCCTGTAGCCGGGTCGACGTCGTCGAGCGTCCCGACCCCCTCCACCTCACGCCACTCACCCCCAACGTAATTCCGCAAAAGCGGGGGTCGATGGGCCGAAAAGCGCGCTATGTCAGCGGTTTTCGGCCCGTCGGCGGTCATGCTGCCGCGACGGCCGGGGGCGGGACCGGCGCCGTCTCGGGCTCGGGGCGGACCGAGGCCATGCGCTCGGCGCGGCGCTGCTGCCAGAGCACCAGCGAGACGGCGACCGCGATCAGAACGAAGAGCATCGTCGCCAGCACGTTGACCTGGACCGGGATCCCGCGCAGGCTCACCCCGTAGACGTAGAGCGGGAAGGTCACCGTCGTGCCCGAGTTGAAGTTGGAGATGACGAAGTCGTCGATCGAGAGCGAGAAGGCGAGCAGCGCCGCGGCGAGGATGCCGGGGGCGAGCAGGGGCAGGGTGACGGTGCGGAAGGTGGCGAGCGGCGTCGCGCCGAGGTCGGCGGCCGCCTCCTCGAGGTGGCGGTCGAAGCCGATCAGCCGCGAGCGCACGACGACGACGACGAAGCTGATCGAGAACATCACGTGGGCGATCAGCAGCGAGGTGAAGCCGAGCGCGAACGAGTAGTAGATGAACATCGAGAGCAGCGAGGCGCCGATCACCACCTCGGGGGTCGCCATCGGGATCACGATCAGCAGGTTCGTCAGCCCCCTGCCGCGGAACCTGTGGCGGACCAGGGCGATCGCCATCAAGGTCCCGATCGCGGTCGAGAGCACGGTGGCGAGCGCCGCCAGGCGCAGGCTGGTGAAGAGCGCTTCGTTGAGGTCGGGGCGCGAGAAGGCGGTGCGCCAGTACTCGGTGGTGAAGCCGTCGTCGAGGCCGAAGGTCAGCTTCCCCTTTGGCGTGGCGCCGAAGGAGAAGATGGCGATGACGACGATCGGGATCAGCATGTAGGCGACCGCGAGGCCGGCGTAGATCGGCAGCGCGTTGCGCCGCAGCCATTCCCAGGCGCGCCTCGCCGCCATCAGGCCCCCGCCTCCTCCTCGTCGCCCATGAAGGCGCCGGTGCCGGCGAAGCGGATGTAGATCATGACGATGGCGAGGATCAGTCCCATCATCAGGAAGGAGAGCGCCGCCGCCTCGGGGTAGTCGCGCTGGTTCAGGTAGAGCGACTGGATCACGTTGCCGATCATCGCCTGCTGGGTGCCGCCGAGGATCTGGGCGTTGACGTAGTCGCCGAAGGCGGGGATGAAGGTGAGCAGGACGCCGGCGACTATCCCCGGCATCGTCAGTGGCAGGGTCACCCTGAGGAACGCCTGGCTAGACGAGGAGTAGAGGTCCTTCGCCGCCTCGATCAGGCGCAGGTCGAGCCGCTCCAGGTTGGCGTACAGCGGCAGGATCATGAAGGGAAGGAAGTTGTAGGTGAGGCCGGCGATCACCGAGCCCGAGGTCGCCAGCACGCGGCCGTCGGGAGGGATCAGGGAGAGGGACTGCAGGACGCCGACCACCGGGCTCGAGTCGCTGAGGATCGTCTTCCAGGCGATCGTGCGGATCAGGTAGGTGGTGAAGAAGGGCGCGATCACCGCGAAGAGCAGCAGCAGCTTGTAGCGGCCGGCGCGGAAGGCGATCGCGTAGGCGAGCGGGTAGGCGATCAGGAGCGCGAGCACGGTCGCCGTGCCGGCGTAGAGGAAGGAGCGTCCGATCTGCTCGGTGTGGCCCGAGAGCGAGTCGGGGAAGTTCGACCAGGCCCAGTCGAAGGTGTAGCCGCTGGTCAGCGAGCCCGAGCGCAGCGCCAGTTCCCCCATGAAGTACATCGGCACGACGAAGAAGACGACGAGCCAGAGCAGGCCCGGCGCCAGCAGCCAGTAGGGGACCGATCGCCGCCTCAGGCTCACGCGATCACCCGGTCAGAACGTCCTGCCAGGCTTCGTTGACCCGTTCCAGTTCGGGCGGCGTGTTCTGGCCCGTGCAGTCGCGGGTGAACTGTTCGCTCGGGAAGACGATCTGGCTTTTCGCCAGTTCCGACCCCCGTTTTTCGAGCAGCTGCTTGACGCCCTGCACCGGCGAGATGTATTCGACGTATTCGGTGATGTCGACCGCGACCTCGGGCCGGTAGACGAAGTCCATCCAGGCGAGCGCGGCGGCGGTGTTGGGCGCGCCCACCGGGATCACCATGTTTTCCGACCACCGGGTGCAGCCCTCGGTCGGCATCCGCCATTCGGCGTTCGGGTTTTCGATCAGGGAGGCGTCGCCCGACCAGCCGATCGCGGCGACGATGTTGCCGGCGGTCAGGTCCTCGGTGTACTCGTTGCCGGTGAAGCGGCGGATCTGCCCCGAATTGGCGGCGTCGCCCAGTTTTTCGATCGCGTGGATCCACTGGTCGGCGCTCGCTTTTGCCGGGTCGACGCCTTCGGCGAGCATCACCAGCGCCGGCGTTTCCCGCAGTTCGTCCAGCATCGTCACCTTGCCCTTGTATTTCGGGTCGAAGAGGTCGTTGACCGAGTGGATCTCGGGCGCCTTGGAGGTGTCGACCCAGATCCCGGTCATGCCGCCCTGCCAGGGCACCGAGAACTTGCGTTCCGGGTCGAACGCGGGGCTCTCGAGGCTGGGGAGGAGGGTCTTGAAGACCGTCGGCAGGTCGGCGTGGTCGATTTCCTGCAGGTAGCCGAGGTCGTACATCTGCTTGGCCATGTAGTCGGCGACGACGAAGATGCTGCGCCCGCCCGATTCGCCCTGTTCGAGCTGGGGTTGCAGCTTGCCGAAGAAGCCGTCGTTCGAGTTGATGTCTTCGATGTAGTCGACGCTGACGCCGGTCTTGCCTTCGAACTCGGCGACGGTGCCTTCCTTGCCCGGGTCGATGTAGCCGGGCCAGTTGGAGATCGTCAGCTTGCCTTCCACCGGCCCGGCTTCCGCCGTCGTCACCTTGGCGCTGTTGCCGCCGCCGACCGTGTCGCTGCCGCAGGCGGCAAGGCCGAGCGCCACCGTGGTCATCGCGACCGCCGCCGCGATCGCCGGCAAGGCCAACCGTCCTCGTCGTTCGCTCCTCATCGCCTCACCCTCCGATCGTCGTGGTTGCAAGCTGTTCGTCGGGCGCCGCCTCGCCCCCGTCCACCGGGGAGGGGCGCACCACGTGCATGTGCTCGGGCTCCCAGCTCAGCCGCACTCGAGCGCCGCCGCCCGGCAGCCGCTGGCGCTCGCTCTCGCTCGCGTTGGGGACGAGGACGGTCATGGTCACCCCTTCGCCGAGGTCGACGACGATCTGCGTCGCCGTCCCCAGGTAGACCGAGCTCACGACCCTTCCCTCGACCCGCGGCAGGCCGTTCTGGCCCGCCCGATCGCCGTCGAGCGCGTCGATGTGGAGCTTCTCCGGGCGCACGACCGCGTGGCAGCGCTCGCCGCGCGCGAGGCCGCCGGTCTCCGCCCCCACGCTCGGCCCCTGGTCGAGCCTCACCTCGGCGTCGCCGGTCACCGTCGCCGGCATCAGGTTGGAGACGCCGATGAAGCCGGCGACGAAGGTGGTCGCCGGGCGGTCGTAGACCTCCTCCGGCGTGCCGACCTGCTCGACCCGGCCGCGGTTCATCACCGCGATCCGGTCACTCATCGTCAGCGCCTCCTCCTGATCGTGGGTGACGTAGACGAAGGTGATGCCGACCTCGCGCTGGATCCGCTTCAACTCGATCTGCAGGCCCTTGCGAAGCTTCAGGTCGAGGGCGCCGAGCGGCTCGTCGAGCAGCAGCACCTTGGGCAGGTTGACCAGCGCGCGGGCCAGCGCCACGCGCTGCTGCATGCCGCCGGAGAGCTGCGCCGGACGGCGCTTCGCCTCGGCACTGAGCCCGACCCGCTCGAGCTCCCGGGTCACCCGCTCGCCGATCTCCCTCTTCGGGGCCCGCTTGCGCTTGAGCCCGAAGGCGACGTTGTCCTCGACGCTCAGGTGGGGGAAGAGCGCGTAGCTCTGGAAGACGGTGTTGGTCGGGCGGCGATGGGGCGGCAGCTGGGCGACGTCGGCGCCCTCGATCCTGATCTCGCCTTCGCTTGGGCGCTCGAACCCCGCGATCATCCGCAGCGTCGTCGTCTTGCCACAGCCGCTCGGCCCGAGCAGGGTGAAGAACTCGCCGGAAGCCAGGTCGAGGCTGAGGTCGTCGACGGCGACGAGGTCGTCGAAGCGCTTCGTCACGCTCCTGATCTCGACACTCGGCATACCGTCTTGCATGGGTCCCTCCTACCCGCTGACTCCGTCTTGGAGCCGGTGGCTACAGGTCACGGTAGGACGGTCCGACAATCTGCACAAGTGGCGGATGTCCTAAACCTCAAGGCTCAGCTTGTACTCTACGTATAAGTCTTCCTGAGCTACTTGCCCAAGCGGATATTGCGATTGCGCTATACCAGTTCTACTGTTGTCCAGATCGGCGAAAGATTGAGAGGAGACAAGCAATGGCCGTAGTTTCAAGGCCGGGAGCCTCGTCGGAGCCGGCCGTCGAGAGCCGGCTCCAAGAGCTCGCCCAGCGCCACCTCTGGCTGCACTTCTCGCGGATGGGCTCCTACGGTCCCGGCCACGAGATCCCGATCATCGTTCGCGGGGAGGGCTGCTACGTCTACGACGACCGCGGCAACCGCTATCTCGACGGGCTCTCCGGCCTCTTCTGCGTCAACGCCGGCCACGGGCGCACCGAGCTCGGCGAGGCCGCGGCGCGGCAGTTCGAGGAGCTCGACTTCTACACGCTGTGGAGCTATGCCCACCCGCGCGCGATCGAGCTCGCCGCGCGGCTCGCTTCGCTGGCCCCCGGCGACCTCAACCGCGTCTTCTTCACGTCCGGCGGCTCGGAGTCGGTCGAGTCCGCCCTGAAGCTGGCGCGCAACTACCACCGGGCGCTGGGCAAAGGCCAGAAGCACAAGGTGATCGCGCGCGAGATCGCCTACCACGGCACCTCGCTCGGGGCGCTTTCGGCGACGGGTATCACCGAGCTGCGCTCGCCGTTCGAGCCGCTCACCCCGGGCGGCTGCCACGTCCCCAACACCAACCTCTACCGCTGGCCCGAGGACCGCCATCCGCTCTGGGCGGCGACGGCGATCGAGGAGCGGATCCAGTTCGAGGGGCCCGAGACGGTCGCCGCCGTGATCCTCGAGCCGGTTCAGAACGCGGGCGGCTGCTTCGTCCCGCCGGACGGTTACTTCGAGCGGGTGCGCGAGATCTGCGACCGCTACGACGTGCTGATGATCTCCGACGAGGTGATCTGCGCCTGGGGCCGCCTCGGCCACTACTTCGGCTGCGAACGCTTCGGCTACGTCCCCGACGTCGTCACCGTCGCCAAGGCGCTCACCTCCGCCTACGCGCCGATGGGGGCGGTGATCGCATCCGACGCGGTCGCCGCGCCGTTCCTCGAGGGCGATGCCTCGTTCGCCCACGGCTTCACCTTCGCCGGGCACCCGGTCGCCTCGGCGGTGGCGATGGCCAACCTCGACGTCTTCGAGCGCGAGGATCTCTGCGGCCACGTGCTCGCCAAGGAGGACGAGTTCCGCCAGATGCTGAACACGCTGCACGACCTGCCGATCGTCGGCGACGTGCGCGGCGCCGGCTACTTCCAGGCGATCGAGCTGGTCAAGGACCGCGACACCAAGGAGAGCTTCGACGAGAAGGAGTCCGAGGAGCTGCTGCGCGGGTTCCTCTCCGGCGAGCTCTACAAGCGGGGCCTGATCTGCCGCGCCGACGACCGCGGCGATCCCGTCGTGCAGCTGGCGCCGCCGCTGATTGCCGACAGCGAGCAGTTCGAGGAGATCCACGACGTCCTCCACGCGGTCCTGGGCGAGGCCGGGAAGCGGATTCGGCGGTAGGCGGCATCATGCTTACGGTCCAAAGCCTCCTCAGTGAACTCGACCTCGAGCTGGCGACCGGCGCCGAGACGGCGGAGTCGCCGGTCCGCTGGGTTCACATCTCCGAGCTCGAGGACCCGACCCCGTGGCTCTCGGGGGGCGAGCTGATGCTGACGACGGGGATCCCGCTGACCTCGGCGGCGAAGCAGCGCGACTTCATCCGCCTGCTCGCCGACAGCAACCTCGCCGGCCTCGGCTTCGGCACCGGGTTCAACCACCAGAAGCTGCCGAAAGCGCTGGTCGAGGAGGCGCGCAAGCGCGACTTCCCGCTCTTCGAGGTGCCCTACTCGACGCCGTTCATCGCGATCACCGAGAAGGCCTTCGCCCGCCTGGTGAACGAGCAGTACGAGGTGCTGCAGCGCGGCATCGCCGTGCAGCGGCGGCTCGAGCGGCTGGTCCTCGAAGAGCGCGGCCTGGAGGAGATCGTGGCGACGATCTCCTCGGCGGTCGGCGGCACCGTGGCGATCCTCGGCGGTCGCGGCGAGCGACTCGCGGGTCGCGCCTTCCGTCGCCAGCTTTCCGCCGAGGCGGTGAAAGCGATCCGCGAGGAAGCGCTCGCCCACACGGCCGACGGCCACCCGTTCGTCCCCACCCACCCGGCGGTTGCGGGCCGGGCGCTGGCCCATCCGGTGATCTCTCCCGGCGGCGGTCCGCCGCAGGCCTGGGTCGTGATCGTCCGCGACTCCGGCGGGCTCGGCGATTTCGAGCGGCTGATCCTGCAGCAGGCGGTCGCCGTCGTCGCGCTCGAGCTGATGCGCCGCCGGGTCGCGCGCGAGACCGAGCGCCGCCTCGCCGGCGACGTGCTTGCCGGCGCTCTGGGCGGCCGCCTGGACCCGACCGAGCTGCGCCGTCGCCTCGAGCCGTTCGGCATCGGCGACGAAGCGGCGGTGCTCGTCTTCGCCCTCGACGATCCGGCCGCCGCCGAGGCGGCGCTCGAGCGGGCCCTGGCGGCCGACGCCTGCCCCGCCGTCGTCGCCCCGCATGTCAGCGGTCGGCGCGAGCTGCTCTGCGCGGTCGTCGACGCCGCCGATCGCGACCCGATCGACCTCGCCGCCGACGCCCGCGACGCCCTGGTCAAGGAGCGCGGCGCCGTGCGCGCCGCCGCCAGCCGCCCGGCCCCGCCGGAGGAGCTCCGGCACTCTTTCCACGAGGCCCGCTGCGCCCTGGAGGCGACGGCGATCGGCAACGGCGCCGCTCCGGAGGTCGCGTCCTGGCGCGACCTCGGCGCCTTCACCCTGCTGCTCTCGATCCAGGACGACGACGCGCTGAAGCTCTACTGCGACAGCGTCCTCGGCCCGATCGAGGAGGGCGACGAGGAGTACGGCGGTGAGCTGCTGCGCTCTCTGGAGGCCTTCATCGAGCAGAACGGCCAGTGGGAGAAAGCGGCGCGCGAGGTCTACTGCCACCGCCACACGCTGCGCTACCGGATGCGCAAAGTCGAGGAGCTGACCGGCCGCGACCTCTCCCGCGCCCACGACCGGATCGAGTTCTGGCTGGCCCTGCGAGCGAGGGAGCTCGTCTCGTGAAGGTCGGGGTCCCGGCCGAGATCAAGCCCGACGAGTACCGGGTCGCGATCACGCCGGCCGGGGTGCGCGAGATGGCGGTGCACGGCCACGAGGTCCTGATCGAGGCCGGCGCCGGCGAGGGCAGCGCGATCGCCGACGACGATTTCGTCGCCCAGGGCGCTCGCGTCGTGCCCGACGCGGCCGCCGTCTTCGGCGAAGCCGAGATGGTGCTGAAGGTCAAGGAGCCGCAACCGCCCGAGGTCGAGATGCTGCGGCCGGGCCAGCTGCTCTTCACCTACCTGCACCTCGCCCCCGACCCCGAGCTGACCCGCGGCCTCCGCGACTCGGGAGCCACCTGCGTCGCCTACGAGACCGTCGAGGACGCCCGCGGGCGACTGCCGCTGCTGGCGCCGATGAGCGAGATCGCCGGCAAGATCGCCGCCCAGGCGGGTGCCTTCATGCTCGAGAAGCCGCTCGGCGGGCGTGGCATCCTGCTCGGCGGCGTCCCCGGCGTCGCCGCCGCCAACGTGATCGTGATCGGCGGTGGCGTGGTCGGCATGAACGCCGCCTTCGTCGCGATCGGGATGGGCGCCGACGTCTTCGTCTTCGACAAGTCGATCGACCGCCTGCGCCAGCTCGAGGCCGACTTCGCCGGCAGCTGCTCGACCGTCTACTCGACGACGCTGGCGATCGAGGAGATGCTGCCGCGCGCCGACCTCGTGATCGGCGCCGTGCTCGTCCACGGCGCACGCGCCCCCTACGTCGTCCGCCGCGAGCAGCTGGCGCTGATGAAGCCGGGGGCGGTGCTCGTCGACGTCGCGATCGACCAGGGCGGCTGCTTCGAGACCTCGCGCCCGACCACGCACCGCGATCCGACCTTCGAGGTCGACGGGATCGCCCACTACTGCGTCGCCAACATGCCCGGCGCGGTGCCGATCACCTCGACCCAGGCGCTGACCAACGCGACCCTGCCCTACGCGATCGCCCTCGCCGACGAGGGCGTCGCCGGCGCCATCCGGCGCGACCCCGGGCTGCGCCCCGGCGTCAACGTCGCCGCCGGCGCCGTCACCCACCCGGCCGTCGCCGAAGCAGTGGGCATGGAGTGCGTCCCCGTAGAGCAAGCCCTGGAACTCGGGGCCGACGGGCCGATAAGCGCTGCATATCAGCGTAAATCGGCCCGTCGGCCCGAACACGCGGAGGTGGATGGCTGATGGCTACGGTTGAGACGAGGCGGTTGCGGAACTTCGTTGGGGGGGAGGCCCGCGATCCGGTGGAGGGGCAGACCGAGGACGTGATCAACCCGGCGACGGGCGCCGCGATCGCCGAGGCGCCGCTCTCGACCAAGGCCGACGTCGACGCCGCGGTCGCCGCCGCCAAGGGCGCCTTCGCCGGCTGGGCGGCGACGCCGCCGGGGGAACGCGCCCGTGCCCTGCTGCGCATGGCCGACCTGATCGAGGAGCGCGGCGAGGAGATCGCCGACCTCGAGGCCGCCGACGCCGGCAAGCCGCGCGCGGCGGTGGTCGAGGACGAGGTCCCGGTGATGGCCGACCAGCTGCGCTTCTTCGCCGGCGCCGCGCGGACGATGGAGGGGCGCGCCGCCGGCGAGTACATGGAGGCGCGCACGTCCTTCGTTCGCCGCGAGCCGATCGGCGTCGTCGGCCAGATCACGCCCTGGAACTACCCACTGATGATGGCGATCTGGAAGATCGGCCCGGCGCTCGCCGCCGGCAACACCGTGGTGCTGAAGCCGGCCGAGACGACGCCGCTGACGACCCTGCTCTTCGCCGAGTGGTGCGGGGAGATCCTGCCGCCGGGCGTCTTCAACGCGATCGGCGGCCACGGCGAGCCGACCGGCGCCGAGCTCGTCACCCATCCCGACGTGGCGATGGTCTGCCTGACCGGCTCGCCCGGCACCGGCAGGTGGATCGCCAAGGCCGCCTCCGAGACGCTCAAGCGCGTCCACCTGGAGCTGGGCGGCAAGGCGCCGGTCGTGATCTTCGACGATGCCGACATGGAGACCGCGATGGAGACGATCGCCGGGACCGGCTACTACAACGCCGGCCAGGACTGCACCGCCGCCACGCGGGTTCTCGCCTCGAAAGGCGTCTATGACGACGTCGTCGAGGGCCTTGCCGGGGAAGCCAGGGGCCTGGTGCTGGGCGACACGATGTCCGCCGACACGACGCTGGGCCCGCTCAACTCCTCCCGCCAGCGGGAGCGAGTCGAGGGCTTCCTCGAGCGCAGGCCCGCCAACGCCGAGGTCGTCACCGGCGGCTCCCAACCCGACCTGCCCGGCTTCTTCCTCGAGCCGGCCGTCGTCGCCGGCCTCGAGCAGGGCGACGAGATGATCCAGGACGAGATCTTCGGGCCGGTGATCACCGTGCAGCCGTTCAGCGACGAGGAGAAGGCGATCGAGTGGGCCAACGGGACCCGCTACGGCCTCGCCTCCTCGGTCTGGACCCGCGACGTCGGCCGCGCGATGCGCGTCGCCAACGCGCTCGAGTTCGGCTGCGTCTGGATCAACGACCACATCCCGCTCGTCTCCGAGATGCCGCACGGCGGCTTCAAGCAGTCCGGATACGGCAAGGATCTCTCCGTGTACTCCCTGGAGGACTACACGGAGATTAAGCATGTGATGATTAACCTCGCATGAGGATCGTCATTGCAGGGGTGGCGCTGGTCGCGCTGGCGGCGGTGCTCGTCGGCGCGGCGCCAGTGGCCGAAGAAGAGGTAGAAGATGTCCGCTGCCACGGGGCGCGGGCGACGATCGTCGGCACCAACGGCGACGACGTGCTGCAGGGGACCCCTGAGCGCGACGTGATCTGGGGTGCCGGCGGCGACGACACGATCCTCGGCAGCCTCGGCAACGACCTGCTTTGCGGCGGCCCGGGCGCGGACCTGATCCACGGCGGCCGTGGCAACGACCTCGCTGACGGCGGCACGGGTGACCGGGACCGGGTGATCGGCGATCTCGGCGACGACAAGCTGATCGGTGGGCCCGGCGATTACGACGAGGTCGCGGGCAGCCTCGGCATTGACACGGTCAGTGGCGGGCCGGGCGACTACGACTACGTTCACGGCGACTACGGCTACGACCGCATGGACGGCGGCCCCGGCAACCACGACATGGCCTCCTTTGCCACCGACGTCGGGGCCGGCGTCGCCGGCGGCGGAGTCGAAGTGAGCCTGTCGCGCCACCGGGCGCGCGGCGACGGCCACGATCGCCTCTTCCGCTTCGAGGATCTGGAGGGTTCGGCCTTCGCCGACACCCTGACCGGCAACGCGCGGCCCAACCTGATCGAGGGCGGACCCGGCGGCGACGCGATCCGTGGCAGGGGCGGCGTGGACGAGCTGGACGGCGGCCAGGGCTCGGACTCCTGCGCGACGGCCTCGACGCGCACCTCCTGCGGCCCCGAATCAAAGCTGAGCGCCTCAGCCTACGTGGGGCTCGACGCGGCGCCCGGCGGCGGTGGCGGGCTGCAGGTGGTCGGCGGCGGTGGCGGCGATCATTTCGTCGTCTCCCTCGACGAAGCGAGCTCGACCTTCGGCGTCACCGCGACGAAGGGGATCGCGCTCGGGCCTGGCTGCGACAGGGTCAGCGACGTGCAGGCCAGCTGCCCGGCCGATGGGCCGGCCCGTTGGCTGACGGCCGACCTCGGACCCGGCGCCGACAGCCTCACCGTCGAAGGCTCTCTCGAGGGCGCCCAGAACGTGCGCATCGCCGGCGGCTACGGCGACGACACGATCCGCGGCGGCGCCGAGGACGATCTGATCGAGGCCGGCTTCGGCGCCGACAAGCTCTACGGCGGCGACGGCGCCGATGGCCTGGTCGGCAGCAGGCCGGGGCCGACCTTCCTCTACGGCGAAGGGGACGGTGACCTGCTCGCCGCCGGGGGCGGCTGTGCGGGCGGGGCCCTGGTCGGCGGACCGGGTCGCGACGACGCCTCCTTTGCCGAGACCCCGGCGCATCCGGGCGTCCTGCACGTCTCCTTCGCCGTCCACGCGGCCTGGATCGACGCGGTTCCCAACTGCCACCGGGTGCACCTCTCGCCAACCGACGAGGACATGGAGGGCTCTTTCGACTGGGACGTGCTGGTCGGCGACGGCCGCGCCAACAACATGCTCGGTCAGCCGGGAGCGGACCGCTTCTACGGCGGCGGCGGCGAAGACGTGATCGACGCCCGCGACGGGACTCGCGACTTCTCGATCCAGTGCGGGCGCGGAAGCGCGCCGGGCCCGGGCCGTCCGATCGCGGGCGCCTCCGCCGGACGCGCCCTGACCGACCCGTTCGACCCCGGCCCGGCCCTCTGCGACATAACTAGACACGGGCACCCGGTCGACGGCCTCGGCGTCGCCGACGAGCCTTAATCGGCCACGTGCTCAGCGGCCGCGGCCGTCGCCGTTTGCGATCGCGCAGGCTCCCTCGGCGCCGAGGAACGGGGCGAGGGCGAGGTAGGTGACAAGCGGCCCCACTTCCTGCAGGGTCTCGACCTCGCCGCGCTTGACGCGCTCGTAGATCGTCGCGTAGATCGCGCCGCCGATCGCCTCGGCGGCAATCGGATTGGCGTCGGGGCGGCGCTCGTACCCAGGGGCGAGCAGCATCTCCATGCCTTTCATCACCTGTTCGCGCTGTTCGAGCGCCCGCCCTCCCGCGGCGTAGACGTCGACGGCGCCCAGCCGCGTGTAGGCGGGCTCGGCGGCGCAGAAGGCGAGCATCGCGGCGAGGGAGGCGTGGACGGCATGAGGCCAGTCGGCGGCGCGGCGGAAGGCCGGCAGCGTCGTGGCGAGCATCTGCGAAGAGCCGCTGTCGATCGCCGCCAGCATCGCGTCCTCCTTGTCGGTGAAGTTGGCGTAGAAGGTCGAGAGCGAGATCGAGGCGCGCGCGGCCACGTCGCCGACCGTCATCGCCGGGTACCCCTTCTCGGCGACCACCGCGGCCAGTGCCTGCAGGATCCGCTCGGCGGGATCGTAGGCTCGGCCCGAGGTCTCCGGCGGGCGGCCGCGAGGGCGCCGCAGCGGCTCGGGAGGCGCCGGATAAGAGAGGGCCCAGTCCCACATCTGGGGGATCAGCTCGATCAGCTGCTCCTCCTCACCGCGGAACAATCGCGTGTGGATGATCTTGCGCAGGCCGCCGACTACCGCCTGGACTAGCTCGGGGGGTATCTCTTCCCGCCCCGGTATGCGCTCCACGGTCTCGGCGACGAAGGCCTGGAAGGCGTCAGCGGTGCGGTCGATCTGCTCGACCGCCCGTGGGCCCGCCGCGTAGATCTCGACGAAGCAGAGTCGTGCCGCGGGGGCCTGCTCGACGATCATCCGCACGAACCTCTCGAAGGCGTCGCGCACGCGCTCTTCGCTCGACGGTTTGCTGGCAGCCGCGTCGACCACCGAGCCGATCGCCGGCGCGACGAAGTCCCCCAGCGCGCCGAGCAGACACTCTTCCTTGTCGCGGAAGTGCTCGTAGAAGGCGCTGCGCGAGACCCCCGACAGCTCGAGCAGGTCGGCGACTCGAGTCGCCTCGTACCCTTTCTCGGCGACCACCGCGACCATCGCCGCGAAGAGCCGCTCGCGCTGATTGCGCGCCACCTCCTCGGGCGGCAGCCGCTGGCCGGGGCGCAGCTTGCGCTCGCGCAGAGTCAGGGCGTTTCCCCACGGCGTCCGGACGGTGGCGGAGAGGCCCTGGCCGCTCATCTTCCCGGCTGACTAGGCAAAGGGTCGATATCTGGATAGTAAGCAATATTCTGCGTAAAGACAAGCCGTGTTGTCTGAAAATTTCTCCTTGACACGCCAATATGGCCCGAATCACGGCAGATGGCCCAGAAAGGCGGGCTGGGAAAGGTTGAACTTTCTGTAAGAACGTGTTTGTATGTCTTCCTGATGGACTCCAGGGAGACCGCGGTTGTTTCCGAGGTCGTGTCGCCGATTGGGGGTGAAGAGCTCGCCGGCGCCGGCGCGATGACGATCGGGACCACCCCGGCCCGCCAGCAGATCGCCACGGAATTCGTCGCCGAGCATCAGCGGGCGCGCATCGTCCGCGCGCTTGCCGACGAGATCGTCGACCACGGCTACCGCGACGTCACCGTCGCCGGCATCGTCAAGCGAGCCGGCGTCGCCCGCAACACCTTCTACTCCAGCTTCGCCAACAAGGAGGAGTGCTTCCTCGCTGCCTCCAACCTGGCCGGCGAAGAAGCGATGAGGCTGGTGTCGGTCGCCGTGCGCGCCGCCCCCGCCGAATGGGCGCGGCAGGTTCGCGCCGGGATCGGGGCGTTCCTCTCCTACGCCGCGAGCGAGGCGGCTCTCGCTCGCGCCTTCGTCGTCGAGTCGCTCTCCGCCGGCCCGGAGGCCGCCGACCGCTACGAGCGCACGGTGCGCGCCGTCGCTCCCTTCTTCCGCCTCGGGCGGCGGGAGTCGGCTAGCGGCGACAAGCTCCCGCCGACGCTGGAGGAGACGATCGTCGGCGGCATCTTCTGGGTCGTCTACCAACGCATGGTGATGGGCCGCCCGGAGGAGCTCGAAGGACTGCTCGAGGAGCTGGCCGAGTTCGCCCTCACGCCCTACCTGGGGGCCGCGGGGGCGCGGCAGGTCGCGGCGCAGGGCGGAACCGCCGTCGCACGCTAGGGACGAAGTTCGGTGAAGCCGGCGGCGGCGAAATCGCCGTCGAAGGCGAGCGCCTCCTCGATCCCACGGGCGCGCATGAAGGCGAAGCTGGTCGCATCGACGAACGAGTACTCGCGCTCGTCGTGCTGGCGGAGCCAGCGGAGAGCCTCGTCTTCCAGGGACTCGGGTAGTCGGATGACCTCGGTATGGCTTTCGCTGCTTTCAATGTTGTCAAGGAAGGCCACGGCAATGTCGTGCCTTGACCGAGCTCGCATCCAAGTCCAAGTCTCGCCGCGAACGTGATTGGTTGTGACGATTCGACGCCCGGCAACCTGTCGGTAGAGGGTATGGGCGACCGCGTGGTTCCTGTCGCGCTTCATGAAGGCGGCTATAAGGAACGAGGAGTCGACAAAGATCACGGGTAGTCCCGAGACAAGCCGTAGACCACCTCGTTGATGGTCATGCTGCTGTCTGGATCTCCCTCGACGGTGCCGAACATCTTGAACAGCGGGTCGTCCTCTATGGGGGGCAGTGGCCGTATCTCTTCCCGCACGCAACGCCTGATCACCTCCGCCTTCGAAAGCCCCTCTTCCTCGGCGCGTCGTTCGACGGCCAGGTCAAGCTCGGGCTCGATCGATATCTGCAGTCGCTTCATGCGGGCCACGTTACATCACCTCCTCCGAAGTAATGTAACGCAGTACGCGCGTAGGTGCGGCGTAGGTGTGCCAACTGGCCCAAGACGGGAGGAGGGCGCGAATGCCCTTCTCAAAACGCTCGGCAGGAGCCTCGCTGGAGTGTTTTGAGAAGGGCATTCGCGCCCTCTCGCCACTTCGGTCACGTCGGGGGGCCGGCGGGGCCCGACACGACGTCAGTCGATGTCGGTTCCCTCGATTAGGAAGGCGACGCGGACGTGGGCGCGGTACTCGTCCAGGTTCTCACCTCTGATGCCCGTAGAGACGATGTCGACGGCGCGGATGTTGCGCAGCGTGCCCTGAGCTTGGGCGAGCGCCTGTCTCGCCGCGTCATCGGTGGACGTCTTCGAGCTGCCCACCAGCTCGATGATCTTCACGACAGCCATCTCTCTCCTCCTCGCGGATCGAATGCAGCCTTCGCGCTGACCCCTTCGATTAGTGCCGCTCGTTGCCAAGGGGCGGTCGCCTCCGCCTGGTCGCCGCTCGGCGCCAGCGCCGTTTCGGCGATGAAGCGCTGGATCCCCGCTGCGATCGCCGCCGTCTCGTCGTCGTCGGGTGTCCGGGCCATCTTCGAAGCGTAGATGAACTGCGCGTCGATAAGGTCTCACTCATGGGCGACGGGCCACCCGAGATCTCCCGCGCGGAGCTTCAGGCGAAGCTCGACGCCGGCGCGCAGCTGGTCGACGTGCGCGCTGACCATGAGTGGGAGATGGGGCGGATTCCGGGTGCCGTGCACCTGCCGCTGGCCGAGTTGAGCGAGCGGACGGGGGAGATCGACAGGGGGCGGCCGGTCGTCCTCTACTGTCGCGGCGGCAACCGCTCGACGATGGCGACCGAAGCCCTGACGGCCGAGGGGTACGAGGCGCTGAAGCTGACGGAGGGAATCGTCGGCTGGGCCGAGGCCGGTAAGCCGCTCGATCCCGAGGGCGGCGCGGTCGCCGAGTCGGGCGAAGCGGCGGCGATTCTGCACGCCGAGAAGCGCCTTCCGCCGGCTCCGAAAAGTTAAATACCTGAATCCCTGTCAGGTTTTGCTATTTTCTGTGGCGTGGAGGTCGTCGTAGACCAGCAGAAGGAGCAGCGCGGCAAGGGCCGGACCGGGACCCTGGAGAACCCGGAGACCTACCGCAACGTCCCGGGCCACATCATCCCGATCATCGAGCGCGAGTTCGACGACTTCGAAAACGAAGCCGAGACGTTCCTCGCCGGCCAGATCCCCGAAGACGAGTTCATCGGCTTCCGCCTCAAGCAGGGCGTCTACGGCCAGCGCCAGCCCGACGTGCAGATGGTGCGGGTGAAGTTGCCCTTCGGCGGCGTCACGCCGCGGCAGATGGAGGCCTTTGCCAGCGTGGTCGAGAAGTACGCGCCGCTGAACAAGGGCCACATCACCACCCGTCAGAACGTCCAGATCCACCACATCCCGCTGCGCGACATGGAGTCGCTGCTGCGCGAGATCGCCGAGGCCGACCTTTCCTCGCGCGAGGGCTGCGGCAACACGGTGCGCAACGTCACCGGCGACCCCTGGGCCGGCGTCGCCCCCGACGAGGTCTTCGACCCGACCCCCTACGCCGGCGCCTACGCCCGCTACTTCGTCCGCCACCCGACGACGCAGCTGATGCCGCGCAAGATCAAGACCGCCTTCACCGGCTCCGACGAGGACCGGGCGATCACCGGCATCCACGACGTCGCCTTCATCTCGCGCGAACGCGACGGGGTCAGGGGCTTCGAGATCCGGGTCGGCGGCGGCACCTCGATCATGGCCCGCGTCGCGCCGACCCTCTACGAGTTCGTCGAGGCCGACAACGGCGACTACCTCAAGGTCTCCGAGGCCGTGCTGCGCATCTTCGACCGCCAGGAGTGGCTGCGCGCCAACCGCGCCCGCGCCCGGATCAAGGTCCTGATCGACAAGATCGGGATCGACGCCTTCCGCGAGCAGGTCGACGAGGAGCTCGAGGGCGATTGGGTCGCCGAGCGGGACTTCGACGCCGAGCTGGTCGAACGGCTGCGCTTCGACGACGACGAGGAGGCCAACGCGCCGGCACGGCCGGCCGCGGCGGCCTCCCCCAACGGCGACCGCACCGAGTTCGACCGCTTCGTCGAAGGCAACGTGCAGGCCCAGCGTCAGGAGGGCTTCTCGGCGGTCGAGGTGAAGATCTACCGTGGCGACCTGACGCCGGAGCAGTTCCGCGGCCTGGCCGCGATCATGCGCGAGTACACCGGCGGCTACGCGCGCAGCACCGTGCAGCAGAACCTGGTCCTGCGCTGGGTCCGCGACGAGGCCCTCTACGACGTCTGGCAGCGCCTGGTCGATCTCGGCCTCGGCGAGGCCGGCGCGCGCGAGATCACCGACGTGGTCAGCTGCCCCGGCACCGACAGCTGCAAGATGGGCATCACCAGCTCGATGGGCCTCAACCAGGCGATCAAGGAGCGGCTGGTCGAGATGGACGTCAGCGACGAGCTGACGCGCAAGATCCACATCAAGATGAGCGGCTGCCCCAACGGGTGCAGCCAGCACCACATCGCCAACATCGGCTTCTACGGCGCCTCGCTGAAGGTGGGCGAGCGCCAGATCCCGGCCTACATCCCGCACATCGGCGGCAACTACGAGGGCGGCGAGGTCATCTTCGGCACGCGGCTGAAGTCGCGCCTGCCCGCCAAGCGCGTCCCCGAGGCGGTCGAGCGCTGGGTGCGGATGTACGAGGCGGAGCGCTCCGGCGAGGGCGAGGAGTTCAACGCCTTCGCCGAGCGGATCGGGGCGGCCCGCTTCGAAGAAGAGGTCAAGGAGCTGACGCTGCCGGCCGAGTTCAGCCTCGAGACGATGCAGCAGTTCATCGACTGGGCTCGCTCGAGCCCCTACAAAGTCGAGCGCGGCGAGGGGGAGTGCGCGATATGAGTCCCGTCGCCGAGCCGCCCACGATCTCCGACCCGGAGGCGATCGCCGCCCGACTCGAGGGCGGCACGGCCGAGGACGCCTTCGAGTGGCTCTTCGAGACCTTCGGCGAGAGCCACTACATCGCCTGCTCCTTCCAGAAGACCAGCTCCGTGACGGCGCACATGGCGGCGCGGATCAACCCCCAAGCGCGCTTCTTCTACCTCGACACCGACGTGCTCTTCCCGGAGACCTACGAGACCCGGGAACGGCTCGCCGAGAGCCTCGGCGTCCAGTTCGACCGCTTCCACAACCTGACCCTCGAGGAGCAGGCGGCCAAGCACGGCGACGAGCTCTGGAAGCGCGACCCCGACGCCTGCTGCGGCCTGCGCAAGATCGAGCCGATGCGCCGCGCCCTCACTTCCGTAGACTGCTGGGCCGCCGGCGTCCGCCGCGAGGATTCCGCCAACCGGGCGAAGACGCCGAAGTTCGGCTGGGACAAGCGCTTCGAGCTGTGGAAGCTGAATCCGCTCGCGGACTGGTCCGAGCGCGACGTCTGGACCTACATCCATGAGCACGACCTCCCGTACAACCCGCTCCACGACCAGGGCTACCCGTCGATCGGCTGCACCCACTGCACCCAGCCGGTCGTTCCCGGGGGCTCGCCGCGCGACGGCCGCTGGGCGGGGCTCGAAAAGTCCGAGTGCGGGATCAACTAGCGGCGCCCTGCGCCTGAGAAAGCCCTTCGTAATCCTTCCCCCGACCGATTGGTGAGACCTAACGCATGAGCGAGACGATGACCGAGCTTTCACTGACCCTTTCCGAGCGCCACACGGCCGACTTCGAGATGATCGGCAACGGCGGCTTCGCGCCGCTGACCGGCTTCCAGGGCTCCGCCGACTGGCAGCGCGTCTGCGACGAGATGCGCACCGCCGACGGCGACTACTGGCCGATCCCGATCACCCTGGCGACCGACCTGGAGTGCGAGGTCGGCGACGTCGTCGCCCTCTCCAGCGACGAAGGCAAGCCGCTGGGGCGAATCAGGGTCGAGGAGGTCTTCGAGCGCGACGTGCGCGAGGAGGCCGAGAAGGTCTACGGCACGACCGACGAGGCGCACCCGGGCGTCGCCGCGATCTACGAGGAGGGCAACCGCTGCATCGCCGGCCCGATCGAGGTCGACGCGCTGCCCGACCACGAGGAGGCGTTCATGCGCCGCTACAAGACGCCGGCCGAGCACAAGGCCGACTTCGAGGCGCGCGGCTGGAAGAAGATCGTCGCCTTCCAGACCCGCAACCCGATCCACCGCGCCCACGAGTACCTGACCAAGGCGGCGCTGGAGACCTGCGACGGGCTCTTCATCCACCCGCTGATCGGCAAGACCAAGGCCGGTGACATCCCCGCCGACGTGCGCATGCGCTGCTACGAGGTGCTGATGGAGAACTACTACCCCAACGACCGGGTGGTGCTGGGCGTGAAGCCGGCGAAGATGCACTACGCCGGCCCGCGCGAGGCGGTCCTGCACGCGATCGTCCGCCGCAACTACGGCGCCACCCACTTCATCGTCGGCCGCGACCACGCGGGTGCCGGCGACTACTACGGCACCTACGACGCGCAGAAGATCTTCGACACGATCGACGTCGACGAGCTCGGGATCGAGCCGCTGATGTTCGAGCACACGTTCTGGTGCAACGAGTGCGAGGGGCTTGCCTCCAACAAGACCTGCCCGCACGACCAAGAGGCGCACCTGTTCCTCTCCGGAACCAAGGTCCGCGAGATGCTCGGCAACGGCGAAAGGCCGCCGCACGAGTTCTCGCGTGACGAGGTCGCCGACATCCTGATCGACGCTTACAAGGAGGACTGACGTTCCGATGGCTGGCGAGCAAGGCTTCACCCTCTGGTTCACCGGGCTCTCCGGGGCCGGCAAGACGACCATCTCACGGCTGCTGGAGGGGCACCTGCGCGAGCGCGGCTCGAAGCTGGAGATCCTCGACGGCGACGTCGTGCGCGAAAACCTCTCCAAGGGGCTCGGTTTCTCCAAGGAGGACCGCGACACCAACATCCGGCGGATCGCCTTCGTCGCCGACCTGCTCAGCCGCAACGGCGTGCCGGTGATCACCGCCGCGATCTCGCCCTACGCCGCGATCCGCGCCGAGGCGCGCGAGCTGATGGGCGAGCGCTTCATCGAGGTCTACGTCAAGGCCTCGGTCGAGACCTGCACCGAGCGCGACGTCAAGGGCCTCTACGCGAAGGCGCTGGCCGGCGAGATCAAGGAATTCACCGGCGTCTCGGACCCCTACGAGATCCCCGACAACCCGGAGATCGTCTGCGACACCGAAGGCGAAACGGCCGAGGAGTCGGCGCAGAAGCTGATCGAGTACCTGGAGTCGCGGGACCTGATCCCGGCGGCTGCGGTCGCGGCGTAGACCACGAAGCGGGTAGGAGGGGCGGCAGTCCCTCCGTCTGACAAACGCCGGGCTAATTAGCCCGGCGTTTTGAGTATCCGCCAGCCAGAGGGACTGCCGCCCCTCCTTTCAGATTCGGTGCCGGGCCGCGACCGGCGACGCCAGGATGTCGCGCGGCAGCTCCCCGGTGCAACGTTTTTTCGTTGATATGGGACGAAAAAGCGTTACACCGATGGTTTGGGCGGGACTTGGGGCTCCGCGAGGCCGTACGTCTCGTAAGCGGCGAATTTCGCGAAGGTCTTGTGGGTGGGGCCGTGGTAGTCGGAGGAGGCGGTGGGGACCAGGTCGAGCTCGTCGCACAGCTCGAGCAGGTGTTCCGTCTGCTCCTTGCTGTGGGTCGGGTAGAACGTCTCCACGCCGTCGACGTTCAGCGAGCGGATCAGATCGTCGACCTCGTGGCGGGCGTCGATATCCCAGTAGGGGTGGGCGACGACGGCGACGCCGCCGGCCTCGTGGATCAGCTCGATCGCCTGCTCGGCGGTCGGCCAGCGGCGGGGTACGAAGGCCTTGGCGCCGGGGACGAGGTACTCCTCGAAGAAGGGGCCGAGGTCGCCGCTCGCGCCCGCGGCGCGGGCGATGTGGGGGCGGCCGATCGATAGCGCGTCGCCCGCCTCGCGCACCGCGTCCTCCAGGTGCAGATCGAAGCCCTCGCCGCGCAGCTTCTCGACGATTTCTCCCGCCCGGGTGACCCGCTCGTGCTGGGCCCGCTCGCAGGCCGCCGCGATCTTCCCGAGGTCGATCCAGTACCCGCAGACGTGCAGGTCTTCCGCGTACTCGTGCACGCACGACATCTCGATCGCCGGCACCAGCTCGATCCCCACCCGCTCCGCCGCCTGCATCGCCTCCGGAACCCCCGCAATCGCGTCGTGGTCCGAAAGTGCCAGCGTCGTAACCCCCGCCTTCGCCGCTTCCTCCACGACCCCCGCCGGCTCCAACTGCCCGTCGGAAACCGTCGAATGCGACTGAAGCTCGATCAGCACAAGGTCGGAGAAGCTATTGCAACAGGGCAAGGCGGCGATCCCCCGTCCAAGCTACGCCGCACGGCTGTGGGGACCGAGCCAGGCGGTGCAGTCCCTTGGGGGCCGATTGGAGGGCGGTGGGGATGGCTCCTGGGCTGGCGGATACTCAAAATCGCGCGCTAATTTAGCGCGCGATTTGTCAGACCAGGAGCCATCCTCACCGCCCTCCGCCCGCCCGCCCGTCTGAATAGACTGCGCCGCCGTGTTCCAGAAGGTCCTCATAGCCAACCGCGGCGAGATTGCCATCCGCGTCGCCCGCACCCTCAAGGAGATGGGCATCTCCTCGGTCGCCGTCTACTCGGAGATCGACCGCGACGCCCCGCACGTGCGCGAGGCCGACGAGGCCTTCCTGATCGGCCCCGCGGTCCCAGCGGAGAGCTACCTGAACATCCTCAAGATCATCGACACGGCCAAGGAGGCCGGCGCCGAAGCGATCCATCCCGGCTACGGCTTCCTCGCCGAGAACGCCGACTTCGCCCGCGCCTGCGCCGAGGCCGGGATCGTCTTCATCGGCCCGCCGCCGGAGGCAATCGAAGCGATGGGCTCGAAGACCCGGGCGCGCGAGATCATGGCCGAGGCCGGCGTGCCGATCGTCCCCGGCGCGACCGAGCCCGCCCCCGACGTCGACGCCGCTCGCAAGCAGGCCGAGGAAGCCGGCTACCCGGTCGCCTGCAAGGCGGCGGGCGGCGGCGGCGGCAAGGGCTTCCGGGTCGCGATGACCCCGGGCGACCTGCAGGAGGCCTTCGAGGGCGCGGCCCGCGAAGGCGAGAAGTTCTTCTCCGATTCGCGCGTCTACGTCGAGCGCTACCTTGAGGACCCGCGTCACGTCGAGGTCCAGGTCCTGGCCGACGGGCACGGCAACGTGATCCACGTCGGCGAGCGCGACTGCTCGGTGCAGCGCCGCCATCAGAAGGTGATCGAGGAGGCGCCCGGCCCGCACGTCGACGCCGAGATGCGCGAGCGGATCGGCAAGATCGCCACGGATGCGGCCGCCGCGGTCGGCTACCGCGGGGCCGGCACGGTCGAGGGCATGCAGGTCGGCGATGAGTACTTCTTCCTCGAGATGAACACGCGGGTGCAGGTCGAGCACTGCGTGACCGAGATGGTCAGCGGCGTCGACATCGTCCGCGAGCAGGTCCTCGTCGCGGCGGGCGAGCCGCTCTCGATCGCCCAGGAGGACGTCGACCTGCGCGGCTGGTCGATCGAGTGCCGGATCAACGCCGAGGCGGCGCACAAGAAGTTCGCGCCGGCGCCGGGCGCGATCACGACCTACCGCGAGCCCGCCGGGCCCGGCGTGCGCGTCGACTCCGGGGTCGAGGCCGGCTCCGAGGTGACGCCGATGTACGACCCGATGGTCGCCAAGCTGATCGTCTGGGACGTCGACCGCGAGCACGCGACGCGCCGCATGCTGCGCGCCCTCGACGAGTACGAGATCGGCGGCCTGACAACCCTGATCCCCTTCCACAAGGCCCTGCTGGCGACCGACCAGTGGCGCGACGGCGAGACCTGCCGCGACCTGATGGAGGATCGCGACTGGCTCAAGTCGACGGCCCCCGAGGCGGCCGCTCCCGCTCCCGCCCAGGACGAGAAGCCCGAGCAGGTCGAGCGCGATTACAAGGTCGAGGTCTCGGGCAAGCTCTTCGATGTCAAGGTGATCGGCGAGGCGCTCGCCGGCGGCGGGGCCGCGCCGGCGGCCGGCGGCCGCAAGCCGCCGAAGCGGGAGCGCAAGAGCGGAGGCGCCGCCTCCGCCTCAAGCGAGTCGCTGCCCTCGCCGCTGCAGGGCACCGTGCTCAAGGTCGCCGTCGAGCAGGGCGCCGAGGTCGCCGAGGGCGACCTGATCTGCGTGATCGAGGCGATGAAGATGGAGAACGAGATCGCCGCCCACCGCTCCGGCAAGGTCACCACGCTGAACGTAACCGAAGGCGCCGCCGTCTCCTCGGGCGACGTGCTGGCTGTGATCGAGTAGGGGGGGCGGGCCTCTCCGGCGGGTGGCGCCGTAGGGGGAACCGCCCCTGAGGACGCTTTAGCGACCGGAAGGGGCGGTGGGTCCCCTGCGGCGACAGGCCCCGCCGGCTGACGCCGTCGGCGCGCCTACCGTTTCTGCTGCCTCTGTTCCCTTTGCTTTTCCCGCTGTTCCCGTTTCTTCCGCCGGATTTCCGCCTGCAGCTGCTTGCGGGTCAGCGGTATCCCCGACGCTTCTTCCCGGCAGGTCCGGCCGACGCAGTTCTCGAGGTCGCGCAGTTCCCGGTGCAGGTAGTTGCGCACGGGGTAGTAGTTGGGAATGCGGACGATGTTGTTGAGCTCGTAGGGGTCCTTTTCGAGGTCGTAGAGCTCCTTCTCGCCGTCGGGCCAGGCGATGTACTTGTAGGGGCCGAGGCGGATTCCCTCGTAGTCCTTCGGCGGCGCCAGGATAGAGGCGGTCGCCCCCGCGCGGCGGTGCAGCTCCGAGCGCGCGCTCGCCCGCCGAAGCTTCGGCGAGGGCCTACCCTGGTCGCCCGGTTCGGCGATCGCCCCGTTGTCTTCGACGTCGGAGGTCTCGACGAAGGACTCGAAGAGGATCGGGCGCAAGGTGCGCAGTTCGGGGTCCCCAAAGAACGGCGTCAGCGAGCGCCCGTCGACGCTCTTGTCGGCTTCGACCCCCGCCAGTTCGAGCACGGTGGGCGCGACGTCGATGTTCGCCGCCAGCTCGTCGCTTTCGCTGCCCGCGCGGATGTGAGGGCCGCGAATCAGGAAGGGCACGTGGGTGGCCGGCTCGTAGGCGAGGAACTTGCCGCCGATTAGGCGGTGCTCGCCGAAGAAGAAGCCGTTGTCGGAGGTGAAGATGACGTACGTGTTGCGCAGGCGGTGCTGCGAGCCGAGCGTGTCGATCAGCAGTTTCACCCCGTCGTCGACGTCGCGCAGCGACTCCAGCTGCTTGTCCCAGTAGACGCGGTAGGTGTGGATGTCGGAGAGCGACAGGTAGGGCGCTTCGCGGATGAAGCGCGGCTTGTCGGCGACGTTGCCCTCGTCCATCCCCTCGGAGCGGTTGTGGGGCGGCGGCGCCCCCTTGAACCAGTCCCAGTGGCGAGGTGTCGGCTCGGGACCGGCAGGGTGGCGGAAGTCCCCGTGCGGGGCGGTGTAGTCGAGCTGCAGGTAGAAGGGCTGTTCGGGCGAGGTTTCCTGCAGCTCCTGAATCGCGTAGTTGGTCAGGGTGTCGGTCTCGTGGAAGCAGGGCAGGCCGTTGAGCGGCGCGTAGGGGCAGCCGAAGTCGTCCTTCGTCCCGTATTCGCGCGTTTCCCAGCTGCCGGAGTCTCCGTAGGGGCCTTCGACGGTGCCGTTGTTGTTGAGCGAGTAACCGTAGAAGTAGTGGGTCGTGTCGGCCTTGAGCACGGTGTGCCAGGCGTTCCAGCCGGGCGGCACCTCGGCACCGGTCGAATACGGTTCGTCGCCGTAGCCGTTGAGGAACTTGCCGACGTGGATCGTGCGGTAGCCGGCACCCTGCAGCCAGGTGGCGAGGTTGTGGGTGGCGGCGGCGCGGAAGGAGAAGCCGAAGTAGCCGCCGTTGGGCTGGATGTTGCCCCTGACGCCGTGGTTGTGGGCGTAGCGGCCGGTCAGCAGGCTGACCCGGGACGGGCAGCAGAGCGGGTAGGGGACGTAGTAGTCGTTGAAGGTCATGCCGCGCTTGGCGATCAGGTCGAGCGTGTTCGGCATCGCCCGGATCGCCGGTTCGCGGAACATCGCGTAGAGGCTGTCGAGCGTCTGGTCGTCGGTCTGAATGACGAGGAAGCTGGGCGGCTGCGGCGTCGCCGCCTCGGCCCCCCGCCAGCGCCCTCCGAGCGCCAGCAGGCAGAGCAGCGCCAGGACCGCGGCCGCGAGGCCGGCGGAGGCTCCGCGCCGGGTTCTGCCTTGTGGGGTCGGATGCATGAAGGTCGCCGGGAAGCCCGGCCTACCACGTCGAAACAACTGGCCTACCCGAAGTTGCGAAACGCTAGAGGTCGCTCAGGACGCGCCGAGCTTTTTGACGGCGTCGCGGAACGTTTTGACCGTCGCGCTGGGGGCTTTGCGGCCCTCGAGCTTCTCGTTGTGGCGGTTGACCCAGATCACGGGCACCTTCATCTTCAGCAGCGGCGCGACGTCGTTGTCGTAGCTGCAGCCGATGTGGGCCCAGCCTTTCTTGCCGCCGATCCGCCGTGCCGCCTCTTTGAAGTGGACGGGGTCCGGCTTGTAGCTGCGCACCTGCTGGGCGGTGACGACGAGGTCGAGTTCGGTTCGCAGGTGACGGCGCGAGATGCCGAGCAGTTTGTCGTCGATGTTGGAGACGATGCCGACCTCGTAGCGTTTGCCGAGCCGGTCCATCGCCGCGTTGGCCTCGCGGAACGGCATCCAGTAGGCGACGCTGTCGGGCAGGAACTGGGCCCGCGAGGGCTCGATCTCCCAGCCCAGCTCGCCGGCGACCTTGACGATCGTGCGGCGCAGCACCTCGGCGTAGAGCTCGTAGGAGCCGGCCATTATTTCCGCCTGAACCTCCATGAAGCGGGCGAGGAACGGCTCCTCCTCGAAGCTGAAGCCGTCTTTGTCCGCCTCTTTCCGGCAGGCCTCGACGATCCCCTTCTCCCAGTCGATCAGGGTGCCGTAGCAGTCAGTCGTAACCCATTTGATGGTTTTGAGAGGGGGGAGGGGCACGGGAGCGGCGGCATGTTATGCGAATCGCCCGCGCGGCGTCCCCTTTGCCATCTCCAGTAGGCTGCCGCCCGCGCCCGCGCGGGGCGCTCCGCACATGGACCTCCTCGAGTACCAGGGCAAGCAGCTGTTCGCCAAGCACGGCATCGCCGTGCCGAGCGGCGAGGTCGCGGCGACGGTCGACGACGCGGTCGCCGCCGCGGAGCGGATCGGGTACCCCTGCGCGATCAAGGCCCAGGTCCTGATTGGCGGCCGCGGCAAGGCCGGCGGGATCAAGATCGCCAAGGACGCCGAGGAGGCGCGCGAGCACGCAGGTGCGATCATCGGCATGGACATCTTCGGGCCACGCGGCGAGGGGCCGTTCCGCGTCGACCAGGTCTGGGTCGAGGGCGGCTCGGACATCGCCTCGGAGTACTACGCCTCGGTGATCCTCGACCGCGGCGAGAAGAAGCTGTTGGCGATGGTCTCGGCCAAGGGCGGCATGGACATCGAGGCGGTCGCCGAGGAGGACCCCGAGGCCCTGGTCCGCCGCCACGTCGATCCGACGCGGCCGTTCGACGCCGCCGCGGCGCGCGAGATCGTCGACGCCGCCGGCCTCGACGAGGACGTGCGCGACGCCGTCGCCGAGATCCTGGTCAAGCTCGCCGAGGTGGCCGCCGGCGAGGACGCGACCCTGATCGAGGTCAACCCGCTGATCGTCACCGCCGGGCGCGAGGTCGTCGCGCTCGACGCCAAGGTGACGATCGACGGCAACGCCGTCTTCCGGCACGAGGAGCTGGCCGAGGTCGCCGACACCGCCGACGACCCGCAGGAGGCGATGGCCAAGGAGAAGGGCCTCACCTACGTCAAGCTCGACGGCAACGTCGGCATCCTCGCCAACGGCGCCGGCCTCTGCATGTCGACGCTCGACGTCGTCGCCCAGGCGGGCGGCGCCCCGGCCAACTTCCTCGACGCCGGCGGCGGCTCCAAGGCCGAGGCGATCGTCGACGCGCTGACCGTGATCGTCTCCGACGAGAAGGTCACCGCGATCCTCTTCAACATCTTCGGCGGCATCACCCGCTGCGACGAGATCGCCAAGGGGATAGTCACGGCCTCGCAGCAGATCGACCTGCAGGTGCCGCTGGTCGTGCGCCTCGACGGAACCAACTCCGAGGAGGGGCTGAAGATCCTCGCCGAGGCGAACCTGCCCAACCTCGACCAGGAGACGACGATGCTGGGCGCGGCGAAGCGCGTCGTCGAGCTGGCGGGTGCCGCGTGAGCATCATCGTCGGCAGCGAGACGAAGCTGGTCGTCTCCGGCCTGACCGGCCGCGAGGGGTCCTTCCACGGGCTGCGCAACCGCGCCTACGGGACCGATCTCGTCGCCGGGGTCACGCCGGGCAAGGGCGGCCAGGACGTCGAGGGCGTGCCGGTCTTCGACAAAATCGCCGAAGCCGTCAGCGAGGCCGGCGCCAACACCTCGATGATCTTCGTGCCGGCCCGCTTCGCCGCGCCGGCGATCGACGAGGCGATCGAGTCGGGCGTCGAGACGGTGATCGCGATCACCGAGGGGATCCCGGTGCTCGACATGCTGAAGACCTACTGGAAGGCGAGGGAGGCCGGGGTGCGGCTGATCGGGCCGAACTGCCCCGGCGTGCTCTCGCCGGGCAAGGCCAACGTCGGCATCATCCCCGCCCAGTTCTTCGACCCGGGCCCGATCGGCGTCGTCTCCAAGTCCGGCACGCTGACCTACCAGATCGGTAACGAGCTGAAGCAGGCCGGCACCGGCAACTCCTCGATCGTCGGCATCGGCGGCGACCCGATCATCGGCTCGGACTTCATCGACATCCTCACGCTGTACGAGGCCGACCCCGAGACCGAGCTGATCGTGATGGTCGGCGAGATCGGCGGCGACGCGGAGGAGCGGGCGGCCGAGTTCATCGCCGCCGAGATCTCCAAGCCCGTGGTCGCCTATATCGCCGGATTCACCGCGCCGCCCGGCAAGCAGATGGGCCACGCCGGGGCGATCATCTCCGGCTCTTCGGGCACCGCCCAGGCGAAGAAGGACGCGCTCGAAGCAAAGGGCGTCCGCGTCGGCGAAAGCCCGACCGAGACGGCCAAGATCGCCGTCGAAGTCCTGCGCGGCTGAGCCAAGCGCCCCGACGCTCCACCCCGCCACCAGACGTGTCTGAGTTTTTGCCCCCTTATGGGTGGTCAAGCTCAGACACCCCGAGAAGGGCGCGGAGCTCGTGCTCGATGACGTCTGGTTCTCGGCGGAGGCGGCGGTGGGTGATGTGAATAGTCCGGTAGCCGGCGGCCTGAAGTGCCGAATCGCGGGCTCGATCTCGCTCGAAGGCGGCTCGATGGCGGTGAAATTCCCAGCTATCGAGCTCGGCGACCACCCGCGGCTTGTCCCAGAGGGCATCGATGAGGAAGCCGAGGGCTGGGGCGTTGAACGCGGGCTTGGGCAGGTGTCGGACTCGACAGAAATCCGCAAAGAGGTCCTCGAGAGGCGAGCGAGTTTCCTCTCCGGCGCGGGCCTCCTCCAGCAGACGTCGCATCGGCTTCAGTGCGCGACGTCCGCAGCCACGCTCGCACACCTTTTCCACCGCGGAGAGATCGAGCAGTTCCCGGCGGTCCGCCTCCTCCCATGCAGAGGCGAGGCGCCCATATCCGACGATTTCCGCAAAGTCGAAGAGTGTGCGAGCGACCGTTGTGACCGGGATTCCCGCCTGAAGGGCTCGGTCCTCCGGGTCGAGCCTTCCACGGTGTATCCAGATCTTGGGGCGGCGAAGGACTCCCTGGCGGCCCGTCGCGGCGGTGACATCCACCGCGTGACTTCTGGGTGCCTCAAGACCCCAGAGGGCGGCTGCACTGCGGTGGCTTAGCAATGCATCGGGTCCATACGCGAGGACGGCCTGCCAGCCATCTTCCGCGTTGGCCGATGTCTCTATGCCCGACCGCAAAGACGTTGCGATGCATGCACCTCAACTGCCAGCTATCGAGCTTCCGCTCGATAGCACGCCGGCTGAAACCAAGCTCTTCCAGCTGCCGGAGCGCCACGACCCCGTACTGCTGTTCGGCCAGCTGCGCCACGCGTCGCTTCTGGATCACCCCCGGCCGTGTCTGAGCTTTCCCACCCATACGGGGGTCTAAGCTCAGACACGCCTGGGTTCTTCCCCTTTGGGCAAGAAATCGGTGACATCGAGGCGTTGCTAGGCTCGCTGACGATGGCCACGGACACGATTTCCTTCGCGCGCGGGGCGCCGAGCGCTGACATCCTGCCGCGTGAGGCGGTGACCTCGGCGGCCGCCGTCGCGCTTGCCCAGGACTGGGAAAAGGCGCTCTCCTACGGGACGGGTATCGGGCACCCGGGCCTCTGCCAGTGGATCGCCGAGCGGCACGGCGGGCTCGACGCTGGTCAGGTGATGGTCGCCAACGGCTCGCTCGAGGCGGGCGCGATGCTCTTCGAGCACCTGCTCTCGGCCGGCGACCGGGTGGTGGTCGAGCAGCCGACCTACGACCGCACGCTGTTGATGCTGCAGCGGCTCGGGGTCGAGCTGGTGCCGGTCCCGCTCGAGGCGGACGGGCTCGACCTGGCGGCCTTCGAAGCGGCGCTCGCCGAGGGGCCGATCGGGCTCGCCCACGTCATCCCCAACTTCCACAACCCGGCCGGGTGCACGCTCTCGGCCGAGAAGCGGGTGCGGCTGGTCGAGCTGGCCGCCGAGCACGGCTTCTGGATCTTCGAGGACGATCCCTACCGCGAGCTCCCCTTCGAGGGCGAGGCGCTGGAGACGATGCTCTCGCTGGACCGGGCGGACCGCATCGTCCACGCCTCCTCCTTCTCCAAGACCGTCAGCCCCGGCGTGCGGGTCGGCTACCTGGCCGGGCCCGGCGACGAGATTGCCAAGCTTGCCAAGCGGGCCAACGAGACCTACATCTCGCCGAACATGCTGGCCGAGTCGATCGTGCTCGAGCTTTGCAAGTCGGGCGGCCTCGATCGCAACATCGATTTCGTCAAGGGCGCCCTGCGCGACCGCCGCGACGCCCTGGTCGAAGCGCTGGGGGAGCAGATCCCCGAGGCCGAGTTCGTCGTCCCCGGCGGCGGCTACTTCCTCTGGCTCGACCTCGCCGACGGCACCGACACGCCGGCCCTGCTCGCCGAGGCCAAGGGCGAGGGCGTCGCCTTCGTCGCCGGCCCTGACTTCATGATCGAGGGCGGCGCGAACAGCCTGCGGCTCTCCTTCGCCAGCGTGCCGCCCGAGCGGATCGCCGAGGGCGTCGCCCGGATCGCCCGGGCGCTGGAGCGAGTCCGCGCCGGCTCGCCAGCCTAGGACTGGACGAAGATTCCGCACCGTAGGCCGGGATTCCGTCTAGGATTCCCGCGTCAAGCGAGCGGAGGGGTGTGGAGGATGAAGCGACGGGCGATGAAGATCAAGCTGGCCGTTCTTACGGCATCGACGGTCGCGGCCCTCTGTCTGGCTCCCGGATCGGCGAGCGCGGAACCCCAGGTACCTGTCTGTCCCGGCCCGGCCGGGCCGGATGCGGCTCGTTGCCATGCCCAGGTCGTCACCGACGCGAAGGGTGCGCCCCAGGCGGTCACAGCGCCGAGGGGCTACGGTCCGGCACAGTTCCGCGGCGCCTACGGCCTGCCCTCCGCCGCGGCCACCGCGCAGACGATCGCGATCGTCGACGCCTTCGACGACCCGAAGATCGCCAGCGATCTCAACGCCTACAGCGCCCAGTTCGGCCTGCCGCAGTGCAACAGCGCCAATCCCTGCTTCCAGAAGGTCAATCAGAGCGGCAGCGCCTCGGGGCCGTTCCCGCGGACGGACGCCGGCTGGTCGCTGGAGATCGCGCTCGACGTTGAGATCGCACACGCGGTCTGCCCGAACTGCAAGATCCTCCTCGTCGAGGCGAACTCGAACAGCCTCGGCGACCTCGCCGCCGCCGTCAACACCGCGGCCAAACTCGGTGCCAACGAGATCTCCAACAGCTACGGCGGCTCCGAGTACTCCTCCGAGGTCAACGACGCCGCCTACAACCACCCGGGGGTCGCCGTCACCGTCGCCTCGGGCGACAACGGCTACGGATCTTTCGGCTTCCCGGCCGCCTCGCCGAGCGTGATCGCGGTGGGCGGGACGACGCTGACGCTGGGCGCAGGCAACGCCTACGGCAGCGAGAGCGTCTGGAGCGGCGCCGGCAGCGGCTGCAGCCTCTACGTGACGGCTCCGGCTTGGCAGAGCTTCCTCTCCGCCTGCGGCGGCAAGCGCGGCACGGCCGACGTGGCCGCCGACGCCAACCCGAGCACCGGCGCGGCCGTCTACGACACGGTCCGGTACCAGGGCCGTTCGGGCTGGTTCCAGGTCGGCGGCACCAGCCTCTCCTCGCCGCTGATCGCCGCGGTCTACGCCCTTGCGGGCGGGCTGCCGAGTGGGACGACGGCAGCCTCGGGAGCCTACGGGCACCTCGGCGACGCGACCGCGCTGCACGACGTGACCAGCGGCTCGAACGGCAGCTGCTCGACGATCATGTGCAAAGGCGCCGCGGGCTACGACGGGCCGACCGGGGTGGGCACCCCGAACGGCATCGGCGCCTTCTAGGCCGGCCTGCGAATCCTCGGCTAACGACCGTAGCGGTCTGAGGACAGCACCAGTTGCTCGGGGATCGTCGCCCGCGGCGGCGGCGCCGGGTCGGCGCGCACCGAGACGGTTTCGGCGACGCTGGGCGAGACGCGATGGCTGCCGGTGGCTGAGGCGATCGTCACGCCCTCCTCGCCGCTGCTCTCGACGGTGCCCTCGAGGCCGGGGTGCAGGCCCGCGTCCTTGAGGTAGTGCAGCAACTCCTCGGCCTCGTTCTCGAAGCGCAGGACGACGACCTTGGCGCCCGGCTCGACGTCGGCGAGCAGCGAGCCGGTCTCGCGCGCGCCCTCGACGATCGGGTGGCCGTGCGGGCAGGTGGTCGCGTCGCCGATCGCGGCGCGCATGCGCTCCTCCAGCACCGGCGACATCGCGTGCTCGATCCGCTCGGCCTCCTCGTGGACCTCGTCCCAGGGGATGCCGAGCACGTCGGTGAGGAAGCGCTCGATCATGCGGTGGCGGCGGACGATGTGGCTGGCGTGCTCGCGCCCGGAGGCGGTGAATTCGAGCGACTTGTCGGGCTTGCGCTCGACGTAGCCGTCCTCGACCAGGCGGCCGATCATCTCGTGCACGGTCGGCGGCGAGAGCTGCATCGCGCGGGCGATGTTGGCCCCGGTCATCGGCAGCCCGGCCTCCTCGAGCCAGAACATGATCTCCAGGTACTCCTGCTCGGCGACGGTCGCTTGCTCCATCGGCCCGATACTACTTGCGTGGCCCTCCCTCATCGGGCCATCAGGGTGGTGACGACGGCCTCGTAGAAGCCGTCGCCCATCGCGCCCTCGGTGACGGTGACGTTGTCCCAGGCCGGCAGCGCGGCGCGCAGGCCCGGGTCGCGCTCGGGGCCGTTGGCGACGACGAAGAAGCGGCCGACCGCGGCGGCGACCTCGAGATCCTCGACCGAGTCGCCGACGCCGATGCACTCGGCCGGGTCGTAGCCGCGGGCCCGGGCGTGGGCGGCGACGGCGCCGGCCTTGCTGACCAGCTTGGGGACGAGGTGGTAGGCGTGGGTGGGGCCGTCGACGGCCGGCATCTCGCGGCCGATCGCGCCGTTGTCGAGCAGGCGCAGGTCGTCGTGCCCTTCCTCCTCGAGCACCCGGTTGGCCTCCTCGACGTCGACCTTGCCGCGGAAGAGGTGGGAGAGGATGCGGCCGCTGTGCCAGGGGGAGTGGTACTCCAGCCGGCCCTCGAAGTGAGCGAAGAGCATCTTCGGGATGCCGCGCTGCTCGATCTTCTCGTAGACGGTGCCCTCCTCGTCGGGGACGAGGTCGCCGGTCATCAGCGTCGTCTCGCCGTCGATCGCGAAGGCGCAGCCGGCCTCGTAGACGTAGGAGGTCTGGCCCATCAGGCGCGCCGCCTCGTGTACCTGCGGCTCGCGCCGGCCGGACATGATCACGACCTCGACCCCGGCCCGGTGGCAGGCCTCCAAGCCGCGCGCCTGCGCTTGCGAGAAGCCGCCCTCGGCGTCGCGGAAGAGCGAGGAGCCGCTGCCGAGCAGGGTGCCGTCGAGGTCGGTGTAGACGCATCGCAGTGCCATCGTGCGGGCCGTTACGGTAGCCGGATGCAGTGGATCCGGGAGGACGGACAGCCGCAGGCGGCCGGAATCGTCAACGTGACGACCGACTCGATGTTCGAGGGAGCGCGCAGCGGCACGCCCGAGCAGGCGATCGAGGACGGGTTGGCGCTGGTCGAGGCCGGCTTCGACATGCTCGACGTCGGGGCGGTGGCGGCGCGCAGCGGGCCGCCGGTCTCGCCCGAGGTCGAGGCGGCGGCGCTAATGCCGGCGATCGAAGGGCTCGTCGCCGCGACCGAGGCGCCGGTCTCGGCGGACACGTTCTCGGTTGAGGTCGCGCGAGCGGCGCTGGCGGCGGGCGCCGGCGCGGTCAACGACATCTCCGGCGGCAGCGACGAGATGTTCGAGCTCGTCGCCGAGACGGGCTGCGGCTACGTGCTGATGCACATCGAGGGCCCGCCTCGGGTCGACCGGCCGCCGCGCCGCTACGACGACGTCGTCGAGCACCTGAAGTCCTGGCTGGGGGGGAGAGTCGAGCGGGCCGTGGGCCTTGGAGTGTGCGAGGAGCGGATCGCGATCGACCCCGGACTCGACTTCGACCTGACCACGGCGCAGAACCTGGAGATCCTGCGCCGCCTGCCCGAGCTGCGCTCGCTCGGCCTGCCGCTCTACGTCTCGCTCTCGCGCAAGGACTTCATCGGCGCCGTGCTCGCCGGCTCCTGGGAGGAGCGGCTGCCGGCGAGCGAACGCGAGTGGGGGACGGTCGCAGCCGTCGCCCTGGCCGTGCGCGGCGGCGCCGACGTCCTCCGCATCCACGACCGCAGCTCGCTGCAGGCGATGCGGGTCGCGGGCAGGATCGCCCATGGCTAAGAGCCTGCTCGAGACGCCTTGGGCCGTGGCGCTCGACCCAGCCCGGCGCGACGGCCGGATCGTCGCCGAGTCCGCGGAGGAGGCGCGCGAGGCGAAGACGGTGGCGCTGCCGCGTTCGCTCGACCCGGGCCTGGCGGAAGCCCTGAAGCGCGCCGGCATCGCGCGGCTCTACTCGCACCAGCGGGCGGCGCTGGAGGCGGCAGCGCGCTCGGACCTGGTCATCACCAGCGGCACCGCCTCGGGCAAGAGCCTCGCCTTCAACCTGCCGGTGCTCGACGGGATCGCCCGCGATCCCAAGCGCCGCGCGCTCTACCTCTACCCGACCAAGGCGCTGGCCCAGGACCAGGCCCGCAAGCTGGCGGCGCTGCGCCCGCCCAACCTGCGCGAGGCGATCTACGACGGCGACACGCCGCGCGAGGAGCGGCCCGCGATCCGCCGCCGCAGCAACCTCGTCCTCACCAACCCCGACATGCTCCACGTCGGGGTACTGCCCAACCACAAGAGCTGGGGCGACTTCCTCGCCAACCTCGGCTGGGTCGTGGTCGACGAGGCGCACACCTACCGCGGTGTCTTCGGCTCCCACGTCGCCAACGTGCTGCGCCGCCTGCGTCGCCTGGCGCGCGCCTACGGCTCCGAGCCGCGCTTCCTGCTCGCCTCGGCGACGATCGCTAATCCGGAGGGGCTGGCCGAGGAGCTGGTCGGCACCCAGTTCGAGCTGCTCGACGACGACGGCGCGCCGCGCGCCGGGCGTGAGATCGCGATGTGGAACCCGCCGCTGATCGACAAGGCGACGGGGGCGCGGCGCTCGGCCCTGGGAGAGGCCGCCGACCTGCTCGCCGAGCTGGTCTCCCACGGCGTGCGCACGATCTGCTTCCTCAAGAGCCGGCGCGGGATCGAGTTGATCCAGCGCTTCGCCCGCGAATCCCTGCAGGCGCGCGGCAAGCCGGAGCTGGCCGAGCGGATCGCGCCCTACCGCGGTGGCTACACGCCGCAGCAGCGGCGTGAGATCGAGGCCCGCCTCGCCGCCGGCGACCTGCTCGCCGTCGTCGCCACCGACGCGCTCGAGCTCGGCATCGACGTCGGCGAGCTCGACGCGGCGATCTGCGTCACCTTCCCCGGCACGGTCGCGAGCCTGCGCCAGATGTGGGGACGGGCGGGGCGCCGCCAGCGCGGGCTCGCCGTCTACGTCGCCGGCCAGGACGCGCTCGATCAGTTCTTCTGCCGCCATCCGGAGGAGTTCCTCGAGCGCCCGGTCGAGGCGGCGATCCTCGACCACGAGAGCGAGCAGATCGCGGCGCGGCACATGGTCGCGGCCGCCTACGAGCTGCCGCTGGGCGAGGAGGACGGCGAGGTCTTCGGGCCGGGCTGGCGCGAGCGGGCCGACCGTCTCGTCGCGGCCGGCGAGCTGCGCCAGGCCGGCGGGCGGACGATGCCGCGCTCGAGCGAGTTCGTCGCCGCCAAGATCCCGCTGCGCTCGGCCTCGGCCCGCTCGGTCGCCGTAATCGAGCGCGAATCGGGTGAGATGCTCGGCCTGGTCGAGGCGGAGCGGGCCTTCACCACGATTCATCCGGGGGCGGTCTACCTGCACCTGGGGCGCTCCTACGAGGTCGAGCAGCTCGACGTCGGGGCGGGCCGCGCGGTCGTCTCGCGCTTCGACGGCGACTGGTACACGCGGCCGAAGAAGGAGACCGAGATCTACGTCGAGCGGGTGCGCGAGCAGCGCACGACCTCGGGCGTCGATCTGCACTTCGGCGAGGTCTCGGTCAGCGAGCAGGTGATCGCCTACCAGCGAGTCTCTATCTCCGACCAGGAGCCCTTCGACGTCGTCTCGCTGGAGCTGCCCGAGCAGCACTTCGTCACCCAGGCGCTCTGGTACGTGCTGCCGGAGCGGCTGAGCGGGGCGCTGCCGCCCGACGTCCTGCTCGGGGCCCTGCACGCGACCGAGCACGGCCAGATCGCGGTGCTGCCGCTGATCGCGATGTGCGACCGCTGGGACATCGGCGGCCTCTCCACCAACGTCCACTTCCAGACGGGCCGGCCGACGATCTTCGTCTACGACGGGCACCCGGGTGGGGTCGGGATCACGCTGCGCGGCTACGAGCAGTTCGAGCGCCTGCTCGGCGACGCCGAGCGGCTGATCGCCGAGTGCCCCTGCGAGTCGGGCTGTCCCTCCTGCGTGCAGAGCCCCAAGTGCGGCAACCTCAACGAGCCGCTGCACAAGGCGGGGGCGCTGGAGCTGATGCGGACCATGAAGGGTGCACAGTGAGTGGAGGGAGTGGACCTCGGCGTCACGAACAGCAGGGAGGTTCCGCCGAGGTCCACTCCCTCCACTCCGAGCGCGGGCGTCAGGTGGCCGTCATCGGCTCCAGTCGCGCCGAGCTTGGCTCGGAGCTGGCGCGGCTCGCCGAGGAGGTCGGGAGATTGCTCGCGCGTGAGGGCGTGACCGTGGTCTGCGGTGGTCTGACCGGCGTGATGGAGGCGGTCTGTCGCGGCGCCGTGGAGGCCGGCGGCGAGGCGATCGGGATCGTCCCGGGCAACGACGTCGCCGAAGCGAACCCGCACTGCACCCACGTCGTCGCCACCGGGATCGGCCACGCGCGCAACCTCGCGGTCGTCTCCTCCGGCGAGATCGTGATCGCGATCGGCGGCGAGTGGGGAACGCTCTCGGAGATCGGCTTCGCCCGCGCGATCGGCCGCCCCGTGATCGCCCTGCGCTCCTGGGCCCTGACCGGCCGCGAGCGCATGGAGGACGCCCCTGGTGTTGTCCCCGCCGACACCGCCCGCGAGGCCGTCGACCTCGCCCTCGAATCCCTCTGAGCCACCCGCTGAGAGACGTGCCGTGAGTTGAGTACCCATAGGGACCGCTAACTCACGGCACGTCCGGCCAGAGCTGGCGCAGGGCGAGAATCGCGAAGGCGTGCGACCAAGCGAGGGGCGTGGTCGAGGTCGGGATGCCGGTATGGGCGTCGACGCGCTCAGGGAGGAATCCCGCTGGGGTTGCGTCACGGCGCAGCGTGGCCACGAGGCGCAGAGCTGCCCGGCGCTCACCGAGCGCGGCCAGGCTCCACGCGGCCCACGCGGTCGGCGCCGTCCACGGGTCGATCCCGCCATCCCAGTCTTCGGACGGGACGATCCCGTAGCGCCCGCTCCGCGCGGCGATCCGCAGCAGCGTGCGTCGAGCCAGTGGGTAAACGCCCCCCAGCCCAAACGGCCTGACGACCCAAGCCGCCGCCGAATCGACCCCGGAGCCCGGCTCGCCTGCCTCCCGAACGAGCACGCCCCCCGCCCCAAACTCCCTCAGAATCTCCCGCTCCGCCAGCCGCCGCGCCGGAAGGTCACCTGCCGAAGAGCCTTCCGGCGCGGCGGCGGCCGAAGCAATCGCGTTCCCCAAGTAGCTGCCGGCCTCTCCCTCCTGGTAGTCGGCCCGGTCCCGCCACGGCAGTTGTGCGACATCCCCCCGCGCTCCGGCGACCCTCGCCGCCGCGGCCACCCACCCGGCCGCGTCCCCCTGCGCCGCTCGTCCCTCGACCGCCGTCCCGTCTCGATGGAACCGCGCCGCCGCGCCAAGGTCGAGCCCGAGCAGGAAGTGGACCACGCGCCGCGCCTCCGCCCGGTAGCCCGCCGCGGCGAACGCCATCGCCACCGCGCCGGCGTCACGCGGCCAGACGTATTCCCACCCATCGCGTGGTCCCGCGACCGCGGCGCCGTCCCCGTCCGTCAACTCCCGCAGCACCAGCAGCGATCGCCGGTACATCCGCTGCGCCCAATGCGGCGCGCCCGTGCCCAGTGGCCGTGCCCGTGCGAGCCAGCGCGGGTCGCTCCGCAGCAGAAACGATTCGTCTCGGGACCCGCCCGATACGAAGAGCGCGGCCAAGACGACCGCCACGACCAGCCCCACCGCTGCACGACCCCAAGCCATGCCCCAATCGAATCAGCCCCGCGGCCCCCCGGTCGCTAGCCTTCATCCGCGCGGCCCAGCAGTCGCCAATCCCCGGCGGGATAGCTCAGTTGGTAGAGCACACGACTGAAAATCGTGGTGTCCCCGGTTCGAATCCGGGTCCCGCCATTCGCATGACGCGCGGGGCGTCTGCATAGGAGATCTTGCCTGCACCGCGCATGGTGTCCCCTTGTGGTCCTGCGGTTCGCTCTGCCGCGCAGTTTTCTACTAGAAACCCTATTCCACTGGTAAAGTAGAAAATATGTTGGAGGCAGAAAAGCGCTGGCAGAGGATCCTTGCATCCGCGCTGGAGGGCGCGACCGTCGGAGCTGCACCGAGTGGTGGGGGCGCCGATCTCGTGGTCCGGACTCGCGACGGCAGGGAGATCGAGATCGATGTGAAGTGGGCCGGGGAGGGCTGGCCGCAGGATGTCCGGCGTGTGGGCGCTACGGTCGGCGACGACTGGCCGGAAAACACCGTCCTCCTCGCACGCAGCCTCTCTCCTGGCGCGATCGAGTGGCTGCGGGAGCGCGGCGCCAACTGGGCCGACGAGGCCGGTCAGGCTCGCATCGTCGGGCCTGGCGGGCTGGTCGTGATCCGCGAACCCGCTCAACCGCCCGACAAGCTGAGCGCGCCGCGTTCCTTTTCTTGGTCGAGGTCGGCTATCGCGATCGCGGAGGCGATCCTTGCCCGCGAGGATCGCCCACTGCGCGTGGTCGAGCTCGCGGAAGCTAGCGACTGGTCCACCGCACAGGCGGCCAAAGTCCTCAAGGCATTCGACGTTCAGGGCTGGACCGCCAAGCATGGCGCTGCACGGGGGGCCAGCGCGCACCGGGTGCCGGTTGACGCGGACGGGCTGCTCGCCGCATGGTCGGCCGCGGTCACCGATCCCTCCCGCATTACCCGCATCGCTCACCGGGCGACCAAAGACGTGATGGCGCTCCTGCGCAACGACCTCGTCCCCGCGCTGAACCAAACGGCCGGCTGGGCGGTCAGCGGCTGGGCGGGCCTCGAGCTTGCGGCCCCCTTTGCGACCGCCACCCCCAGCCTGCACATCTACATCGACGACACCGAGTTCGCGGCACCGCTCAGCGACGCCATCGAGGAGGCCGGATTGCGCGAGGTGGACGAGGGTGGCCGAGTCACCTTCTGGGCAGCCGATGCCCGCATCTTCGCTTTCTCCCGGCAAGTCGAGGACGTCCCCGTGGTGAGCGCCCCGCGCCTGTTCGCCGACCTGTCGTCATTCGGTGGCCGTGGTGGCGACGCAGCCGACCACGTCAAGGCGGAGCTGATCGATCCGCTGCATTCCGGCGAGTCGACCGGGGAGGATGACGCCCATGGATGAACAACGCTCCCGCGAGACCCGCGCCCGCGCCGAGACCGCGTTGGTGCGGCTCCTACACGCGCTCGGGGATGAGGACGTCTTCTTGGTCGTCCTCGGCGGTTTGGTGCCCGAGGTCCTCACCGGCGATGAGGCGCTCGTGCCGGAGCACCTCGGCACCACCGATGTGGATGTCCTCCTCATCACCCACGTCGACCCCGACGCCGATCTCGGCGGTGTGGAGCGGGCGCTGGAGCAGCTCGACTTCAAGCCGGACCGGAGCGAGGACGGCTGGCGCTGGCGCGGCCCGATCGGGGGAGTGCCGGTGAAGCTCGAGTTCCTCTGCGACCTGCCCGCCTATCGCGAGAGCGAGGTCGTCCGGCCGGCCGGATGCCGAGTGCTCAGCGCTCAGAACCTTCGAGGCACCGGCTACGTCGCTCGTGACTTCGCATGGGAGGAGCTGACCGGGGAACTCGCCGATGGCAGCACAGTCGCCGTGCGCGCCCGCTTCGCCGGCCTCGAGGGCTACCTGCTCTCCAAGTGCGTGGCGGCGCGCACCCGCGCCGCCACGAAGGACTACTACGACCTCGTCTACGTCCTGCAGCACAATCGAGCGGGAGGTCCGGAGCAGGCTGCCCACCTCCTGCTCACCGGCGAGTTCGCAGCCGATCTCAATTCGCTCAGGACGACCTTCCTGGAGGTGCGGGAGCGTTACGTCGGGACCGCGGACAGCGGGCCGGTCGGATATGCCAAACAGGCTCTAGAGGTGCAGCCGGACATTGGTGCGATGGAGTTTCGGGCCGATGCAGTCGACGTCGTTCAGCGGTTCTTTGCGGAGCTTGACGCTTGAGCGTGATGCGACCGAGCGAGGCGTTCGGTCCGTCATCGACCTCATATCGCTCCGCTCGCGGGTGAGCGCAATCTGGCCCTGCCGCCCTGCGCAGGTACCGCCAAATCGGGGAGCAATCAAGGGTCGATGCGGAGGCTGCTGTCTTTCGCGCATAGGGATAGTCCCGAGCACATAACGTTGTGACATGCCGAGGGTTGAGCGGGATCCTGAACGCGGCCGAGCCGCTGCAGCGAAGTTGAAGGCGCTCGGCGTCAAAGGAATCCTCATTAAGGCAGCCGAGCAGGGTTACATCACGCAGCTCGCATGCAAGATGCCCGAATGCTTCTGCCCCGAGGAGCTTGGAGGCGCCTGCTACTTCGAGCCGGTCGGCGACGAATTGAGCGACTGGATGCCCACCCACGAGCACTTCCCGCGCTCCAAGAGAGAGGGGGGCCACCGAGACGTGGACAACGCCATCCTTGCGCACCGCCTCTGCAATCGCATCGACTACTCCGTAAGTGTTGGCCGCCCGTACGCGAGGGATCTCGAGAGGGTCAGGAAAGCCCGCGAGGAGGCGATCCGCCGCAACCACGAAGGATCGTAGGTCACCTGCGGCTTGCTGGCGAAAGCGAGCATGCATCCCCCACTGCCGCTCCCCGCGTGGTTGCAGGCGTCATGGCGACCGTGGGGTAGCGTGTCGCCGATGGCGGGCGTTCTGCCGGACATCCTGCGACCAGGGTTGCGAATCGTCTTCTGCGGGACGGCGGCTGGGACGGCGTCCGCTCGAGCTGGCGCCTACTACGCGGGTCCCGGCAATGCCTTCTGGGCGACGCTTCACTCGACGGGACTGACGCCCACGCGGCTCTCGCCGGCGGAGTTCGAACAGCTGCCTGACTTCGGGATCGGCCTCACCGACATCTGCAAGGTGCTTCACGGCTCCGACCAAGAGGTTGGGATGGACGAGTTCGATGTGGCCGGCCTGGAAGCCCGGATCGCCGCGGTGGAACCGGCCAGCCTCGCCTTCAACGGCAAGAACGCCGCGCGCGGCGCGCTCGGTCGCGGGGTCGACTACGGGCTCCAGCGGGAGCGCATCGGCGGCGCCGCGGTCTGGGTTCTGCCGTCGACGTCCGGTGCGGCGCGGGGGTACTGGGATGTCGAGCCTTGGCGCGAGCTGGCACGAGCATGCGCGGAAAGCTGAGGCCGAACAGGATCCGCGAGTTTGGCCGCAGTAGGGGCGCGTCCAGTTGGCGAAATCCATTGGGCGACAGCCCCACATCTCGTCGCCCAAAGCCACCCAAAACCCCTGGAAACCAACGGCAACCGGCGCAGTCCGCCTCTTACGACCAGCGCTGCAACCAGGGCAAATCGTCCTGATCGTTCGGAGGCTCTGAAAATCGTGGTGTCGCCGGTTCGATTCCGGCCCTCGCCATTTCCGCGATCCACCACTCCGTGGCCTAGTGGGCGTCCCTTTCCGACAGCGCTGCGGAGAGCCGGGCATGGAGCTTTGCTGATTCCGACCTCTCCATTACCGGCCGGCGGCGCGAGAAGTAGTAAGAGAGCATGCGGGCGGGGAGGACCGTGACGCCCCGGCGCTGGGCCGGCACAGAGCCGACCAGGTAGGCGCGGCTGAAGACCAGCAGCGCCTGGACGTCGCGGCCGGTGATCCGTTCGAGGAGCTTCTTCTGTGCGTAGGCCTGTTTGAACATCCTCGGATCGATGTGGTCGATCGGGATGCGACCTCGGTGGCTCTTCGTCTCGATGGTGAAGATGCCGCCGGGACCGACCAGGATGTGATCGACGTTGCCGTGGCCTAGCGAGACGTCGTGGATCGCGTGCCAGCCGTCGGCCTCGAGTTCCGTGCAGACTTTGCCGACCGCTTTCTCTCCCTCGGCGCCGCGCAGCCATCGATCTGCCTGGTCCGAGTAGAGACGGCCAGCGATCAGCATTGCCCCGATCGCCCCCAGCTCGAACAGGACCAGGGACGTGCCCCTCAGCCCCACGACGCTCCAGGCAAGGAGGATCGCGAGCAACGCGAGTACCCCAACGAGCACGGGTCTGAAGGCAAGCTCCAGCCCCCGTCTGCGGGCGAACTGGCCCGGAGCACGGAGCGTGGTTGGCGCGGGCTCGTTCTGATGCATCGCGTGCCTATCGGCGACTCGCCCACTTCGACTTGAAAACCGGACTTTGCCTAGCATCACGCCCGATGCTGATCGAGGGTCGACAGCTCGACGACCTGGCGGCGCCGCTCGACGGCCTGCTGCGGGTTGGGCTCGAGTCTCGCCCTGACCAGACCGCGATGGTCTCGGCCGAGAGCGCGGTCTCCTGGCGCGAGCTGGAGGAGCGCAGCTCCGGGCTGTCCCGCGCCTACCTCGACCTCGGACTCGCGCCCGGCGACCGGATCGCCTCGCTGATGCCGAACCGGATCGCGCTGGTCATGCACTACCTGGCCTGCTTCAAGGCCGGACTAGTCGTCACGCCGCTCAACTACCGCTACACGCATCGCGAGATCGACCACGCGTTGCAGGTCAGTGGCGCCAGGGCGCTGCTCGCGCACGGCGAGCGTGGGGAGGACCTGGGGGCCAGCGGGCTGGTCGGCAAGCTGCCCCTGGGCACGATCTCCTACGACGAGGCCGGCTTCGACGCCGCCCATCGCTTCGAGGACCTGGTCGAGACCGAGCCCGGCGGCACCGAGCTTCCCCCACCCGGCCTGCAGGACCCAGCCGCGATCTTCTTCACCTCGGGCAGCACCGGCCCGGCCAAGGGCGTCACCCACTCGCACGAGACGCTGCGCTGGATGATGGCGAGCGCGATCGCGGCCTTCGAGCTCGGCGAGGAGGACCTCTTCCTGCCCGGCTCCTCGATGTCGCACATCGGCTCCTTCCTCTGGGCGCTCAGCGCCCTCTCGGTCGGCGCGCGCGTCGTCGTCGCTCGCACCTTCGACGCGCACGAGCTGCTGCCGCTGCTGCGCGAGCACAAGCCGACGGTGCTGGCGATGATCCCCGCCGCGCTGGCGGCGCTGATCCGCGACCACGACGTCACCCACGACGACTTCGCCTCGCTGCGCATCTGCCGCGCCGGCGCCGACAGCGTCTCGACCGAGCTGCTGTCCGAGTTCGCCGCGCTGGCCGGCTTCCCGATCGACGAGGGCTACGGGATGACCGAGGTCGGCATCGCCACGCTCAACCCGCCCGCCGGGCCGATCAAGCAGGGCTCGATCGGCCCTCCGGTCGGCGGCTTCGCGATCTCGTTGCGCGACGAGGAGGGGGCTCAGGTCGACGCGGCCGACACCGTCGGCCGCGTCTGGATCAGGACCCGCAGCCGAATGGTCGGCTACTGGGAGGCGCCCGAGGCGACCGCCGAGATCCTCCGCGAGGGCTGGCTCGACTCCGGCGACCTCGCCCGCGCCGACGAGGACGGCTACCTCTGGTTCTTCGGCCGCAAGAAGCAGGTGATCGTCCACGACGGCTCCAACGTCAGCCCGCTCGAGGTCGAGGGCGCCCTGCTCGATCACCCCGCTGTCGCCCTGGCGGGTGTCGTCGGCGTCCACGACACCGTGCACGGCGAGAACGTGCGCGCCTACGTCACCCTGCGCCCCGATGCCGAGCGTCCGAGCAGCGCCGACCTGATCGTCCACTGCCGCGAGCGCGTCGGCTACAAGGCGCCCGAGGAGGTCATCGTCCTCGAGGAGATGCCGCTCAACCCGACCGGCAAGATCGACCGTGTCGGCCTCAAGCGGATGACCGAAGAGCACCTCCACCCGCACGGGCTGGACTGAGGCCGGGGCGCCTCCGGCCTCAGGCCGGCGCGCCTCCGAACCGCCGTCGCAACCGCGCGTGTCGGTGGCGGAAGAACCAGCCGATCGCGGGACGAAGCAGCCGGCCCGGCAGCCCGAGCCGCGGCTCCCATCGCACTCGGTCCGTGACCGTGCAACCGCCGTCTCCCTCCGGCTCGATCGTGCGCTCGTGTTCCCAGAGCCGCTGGCTCAGCATCGTCGAGCGCTCGAGGAAGCCGCGCCCGGCCTCCATTCGCACCAGCACCAAGTCGTCGTAGTCGAAGGGAATCAGCCCGAAGAGGAGGATCCAGCTGCGCCCGATCCGCTCGCCGAGGACGACGCTCTCCGGGTCGAGGCTCTCGACCCCGGCCGGAATCGTCATCCGCAGCCAGGGCCTCATCTCGTCGTTGATCCCCTCTGGGGTGATCGCGCGCTCCCAAACCCGCTCGGCCGGCGCGTCGAGGCGGGAGGAGACGACGATCTCGCTCATGCCGACGTCGGGGCCACGTACCCCTCGGGCTCCTCAATCACCGTATTGACCAGCGCGCCGATCCGCTCGATCTCAACCCGGACGGTTTGGCCGACGTGGAGGATGTTCTCCTTCACCGGTTTGCGGCCGAGGCCGACGCCGGCCGGCGTGCCGGTGGCAATCGTGTCGCCCGGCTCCAGCGTGAACGCTTCGGAGAGGTGCGACACCTGCTGGAAGCAGTCGAAGACCATCTCCGCGGTGCTCGCGTCCTGGCGCCGCTCGTCGTCGACGTAGCAGCGGATGCGCAGATCCTGCGGGTCGCCGACCTCCTCCGGCGTCACCAGCCAGGGCCCGAGCGGGCCGTGCGTGTCGAAGGACTTGCCGAGCGTCATCGTTCGTGCCCGTCCCTGCCAGTCGCGCACGCTGAGGTCGTTGGCGCAGGTGTAGCCGGCGATGACCTCGTGGGCGCGCTCGACCGGCACGTGGCGGCAGCGCCTGCCGATCACCACCGCCAGCTCCGCCTCGTAGTCGAGGAAGGTCGAGACCTTCGGCATGTGCACGTCGGCGCCCGGCCCGGTCACGCAGGTCACCTGCTTGTTGAAGAAGACCGGCACCTCCGGCGCCTCCATCCCCATCTCGGCGATGTGGTCGGCGTAGTTGAGCGCGATCGCCAGGTACTTGCGCGGCACGGCCGGCGCCAGCAGTTTTACGTCCACGAGCGGCAGCCGCGGCGCGCTCTCGGCAAGCGTCTCCAATCCACCCCGGCCGACGGCGTCGAGCGCCCGCGCCGGTTCCTGGGGAACCTCGGCCCCGGAGAGGTCGACGACCTCTTCGCCCTCGACGAGCCCCAACCCCGGGGTGCCTCCGGCAGTTGCGAAACGGCAGACCTTCATCGGCCGCGGACTCTGGCACATCCGCTGACTTCGTCTTTAGTTCCGCATACCGGGACTAAGTACGAAGTCAGCGGTGGTCCAGGCGTGGTAAGACTGAGCGGCCCGGGAGTTACCCACCGACTGGAGGATGCGATGAGCCCCGACCTCGATGCCTACCGTGAGCAGAGCCTGCAGACCTGGGGCGCGATGGCGCCCGGCTGGGAGGACCGCAACGAGTGGATGACCGACCTGACGGGCGTTGTGAACGAGTGGATCGTGTCCCAGACCGATCCCCAGCCTGGACAGACGATCCTCGACGTCGCCGCCGGGCCCGGCGACCTCGGCTTCAGGGTCGCCGAGCGGGTGGGCCCGGAGGGCACGGTGCTCTCCACCGACTTCGCCCCCGAGATGGTCGAGGCGGCGCGACGCATCGCGGCCTCGCGGGGATTGGACAACGTCGAGCTCAAGGTCCTCAACGCCGAGCGGATGGACCTCGACGACGACAGTGTCGACGGGGTCGTCTGCCGCTGGGGCTACATGCTGATGGCCGACCCGGCCGCGGCTCTGCGCGAGACCAGGCGCGTGCTGCGCGACGGCGGCTCCCTGGGCCTTGCCGTGTGGGCGGCCCCCGATCGCAACCCTTGGGCGGCCATTCCGGCGATGACGATCGTCGCCCGCGGCCACATGCCGCCCCCTGAGCCGGGAGCGCCGGGGATCTTCGCGATGGCCGATCCCGAGCTGATTCGCTCGCTCGTCACAGGGGCGGGCTTCGACGAGCCCGAGATCGAGGAGATCGCCTTCGAGTTTCGCTACGAGGACTTCGACGATTTTTGGGACGTCTTGATCAGGATCGCCGGCCCGCTCGCCCGCGTGCTCAAGTCGCTGCCGGACGAGGAGCGTCAGGCGACCCGCGACGCGATCGAGGAGGCCGTCGCTCCCTTCCGCGCCGAGGACGGTTCCTACTCGACGCCCGCGCTCTGCTGGGGCGCGGTCGCGCGCTGACCGTCGCTCTCTAGTCGTTGAGCTCGTCGATCAGCTCGACGACGCGGCGTTCGATCTCCCCGCGAGTGGCGCGGACCTCCTCGATGGGGCGGCCCTTGGGGTCCTCGAGGTCCCAGTCGAGGTAGCGCGTGCCGGGAACGTAGGGGCACTCGTCGCCGCAACCCATCGTCACCACCAGGTCGGCCCACTCGGCGTCCTCGGTCGAGAGCCTGCGCGGGACGCGGCGCGAGAGGTCGATGCCGAGCTCGTTCATCGCCTCGACCACCTCGGGGTGCACGCGCTCGCCCGGCGTCGTCCCCGCCGAGCGCGCCTCATGGCGCCCACCCGCCTCGCGCGCGAAGAGCGCCTCGCTCATCTGCGAGCGCCCCGCGTTGTGCAGGCAGACAAAGAGGACCCGCGCCATCAGCCCACCTCCTCCGCCTCGGCCGACGGGCCGATTTCCGCTGACATAGAGCGTTTTTCGGCCCGTCGACCCGGAGCGGGGGCGCCGCGGACGAGCTGGTAGGCGAGGGCGCCGAGGGCGGCGCCGGCGATCGGGGCGACCACGTAGATCCAGAGGTCGTGGGTTTCGCCAGCGACCAGCGCCGGGCCGATCGAGCGGGCTGGGTTCATCGAGGCGCCCGTGATCGCGCCGCCGAAGAGGGCGTCGAGGCCGACGGTGCCGCCGATCGCGATCGCCGCTCCGGCGCCCACCGCGCGCGTGTCGGTGGCGACGGCCATGATCGTGAACATCAGGAAGGCGGTCATCACGGCCTCGTAGACGACGGCGCTGCCGTCGGCGACGCTCGGCAGCGTCGTGCCGAGGTTCGCCGGAGCGCTCGGCCAGACCGCGAGCAGCAGCGCCGCCGCGGCGATCGCGCCGAGCAGCTGGGCGGCGATGTAGGCGAGCGTCTCGCGGCGCGGGAAGTGGCGGGTGAGGGCGAAGGCGAGCGTCACCGCGGGGTTTAGGTGCGCCCCCGAGAGGTGGCCGGTCGCGTAGACCATCGCCATGATCACGAGGCCGAAGACGAGCGAGACGCCGACCGCGCCGAGCGTTCCCGGGTGTACCGCGTCGGTGACGATCGCCCCGCAGCCGGCGAAGACCAGAGCGAAGGCGCCGAAGGCCTCGGCGGCGGCGCGGCGCGGGAGGTCCGGGCGCTCGCTCATGCCGAGAAGACCGCGCGCACCGCGTCGAGCGCTCCGGGCACGAGGTTGAAGTAGCTGTAGGTGCCGCGCGACTCGCGCTCGACCACGCCGGCATCGACCAGCTGCTTGAGGTGGTGGCTGACCGTGCCCTGGGAGAGGCCGAGCAGCGGCTGCACCTCGCAGACGCAGACCGGCTCCCCGCCCGCCCGCAGCAGCAGGTTGACGATCCGCAGCCGGTGCCGGTCCGCCAGCGCCTTCAGCACCCGCTCCAGCTCCGTTGCTCTTGGCTCGGAGAGCGAAGAGCCGGCGAGCGGCGTGCAGCACTCGATAACCGGCAACTCGGTCACGTGTGGAGCGTACCAGGATTCATCGATGCTTATCGATGAATGGTCCGCGAGGCGTCGCGGGTCCCCCTGGCAGGCCGCTTCGCGGGAGTTCCTGCCAGGGGGACCCGCGACGCCTCGTGAAGCTTTCGGCAAGACGATGACGGCGCTGCCCGCCCACGCGCCCGGTCTGCCCTCGGGGAAGCTTTTCGCTTTCGGGTCGGGAGCTTCTCGACCCTGAACGGCGGTCTGGGGGCCACCCCTCCAGGAACTCCCGCGAAGCGGCCTGGAGGGGTGGCCCCCAGACCGCCGCTACGCCCCGTCGCGAAGCGCCCGAGAGACCTGCTCCACCGTGATGACTCCCGAAAGCCTGCCCTCCGCGTCGACCGCCATCAGCGCGCCGAAGCGGCGCAGCGCGGCGCTGGAGAGAAGGGTGTCGAGCGGAGCGTCGTCGCGGATCTGGAAGGTGCCGTCGTCGGCCTCGAGCAGGTCGGCGACGTGCGAGGTGGCGCGCGAGGTCTCGGGAATCTCGTCGGCTTTGTCTTTGACGACGAGGCCGAGGAAGCGGTGCGCGGCGTCGACGACCGGGAACCAGGGCCAGCGGTAGCGGAGGAAGTATTCGTCGAGAGCCTGCTCGACGCTGAGCTCGCCGGGGATCGCCACCGGTTCGCGGTCCATCACGTCGGCGACCGAGAGGTTGCTGATCCGCCCCGAGATCGCCGTCTGCATCGAGGCCGCCCGCGCCGAGCTGTTGATGACGAAGCCGATCAGGGCCAGCCAGATGCCCCCGAAGGCGTCGCCGCTGGCGATCAGCAGCAGCCCGCCGCCGATGAACAGATAGGCGAAGACACGGCCGAGGTTGGCGGCGAAGCGCGTCGCCGAGCCGCGGTCGCCGGTCCGCCACCAGGCGATCGCGCGCACGATCCGCCCGCCGTCCATCGGGAACGCTGGCAGCAGGTTGAAGACGAGGACGAGGGCGTTGATCGAGGCGAGCCAGCCGATCATCGCCAGCGCGCCGGAGACGCCCGAGTTGGACTCGATCAAGACCGCCCGGCGAAACTCCTCGCTGCCGACGGCGGCGACGCCGATCGCCGTGAGGACGAGGACGATCCCGAAAGTCACCAGCGGTCCGGCGGCGGCCACCTTGAACTCCGTGGCCGGGCCGTCGGACTCGCGGTCCATGCGCGCCATGCCGCCGAAGATCCAGAGCTGGATGCTGGAGATGCCGATGCCGTTGCGCATCGCGACGAAGGCGTGGCCGAGCTCGTGGAGGACGATCGAGCCGAAGAAGCCGGCGGCGCTGAGCACGGCGAGCCCGAACGCCTCGCTCGAGGTGCTGCTCTGCCCGAGCACGTCGCCGTAGAAGCGCGAGAGCCAGAAGATCACCAGGAACAGCACCAGGAACCACGACCAGTCGACCGCGATCCGGATGCCCCGGACGTGGAAGAGCGTTATCGGGCTGCCGCCGAGCATTAGATGAATGGTAGGTGGCCGGTGCCCGGGAGCGCCGAGGGTGGGTCTCCAGGCCGCTTCGCGGGAGCTCCTGGAGACCCACCCTCGGCGCTCCCGGGGCGTCGACCTGCCTCACTCTCCAATGACGGGAAGCCCAATCGGGCTCCACGTGGGGCATCCTCGCGGCGAAGCTTTAGGAGGCGTTCGGGCTGTGCCGAGCGATGATGCGGCCGAAGTCGGTGCCGGCGGGCAGGGTGCCGAAGGCGTGGCCCCAGTCGCCGGAGAGGCGGGAGGCGCAGAAGGCGTCGGCGACGGCCTCGTCGCCGTAGCGGACGAGGAGGGAGGCCTGCAGGGCGATCGCCATCTTTTCGACGATGCGGCGCGCGCGCGTCTGGATCGTCTCGACGTCGCCGGGAATCTCGTCGCGCAGCGCGCTGACGTAGGCGTCTAGATTCGGTTCGGCGCCGGCGCCCTCCAGCACCTCGCCGAAGAAGGCATCGACCGAGGCCGGGCTCTTGACCATGCCGCGCAGGACGTCGAGGCACTGGACGTTGCCCGAGCCCTCCCAGATCGAGGCCAGCGGCGCCTCGCGGTAGAGCCGCGGCAGGCCGGACTCCTCGACGTAGCCGTTGCCGCCCAGGCACTCGAGGCACTCGACCGCGTGCGAGGGAGCCCGCTTGCACATCCAGTACTTGAGCACCGCGTTGGCGAGGCGGCGGAACTCGTGCGCCTCCTCGTCGCCGTCGGCGACCTCGTCATAGGAGCGCGCCAGGCGCATGCCGGCGATCGTCGCCGCCTCCGACTCGACGCAGAGGTCGGCGAGCACGTTGCGCATCAGCGGCTGGTCGACCAGCTCCTTGCCGAAGGCGGTCCGGTGGGCGGTGTGGTTGAGTGCCTGCACGACCCCGGCGCGGTAGCCGGTGGCGGCGCCGATCACGCAGTCGAGCCGCGTGTGGTTGACCATCTCGATGATCGTCGGCACCCCCCGCCCCTCCTCGCCGACCATCCGCGCCCAGGCGCCGCGGAACTCGACCTCGCTGGAGGCGTTGGAGTGGTTGCCGAGCTTGTCCTTGAGCCGCTGCAGGTGGAAGGCGTTGCGCTCGCCGTCGGGCGTCCAGCGCGGCATCAGGAAGCAGGAGATGCCCGATTCGGTCTGGGCGAGGACGAGGAAGGCGTCGCACATCGGCGCCGAGCAGAACCACTTGTGGCCGACCAGCTCGTACTCGGCGCCCGGCCCGCCGCCGTTAAGCGGCGTCGCCGTCGTCGTGTTGGCGCGCACGTCGGAGCCGCCCTGCTTCTCGGTCATCGCCATCCCGCAGAGCGCGCCGCTCTTGCGGTCGGCCGGCAACGAGCGCTCGTCGTAGTCGAGCGAGAGGAAGCGCTCCTCCCACTCGGCGGCCAGCTCGGGCTGCTTGCGCAGCGCCGGGATCGCCGAGTAGGTCATCGAGATCGGGCAGCCGACGCCGCTCTCGGCCTGCATCAGCAGCATGAACGTCGCCGCCCGGGCGACGTGGGCGCCCGGCCCCGGTTCGCGCCAGGGCGAGGCGTGCAGACCGTGCGAGACGCCGATCCGCATCAGCTCGTGCCAGGAGTCGTCGAACTCGACCTCGTCGATCCGGTTGCCGTAGCGGTCGTGGGTCTTGAGGACCGGCTTGCGCTCGTTCGCCTCGGTCCCCCAGCGCAGCGTCTGCCGCGAGCCGCAGATCGCGCCCAGCTCCTGCGCCCGGGTCTCGGCCCACTCGGCGCCCTCGCGGCGCAGCGCCTCCTTCAGCGGCGCGTCGGCGTCGAAGGGGTTGTAGTCCTCCAGCGGCGGGGCTTGGTTGAAGACCTCATGGGTCGGCCCCGCGACGGTGCGGTCGATGGTCGCCACGCCGTCATTCTCGCAGGAGCCGGGCGTCGTGTCAGCCGGCCGCGCCCTCGGGCTGGGGATCGGGCCTGATCACCACGGTGTCGGCAACCTCGAGAATTTCGTCAGCGGGCATCTCGACCCGGCCGGCGTGCTCGCGTACGGCGTCCTCGTCGCGGGCCTGGTAGATGCAGACCGTGCCTAGCGTGCCGCCCGGCTCGGCGATCACGTAGCTGCGGATCCAGGCGATGTCGTCGGGGAAATCGTCCTCGGCGACCTGTTTCGAGCGCGCTGCTGTGGCCTCGAGCTCCTCGGCGGACTGCCAGGCGCGCTCGCGGCGGATTACGTACGTCTTCATCTCGTCCTCCAATCCCGGTTGTAGGCGAAAGCCAGGTCAGCGATTGATCGATTGACCGTGGTAATCCTTTCAAAGCAGGCCGCTCGTCCCGCTTGCGTCGTTCTGCTTTTGGGTCTGCGTCTGTAGCATCGCCGCCCGCGTGGCCAAGATCCAAGTCAAGAACCCGATCGTCGAGCTCGACGGCGACGAGATGACCCGGATCATCTGGGCCTTCATCAAAGAGCAGCTGATCCTGCCCTACCTCGACGTCGACCTCGTCTACTTCGACCTCGGGATCGAGAGCCGCGACGCGACCGAAGACGCGATCACGGTCGAAGCGGCGGAAGCGATCAAGCGGCACGGCGTCGGCGTCAAGTGCGCGACGATCACACCCGACGAGGCCCGCGTCGAGGAGTTCGGGCTGAAGGAGATGTACCGCTCGCCGAACGGCACGATCCGCAACATCCTCGGCGGCGTCATCTTCCGCGAGCCGATCGTGATCTCCAACATCCCGCGCCTGGTGCCGGGCTGGACGAAGCCGATCGTTATCGGCCGCCACGCCTTCGGCGACCAGTACCGCGCCACCGACGCCCTGATCCCCGGCGAGGGCACGCTGACTCTCACCTACACGCCCAAGGACGGCTCCGAGCCGATGGAGCTGGAGGTGTACGACTTCCCCGGGTCGGGAATCGCGATGGCGATGTACAACCTCGACGACTCGATCCGCGACTTCGCCCGCGCCTCGATGCGCTATGGCCTCGACCGCGGCTTCCCGGTCTACCTCTCGACCAAGAACACGATCCTCAAGCGCTACGACGGCCGCTTCAAGGACCTCTTCGCCGATGTCTACGAGAGCGAGTTCAAGTCCGACTTCGAGGCCGCCGGCCTCACCTACGAACACCGCTTGATCGACGACATGGTCGCCGCGGCGTTGAAGTGGGAGGGCGGCTACGTGTGGGCCTGTAAGAACTACGACGGCGACGTGCAGTCCGACACGGTCGCCCAGGGCTTCGGCTCGCTTGGCCTGATGACCAGCGTGCTGATGAGCCCCGACGGCAAGACGGTCGAGGCGGAGGCGGCGCATGGAACAGTCACGCGCCACTACCGCCAGCATCAGGAAGGCAAGCCGACCTCGACCAACCCAATCGCCTCGATCTTCGCCTGGACGCGCGCCCTCGCCGCCCGCGGTCGCCTCGACGAGAGCCCGGAGGTCTCGCGTTTCGCCGAGACGCTGGAGCGCGTCTGCGTCGAGACCGTGGAGAGCGGACGCATGACCAAAGACCTCGCGCTCCTCGTCGGGCCCGACCAGGAGCACCAGACGACCCAGGAGTTCCTCGCCTCGATCGACGAGGCCCTCAAAGCAAAGGAGATTCTGTGAGTACCCCCGTGAAAGTGACCGTCACCGGCGCCGCCGGCCAGATCGGCTACGCGATCCTCTTCCGCATCGCCAGTGGCCAGATGCTCGGCCCCGACACCCCGGTCGAGCTCAGCATGCTGGAGATCCCCGACGCGGTGAAGGCGGCCGAGGGCACGGCCATGGAGCTCGACGACTGCGCCTTCCCGCTGCTGCGCAAGATCGACATCTTTGACGACCCGAAGGCAGCTTTCGAGGGCTGCAACGTGGGGCTGCTGATTGGAGCCCGCCCGCGCGGGCCGGGAATGGAGCGCTCCGACCTGCTCGAGGCCAACGGCGGCATCTTCAAGCCCCAAGGAGAAGCGATCGCGGCCGGCGCCGCCAGCGACGTGCGCGTGCTGGTCGTCGGCAACCCGGCCAACACCAACTGCCTGATCGCGATGTCCAACGCCGATGGCGTGCCGCGCGAGCGCTTCACGGCGATGATGCGGCTCGACCACAACCGGGCGATCGCCCAGGTCGCGAACAAGCTCGGCAAGCAGGTCGCCGACGTCACCAACATGACGATCTGGGGCAACCACTCGACCACCCAGTACCCGGACCTGGTCAACGCGAAGGTGAACGGGCAGAGCGCCTGGGAGGCGATCGACGACGAGTCCTGGATCGCCGACGAGTTCATACCGCGGGTGGCCAAGCGGGGCGCGGCGATCATCGAGGCGCGCGGCGCCTCGAGCGCGGCCTCGGCGGCCAACGCCGCGATCGATCACGTCCACGACTGGGTCCTCGGCACGCCCGAGGGCGACTGGGTTTCGATGGGAGTTCCGACCGACGGCTCCTACGGAGTCGATGAGGGCATCGTGGCCGGACTTCCCTGCCGCTGCGGCGGTGGCGAGTGGTCGGTGGTCGAGGGACTCGACGTCCCAGAGTTCTCCCGCCCCCGCATCGACGCCAGCGCGGCCGAGCTGCGCGAGGAGCGCGACGCGGTCGCCGGACTCGGCCTGGTTTAGGAGGGCCTGGCCCTCCTAGGCAAAAAGAAAGCCGGCCCCGAAATCGGGGCCGGCTCCTTTGCCACACAGAGGTTCGCTAGGCGGGGTGGTACTCCCGGCCCTTCTTCTTTACCCGGCCCTCTTTCTCGAGTTCGCCCAGAACCCGGTAGAGATAGTTCGGTTTGATTTTCATCTGTTTGGCGATCTCCGAGGCGCTGATGCCGGGGTTCGCCGTGACCAGGGCGACGGCCTGGTCGGCGCGGGTACCGCCGCGACGACGCCGTTTGCGTTTGCCGGTGGTAGCGGTTTTGGGTGGACGGCCGGGACCGCGACCGCTGCCCTTGGGGCGACCGGGACGACGGGTGACTGTCCCACCAAGCTCTAGCAGTGCGCGCTCGAGGCGCTTGCGCTCGTCGTCCAGCTCGGCGAGCCTTTTCTTGACCAGGTCGAGAGCCTCGTCGAGTACGTTGGAACTGGGCATTTTCTTCCTTTCATCCCGCGAGGCTTCAGCTCGGGGGTCGTCAGTCTCCACAGTGTCGCATAGTCACAGTGAGGGTGACTATTCCTCTAGTCAAATTTAGATTTGTCACTCTGGCCATTTGGTCGAATTGGCATTGATTTTCAAAGTGTCATCTGACACGTTGGGCACTCCCTTTTCGACCTGCTCGTCGACGCCCCTCTACCCGGAGGCCGTCGTCTGGTTACGCCGAGCTCGAGCGCGTCAGGGGCGATTCTTGCGAGGCAGGGTGCGAAAGACCGCGTCCCAGATCGGCGAGGACACGCCGAAGCCGTAGCGGTGGTCCTGGAAGTGATGGCGCATGTGCTGTTCGCGCAGGCGCTTCCCGAACTCGGACTTCGGCACGAAATGGTGCACGTAGTAATGCGTGTAGTCGTAGCCGAGATAGCCGAGAAGGAAGCCGCCGAAAAGGGGATACGCGGCGGCGGTCCCGAAGATCAGGGTGAAGCCCAGGAAGAAGAGCGCGGCAAGTGGAATCGCGACCGCGGGGGGCATCACCAGGCGCAGCTTGTCGTTGGGGTGGTCGTGGTGGACGCCGTGGATGATGAAGTGCATGCGGCGGCCGAAGGCGTTGTCGGGCTGCCAGTGGAAGACGAGGCGGTGCAGCCAGTACTCGGTCAGGGTCCAGATCCCGATGCCGCCGAGGCTGAGCAGGAGGAGCTGCCAGACGGCGTAGCCGCGGTCGGCGCCCATCCACTCCATCGCGACGACCACCGGGACGAAGACGATCGCCGGGATCGCCGGATGCACCCGGGAGAAGAAGTTGAGGAAGTCGCTCTCGAACAGCTGCGGAGAGGCCGCGAGCTTCTGCGTCCTGCGGTGGGAGTCCATCGGCACGGCCAATGGTAGCGACGCGGGAAGGCTGCTTTCTCGCAAGACGCGGGGAAGCTGTTACGAGGCTGTGTCAAAGATGTGGCGCTTTGCGGAATCGGGTGTCGCCAAAGCGTGACGGTCGTGCCAACATCGCGCCCCGTGCCGCGCAAGCCCAAACCGCCGACCTGCGACGACTGTTACTTCCACAAGAACATGCTCTGCGCGCTGGAGCTGGACGGCCCCTGCGCCACCTTCCGCCCCAACCGCCCCGAGGGGCTGGTGCCGCCGAAGCAGCCGGTGCTGTTGATGCGGCCCCCGCGGTGGGCCTCGCAGGCTCAGACGGCGTAGCCCGGCAGGTGGCTATGTTTCAGGGCCATGCCGAAACAGGATCTCTACGCTTGGGCACGGACCACGTACGTCAGCCGGCGCAGCAGAGGCTTTAGCCCCAACGTTGACGTCTACTACAGCGGCGATCCGCAGATGGCGGTGGTCGAGGTCGAGCTCGCCGGCGTCAAGCTCGAGGAGGTCGGCATCGAGATCTCCGGCAGGCAGCTGGCGATCATGGGCGAGCGGCAGGTGCAGGAGACCGAAGGCCGGGTCTTCCAGCAGATCGAGATCCCCTCGGGCCCGTTCCGGCGTATCGTCGAGCTCCAGGTCGACGTCGACGCCGAGCGGGCGAAGGCGACCTACGAGGACGGCGTGCTGCGGATCGAGCTGCCGCTTCGCGACCCGACCGAGACGACGCGGCGCGTGCCGATCGGGAGGAGCTGAGTACTGATGGAGGGCAGCCCCGTCCTCGAGGTGGTCGAGTCGCCGCTCGACGCCGAGGACGCGATCCGCGCCAGCGAGCCGCTCCCCGACGCGCTGCCGGTCCTGCCCCTGCGCGAGACGGTCACCTTCCCCGAGACCCTGACGCCGCTGGCCGTCGGCCAGGAGCGCTCGATCAAGCTGGTCAACGACGTCCTCGGCGCCAACCGGATGCTCGTCATGGTCGCCGCCCGCGATCCGGAGAAGGACGAGCCGGCGCCCGCGGACCTCTTCGAGGTCGGCGTTGTGGGCGTCGTCGCCCGCATGCTCAAGGTCCCCGACGGCAGCCTGCGCATCCTCGTCCAGGGCACGCAGCGGGTCAGCCTCGGCCCCTACGTCGCCGAGGAGCCCTACCTGGTCGCCCGGATCGCCGAGCTGCCGGACCAGGTCGAGGAAGGCGCCGAGCTGGAGGCGCTGACCCGCAACGTGCAGCGCACCTTCTCGGAGATCATCGAGCAGATCCCCTACCTGCCGGAGGAGCTGCAGATGGCGGTCGCCAACCTCGACGACCCCGCGGCGCTCGCCCACCTGATCGCCGGCGCCCTGCGCATCTCAACCGAGGAGAAGCAGGAGCTGCTCGAGGAGGTGGACGTCGTCGCCCGCCTGCGGCACCTCTCCCAGGTCCTCGCCCGCGAGCTCGAGGTGGTCCAGCTCGGCACTCAGATCCAGTCCCAGGTGCAGTCGGAGATCGACAAGGGCCAGCGCGAGTTCTTCCTGCGCCAGCAGCTGAAAGCGATCCAGGACGAGCTCGGCGAGGGCGACGAGCAGCAGGCCGAAGTCAACGAACTGCGCGAGAAGATCGAGGAGGCGAAGCTGCCCGAGCACGCCCGGAAAGCGGCCGAGCGCGAGCTCTCCCGCCTGGAGAAACTGCCGCCGGCGGCAGCCGAGCACGGCGTGATCCGCACCTACCTGGAGTGGCTGACCGAGCTCCCCTGGTCGGCGCAGACCGAGGACAACCTCGACATCGCCCACGCCCGAGCGGTGCTCGACGCCGACCACTACGACCTCGAGAAAGTCAAGGACCGGATCCTCGAGTACCTCGCCGTGCGCAAGCTGAAACCGGACTCGCCCGGCCCCATCCTCTGCTTCGTCGGCCCTCCCGGCGTCGGCAAGACCAGCCTCGGACGCTCGATCGCGCGGGCGCTCGGCCGCGAGTTCGAGCGGATCTCGGTCGGCGGCGTGCGCGACGAGGCCGAGATCCGGGGCCACCGCCGCACATACATTGGGGCCATGCCCGGCACGATCGTTCGCGCCCTGCGCGACGCCGGCTCGCGCAACCCCGTCTTCATGATCGACGAGATCGACAAGATGGGCGCCGACTTCCGAGGCGACCCGGCCTCGGCCATGCTCGAGGTGCTCGACCCGGCTCAGAACGACTCCTTTCGCGACCACTACCTTGACCTCGAGTTCGACCTCTCCGAGGTGCTCTTCATCGCCACCGCGAACGTGCTCGACACGATTCCCGGCCCGCTGCAGGACCGGATGGAGACGATCGAGCTGGCCGGCTACACGCTCGAGGAGAAGCGCCAGATCGCCCGCAAGTACCTGGTGCCGCGGCAGATCGAGGCCAACGGGCTGAAGCCCTCGCAGATCGAGTTCGCCGACCCGGCCCTGGCCGCGATCGTCGAGGAGTACACGCGCGAGGCGGGCGTTCGCAACCTCGAGCGGCAGATCGGCACGGTCTGCCGCAAAGTCGCGCGCGAGGTGGCCGAGGGCAAGGGCAACGGCAAGGTCAAGATCTCGGCCAAGCGCGCCCGCGAGCTGCTCGGCCGGCGGCGCGTCTTCGCCGAGCAGCGGCGGCGGACCAAGGACCCCGGCGTCGCGACCGGCCTGGCCTGGACGCCCACGGGGGGAGACGTGCTCTTCATCGAGGCGACCTCGATGCCGGGCTCGGGCAAGCTGACGATCACGGGTCAACTCGGTGACGTGATGAAGGAGTCGGCACAGGCGGCGCTCTCCTACGTGCGCGGCCACTGGCGCGAGCTGGCGCCGAAACTCGAGGAGGACTGGTTCGCCGGGCACGACATCCACATCCACGTTCCGGCCGGCGCCGTTCCGAAGGACGGGCCGTCTGCCGGAGTGGCGATGACCGTGGCGCTCTCCTCGTTGGTCAGCGGCCGGCCGGTGCGCAACGACGTGGCGATGACGGGCGAGGTGACGCTCACCGGCCAGGTGCTGCCGATCGGCGGCCTCAAGGAGAAGTCGCTTGCGGCGCAGCGGGCGGGGATCAAACGCGTCCTCGTCCCGGAGCGCAACGAGGGCGACGTGGGAGAGATTCCGGAGCGCGAGCGCAGCGAGCTGGAGTTCGTCTACGTCGACGAGGTCTCGAAGGCCGTCGAGGCCGCGCTCGCCAGATAAGCATGGAGGCCGTCGGAGCGCTGGGCAGGCGCGGGCTGTCGCCGTACCTCGAGGCGGTGCGGGCGTGGGTCTCCTCGCGCTCGCGCGTCTTCTGGCTCGTCGCCGGCCTGACCGCGGTGGCGGCCGCCCTGCGCTTCGTCACGCTCGGAGCCCAGAGCTACCACCACGACGAGGTGATCACGGCGAGCCGCCTTCTGCGCGGCAGCTTCGGGCACGCGATGGACGCCGTCGGGTTCAGCGAGTCGGCGCCGCCGCTCTACTACGTGCTCGCCTGGCTCTGGGTCCAGGTGGCGGGCAACGGCGAGGTGGGGCTGCGCTCGTTCTCCGCCCTGGCCGGCGTCGCCACCGTGCCGGTCGCCTACCTGATCGCCGCCGAGCTGCGCGACCGCGCGGCGGGGATCGCCGCCGCCGCCCTGGTCGCCGTCAACCCGATGCTCCTCTGGTACTCGCAGGAGGCCCGCGCCTACGCCCTCCTCGTCCTCCTCACCTCGATCTCGTTCCTCTACTTCGCCCGCGCCCTCCCCGGGAGCGCGAGGGACGCGCCGGTAGTTAGGGGTCCATATGGGTCTCTAACTACCGGCACGTCCCGGAGCCTGCTGCTCTGGGGCGTCTTCTCGGGGCTGGCGCTGGCGACGCACTACTTCGCCTTCTTCCCCCTGGCCGCCGAGGCGGTCTGGCTGTTGCGCCGCCGCGGCCGCGCGGCCTGGCGCGGCGTCGCGGTCCTCGTCGCCTTCGGCCTTGCGCTGGCGCCGCTCCTCGCCCACCAGATGTCCTACGCGCACGCCGAATGGATCTCGAACTTCTCGCTGGGGCACCGCCTCTGGGAGGCGGGCATGACCTTCATGGTGGGCGAGACCGGCGACGTGATCGCCCAGCCCGAGCATCCGCTGTTCGCCCTGGCGCCCGCCCTGCTCGCGATCGCCGCCCTGCTCCTGATCGTGAGCCGCGGAGACGGGGCCGATCGCCGCGCTGCCGGCGTCCCGCTCGCGATCGTCGCGACGGCGGTGGCCGCTCCGCTCGCGATCGCCCTCGTCGATCCGGACAAGGACTTCGTCCTCGCCCGCAACCTGATGCCTGCCCTGGTGCCGCTGCTGGTCGCGATCGGCGTCGGCTGCACCCTGCCGGCGGCGCGGCGGCTGGGAACGCTGCTCGGCGCCGCGCTGGTCGCCTACTCGCTCGGCTTCTCGGTCTGGGCGAGCGTCTCGCCGGCCCTGCAGCGACCCGACTGGGACGCGATCGCCGCCGAGCTCGGCGAACCGGCGACGCCGCGGGCGATGGTCACCTGGACGATCGGGGCGGCACCCCTGCGCTACTACCTCTCGACTGGCGCGTACCAGCCGCGACCCTCCGAAGGGTTCGCCTGGTGGGTGGGCGAGGTCGACTTCGTCTCCAGGGGGGAGACGCCCCCTCCGCCCCCTAGCCTGCTCGGTCCCGGCTTCCGCCAGGCCGCGTACGCGCAGGTCGGCCGCTTCCGGGTGCGACGTTACGTGTGGAATTCGCCCGGTCTCGGGTATCTGCGACTCAGGGTCGTGAGCCGCGCCGCGCTCGGCTTTCGCAGCAACCGGGTGCTGCTGGACGGAATCGGCCCCGAATGACCCATCAGGACGATCGGAGCTATTCTGATCCTCCCGGAGAACCCAGCGAGGAGAAGGCATGAGCAAGACACGGACCAGCCAGGCGGCCGACCTCTATTCGACGGCGCGCGACAACCCCTACGTGCAGCGCCTGATCGAGGACGAAGAGCTGCGCGACAGCATCAGGAAGGCCTTCCAGGCGGCACGCGGCGCCTACGGGCGGGCGACCAGCAACGGCAGCACCGTCAAGGCGGTCACCAGCGACAAGAAGGTCCAGCGGGACCTGCGCGTCGCGGCCGAGAACCTACGCGACGCATCCGAAGCTCTGCGGACGCCGAAGAAGAAGCGCAAGAAGAGCAAGCTCGGCCGCCTCATCCTCTTCGCCCTGATCGGCACCGGCCTCGCGATGATCTTCAGCGAAGACGCTCGTAAGTCCATCCTCGACGCCCTCTTCGGTGCCGAGGAGGAGTTCGAGTACACGAGCACCACCAGCATCAACGGGGCCTGATTTCGCGTCGGGATGGGCTTCCCGCCCACCCCTCCACATAGACTTAGTCCATGGAGGCTGCTACCAAGCCACGCGAGCTGAGCGGTGAGAAGGCCCAGCGCATCGTCGACGCGATGCGGGTCAGCGTCGCCAAGCGCGGCGCCGCCGGCTCGACGTTCGAGCACGTTGCCGGCGAGGCTGGCGTCAGCCGCGGCCTGCTTCACTACTACTTCGGGACCAAGGAGCGGCTGCTGGTCGAGGTCGTGCGGCGCGACGCCGAGATTCGCGTGGCGCGGCTCGACGAACCGCTGGCCAAAGCCGAGACGGTCGACGACGTGCTCGACGTCCTCGTCGCCAGCCTCACCGACCTGATCGACAACGAACCCGGCTTCTTCCTCCTCCTCTACGAGCTGTTCAGCGCCGGCCGGCGCAACCCCGAGATCCAGCACGAGGTGGGCCAGCTCTTCGAGCGCACCCGATCGCACGTCGCCGAGGTGCTCGATGCCAAGCAGCGCGAGGGCGTCCTCAAGCTCCGCTTCGACGCCGAGGCGATCGTCTCCTACCTTTTCGCCCTTGGCGACGGCTTCGCCCTGCAGGCCCTCTCCGACCCGAGCCGCGACAACAGCGCCGCCCTGGCCGCCGGCACCGCCTCGGCCCGCTACCTGCTCGTCGGCGAGTAGGACGCCACACTTCCGGTGGCCGAGTGAGGCCACTCACACACACGCTCCTTCGCGTGCGAAAACCTGGCCGGGTAGCCAATGCATGACTTCATGATCAAGCTCGCCGGGTTCTTGGGGCGCCGCAGGCGCTGGGTTCTCGCGGGCTGGATCGCGGTGGTCGTGGTTGCCCTGCCGCTCGCCTCGCACCAGACCGATCACCTCACCGGAGGTGGGTTTGACGTGCCGGGGAGCCAGTCGAAGGCGGTGAGCGACTCGCTGCAGAGCGAATACGCCGACGAGACGGGTGGGATAACGGTGATGCTGAGGGCCGGGGACGGTGCCACGGCCGCCGCCCGGGCCGCGGCCGTTGATCGGGTCCAGCGGGCCGTGTCGGGCATCGACGAACTGACGCTGACCCCGGCGGTCGCGCGACGCGGCGAGCTTGCCTTGGAGCGCAACGGCACGGCCCTGCTTCCCTTGCGCAGCGAACAGTCGGCCGACCGCCAGACGGACTCGGCGGCGATCCTGCGCGAAGACCTCGACCCCGGCACGGTCACCGACGGCGTCACCACCTACCTCGCCGGCCAGCCGACGGTATGGGCTGGCATGCAGGAACTCTCGAAGGAAGACCTGGCCAAAGCCGAGGCGGGCGGCTTCCCAATCGTCGCGATCATCCTCCTCGTCGTTTTCGGCTCCCTTGCCGCCGCGGTCCTGCCGCTGGCGCTGGGCTTCGTCAGCGTGATCGTCACCGGGGCGCTCATCTACTTCCTCTCGCTGGAGATGAGCACCTCGGTCTTCGTCACCAACATGGCGTCGATGATCGGGATCGGCGTCGCGATCGACTACTCACTCTTCATTCTCGCGCGTTACCGAGAGGAGCGAGCGGCCGGCCGCGACCACGACGCGGCACGCTCGGAGGCGCTCGCCACCTCGGGCCTGGCCGTCACGTTCTCGGGCCTTGCCGTGATCGTCTCCCTCGCTGGCCTCTGGATGGTCGACAACCAGGCCCTGCGCTCGATGGCGCTGGGAGCGATGACGGTAGTCGCCGTCTCGATCCTGACCGCGACGACGCTGCTCCCGGTCCTGATCTCGATGCTCGGCGATCGCGTAATGCCAGGCGGCATCGTTGCCAGGGTGCTCGGGCTCTTCAAACGCCGCGGCGAGCGTCCCGACCGCGAGGCGTTCTGGGTCAGGTGGACATCGAACGTGATGGCGCACCCCTGGGTCGCCGTGATCGGGGTCTCCGCGGTGTTGCTGACTCTCGCCGCGCCGTTGCTCTCGGTGCAAACCGGGACCGACGCGCTGGGCCAGTTCCCCAAGGACAGCGACGTGCGAATCGGCAACGAAGCGGTGGCGAAGCAGCTCGGCGGCGCGGCCGATCCGATCCAGCTCGTTGCCTCTTTTGACGGCTCGCCCGAACGGCGGGACCGCGCCGCGGTAATCGCGTTCTCCCGCACGCTTTCCGAAACGCCCGGGATTGCCGCCGTCGCTTCACCTCTGTACGGCAGCGACAGCGCCCTGATCCAGGCGACGCCGAGCACTTCGAGCGAGTCTGACGCGACGCGGGCCCTGGTTGGGCGGCTGCGCGACTCGGTCGTGCCGGCGGCCGCGTTGAGCCGCATCGCCACGGTCGACGTCGGCGGCGAGACGGCGCGCAGCGACGACGCCCGCGCCCAGGTCAGCGGCTCGATGTGGAAGATCGTCCTCTTCGTCCTCGCGCTCAGCTTCGTCGTCCTGGTCGTGATGCTGCGCTCGTTGCTGCTGCCGCTGAAGGCGGTGCTGATGAACCTGCTCTCGATCGGCGCCGCGCTCGGCGTCCTCGTCGCGATCTTCCAGTGGGGCTGGTTCGACAGCTTCTTCGGTTTCGAGAGCCTCGGCGCGCTCGACACGATCAATGTGCCGCTGATCTTCGCGATCGTCTTCGGTCTCTCGATGGACTACGAGGTCTTTCTCATGTCGCGCATGCGCGAGCGCTACCTGCGCCACGGCGACAACGAGCGCGCCGTCGCCGAGGGTCTGGCGACCAGCGCCCGGACGATCTCCTCCGCGGCGCTGATCATGACCTCGGTCTTCGCCGTCTTCGTCCTCACCGGGGTGCCCTCGATCAAGGAGCTGGGGATGGGCTGCGCGGTGGCGATCGCGCTCGACGCGACCCTGGTGCGGCTGATCCTCGTGCCGGCCGCGATGAAGCTGCTCGGCGAGTGGAACTGGTGGATGCCTGCCTGGCTCGACCGCGCCCTGCCCGATCTAAGCTTCGAGGCCGGCAGCCGCGAGCCGGCGCCCGAGCCCACCTGACCTCGGAACGCCAGGCGGGCTAGGCTTGCCCGCGATGAGCGACGACATCGCGTTCGCGGGAGCCGCGCGGCAGGCGGAGATGGTCAGGGCGGGGGACGTCTCGCCGACCGAGCTGGTGCGGCTCTGCCTAGAGCGGATCGCCAGCCTCGATCCGCAGGTGAACGCCTTCCGCAAGGTCTTCGCGGAGAAGGCACTGCTCGAGGCCCAGCAAGCTGAGGCACGTCTGAAGGCCGGTGAGGAGCGGCCGCTGTTGGGAGTGCCGATCGCGATCAAGGACGAAGTCGCGGTCGCTGGCGAGGTGACGACCTTTGGCACCGACGCCTTCGACCAGCCGGCGAAGGAGGACTGCGAGATGGTGCGTCGCCTGCGCGAGGCAGGCGCGATCCTCATCGGCCTCACCCTCCTGCCGGAGATGGCGATCTGCGGCTTCACCGAGTCGGCGACCTACGGCGTCACCCGCAATCCCTGGGACCCGCAGCGCAGCCCGGCCGGTTCGAGCGGCGGCTCGGCGGCCGCGGTCGCCTCGGGCATGGTCCCGATCGCCTCCGCCGGCGACGGCGGCGGCTCGATCCGGCTGCCCGCTTCCTCCTGCGGGCTCTTCGGCCTGAAGCCGACGCGGGGCCGGATTCCCCTCGACCCACTCGAGGAGGGCTGGCACGGGCTGGCCGTGCTCGGCTGCGTCAGCCGCACGGTCGAGGACACGGCGCTCTGGCTGGACGTGACCGCGGGCGGTTCCAAAGAGACCGGCGCCCCTCCGCCTCCCGACCGGCCTTTCCTCGAGTCGGCGAAGACCGCGCCCGGCACGCTGCGCGTTGCCTACTCGACGCTGGCGCCGCGCGCGGCGGCACCGCCGACCGTCGACGAGGTAGTCAAAGTCGCCGTCTCCGACGCCGCCGACCTGCTGCGTTCGCTCGGCCACGACGTGACTCCGCGCGACCCCGACTGGGGTGGCATCGGCAACAACATCACCCCCCGTTTCCTGCGCGGCGTATCCGACACCGTCGACGAAGTTCCCCACCCTGACCGACTCGAAAGCCGCACCCGGGGCTTCGGTCGCCTCGGGGGCCTGCTCCCCGACGGGCTCTACGAGCGCGCTCTGCGCGGCCGCGAGGTCGACGCCGCTCGCGTCAACGCGATCTTCGATTCCTTCGATGTGCTCGTCACGCCGGTGATGGGTGGAACGGCGCTCCCGATCCGCCGCTGGGAGGGCAAGGGCGCCCTGCGCACCGTCATCGGGATGAGCCGCTTCTATCCGTACTGCGTCCCCTGGAACCACCTCGGCAACCCGGCGATGTCGATCCCGATGGGCATCGCCGCCGACGGGCTGCCGCTCGCGGTCCAGATGATCGGCCGCCACGGAAGCGAGGCGACCTTGCTCTCCCTCGCCGCTCAGATAGAGGCTGAGCGACCGTGGGCAGATAGGCGCCCGCGCATCTCGTAGCACGTAGATCGGTGATGAATAAAAAAACGCCCGCCGCGGTGGTCGCGGCGGGCGTTGACCTCAATACGAGGACCGTCTCGCGTTATTCGCTTTCTTCAACAGCGAAAGGAGCCGCGAGCTGGATTTTTCCTTCGAGGACTGCCGTGTTGGTGCCTGCCGGAGACGGAAGGCCGATGATCGAGTCCACGAACGGGTCTACGAGGAACGAGAAGAGTCCCCCACAGCCACTGGCATGCGGCGCCGCGAACGAGTTGTTCACGAGGCTGCCACCACTGAGGGTGATGATCGTCCCAGGTTCGTTGAGTTCCAGCGTCCCAACGCTGCCGTGGATAGGTTTGTTGGGCGGTGGCGGCGACGTTTCACCGCTGGTGAACCCAATCGTGACCGGTTTCGAGTTCGAACCGATGTAGCAATTGCTGCCGAGGAACGAGTTGCTCAACTTGATCTTCGACGGCAGCACGATCGCGTTTCCTTCTTCGTTAATGAGGTTGGCCGGGCTGATCTGGACTCCGGAGGCCGGGCCAGCGATTTCGACCGTCGCCGTGACGCCGGTCAGGCCTTTGTTGATCGTTTCGTTGAACAGGTCCCGGAGGAATTTCGGCCACCAGAGCGGCGCTTCGATCCCGAGGAGCCCGCCAGGCACGACCTGCGGGGTTTTCACGAGCGTTTCGCCGTTCTCGGCGGCGATGGTGTTGAACCCTTCCCCCGTTTCTTCGAGTCCGCCCTGAAGAATCTGCGGAACTTTCAGCGGAACCGTTTTACTTCCGATCTGGAAGAAGCCGGCGGTGGATTCCGAGAACAGGCAGAACGTGAGTTCCGGATGGCTCAGTGGACACTCGGCGAACTGTTTGAATTCCCCGGTCGGATGATGCGAGGAGGCGAGGGCCGGCGACGCGGACAACAGCATCGCGGCGACCGCCGCTGCGACTATGGACAGCCGTCTCATTTCTGGTCCTTTCCGTCTTGGGTTGATGGCGGGCGACGTCGGCACGACGTGCAGCCACTTTCCCTGACAGGGGACCCCCGTCCCCTCCCGTAGCGACGACCTCTACCAGCCGTTCCCCGCCACGCTTTGAACTGCGAGGGGGTATGTCTAGCAAAAAAATTAAATCAATGCAATTAGCTAGTTTGGGAAAACTCGCCGCATCCTTACAAGCTCGCGCAGCGAGCCCTTGGGGCGGATGCGGCGGGTGAGCATCATCATCAGCGGGTTCGCGTCCGGCTTGCCGGTGGCGATGAAGTCAGCCCAGCTGGTCTCGAGGACGACGTTGGGGCTTGGGGCTTCACCGGCCTCGGCGTATGTCGAGCCGTTGTCGATCACCAGGTGCCAGGGCTCAGCGTCGCTGAAGCGCCACTGGTAGACGAGGCGCGAGCCGTTTGCCACCTCCGTGTTGACGGCCCGCTCGATCACGTCGAAGTAGAGGCGCTGCAGCTCGGGCGAGGCCTGCGGGATGGCGTCGGGCGGGCCGAGGATACCCGCCTCCATCAGCTTCACCTGGCGCTCGGCGACTTCGCGCTCGTCGGCCTCGGGGTCGAAGGGGAAGACGCCGGGCGGCATCTCCTCGACCGGATAGCCGATCGTGCGCCAGCGCTGGCGGATCAGCTTGAGGCCGAAGGCGAAGATGTCCTCGAGCGAGAAGCCGTAGCACTCGGTGTACTCGCGGTCCATGTTGGGCGGGTAGAAGACGGCCGGCCCGTAGGGGAGCGTTTCGCGCAGCAGCTCGACCACGGCGGCGCGGCACTCCTCATACCCGGGCGCGCCCTCGCGCAGCAGCTCCGAGAGAACCTTGACGCCGAAGCCGATGTGGCGCTGCTCGTCGCGGGAGACGTTGGCGATCCCTTCGCTAAAGCCGGGCAGCGTTTCCTCGGAGGCGAAGAAGTCCTCGATGAAGTGCTGGCCGGGCTGGGCCAGCGAGCCCTCGACAATCAGGTGGTAGAGGGTGATCGCCTGTGCGTACTTGGGGAGCGAGCGGTCCTTGCGCAGTTCCTCGGCCATCAGGTCGAGGCGGTCGAAAATGCCGCGGTAGCCCCAGTTGAGCTGCGGCAGGGTGGAGGCGAGCGTCTGCTGGATCGACTCGCCGCCGACGCCGATCACCTCCTTGAAGAAGCGGTGGAAGAAGACCGAGTGGCGGACCTCGTCGACCTGCTGGGTGGCGAGGAAGTAGGACTGCTCCTCGGTCGGGGCGGCGGTGACGTAGGGGGCTAGCGTGTCGGCGACCCGGTCCTCGCCGTAGAAGAACATCGAGTAGATCCACATCGCCGAGCGCCTCTGGATCTCGGTGAGGCCGTCCCAACCCGCCTTGTCGCCGGAGAAGTCGATGTCGTAGGCGCTCCAGTTGCCCTGCTCCCAGCGGTGGTACAGGTCCTCGTAGGTGACGTTGTCCATCAGGCTTTGCGACGCGACGCTCATGAGTCTCCTTCGTTCCGGCTCCCGCTCCCGCGGCTCTGGAAGCGGAGATTACCGTCAAACTGGCCAGTCAGCCAATCGAGGGGAGTGACTTCGTCACACAGCCGCGGGTGGCTCGATCTCGCGCTTGAGGATCTTGCCGGTGGGGCCCTTGGGCAGGTCGGCGAGAAACCAGACGAGGCGGGGGTACTTGTAGGCGGCGATGCGCTCCTTGACGTAGGCGCTGACCTCCTCCGGCGCCAGCTCCTCGCCCTCGTGGAGGACCACGGCGGCGCCGATCTCCTCGCCCCACTCGTCGTGGGGGATTCCTACTACCGCTGCTTCGCGGATCTTCGGATGCTCGAAGAGCACCTCCTCGACCTCGCGCGGGTAGACGTTGTAGCCGCCGCGGATGATCAGGTCCTTCTTGCGGTCGACGATGTAGAAGTAGCCGTCCTCGTCGGTACGCGCCATGTCGCCGCTGTGAAACCACCCGCCACGCATCGCCTCGGCGGTCGCGTCGGGGCGCTGCCAGTAGCCCTTCATGATGTTGTGGCCGCGGATCACGATCTCGCCGACCTCGCCCTGGGCGACCTCGTTGTCGTCCTCGTCGACGACCTTCATCTCGACCCCCTCGATCGGGGTGCCGATCGAGCCCGCCTTGCGCTCCTTGTCGGGGTGGTTGGAGCAGGCGACCGGCGAGGTCTCCGAGAGGCCGTAGCCCTCGAGCACTACGGCCCCGAACGCGTCTTCGAAGCCACGCAGGATCTCGACTGGCATCGAGGCGCCGCCGGTGATGCAGGTGCGCAGCGCCGAGGTGTCGTAGCTCTCGCGCTCGGGGTGATGCAGCAGCGCCCCGTACATCGTCGGCACGCCGTAGAAGTGGGTGACGCCGTCGCGCCGCATCGTCGCCAGCGCCTCGCCGGGGTCGAACTTCGGCACTAGGGTGAGGCAGGCCCCGACCTTGAGCGAGGCATTCATTGCCACGGTCTGGCCGAAGGAGTGAAAGAGGGGGAGGGCGCCGAGGACGACGTCGCCGCCGGCGATCTCGCAGGTCGTGCGGCTGGAGACGTCGGCGTTGCGGAAGAGGTTCTGGTGGGTGAGCTCGGCGCCCTTCGGCTTGCCGGTCGTGCCCGAGGTGTAGAGGATCACCGCGGTGTCGTCCTCGGCCGTGTCGGCGAGGCCAGATGCCGGCTCGAGCCCGGCCAGCGCTTCGGCGAACGCGCCCGGCTCGACCTCGATCGGCTCGGCGTCGGCGTCGCTCGCGCCCGCCCGTGCCTCGTCGGCGAACCCGTGCCAGGCGAGCAGCAGCTTGGCGCCCGAGTCCTCGAGGTAGAAGGCGATCTCACGCCGCTTGAGCAGCACGTTCATCGGCACCACGACGCCCCCGGCCCGTAGCACGCCGTAGTAGGCAACCGGGAACTCGGGAACGTTGGGCAGCATCACGCCGACCCGGTCGCCGGGCTCGAAGCCCTTCTCGCACAGCAGCGACGCCAGGCGGGCGCTGCGATCGTCGAGCTCGCTGTAGTCGAGCTCGACGTCGCCGAGGCGGATCGCCGGAGCGCCGGGCGTTCGCCCGGCGCTCTCGATCAGCAGCGACGCGAGGTTGAGGCCCATCGCGTCTCTACTTCTCGTAGTTGTGGACCGGGAACTCCTTGATGTCCGGCGGGCTCTGCGGCGCGCGGTCTCCGAGTGCTTGGATCGTCGGTCCGAGCCGGCTCTGCTGAAAGCGATCGAAGTGGTCGCGCGACTCCCAGAAGTCGATCACACCCCAGCCCCCGTCGATCGGCCCGGCGGAGTGAAAGATCATCCCCTCCGGAGGATTCTCGGCAATTCCCAACTCGCCGTGCACCGCGTCGTACTGCTCTTGGGTGCCGCCATCGAATTTCAACCTCAAGCCGATTGCCATCGTTCCGTTCCTCCTAGCTCGAATTGCAAACCCGGGCGAGGATAGCGGTGGATACCCTGAGGCGATGGACGATCTCGGCGCGCCGATCTCCTACATGGTTCTCGAACGGGGAGCGACCGTGTAACGGGGAGCGACCGTGTTCTCCAGCGATGGCGAGCACCTCGGAAGCGCGCCGCTTCGCGTAGGATCGCGGACCGTGAAGCGACTTGCGCTCATCGTCCTCGCCTGCGTCGCCCTACTGGCCGTGGCCGGTTGCGGTGGCGGTGGCGACGATTCGTCGAGCGAATCCACCGCGTCAACGAGTGAATCTGGTTCCGGTGAAGCGACGACCACCGCCAAGAAGGCCAAGCCTGGGGCGAAGAAGACGAAGCCGAAGGTGACCGTGCCCAGCGGGCCGCCGCCGAAGCAACTCGCGATCAAGGAAATCGAAGAAGGCACCGGCGCCGAAGCGAAGAAGGGCGACACGGTTAGCGTCCAGTACGTCGGCGTCGGTTACGAAAGCGAAGAAGAATTCGACTCCTCCTGGAGCCGCAACGAACCGTTCTCCTTCCAGCTCGGTGCCGGCATGGTCATCCCGGGTTGGGACCAGGGCGTCGAAGGGATGAAGGTCGGCGGCCGCCGCGAATTGATCATCCCGCCCGAACTTGCCTACGGCGAAGCGGGCTCGCCGCCCGCCATCGGCCCCAACGAAACGCTGATCTTCGTCATCGACCTGCTCGCGGTCGAATAGAGGCGCGGCCCGACCCGCCGCTATGGATTCCCACCTCAGCGGCGCGACCTTCAGGCGAGGCGAGCCCGGCTACGAGGAGGCACGGCGGGCGACCGTCTGGAACGCGCGCACGCCGCCGCGCTACCCGGACCTGATCGTCCAGGTCGCGAGCGTCGATGATCTGGTCGCGGCTGTGCGACTGGCCCGAACCGAGGGGATGCGAATCGGCATGCGGTCGGGAGGCCACAGCTGGGCCGGCAACCACGTCCGCGACGGCGGCATGTTGATCGACGCCTGCCGCCTGGACTCGGTCGCGATCGACGCCGAGGCCCAGCGCGCGGTCGTCGGACCGGGTGCCCGCGGCAACGAGGTCCTCGTCGCTCTGGCCGGGCACGACCTCTTCTTTCCGGCCGGACACTGTCCCGGCGTGGCGCTCGGCGGCTACCTGCTGCAGGGCGGCTTCGGTTGGAACGGGCGCGTGCATGGCCCAGCCTGCATGAGCGTCGAGGCGATCGACGTCGTCACGGCCGCTGGTGAGCTCGTTCGCGCCGACGCCGAGTCTCATTCCGACCTCTACTGGGCGGCGCGCGGGTCGGGGCCCGGCTTCTTCGGCGCGGTCGCGAGCTTCCACCTGCGTCTCTACCCGCGCCCACGGCACGTTGCCAATGGCGTTTTCCTCTACCCGATCGAGTGCCTCGAGGAGGTCTTTCGCTGGGCACACGAGATCGGCTCGCGGGTGCCGCGGACAATGGAGCTGATGGTCGTGATCCACCGCGACCTCGAAGGGGAGTTGGAGATCGCGGTGACGGGACCGGTCCTCGTCGACACCGCGGAGGAAGCGGCAGAGGCGCTGGCGCTGCTCGAGACCTGCCCCGTGCGCGAGCGGGCCAAGGGCGCCGCCCCCAACGCCGAGGTCCAGCTCGCCGACCTCTATGCCGCCGTACACGGGTCCTATCCCGACGAGCACCGCTACTCGGCCGACAACATGTGGACGCACGCGCCGGTCGAGGAGCTGCTGCCGGGCCTGCGACGTATCGCCGAGACGATGCCGGGCGCGCCCTCGCACATGCTCTGGATGAACTGGGGTGCGAGCCCAGCCCGGCCCGAGATGGCCTACAGCGTCGAGGACGAGACCTACATCGCCCTCTACGGGGTCTGGCAGGACGCCGCCGAAGACGAGGCGAACGTTAGCTGGGCGACCGAGCGGATGCGCGAGATGGAGCACCTGGCGAGCGGCATCCAGCTCGCCGACGAGAACCTCGGCAACCGCCCGGCTCGCTTTGTCAGCGAAGAGAACATGGCGCGTCTCGACGCGGTGCGCGCGGAATACGATCCCGACGGACTCTTCCATCCCTGGATGGGAAGGCTCTGAGCGGCGATGGGCGCCCCGGCGCTAGAGCCCTACCTCTCGCGGCCGTTGAGCCCTCCCGACGCCGCCACGCTCGCGGCGATCGACGCCGGACCGGTCGACCCGTCCCTGACTGTGAGCATCGGGGATGTTGACCGCCTGCTCGATCCAGCACCGCTGCCGGTCGAGACCGGCTGGTGCTTTCGCTCGGACGGCGTCGGCTACGTCGCGGTGCGAACTCCGATGCCTGGGGTGAGCGCCGAGATGGTCGAGTGGTGGTTCGATTGGCACCCGCGCGACCCCGATCGCTACAGAGCCTGGCACCCACTGGCGCACGTCGGCAACTCGCTCGAGCCGCCGGCGTCGCGGGGAGCGAAGCGGCACTGGGGCGCGGTGCACCATCCGGTCGAGGACGTCGGCACGGGGGTCGTGCACGCACGCATCGCTTTCCTGCCGCCGCGCGCGATCGGGTTTTCAACTGACGCGCTCGATGATCCGCGCGTCGCGACGATCGTCTGCGGCTTCGTCGGCGACGACAAGCTTCGCCTGCGCCACTCGGTCATGGCGCATGTCTTCCTCGCCACCGACGAGGGGCTCGTGCTGCGCAGCCATTTCTGGCTTGGGGCGGCGGTGCGCCCCTTCCTGGCGGCGCCGCTTGCCTCGCCGATCGGGTGGGCGGCAAACAACCGGCTCGTGCGGCGCCTCTCGCTGCCCCGGGCCCTGCCGCGATCGCTGGCTACCCACTGCGCCGAGGAGTACGCGAACCTGGGTGCGTTGCTTCCGGAGCTGTACGAGCGGTTCGGGTGAGGTAATGCCGACCGCCTCGATCTTCGCCGAGCGCTTCGCCTCGCAAGGGCTGTCGGGGCCACCCGTACGCGACCCGGCCGGGGTCGCCGAGCGCCTGCTCGCCGTGCAGGGACAGGACCCGCGCGGCGCGCGGCTGGCCGTGCGTGCGCGCAGCGGGGGGCTGGCGGCGAGCGACGTCGACCGGGCGCTGGACGGGCGCGAGCTGCTGATCACCTGGCTCAATCGCGGCACCCTGCACCTGGTGCGCAGCGAGGACTACCCCTGGCTGCAGGCGCTGACGACGCCACCGCTGCGGACGTCGTGCGTACGACGCCTGGAGGCGGAGGGGATCGCGCCCGAGCTGGGCGAGCGAGCGGTGGAGACGATCGAGCGGGCGCTGGCCGACGAGGGCCCGCTCACCCGACATCAGCTGCGCGAGAGGCTCGAGGTCGCGGGAGTGCCGACGCACGGTCAGTCCGTGCTCCACCTCCTCTTCCTCTCCGGGGTGCGTGGGGTGACCGTGCGCGGCCCGATGGTCGGCAAGGAACATGCATACGTCCTGGTCCGCGACTGGCTCGGCAAATCGAAGTCGGTCGACCGCGACGCCGCGCTCGCCGAGCTGGCCCGCCGCTACCTGGTCGGCCACGCGCCGGCCGACGATCGCGACCTGGCCAAGTGGGCCGGGCTGCCACTGCGCGACGCGCGCGCCGGCCTGAGCGCGATCGCCTCCGAGCTGGTCGAGCGCGACGACGGCCTCGTCCATCTCGCGAAGCGCCCACCGGTCGCCGAGGTCCCGGCCCCGCGCCTCCTCGGTGCCTTCGACCCCGTCCTGCTCGGCTGGACCTCGCGTGAGCGGATCCTCGGCCCGCACACCCACCTCGTGACTCTGAACGGGATCTTCAGGCCCTTCGCCCTCGTCAAAGGCCGTGCCGCGGCCAACTGGAAGCTCGACCGTGGCAAGGTCGCGATCGAGCCGCTCGGCCGGGTCTCGAAGGCCGCAATGGCTGCCCTCGAGGCCGACGCCGCCGACGTCGAGCGGTTTATCGCGCGCTGAGCCTGAGTTCTGCCTGAGAATCGATGCATTCTGCGTGTCACGCGCATGCCATCGATCCCTAGCGTTGAGCCAGATGCCGCAGGCCGGAATATCAATACCAATTGGGTATGCTGATCGCATGGCAAAACAAATTGCGATTAGGATCCCGGACGATCAGCTGGAAGCCTTGGACCGCGCCATCGAGGCCGGCTCCTTGGAGAGTCGTGCGGACGGCGTGCGGAAGGGCCTTACGCGACTGCTCGCGGAACTGCGCGAGGAGCGAATTGCTCGGGAATACCGCGAGGCTTATACCCGCCAGCCCGACGATCCCGCTGTTGGCGAGGCTGGGGCGATTCTGTTGGCCGAGGCGTTCAAGCGCGAGGGGGAAGGGCGAAGGTGAGCCTCGTCAATCGCGGCGACATCTTCGACGCCGATATCCCCACGCTCGGAGTCAGGCCGGTTCTTGTCGTTACGCGGCAGGTCGCGATCCCAGTGCTCTCATCGGTCACGGTGGCTTTGATCACCTCAACGGTTCGAGGTATCGCGAGTGAGGTCGCGCTCGATTCTGAGCACGGACTCTCGGCTCCGAGCGCTGCCAATTGCGACAATCTTCTCGTCCTCTCCAAGTCACGCCTTGGGAACCGTCGTGGGGCGCTCATGTTTGAGGACGTTGCCCGTCTCGACGACGCGCTTCGCTTTGCCCTGCAGCTCGATTAAGGCCACCGTGGGCTTCCTGCGAGAATCGCTTTTCTTATCCACGAACAAGGAGGCGAGATGGGACGCCCAGTGGTCCATTTCGAGGTGGTAGGCAAGGACGGCCCGAAGCTGCAGAGCTACTACGCCGAGCTCTTCGAGTGGGACGTCAACGCCGACAACGAGATGAAGTACGGCCTCGTCGATCGCGAAGCCAACACCAGCTCCGAAGGCATCGGCCTCGGCGGCGGCATCGGCCAGGGCCCCGAGGGCTACGAGGGCCACGTCACCTTCTACGTCGAAGTCCCCAGCGTCGAGGACGCCCTCGCCAAGGCCGAGTCCCTCGGTGGCAACCGCGTCATGGGCCCCGAGACGATCATGGGCCGCATGGTCCTCGGCCAGTTCAAGGACCCCGAGGGCAACGTGATCGGGCTGATCGAGGGCGGCTCTTAGTCAGCCAGCTTCGGGCTACGCCAGGGCTGGGCGAGGCGCGCGGCAAGGTCGTCGGCGAGGCCGGCGACCGGCACGCGCGTCTGCTCCAGCGAGTCGCGGTCGCGCAGGGTGACGGTGTCGTCTTCCATCGTCTGGCCGTCGACGGTGATGCCCCAGGGGGTGCCGATCTCGTCCTGGCGGCGGTAGCGCTTGCCGATCGAGCCGCCCTCGTCGAACTCGGCCGGTAGGCGGCTGCGGAGCTCGTTGAAGATCTCGCGGGCCTTCTCGGGCATGCCCTCCTTGGAGACGAGGGGGAGGACGGCGACCTTTACCGGCGCCAGCTTCGGGTGCAGGCGCAGGACGGTGCGCTGGCGGCCCTCGACTTCCTCGACGTCGTAGGAGTCGACCAGGAAGGCGAGGGTGGCGCGGTCGGCGCCGGCGGCCGGCTCGATCACGTGGGGCACGTAGCGATCCTTGGTCTGCTGGTCGAAGTACTCGAGCTTCTCGCCGCTGAACTCGGCGTGCTGGGTGAGGTCGAAGTTGCCGCGGTTGGCGATTCCCTCCAGCTCCGACCAGCCGATCGGGAAGAGGTACTCGACGTCGCTCGTCCCCGAGGAGTAGTGCGAGAGCTCGTCGGCGTCGTGCGGGCGCACGCGCAGGAACTCGGGTCGGATGCCGAGCTCCGTGTACCAGCGCTCGCGCAGCTCGATCCACTCGCGGTACCAGCGCTCGGCCTCGGCCGGCGGCACGAAGAACTCCATCTCCATCTGCTCGAACTCGCGGGTGCGGAAGATGAAGTTGCCGGGCGTGATCTCGTTGCGGAAGGACTTGCCGATCTGGGCGATGCCGAAGGGCGGCTTCTTGCGCGCGAACGCCATCACGTTCTTGAAGTTGATGAAGATGCCCTGCGCCGTCTCCGGCCGCAGGTAGACCTCCGAGCCCTCGCCCGCGACTGGGCCGACGTGGGTCTCGAACATCAGGTTGAACTGGCGCGGCTCGGAGAGCTCGCCGCCGCACTCGGGGCAGCGCAGCTCGGCACTCGGGTCGCCGCCTTCGGCTTCGACCGCCTCGCGCAGATGGTCCTCGCGCCAGCGCTTCTTGCACTTGCCGAGGCACTGGACGAGCGGGTCGGTGAAGCCGGCCAGGTGCCCGGACGCCTCCCAGACTCGCGGGTGCTGGAGGATCGCCGAGTCGAGGGCGACGATGTCGTCGCGCTCCTGCAGCATCGCCCGCCACCACTCGGCCTTGACGTTGTTCTTCAGCAGCACGCCGTAGTGGCCGTAGTCGTAGGTCGAGCCGAGCCCGCCGTAGATCTCCGAGGAGGGGAAGACGAAGCCGCGCCGCTTGCAGAGCGCGACGATCTCCTCCATCGAGACCTCGGTGGCGGGCGTTCCTCCCCCGGCGGTTGCCATGCCGGAACCGTATCGGCTGCGATAATCGCCAGCCGCATGCCCATCTACGAGTACAAGTGCGAGAACGGCCACGTCTTCGACGTGATCCAGAAGATGAGCGACGAGCCGCTCAGCGAGTGCCAGGAGTGCGGCGCCCCCGCGGTGCGGGTCCTGCACCCGGTCGCGGTCCACTTCAAGGGCTCCGGCTTCTACAACACCGACTACGGCAAGAAGAAGAAGGCGGGGGCGAACGCTGGCGCCGGCGGCGAGGGATCGGGCGAGTCGACGGGCTCGGAGTCCAAGTCCGGCGACTCGAAGGGCTCGGACTCGAAGCCGGGCGACTCCAAGCCCAAGGCGACCGCCGCCAGCGACTGATCTCGTGGAGCGATCGCTGCACGGGGAGCCGGCTCGCTTCGCGGGCGGGTTCCAGCAGGTCGGCGAGGAGACCTGGGCCTGGCTGCAGCCCAACGGCGCGCTCGGCGAGTCCAACGCGGGGCTGATCGCCTCCGGCGAGCGCGTCCTGCTCGTCGACACGCTCTGGGACCTGGCGCTGACGCGGCGGATGCTGAGTGAGGCGCGCGGGCTGGTCGACGCGGCGCCCGAGATCCTCTTCAACACCCACTCCGACGGCGACCACGTCTGGGGCAACCAGCTGCTCGCCGGAGCGCGGATCGTCTCGACCGCCAAAGCGCGCGAGCTGATGACGCTCGACACGCCAGGCGAGCTGCGCCGGCTCAAGCGCCTCGGCCGGGTCGTGCGCCCGCTCGGTCGCGAGCTCGCCCCCTTCGACTGGAGCGACGTCGAGCTGACCCTGCCGAACGAGACCTTCGAGGGCGAGCTGAGCGTCGCGGTCGGCGAGCGCCGCGTCGAGCTGATCGAGGTCGGACCGGCGCATACGGGCGGCGACGCGGTCGCCTGGGCCCCAGACGTCTCGGTCTGCTTCGCCGCCGACATCCTCTTCATCGGCTGCACCCCGATCACCTGGGCCGGCCCGCTCGCCGGCTGGCTCGCGGCGATCGACCGCATCTCCTCCTTGGGCGCCGCCACCTTCGTCCCCGGCCACGGCCCCGTCTGCGACCAGGCCGCCGTTGACCTCCTCCGCCAGTACCTCGAGTGGGCCCAGACCGAGGGCGGCGCCCTCCTCGACCGCGGCATCGCCCCCGCCAAGGCCGCCCGCGAGCTTCTCCTCAGCGCCGAGTTCAAGACGCTCCCCTGGTCCGCCTGGAACGACCCCGCCCGCCTCGTCATCACCCTAAGCACCGAGGCCTACCGCCGCGAAGGAGGCGAGGGCCACCCAACCGGCCTCGGCCGCACCAAGGCGATCATGCAGATGCAGCGCCTCAAATCGAAGTTCTAGGGCGCTACCCGTCGATCAACCGATGAACCGCCCGCCGCCGGGTCGACTCCGGCACTTCGACGCTGCCTTCGGGCCCGCTCGGATCGCATTCGTCGCTCGGCTTCGCGCAGAGCACGGCCGTCTTGCCGCTGCCCCCGATCGCGGCCGCGAGCACCAGCTGCGGCATCGTGAAGAAGCCCATGTCGCTGACGAACGCCTTCGGCGCGTCCCAGCCGATGATCGGGCCCTTGACGAAGTTGTAGGGCAGGCGCAGCGGGTCGGTGAGGCGGCCCTTGATCCCGTTGATCACTTGCTGCTGCGCCTGGGCCCGATCGAAGTCGTTGTAGCCAAGCGTGTAGTAGCTCTTGCCCGGGCCCGGGCATTCGGTCGGCTCGCGGGTGCGGGCGTAGGCGAGTGCCTTTTCGCCGTCGAGCGTGCTCTCCCCCTTGGGCAGGCGGATCGTGACGCCGCCCTGGCCCCCGCCGGCGCCGCCGGAGATGTCGGAGCAGAGCTTGTGCTTGAGGTTGACCTTGACGCCGCCGACCGCGTCGATCAAGTCTTCGAAGCCGGTGAAGTCGACGATCGCGACGTGGTCGATCGGCGTGTCGAGGAAGCCTTCGACCGCTTCGATTTGGGCCTTGGCGCCGCCGAAGGCGTAGGCCGCGTTGATTTTCTGCGGGCTCTGGCCGGGGATTTCGGCGTAGGAGTCGCGCGGGATCGAGAGCTTGCGGAAGGCGCCGCCGCCGGCGCGGATCAGCATCAGCGTGTCGGCGCGGAATTCGCCCACCGAGCAGGGATCGTGCGGCGCGTCGCCGTGCGCCTGCTGTTCGAAGCACTCCCGCGAAGGCGCGCCGGTCCCCTGCGTGTCGGGCGGACGGGCGTCGGTGCCGATCACGAGGATCGTCTGCGCGTTCGGCAGCAGCAGCGGGTTGCCGTGCAGGGCATCGCGCGCTTCGCCGGAGAGCTTGAAGGACTGCAGCTGCGCGGAGACGGCGAAGGCGAGGAAGCTGAGCAGGATCCAGCCCAGGGCCGCGACCCCGACCCACATGAGGACCCGCTTGCCGGTCCAGCGTCGCGGCGCGCGCGGCGTCGACGGCGCCTCCGGCTCGCCCGGCTGCGAGCGGCGCCAGGGCCGCTTCGGGGTCGGCATGCCCGGCGCCCGCTCGCGCAGGGAGGAGAGGTCCGCCGACCGCAGCCGTGAAAGAAGGCCCTTGCGGGATCGGTAGACCTTGTAATCGGGCGGCCCGGAGGGCTGCTGCTCGCCGTTCTCGGGCATAAAGGGCTAGAAATCATGCCGATGCCCGCGGTCGCCCGACTTCACCCCCCTCGCGAGGCCCTCCGCTGAGCGCCGGGGAGGCCATCGGGGTGGACCTGGGCGGCACGAAGATGCTGCTCGGCGTACTCGACGACGACTCGAACGTGCTCTGGGAGAGCCGCGAGTCCTCGACCGGCCAGACCGAGGACGAGCTGGTCGAGCTGCTCGTCCGCGAGATCGAGGAGGCGCGGGAAAAACGCCCGGGGGTCGAGGCGGTCGGCCTCGGCATCCCGGCGACGATCCGCCACGCCGACGGCGTCGCGGTCTCCGCCGTCAACCTGCCGATCGAGAACCTGCCGGTCCGCGAGCTGATCGGCGGGCGCACCGGGCTGCCGGTCTTCGTCGACAACGACGCCAACATGGCTGCCCTCGCCGAGAGCCTCTACGGGGCGGCGAAAGGCGCCCGCTACGCGGTGATGCTGACGATCGGCACCGGGATCGGCGGCGGATTGATCCTCGGCGGCGAGGTCTACCGCGGCGCCACGGGCGCCGGCGCCGAGCTCGGCCACACGGTGATCGAGATCGACGGGCCCTCCTGTCAGGGCAACTGCCCCGGCCACGGCTGCGTCGAGACCTTCGCCTCGGGGACGGCGCTGGGCCGCGAGGGCCGCGCCGCGGCCGAGCGCGAGCCCGAGTCGGTCCTCGGCGCGATGCTCGCCGAGGGCGAGGAGATCGACGGCAAGGCGGTGACCGAGGCGGCGCTTTCGGGCGACGCGACAGCGCGCGGCGTCTTCGACCTGATCGGCTCGCGACTCGGCGTCGCCCTGACCAGCTTCGCCAACGTCTTTGAGCCGGAGGTCTTCGTGATCGGCGGTGGGGTGATCGCCGCCGGCGACCTGCTGCTCGAGCCGGCACGGCGCGAGCTGGTGGCGCGGGCGCTGCCGCCGATGAAGGAGATCCCGGTGGTCGCGGCCGAGCTGGGCAGCGACGCGGGCATGATCGGCGCCGCGGCGCTCGCCCGCATCGAGCTCGAGCGGGGGGAGGGCTGATGCCGGGCGAGCTGATCGTCTGCCCGACGCCGATCGGCAACCTCGACGACGTCAGCGCCCGCGTTCGCGACGCGCTCGTCGCCGCCGACTGGATCGCCTGCGAGGACACGCGCCGCACCGGCGGGCTGCTCGACAAGCTCGGGATCCGGCCGGCACCGCCGCTGGTCTCCAACCACGAGGGCAACGAAGCCGCGCGCGCGACCGAGCTGGCGCAGCGGATCGAGCGCGGCGACCGGGTCGTCCTCGTCTCCGACGCCGGCATGCCGGCGATCTCGGACCCGGGCTACCGCCTGATCCGCCGCTGCATCGAACGCAGCCTCGACGTCACCGTGCTGCCGGGCCCCTCGGTGATCCCGGTCGCGCTCGTCGCCTCGGGTCTGCCGACCGACCGCTGGCGCTTCGAGGGCTTCCTGCCCAAGCGCTCCGGGGAGATGGAGCGCGTGCTGCGCTCGGCCGAGACCGTCGTCGCCTTCGAGTCCCCGCGGCGCATCGGCGACTCGCTGGCGGCGCTGGCCGCGATCGCCCCCGACCGCCCGGCGGCGGTCTGCCGCGAGCTGACCAAGATGCACGAGGAGGTCGCCCGCGGCTCCCTCGCCGAACTGGCGCGCCGCTTCCGCGGCGACGTCAAAGGCGAGATCGTCCTCGTCATCGGTCCCGCCGCCGACGAGGACCACGACCGCGACGTCGGCTTCGCCGTCGACGCCCTGCGCCACCTGGTCCAGTCCGGCGCCCGCCCCCGAGCCGCCGCCAGCGTCGTCGCCGCCCTCACCGGCACCCGGGCGAACGACCTCTATCGGGCACTGACCGGCCGCGAGCCTCGCAAGTAGCCTGGCGGGACTGAGATGTCAAAAACCGTGGGTCGGATCGCGGGCTGCTTCAAGCCGGCTTACTTGGCCAACGCCTCGCGATGAGATCGGCTACCCCATCGGGATTGGCCTGTATCTCCGACTCCCACACTCGGATGACCTGCCAGCCCGCGGAGGCGAGCGCGTCATTGACCTCGGCATCCCGCTCGATGTTTCGTTGCAGCTTGGCTATCCACTCGGCTCGCTTCGGCATTGGAAACTGCGCCTCCATCGAGTCGAAACCCCGTCGTTGCCACTCGGCGGGATTCGCATGCCAAAAGTCACCGTCGACGAAGACCGCCACCTTCCGTAAGCGGTTGGCAAGGTCAGGGCGACCAGCCACATCGCGTGGGTGCAGCCGATAGCGGACACCGCGCGCGTGTAGAGCGCGGCGCAGCGCGAGCTCGGGTCGGGTGTCGCGTCCCCGAACGGACGCCATGATCCGCGAGGTTGTCGCCGGGTCGCGGAGTGCTGGTTCTGCCTTACGAGAGGCCGAGGGCGTGGTCGATCGTGTTCCCGACATGGGTTCCCATGATCATCGCAAGACGGACCGGGACAGCATTGCCGATTTGTCGGGACGCCTCCGTTCGGGGCCTTTCAAAGGTCCACGAATCAGGGAACGTCTGCACTCGGGCGCACTCGCGAATGGTCAAGTAGCGATGACTCCCGTCATCCAGCAGGACGATGTGCTCGCCACCAGGGATGCCGTGGACACCTGCCTTAATCGTCTTGGCGGGCCAATCAAGGGGGTTCCCCGAGTGGCCCTTGTAGAGACGAGCGCCGGGAATGCCCACGTGAAAGTCAAGTCCCTCGGTCTCTTGACCCTCCCGCGGGGCTGGTAGCGGCTGATAACCGCCGTATCCAAGATTTCCCGTTAGCGCGTCTCGAAGCGTCCGCCACCGGGCAACGGCGCCCGCGCGAGCTTCGTCTACGGATGCGCGTCGACTTTTGGGAACGGCGTGCGGTCGACGCTTCAAGCCATGTTCAAGCCAATACGAGCCATCCTCCAAAGCGGCTATCAGACCATTTCGCGAGTGCGTCGCTGTCGGCCAATCCCACCTTTGCCCATAGGGGGCCTCGGGATCCCAAGAGACTTCCAGGTCGGCGCGGAACGCGACGATGAACAAGCGATAGCGAAGCTGCGGAATGCCGTAATCAGCCGCGAGAACTACTCGGCGATCTACGAGGTATCTTTCGTCTGGAGGGACGTCTTCGTTGGAGAGAGCCAACCGTAGGCGCGAGTCGTGCTCCTGCCACGACTCGTCTCCCTCGGAAAGAAGGCCGGGAGCCGACAGGCGGTCGCAGATGTAGTCGAGGTATGGGCGAAACGCCTCACGGGCTAGTCCACGGACGTTCTCACCTAGTGCTGCCAGGGGTTTGACCTGATGCACCACGTCGATAAACGTCGGCCAGAGATTGCGCGCATCCTCGTCGCCGCGATGGACACCGCCGATGCTGAATGGCTGACACGGAGCACCGCCCGCCACGAGCGTCGTTTTCCCGATGTACTCGTCCCATGGCTGTGATCGGGCGTCTCCCGGCAGCAGCGGCCACCGATTTCGACGAGGCCGAGACGGAGAGGCGTAGTTTGCCCGCAAGGTGCCTAGCGCCCTCTCGTCTTGCTCATTGACCGCCAGGTGATGGAATCCTGCCTTGTGAAGGCCAAGGGCAAGTCCGCCACCCCCGGTGAACAGCTCGACGGAGGTTCGGTCCCGGGCGAGGGCGCATGGATCAGCCGCGGGGGCTAGCTCGGCGAGAGTTGTCACGCGCACGCATGGAAACGTAGGGATCGGACGGAGGGCGGCACCGCAAGGTTAAGCGTCCGAAGCCGCGTGGGTCGCGCCAGGTGTCGTGAGGCTCCAGTCCGGGGGGAACTCCGAAAGATGGACCGCCACTTCCTCTTCGATCTTGGCGACTGTTGCTCCAGGAGCGGTCCCCATGCCCGGCCGGCCAGGATGGAGCGTGTCCCACTTTGACATACGGCCTTCTGTCCGGCGCCCTCCGACGACCTTGGCTCCGAAGCCGGCCACGGTGGAGTTCCATAGCGGGCGGTAAAACCGCAGAAGAAGGATCTCTCCCAAAATGATGAATGGCTCGTCGACCTCAAACCAGCGGGCTTGGAATTGCCACTCGCCGAGGTTTTCCGCGGAGATGACGGATTGTGCGTGGCGCTCGAGGCGCTCGAGAATCGGGGATTTGCGAGCTTTGCGGACTCGTCCCGTTCGGGAGCCCGACGGCAAGGCCGAACCGAGGTAGATCGGCCAGCCTGTTCCTGCCTTCGCGACCGACTCATAAAGCCTGAAGTCGCCGGAGTAGTAGAGCGCATAGAGACCTGGTCCCTCGACCGTCGCTGGATCAACCTCAGGCAGCACGACGGCGGGTCGACTGGTTAGCTCGTTCGCGAATACTTTGGTCAGCGCGTTGATGTCTAGGGGATTGAAGGTGGGCATTGCCCCAGGGCATTCGGCGTACCGCGGCCGGACGCCTACCCCCGCGGAGGTATTTGCACAGACGCGCCAATCGCGCTAACCCGCCCGCGAGCCGCGCCAGTAGCCTGCTGTCAAATTTCACAGCGCTGGAATTCCCCAGCGACCTCGCATGACCTACTACGTCACCACCCCGATCTACTACGTCAACGCCGAGCCGCATCTCGGGCACGCCTACTCGACCTTGGCCGCTGACGTTCTGGCGCGGCACATGCGGCAGCGCGGGGAGGACGTCTTCTTCCTGACGGGGACCGACGAGCACGGGGAGCCGATCGAGACCGCGGCCGAGCGGGAGGGGATCTCGCCGCAGGAGCTGGCCGACCGCAACGCCGAGAAGTTCCGCCAGATGATGCCGATCATCGACGCCACCAACGACTTCTTCATCCGCACCTCCGATCCGCGGCACAAGGAACGGGTCGCGGAGATCATGCAGCGCGTCTACGACAACGGCTGGGTGACGAAGGGGACCTACGAGGGCTGGTACTGCCCGCGCTGCGCCGACTTCAAGACCGAGCGCGAGCTCGGGCCGGGGCAAACCTGCGCGATCCACGAGATCCCGCTCGAGCGGGTCAAGGAGGAGAACTGGTTCTTCCGCCTCTCGGCCTTCCAGGCCCAGCTCGAAGGGCTCTACGAGGAGCGGCCGGATTTCGTCGTGCCCGAGTTCCGCCGCAACGAGGCGATCTCGTTCATCAAGGGCGGGCTCGAGGACGTCTCGCTCTCGCGGCCGACGCTGAAGTGGGGGCTGCCGCTGCCCTGGGACCCCGAGCAGCGCATGTACGTCTGGTTCGACGCGCTGCTCAACTACGTCACCGCGCTCGGTTTCGCCCGCGAGGGCGAGGACCTGACCGAGTGCTATTGGCCGGCCTCGCTGCACGTGCTCGGCAAGGACATCCTCAAGTTCCACGCGGTGATCTGGCCGGCCCTGCTCTGGGCCGCGGACCTCGAGCCGCCGCGGCAGATGACGATCCACGGCTACCTGCTGATGGGCGAGAAGAAGATGTCGAAGAGCCTCGGCAACGTCCTCGACCCCTTCGAGGTGATCGAGCGCTTCGGCCCCGACGCCCTGCGCTTCTACTGCTTCCGCGAGGTCTCCTTCGGCCAGGACGGCTCGATCTCCACCGCGGGCTTCGAGGCGCGCTACGAGACCGAGCTCGCCAACGACTTCGGCAACCTCGCCAGCCGCGTGCTGGCGATGGTCGACCGCTACCGGGCGGGCACGGTGCCGGCCGCGCGGGTCGACGCGGTCCTCGCCGAGGACTTCGAAGGCGCCGTTGGCCGCTTCAGCGAGCTGCTCGACCGCGCCGAGCTGAGCCAGGCGCTGGAGGAGGCCTGGAAGCTGGTGCGGCGCCTCAACCGCTACGTCGAGGAGACCCGGCCCTGGGACCTGGCCAAGGACGAGGCCGACCCCGAGCGCCTCGACGAGGTCCTCTACAACCTCTGCGAGGGGCTGCGGGTGACGACGCTGCTGCTCGTTCCCTACCTGCCGCGCACGAGCGAGCAGCTGCTCGCCGCGCTGGCGGAGGAGTCGCGCGCCCTGGCCGAGCTCGGCTCCCGTCCCGGCGGCCAGCGCGTGGAACGAGTGCCGCCGCTCTTTCCGAAGATCGAGACTCCCGCGCCCTGACGCCTCCGGCAGCAAGGTTTGCTGAGTGTTCGGGTTGGACAAAGACACACCCATTTTTGGGTGTGGAAGGCTCGATCAAACGCCGGGTTGGGGTTGGCCGGGACGTTTCGTCGAGGAAGGTTTGATCCATGGAAAAGCCAGCAGCACCCCAAAGTTCGGCGTTCGCGCGTGGCCTGCGGCTCGGGTCGCTCGCCTGCTTCGCTGCCGTTCTCGCCCTGATCGTCTGCTTCGGCGGCACGGTGCTGGCCAAGCGCCATCGACTGGTCGGCCGCGACGGCAAGATCCATGCCTGCTACCGGGTCAAGGGCCAGCCGAAGGGCATGGTCCGCGTCGTGCGCGGCGGCAACTATCGCTGCCGGCGCGGCGAGCGCCGCATGGCCTGGTCGGTCGCGACTACGCCGGGCACCACCGGCGCGACCGGGGCAGGTGGAGCCGCCGGCGCCCAGGGCGATTCGGGGACGGTCGCCGGGCCCAACGAAGCGGCGTTGAAAACCCAGATCGGCGAGCTGTCGGTCAAGGTGGACGCCCTCGAAAAAGTGCTGGCCGGCGTCAACAACGAAGACCTGACCAAAGCCGTCGACGCCGTGCCCGCCGTGGAATCGCTCTGCGAAAACAGCGCGGAACTGAACGAACAGGTCAACCTCGTCGCCGAAGCGGTCGAAGGCCTCGGCCTCAACGGGGCCCTGACCGGCATCGGCGGCCTGCTCGAAATCCCGCCGTTGCCGAAACCACTCGGATCCTTCACCTGCTGAGCGGTCCTCGGGACGCAGATAGTGTGGGAGTCGGTGATCGACTCCCACACTCATCTGTTCCTCTGCGAGCGTCCCGAGGACGACCTCGTCGTCGCCGCCGAAGAGGCCGGGGTCGTGCGGATGCTCAACGTCGGCCTCGACACCGAGACGAACGCGAAGGCGATCGCCGCCGCCGAACGCCACGAGAGCGTCTTCGCCACCGTCGGCTGCCACCCCACCGAAGCCGCCGGCTTCGACGACGCCCGCGCCGCCGAGATCGCCCGCCTCGCGGCCGAGAGCGAGAAGGTGCGGGCGATCGGCGAGACCGGGATCGACTACTACCGCGAGTCGGCGAGCCGCGCCGACCAGCGCCGCGCCTTCGAAGCCCAGATCGAGATCGCCGCGGAGCGCGAGCTGCCGGTCGTGATCCACGCCCGCGACCCCGACGGCGAGACCGGCGCCGTCGACGACGTCTTCTTGATCCTCGACGCCAACGGCGAGGGCGTCGACGTGATCCTCCACTGCTTCCTGGCGCCCTGGCGGGTTCAGGACGCGATCGATCGCGGCTGGTACTGCTCCCTCTCGGGCATCGTCACCTTTCCCAGCGCCGGCGAGCTGCGCGAGGCGGCGGCGAAGCTGCCCGACGAGCTGGTCCTGGTCGAGACCGACGCGCCCTACCTGGCGCCGCGGCCGGTGCGCGGCAAGCCCAACGAGCCGGCTCACGTCGTCTCCACCGCGGAGGTCGTCGCCGAGGTTCGCGGCGTCTCCTACGAGCAGCTGGAGCAGACCGTCGAGGCCAACGCGCGGACGCTGTTCGGCTGGTAGCCGGGTGGCGAGGACCCATTCAGAGGCCCCCCGCGCACGCCTGGCGGCGGCGGACGCGGCGCGGTGCGGCGTCCTCAGGCGGCCGAATGGCGCTGCCATTCGCGCCTCCCTGCGTCCTTGCCCCGCTTGGTCCGGCGCTCGCCAGTCGCACACGGGGGGCCTCTGAATGGGTCCTAGGCTCGGCCAGAACTTCCTCGCCGACCCGAACCTGCTCGACGCGATCGTGCGCGACGCCGGGCTGGCCGCCGACGACGTCGTGCTCGAGGTCGGGGTCGGGGAGGGGGTGCTGACCGAGCGGCTGGCCGCCGCGGCCGCTCACGTGCACGCGATCGAGATCGACCGGCGACTGGAGCCGGCGTTGAGCGCGATCGCGGCCCGTCCCAACGTCAGCCTGCACTGGGGCGACGCGATGGAGGCAGATCTGACCGGGCTCGACCCCGCCCCGACCGCGATGGTCGCCAACCTCCCCTACGCGGTGGCGACGCCGGTGATCGTGCGCACGGTGGTCGAGTTGCCCTCCCTGCGAGGCTGGACGGTGATGGTCCAGCGCGAGATCGCCGATCGCCTGCGCGCCGCTCCCGGTACTCGTGTCTACGCCGCGCCGAGCGCAACCATCCAGCTCGCCTGCGAGGCGCGGCTGCTGCGCACCGTCGACCCAGCCGTCTTCAGGCCGCGGCCGCGGGTCGAGTCGGCGATCCTCGGCCTGCGCCGCACCGGCCCGGCCCCCGACGAGCCGACGCGCGAACTGATCCGCGCCGCCTTCGCCCACCGCCGCAAGTCGCTTGCCCGCTCGCTCGAGCACGTCAGGCCCGGGTCGCTCACGCGGGCGCGGGCGGCTCTCGAGGCGCTGGACCTGCCCGCCGACGCTCGTGCCGAGGCGCTCGCCCCCGAGGATTTCGCCGCGCTATCGGCGAAGCTCCGCGAAGGCGCCTGAGCCTCGCCCGCCCCATGCAGACGATCCTCGCCCCCGCCAAGCTCAACCTCTGCCTCTACCTGGGGGCGCCGCGCGAGGACGGCCTGCACGAGCTCTGCTCCCTTTTCGAGCCACTGGCCCTCGCCGACCGCATCGAGGTCAGCGAGGCCGACCGCGACGAGGTCGTCTGCCCGGGGGTCGAGGAGGAGAACCTCGCGACGCGCGCCCTGATGGCCCTGCGCGAGCGCGGCTGGGACCATCCGCCGCTGCGGATCGAGATCGAGAAGCGGACGCCGGTCGCGGCCGGGCTTGGCGGCGGCAGCGCCGATGCCGCCGCCGTGTTGCGCCTGGCGCGGGGCGAGCTCGCCGACCTCGAGGAGATCGCCGCGGGGCTGGGCGCCGACGTGCCGTCGCAGCTGACGCCCGCGCTGGCGCTGGTGCGGGGCGCCGGCGAGCAGGTGGAAAGGCTGCCTGAGCCGGTGCTCCACGCCGTCGTCCTGCTGCCCGACGGCGGCGGTCTCAGCACGGCCGAGGTCTTCGACGAGGCCGACCGGCTGGGGCTCGGACGCCGGGCGGAGGAGCTCGACGAGCTGGCCGGGAGCCTGCGCGCCGCGGCGGGCGCCGGCGCCTCGCCGCTCGACTACCCGGAGCTGTTCGTCAACGATCTCGAGCCGGCAGCGATCTCGCTGCGGCCGCGGATCGGCGCGGCGCTCGAGCTGCTGCGCGGTGCGGGCGCCTCGAAGGCGCTGCTCACCGGCTCGGGCCCGACCGCGTTCGGGCTCTTCGCGAGCCTCGCCGCGGCCCAGGCAGCGGCAGAGCGCCTCGGCCGCGACGACGCGATCGTCTGTGAGGCGGGGACGGCGGAGGCGTCGCGGTGAAGCTGCCGGGGGAGGGGGGCGGCAGGCGCAAACGGCTGCTGATCGTCGCGATCGTCGTGGCCGTCGCGGTCGGCTACTACCTGCTCGGCCGGGAGATCGGCCACATCGACCTGCAGCAGCTGCTCGAAGACGTCTCCGACACCCTCGGCGCCTGGACCTATCTGCTGGTCGGGGCCTTCGCCTTCGCCGAGACGGGCGCCTTCGTCGGCCTCGTCGTCCCCGGCGAGACGGTGATGCTGATCGGCGGCGCGGTCGCCGGGCAGGGCGCGATCGACGTCTACCTGCTGATCGCGATCGCCTGGTTCTCGGCCTGGCTCGGCGACACGACCAGCTTCTTCATAGGTCGCCGGCTGGGGCGCGGCTTCGTGCTCCGCCACGGTCCGCGGGTCGGGATCAGCCACGAGCGCTTCGAGAAAGTCGAGGCGTACTTCGACCGGCACGGCGGCAAGACGATCTTCATCGGCCGCTGGATCAGCCTGGTGCGGGCGCTGGCGCCCTTCGTCGCCGGCAGCTCGGAGATGCGCTACCGCGCCTTCCTCCCCTACAGCGTGCTGGGCACCGGGCTCTGGGCGAGCGGCCACATCCTGATCGGCTACTTCTTTTCGCGCAGCGTCGAGAGCGCCGCCAAGTACGCGGGCCGCGGCGCCTTCCTGCTGGCGAGCACGATCGTCGTCATCGTCGCGATCGTCACCGTGGTCCGTCACCTGCGGGTGGAGGAGAACCGGCGCGCGATCGTCGCCTGGCTCGAGCGCCACGTGGCGACCCGCTGGCTGGTCGAGCTCACCCGCCGCTTCCGCCCGCAGCTGCTCTTCCTCTGGGAGCGGGTCACCCCGGGCGGCACCTTCGGGCTCGAGTTCACCTCGCTGATGGCGATCCTCGCCGTCTCCGGCTTCGTCCTCGTCGGCTACACGGTCGTGATCGGCGGCGACCCGGGACCGACGCCAGGCGACACGACGGCGTTCGAAATCGTCGAACGGCTCGACGCCGGCTGGCTCGTCGACTTCGCCAAGCTCTTCACCCGGCTCGGCTCCTTCGCCGTGGTCGGCCCGCTCGCCTTCGTCTGCGCGGCGCTGCTCGTCGCCCGCCGTCGCTGGGCCGAGCTCTGTGTCCTGGTCGCCGGCATGGCGCTGATCTACCTCGGCGTGCACGAGCTCAAGGCCGCCGTCGACCGACCCCGGCCCGCCGATGGCCTGATCGATGTCTCGGGCTCCTCCTTCCCCAGTGCCCACGCCGCCTACTCGACCTTCTACGTCTGGCTCGCCGTAACGATCGTCATGCGACTGCGGCCGGGGATGGCGCGCGGGGCGCTCGTGGTCGCGGCGGGAATCGCGCTGACGGCGCTGGTCGGCCTCTCCCGCGTCTACCTCGGTGTCCACTACCTGAGCGACGTCAGCGCCGGCTGGGCGCTGGGCGCCGCCTCCTTCTCGCTCTGCGCGGCCGTCGCCCTCGTCATCGTCACCGTGCGTCAGAATGGCCTCAGTGCTGCTCTTGGCGCTGGAGAAGATCGAAGATGAGTACCTGCTGTTCGGCAGCGCCGGGCTGATCGCGCTCGTCGCCTTCGTCGGCCTGATCCTCGTGCCCGCGGTCGGCGCCTACGGGCGGCTGTGGGAGAAGGCGGCGGCCGGGGTGCTCTCCGTCTTCGTTCTGGCCGCCCTCGTGGTAGTGGGCGTGGTCGCCGGCCTAGTCATCGTCTGGCAGTACAACGACATCGCCCGGCTGTTCTAGATCCTCTCGATCGCTCGCTGGGGATAATGGGCCGATGCCAGCGGCCTCGAAAGGGCAGAAAAAGCCTGCAAAAACTGAGAATGCCGGGACGCTCGATGCGCTCTCCGAAGCGGTCGAGTCGGGCGCGGGGCTACCGGCCGTGGCGCGGGCGGCGGCGCGGGTGCTGGACGCCAGCGTCGTCCTGATCGACCGCTCCAGCGCCGTGCTCGCGGTCGCGGGCGCCTCCCCCGACCAAGAGCGCAAGCTGCTCGCGGGGGGGGAGGGCGTGACGCGGGTTGAGCTGCGTGTCGCCGACGCCGCCGTCGGTGAGCTGCGCTACCGCGCGGCCAGCCCACCGGAGCCGGCGATCGCCCGCATGGTGACGACGCTGCTGGCGCTGGAGCTCGAGCGCTCGCGCTCGCCGGAGTGGGAGAGCGAGGAGGTCGCCGGCGCCTTCGTCGCCGCTGTGCTCGCCCGCGAGGTGACCGACCGGCGCGACATCGAAGCCCGCGCCGCCGACCTCGGCGCCGACCTCGGCAAAGGGGCCGGCGTACTCATCCTCCACGCCGCGCCGCGCTCGGCGCAGACGGGCGAGTGGCGTGCCCGCGTGCTGACCTTGGCGCAGCGGGCGCTGCGCTCGCTCGTGCCCGGGGCGCTGGCCAGCTCCAGCGGCGAGGAGGCGGCCGAGGTCGCCGCGATCGTCCCCGCCGAGGACGACGCCCGCGTCGAGCGCGCCGCCGCCGGGCTCGCGCGCGAGCTCGAGGACGGTCTCGGCGGATTCCACCTGACGACCGGCTACAGCCGCCACGCCGCCGACCCCGTCGATCTCTACCGGGCCGGCAACGAGGCCCGCCTCGCGGCCAACGTCGGCGAAGCCGAAGGCCGCGCCCTGCTGGCCTTCGAGGAAACGGGCTCCTACCGGCTGCTGCTGCCGGCGATGAGCGAGGACCCGCGTGAGCTGGAGCGCTTCTACGCGGAGACGATCGCGCCACTCGCCGCCTACGACGAGCAGTACGAGACCGAGCTGGTGGCGACGGTCGAGGCCTTCCTCGACAACGACGGCAACGTCGCCGCGACCGCGAAACAGCTCTTCACCCACCGCCACACGATCCGCTACCGGCTGGAGCGCGTGAAGGAGCTCTGCGGCCACGACGTCTCCGCCACCGAGGGCCGCGAGAAGCTCGGCCTCGGCCTGAAAACGATGCGCGTCCTCGGCATCGCCGCCCCGCGCGGCCCGGCGCAGGAGCCGGGATCGGAAGCGGGCAAGGTGCCAAGGTCGGCGGAGGAGTAGGGGGGCCGCGATTCCGGGGGAAGGACTCGAACCCTCTCTTCCAAGACCAAAACTTGGCGTGCTAGGCCAATTACACCACCCCGGATCGGGTACGACCATACCGATCCAAGCTGACGAAACTTTCTGTCTGAGGGACGAACTAGGGGGGAGGCCAAACCCGGGCGGAAGAAAAGTCGAGCGCCCGCCCTACGAGCGGCTGCTCGAGGAGATCGAGGCGACCAGCTACCTCGCTGTTGGCCGTAAGTACGGCGTCTCGGACAACGCCGTTCGCAAGTGGGTTCGCTGGTACGAGCGGCAGCGCGAACGGGAAGCGGCCGAGCGGGAGGGTGCGGCAGATGCGGCTTGATCGCGTCCGCCGGCCCGCTTAGGGTCGTTTCATGGAGACGAGCGCAGCGCGGATGGATCCGGAGGTTCGCGAGGGGCTGCGGCGGGCCTGGAGGGAGTTGATGACGATCGGCGTGCTGGCGATCGTGCTCGGCTGCGTGGCGATCGTCGTGCCCGCGGTGGCGGCGGTAGGCACGGCGATCTTCATCGGCATCGTCCTGGTCGTCGCCGGCATGTTCCTGACGGCGGCGGCGTTCATGGCGCCCTCGGTCGGCAGCCTGATCGTGCGCCTGCTTTGGGCCCTGCTGACCGTGGTCGTCGGGGTCTGGCTGCTGGCCGAACCGCACAAGGGCGCGGTCAGCATCACCCTCCTGCTCGGCATCTACTTCCTGCTGATGGGCGTCACCCGGATCGCCGTCGCGCTTGCCGCCCGCGGTCGCGAAGGCGCCGGCATCCTCGGCCTCAGCGGTGTCGCCGGCCTCCTGATCGGCATTCTCGTCCTCGCCAAGTTCCCCAGCAGCGCCGACTGGGCGATCGGCCTCCTGGTCGGCATCGACCTGATCTTCGCCGGCTGGATGCTGACTTCGGTCGCGATCGTCGGCAAAGAGTTGGCGAAAGCTGACTGAAGCGGTTCGGCGCGCGAGGATCGTTCCCAGTCAGACGGGGCCTAGCTTGGGCCCAGGGTTCTGAAGCTCAGGAACACCCCACGACGTGGCTCGAGCTGAGGACCCAGGCGAGCACATGCGCCCAGACCTGCACTTCGCCCGAGCTTCATCAGGGTCTCCGCCGATCGCAGTCTGATGGAAGAGGGTGGGGTGCCCCTGAAGCGCGCGGCGTCTCGTTTTCGCCGCGACAACCGCCCGAGCTAACCATCTCCTCTGGCGGCGAAAACCCAGCAAGCGGAAGGGGCACCCCACCCTCTTCCAACCCCACTACGATCAACTCGTGGAGTCTCCCCTCGTCTTGGTCATGGCGGCCGGTGAGGGAACGCGCATGCGTTCCAGCCTGCCGAAGATGCTTCATCCCGTCTGCGGCCGCTCGATGGTCGCCTGGCCGATTGCCGCTGCCCGCGAGGCTGGGGCAGGACGTGTGTCCGCGATCGTTTCGCCGAATCAGGACGTCGCTGCCGGGTTGCCGGAGGAGGTCGGGACCGTCGTCCAGCCCGAGCCCGACGGCACCGGTGGAGCGGTACGCGCCGCGCTGCCGCTGATCGAGGAGGCCGAGACCGTGCTCGTCCTCTCCGGCGACGTGCCGCTGATCTCGGCCGAGACGATCTCCGGCCTGCTCGCCGCCCACGAGTCCTCGGGCGCGGCGGCGACGATGCTGACGATCGAGCTCGAGGCCCCGGGCTCCTACGGCCGCGTCGTCCGCAACGGGTCGGGCGAGGTCGAGCGCGTGGTCGAGGCCAAGGCCGCCGGCGACGCGACGCCCGAGCAGCTCGCGATCCGCGAGATCAACGCCGGCACCTACGTCTTCGCCGCCGCGCCGCTCGCCGCCGCGCTCGCCGGGCTCGCCAACGACAACGCCCAGGGCGAGTACTACCTGCCCGACGTGCTGCCTGCCCTGCGCGCCGCCGGCCACTCGGTCGCCGCCCACCTCACCGACGACCTCGCGGTGACGATGGGCGTCAACAGCCGCCTCGACCTCGCCGCGGTCGAGGCCGAGGGGCGCCGCCGCATCCTCGAGCGCCACATGCTCGCCGGGGTGACGGTCGTCGACCCGGCGTCGACCTGGGTCGACGCCGACGTCGAGCTTGCCGCCGACGCTCGCATCGAGCCCGGGACCAGCCTGCGCGGCGCCACTGCCGTCGGCAGTGGCGCGACCGTGGGCCCGCTCAGCACCGTGCTCGACTCGCGGATCGGTGAGGGCGCCTCAGTCTTGCACTCCTACCTCGTCGAATGCGAGGTGGGCGAGGGCGCCACGGTTGGGCCCTTCGCCTACCTGCGCCCCGACGCGCGGCTGGCTGCCGGTGCCAAGGCGGGGACCTTCGTCGAGGTCAAGAACTCGCGCATCGGCGAGGGCGCCAAGGTGCCCCACCTCGCCTACGTCGGCGACGCCGAGGTCGGTGCCGGCACCAATCTTGGCGCCGGCACGATCACCGCAAACTACGACGGTTTTCGCAAGAACCGGACAACGATCGGCGCCAACGTCCGCATCGGCGTTGACACGATGCTGATCGCGCCTGTACAAGTCGGCGACGGTGCCTACACTGGCGCCGGAGCGGTAATCAAGAGCGACGTGCCCGAGGGCGCGCTCGCGGTCAGCGAGAACGAGCAACGCAATATTGAGGGCTTCGCCGAGCGCAAGGCGGCGGAGATGAAAGAGGAGCGACGGTGAGCACGATCGAGGAGCGTCCCGAGGCGGCGGTGGCGAGCGCCATCACCCACGACTACTCCAAGCGCCTGATGGTCTTCGGCGGCCGCTGCTCAATGGAGCTGGCCGCGAAGGTCGCCGGCAAGCTCGAAGTCGACCTCGGCCAGGCGACGTTGAAGACCTTCGCCGACGGCGAGGTCTACTGCCGTTACGAGGAGTCGATCCGCGGCGCCGACGTCTTCCTCGTGCAGTCGACTTGCGCCAACGAGCAGGAAGGGATGACTCCCAACGACGCGCTGATGGAGCTGCTGGCGATGATCGACGCCGCCCAGGGCGCCTCCGCGCACCGGATCATCGCCGTCCTGCCCTGGTACGGCTACGCGCGCCAGGACAAGAAGTCGGCCCCGCGCGAGCCGATCTCAGCCCGCATCGTCGCCAAGTGCCTCGAGGGCGTCGGCGTCGACCGCGTCCTCACCATGGACCTGCACGCGGGCCAGGTCCAGGGCTTCTTCCACGTTCCCGTCGACCACATGACCGCGATGCCGATGCTGACCCAGTGGTTCGCCGACCAGTATCCGGCCGAGGACCTGGTGATCGTCTCCCCGGACGCCGGCCGGGTGAAGACCGCGCGCAACTTCGCGCGGCGCATCGGAACCCACTGGGCGGTGATGGAGAAGGAGCGCCCCGCTCAGGCGGTCGCCGAGATCGGCTACGTGGTCGGCGATGTAAAAGGCAAGACCGCCGTCCTCGTCGACGACATGATCGCCACCGCGGGCACGCTCTGCGCTGCTGCCCAGGCGGTGCTCGACGAGGGCGCCGCGCGGGTGATCGCCTGCGCCACCCACGGCGTCTTCTCCGGGTCGGCCTACGAACGGCTCGCCGGCTCCGCGATCGAGCAGATCGTCGTCACCGACACGATCCCGCTGCGGCCCGGCGCGCCCGGCAACATCACGGTCCTCTCGACCGCCGGCACCTTCGCCGACTCGATTCGCCGCATCTTCACCGACGACTCCGTCTCGGAGATCTTCGCCGGCGAGAACCAGCTGTTCTGATGCCGGACGGCCTGCGGCTGGTCGGCCACAAGGGGGCCGACTTGATCGCGCCGGGCAACACGATCGAGAGCTTCCACGCCGCTGTCGAGCATGGCGTCGACACGATCGAGCTCGACGTGATCTGGCTGCGCGACGCGCACCTGCCACTGGAGGAGCGGGCGCCGCTGGTCGTCGCCCACGACTGGCACGACGCCGAGCGGCGCACGCCGCTGAAGCTGACCGAGGCGCTTGACGCCTTCCTCGAGCCGCCGCTCGATCGGGTCGAGATCGACGTCGACATCAAGCTCCCAGGCCGCGAGGAGGAGATCGTCACCGCCCTGCGCGAGCGCGACCTGATCGGGCGGGCGATGGTCTCGACCATGGAACTCTACTCGCTCGGCCGCATCCTCGAGCTCGAGCCGAGGCTGCGCCGCGGCTGGACCTACCCCAAGGTGAGCAGGGACTGGGCCTCCAAGCGCTGGGCCAGGGCGCCGATGCTGGCGGCGCTCGTGGCGATGCGCCAGCGCCTGCCCGGGCTCGCCGCCGAGAAGCTGCCCAGGCTTGGCGTCGAGTCGATGTGGGTCTACCACCCCCTGGTCAGCCGCCGCCTCGCCCGCATCGCCGAGCTGGCCCGCGTCGAGCTGATCGCCTGGACTGTGGATGACCTCCCCCGCATGCGAAAGCTCACCGCCGCCGGCGTCCACGGCCTGGTCAGCAACGACCCCCGCCTCTTCGCCGAGCTGGACGAGGCCTCCCCGTAACTCAGGAGTCCACCCAACCCTGTCCCGTTCCGGTGCGCCTTTGCCCCGAAATAGGGGGCAAAGGCGCACCGGAACAGTCAGCGGGTCACCTTGAGCATGCGGGCGATGCGGTTGACGACGGCATCTGGTTCGTCGCGTACCTGTTCCCAGGTGATGCGAGCCGTGCGGTAGCCCGCGGCGACGAGGAGTTGATCGCGCCAACGGTCTCGTTGGAATGCCGCACGGGTTCCGTGCGTTTCCTCGCCATCGGTCTCGATCGCGAGGCACTGTCCTTCCCAGAGCAGGTCGATCTCGAGCGTTCGCCCTTCGATGTTCAGCTTGACGTTGGTTCGCGGGGCGGGCAGCCCTTCTTCGATGAGCAGAGGAAGGAGACGAGCCTCGAGGCGACTGCGCAGCAGCGGTCTCGACTCCGCCGTATCTCTCCACGGAGTCAAGATCGTCCGCAGCCGAGGTGCGCCCAACCTGCGTCCACGGGCGAGGATTCGGTCGATCTCCTCGACATCGAGTAGGCGCATGATCGCCGCCTGCTCGACCAGCCTCCGTAGCCGCCCCCAGCCCGACTCCCCGGCCATGTCGACGATCGTGCGAGAGATCGTGGTGCACGGAATCCCGTCCCGGATTTCGAACTCATCCTCGAACGGCAGGCGAACCCGATGCCAGCGGATTCCATCGATCTTCCGTCCCGACCAGTCCGTCGGGATCACGTGAACGACGGGAAGCCGCTTGTCCCAAAGCCCCAACAGCTCAGCGGCGCTTCCATGTGAGAGCACCGTTCGTTCGTCACAGGCCAGCACTCCGGCCAGCATCCGTCCTCTGCGGCTGATCGCCCGATGGCCAACCGCGAATGTGCCGCGGAATAGAGGCTGCAGGTATCCGGAGCCAATTCGCTCGTCAATCGCGCGCTCCTGTAGCCCAAGACCCCGTAGCTGGCTTCGAGTGACCACCCCGTGCTGGCGCCCGGCTAGAGCCGCGATCTGATGCCCCACTGTTCCAGTGCGCTTTTCCCCCGACATACGGGGATAAGGCGCACGGGAGCAAAAGTTCTCCCCCCGCAGGCGACTCCGGTGCGCTTTTGCCCCGCCATAGGGGGGAAAGGCGCACTGGAACGACGGAGCGGGTCAGACCGTGCCGGGAGTAGCCGTCGGCGGGGCGTTGCGGCCGCGGCGGGGTTTGACGGCGGACTCGAGCTCGGCGGGGGTGAAGCCGCCGACGGCCTCGCCGTCGAGGGCGTAGCGGTAGAGGGCGACGCCGAAGATGTTGCTGAGGGCGCTGGAAATGAGCATCGAGATCGCCAGGCCGATCACGCCGATCACGAGCAGCAGGGCGCCGGCGAAGCTGGCCGAGGCCCAGACCAGGAAGCCGGCGAAGATCAGCAGGGCCGAGGGCAGGACGCCGAGGAGGAAGACGGCGCCGCCGATCGCGATGTTGCCGGTGATCTGCTGGCCCCAGCGTGAGCGGAAGAGGCCGGCGGAGCGCTTCAGGGTCTGGAACGGCCCGGTGCCCTCGATCGCGATCACCGGCACAGCGAGGAAGGTGATCAGCGACCAGCCGACCGCCAGCACACGGCCGAGGATCTCGCCGATCGCCCCCTGGTTCTCCAGGGCGCTGAGCACGAGCCCGATCGCGGCCGAGACCGCCGCCCAGCCGGCGATCTGGGAGAAGCGCTCACGCGAGACCGCGAGGCCCTCGGCAACCCCGGCCTCCTGGCCGCGGAAGATCATGTCGGCGGCGGCGGCCAGCCCGACGCTGAAGTAGGTGCCGACCAGAGCGAGCAGGTAGAAGCCGATCACCGCGACCGCGCCGCCGACTGCGGCCTGGTCGCTCTCGATCAGGTAGAGCCCGGGCCCGACGACGACGATCGCGCAGACGATCGTCGCCACCCCGCCGTAAAGCGGGAAGCGCAGCAGTGCGGGGTTGTCGCGCAGCAGCCCCCAGCTCTTCTTGGTCAACTCCCAACCGCGGCGAATCCGGCTCATGCCCCGTCTCCTTCCAGCGCCCTCTCGGCAATCGGCGTTTGCACGACGCCTCTTCCCTCGAAGTACTCCCACTCCTGCTCGCCGAGCTCGGTCGCGGGCGGGTCGGCGTAGATCCACTCGCGCATGATCCGGTGCCAGTTGCGCTTCGCCCGCAGCTGGCCGAGCACGGCGACGACGCCGATTTCCATCCGCCGTCCCATCAGCTCGTCCGCCGGCAGGGACTCGCGCCGCATCAGGTCGTAGTACTCCGAGCGCGGGTCGTTGGTCGACTCGATGATCTTCATCACCCGTTTGGCGCTGATCTCGACCTCGCGGTCCTCGATGAACCAGCCGCTGACCGCCATCGTGTGCTCGAGCAGGCGTTCGGCGTCGAGCTTCGAGGGGTTCTTGACGAAGCCGAGGTCGTGGAAGGCGCGGCGCAGCAGCTCCGGATCGCCGTGGAAGGCGGCGTCGATCGCGCGCTGCTCGAGCAGGATCTGCTCGCGGTCGAGCTTCTTCGTCATCCCGAAGTCGAGGAAGGCGACGTGGCCGTCGCCCATCAGGATGTAGTTGCCCGGGTGGGGGTCGGCGTTGAAGTGCTGCAGGTGGTAGATCGAGCCGAAGCTGCCGCGAAAGACGATCTCGCCGAAGCGGCTGCGCTCCTCGTGCGGCAACTCCTTGACCTGCTCGAAGCCGATCCCCTCGACCAGCTCGGTGACCAGCACCCGGCGCCGCGAGAGCCGCGTCACCACTTCCGGCACGTAGATGAAGGGATGCTCGCGGTAGGCGCGGGCGAAGCTGCGCTGGTTCTGCGCCTCGTACTCGTAGTCGAGCTCCTCCATTACCCGCTCGCGCAGCTCCTTGGCGATCTCCTTGGCGTCGAGGCCCGGCGCCAGGGCCCGCGCGAGGCGGACGATCGTGCCGGCGTTGCGCAGGTCGGCGTCGAGCGCCTCGGCGATCCCCGGGTACTGGATCTTGACCGCGACCGCGCGCCCGTCGAGCAGCTCGGCCCGGTGCACCTGGCCGATCGAGGCGGCGGCGAAGGCCTCGTGCTCGAACTCGGCGAACATCTCGCCCAGCGGCTCCCCCTCGTACTCCTCGACAAGCACCTTCTCGACCTTCTCCCAGGGCATCGCCGGCGCCTCGGTGCGCAGCTTCGCCAGCTGCTCCTGGTAGATCTCGCGGTACTCGTCGGGGATGAATTCCGTGTCGATGAAGGAGGCGAACTGGCCGAGCTTCATTGCCGCGCCCTTCATCTGACCGAGCGCGCCGACCATCTTCATTGCCGTCTCGATGTGGCGCTGCTCGAGCCGCTCGCGCGCCTCGTCCTCGGAGCGGGCGACGTTGGTCGCCTTCGTCCCGGCGTAGCGCGCGCCCTGCATGCCGACGATCGAGCCCAGCTTCGCGGACCGCCGTATACGCCCCTTGGGGATCTTCGAGTCCTCGGCCACGGCCAAAGGTTCCCATAGGCGGGTCGATGAGCCGGGTGCGATCCCGCACGGTTCTCTATCCTCTCCCGTCCGCATGGCGCAAACCCGCGAAAAGCTCAAGGCCGCACCGCGCGCCGAGTTCGGCTCCCGCACCTCACGCCGCCTGCGGCGCGAGGGCCTGGTGCCCGGCGTCGTCTACAGCGGCGGGGCCGAGGCGCGCCCCTTCCAGGCCGCCGAACGCGACATCCGCGGCGTCCTCGCCGAAGGCGCGGCGCTCTTCGACCTCGAGATCGAGGGCGCGAAAGCGGTCCCGGTCGTGGTCAAGGAGCAGCAGTACCATCCGGTGCGCGGCAGCCTCCAGCACATCGACCTGCAGGAGGTGCGACTCGACGAGGCGATCCAGGCCGAGGTCGCGATCGAGCTCGAGGGGGCCGATTCCGCCCCCGGCGTCAAGGGCGGCGGCGTGCTCGAGCACGTCACCCGCGAGGTCACGGTGGAAGCGCTGCCGACCGCGATCCCCGACCGGATCGTCGTCGACGTCTCGGCGATGGAGGTCAACGACACGCTGGCCGCCTCGGCGCTGGTCATGCCCGAGGGCGCGACGCTCGTCGCCGACGACCCCGACGAGGTGACGATCGCGACCCTCTCGCCGCCGCGAGTCGAAGAAGTGGCCGAGCCCACCGTCGAGGAGGAAGCCGAGCTGGTCGGCGAGGAGGGCGAGGCGCCCGCCGCCGAGGAGGGCGGCGAGGGCGAGGGCGAGTCGGGCGACTCCGGCGAGGAGTAGCCCCTTGTCCATCTTCCGCCGCCGCCGCGGGGAGCAGGGCGCGGGCGAGCAGAGCGGCGACCGCATCCTGATCGTCGGCCTGGGCAACCCCGGCAAGCGCTACGAGGGGACGCGCCACAACGTCGGCTTCGAGGTGGCGGCCGAGCTCTCGCGTCGTTGGGACCTGCCGCGGGCGAAGAGCAAGTTCGGCGGCCTGCTCGCGGAAGGCCGCAGCCGACCCGGCGGCCCAAGGGTGGCGATCCTCCTGCCGCAGACCCTGATGAACGTCTCCGGCGACTCCGCGGGTCCCGCCCGCGGCGCGCTCAGGGTGCCGCTCGACCGCGTCGTCGTCCTCCACGACGAGATCGACCTGCCCTTCGGCGAGGTCCGCACGCGCCTCGGCGGCGGCCTCGCCGGCCACAACGGCCTGAAGAGCCTCAAGCGCGGCTTCGGCGACGCCGAATTCTGGCGCGTGCGGGTCGGGGTCGACCGGCCCGACTCGACCGATCCCGACATCGTCGCCTCCTACGTGCTGGGCCGCTTCCGCGAGCCGCGCGCCGAGGTCGAGGCCCTAATCGGGCGCGCCGCCGACGAGGCCGAGCGCCTCGTCGAGCAGCTAGGTTCCACCCCCGATGAGTGAGGAGCGAACCAGCTACGAGGTGAGCGAGGGCGGGGTCGCCGTCCTGCGCCTGACCCGGCCCGAGGCTCGCAACGCGATCGACACCCAGATGCTGCTCGAGATGCTCGAGCACCTCGCGGTGGCCCGCGGCGACGAAGCCGTGCGCGTGCTCGCGATCAGCTCCGCCGACCACATGGGCCTCTCCGCGGGCGCCGACGTCAAGGAGGATCTCGACAAGGAGGGCAAGGTCCGCCGCATGCGGCTCTTCGCCGACCTCTACGACGCGGTCATCGCCTTTCCCAAGCCGACCGTCGCCGCCTGTCACGGCGACGTGGTCGGCGGCGGCGCCGAGATCGCCGTCGCCTGCGACCTGCGCGTCGGCGGCTCGAACCTGCGCATGCGCTTCCCCGGCGCCGCCCTAGGCGTTCCGGTCGGCCCCGCACGCCTGGTCACGCTCTGCGGCCTCGCCGCGGCCAAGTACCTGCTGCTGACCTCGCGCACGGTCGGCGCCGACGAGGCGCTCCGCCTCGGCCTCGTCAACCGCATCGCGCCCGCCGCGGCGACCGAGGAGTCGGCGCTCGCGCTCGCCGCCGAGGTCGCCGCCCACCCGCCCGAGGCGGTCGCCCGCCTCAAGTCGATGCTGCACGAGTGGGACGACGTGGTCGGCCGCTCCGCGAACGAGGGCATAGGCCAGGTCGAGTGGCAGCGTTCCGGGCCGGGGTTGCCTTACAAGGGCTGAGCCGCCGCCGCCTCGCCGACCCCGGCCGCCACGGCCATGATCGAGACCTGGGGGTTGACCCCTGGGCAGCTCGGCAGGACCGAGCCGTCGGCGACCCAGACCCCGTCGACGCCGCGCAGGCGGCCATCGGGGTCGACCGGGTGACGGGCGGGGTCGGAGCCGGCCGCGGCAGTGCCGCTGGGATGAAACGCGGCGAGGCGTAGGCGGCGTACGTCGAGCCGTTCGAGCGCGGCCTCGATCTCCGACTCGACCCGCACCGCGGGCGCGCCGCCACCCAGTTCGACGTCCTTCGCCCCGGCCGCCAGCATCACCCGCGCCATCGCGCCGACGGCCTTCGACAGGCGATCCGCGTCCGCGCGGGCCAGTCGGTAGTAGACGATCGGGCCGCGGGCGCCGAAGACGCGGCCCGAGGGGGCGTCGCCGATCATCGCCCCGAGCGTCGCCGTGTTGGCGGCGCGGTCGAGCCGGCTCATCAGGTGCGTGCCGTAGCCGGGGGCCGAGACGGCCCCCATCCCCGGCGGCGTCGAGGTCGCCTCGAGCAGGATTCCCTCGCGCTCGTGCAGCTCTTCAATGCCGACGCTCTGCATCACGCCCTGCCAGGGAATCACCTCCTCCTCGAAGCTGGCTGTGATCCCGGTCGCCGGGTGGATCGAGAGGTTGCGCCCGAGGCGAGGATGACGGCCGAGGCCGCTGCGTCGCAGCAGTGGCGGGGTCGGGATCGCGCCAGCGGCGACGACGACGAGCGGGGCTGAGATCCGCACCTCGCTGCCGTCGGCGCGGCGTCCGGCCACCCCCACGGCCCGTCCGCCCTCGACCAGGACCTCGCGAACGTGCAGGCCGGAGACGATCCGCGCGCCCGCCGCGCAGGCCTGGGGCAGCGCGTTCAGGTGGACGCCGTTCTTGGCGTTGTTGGGACAGCCGATCGCGCACTGGCAGGCGCCGCGGCACCCCGGAGCGTTGCGGCGCAGCGGGGCGGCCTCCCAGCCGAGCGCGGCAGCTCCTTGCAACGATATTTCCCCGTTTCGCCCAAGCACCTCCATCGGCGCCGGCGCCACGCCGATCGTCGCTTCGACGTCGGCGACGCGGGGGCCGAGCAGCTCCGGTTCGGCGTGCGCCAGCCCGTGATCCTCGTACCAGGAGCGGGCGACCGGGGCCGGAGGCCGGTAGCAGGTGCCCGAGTTGATCACGGTCGTGCCGCCGACGGCGCGGCCGAGCGGCAGGGCGATCGGCGGGTAGCCGAGCGCCATCGTCGTGCCGCCGTCGCGATAGATAGAGGCGAAGCGGTCGAGCGGGTGCGAGCCGCGGATCCGGTCGACCGTCCAGCGCTCGCCTTCCTCGACGATCACGGTCTCGAGGCCCGCCCGGGCCAGCGCTCGCGCGGCGAAGGCGCCGCCGGCGCCCGAGCCGACCACGATCGCGTCGCATCGCGTCCGCGCCGGCCACTCCTCGACCGGCGTCAGGTTCAGGTTTCCGTCGGGATTGGAGGGCTCGTGCCGCGATCCGACCGCGGCGATCTCGCCGGCGAAGGCATCGGCGCCGTGGGCGAGGAGGACGATCGACTTGATCGTGTCGAGGGCTGGCGAGCCCCCAAGCCGCGCGAACTCGGCCAGCAGCGCTTCCCTTCGCGGCGCCGGCAGCGAGCCCAGACGCCGCCCGCCGCGCGCCAGCGCGAAAGCCTCGACTCCGACCAGGGCGGCTGCGAGCCCAGCACGCGATGTCGCCGGCATGCGGTCGACCATCCGCCGGGCGACGCTCGCCACCCGCTCCGGATCCGGACCCCCTGACTCGGGCGGCAGGACCGCCGTCGCAACGTCTCCCAGCGCCGACATCGAAGCGCATACTAGGTTGTTACCGAAATGAGTTTCGTCATCGATCCGCCGCTGCTCGTCGCTTCCGGGGCCGCGATCGAGGCCGTCGCCGGCAAGGACGAGGAGGCGAAACGTCGTTTGCGGACCGGGGTCGTCGGCCTATTCGTCGGCGTCTCCCTCGCCCTCTACGCCAACCTGCCCGGCCTTGGCCGCATCTGGCGCCCCTTTGGCTCGCGCTCCGGTCGCGAGTTCATGCTCACCTCCGGCATCGCCCGCGTGGACGAGAGCCGCATCGCACCGTCGCAGCACGCCGCCGCCCTCTCCCTCTTCCTGCTCTACCCCCTCTGGCCCCGCCTCGGCGCCGCTCTCGTCCGCGCACAACAGGGCCGACGGCCCGTCGGCGGCTAGGCCCAGCTGGTCGCGTCGAGCTCCGTACCTCCGGTGAAGCGCTCTGGTTCGACGAGGACGCCGTCGGCGACCTCGCGGCAGCGGGCGAGGCGGACCTCGGCGGCGGCGACCTGGTCGAGCAGCGCATCTAGGTTGTCCGCGCCCAGCCAGCCGAACATGAAGGGATGGAGGACGATCGCTAGGAAGCCGCCGCGCTCTGCGAGCCGGTCGATCTCTGTCTTGAGTGAGGCGACGAAGGTAGCCGGCTCGACCGGGTCGGGCGAGCCGGTCATCTGCTTGCGGGCGCCCGCAAGCGGCGGCAGCACGCAGCTGGCGTCGAGGTGTCGCCACTGGAACGGCAGCAACGCGACGCCGCCCTCGACGCCGGCGCCCGTCCCCGCCGGCGAGCAGTAGCGTAGGCCGGCCTCACGCAGGACGCCCACACCGCCCGGTCCGAGCCGTCCGCCCGGCGGGCGCAGGCCTGCGATCTCGAGCCCGATTCGCGTGAAGGCGTCGATGCCCCGCTTCAGGTTCTCTGCCTGCCCGGCGGCGCTCAGCTCGTCCCACTGCTCGTGGCGCCAGGCGTGGTAGGCGACCTCGTGGCCACGGGCGTCGATCGCGCGCAGCAGGTCGGGATAGAGCTCGGCGTTCATCCCCTCGACGAAGAAGGTCGCGGCGATCTGGCGGGCACCGAGGCGTTCGAGCAGCGCCGGGACGACCTCCGTCGCCGTCGGGTGTCCGCCCAGCGGTGCGTCCGCCGGCAGCGCCCCCATCTCCAGCTCGGCGGCCTCGCCGAGGTTGTCGAAGGTGAGCGCGAGCGTGCCGCTCATTCGCGCAGCGCCGGGCTCCAGCGCTCGGGCTCGAGCTCGGCCTGCTCGCGCGCCCACTCGAAGTGGTGCTTCGCCGAGGCGAGCAGGACGGGGAAGTTGAGCAGGCCGAAGATCGCGAAGCGCCGCGCCCCGGCCCGGTTGGCGGCGGGCAGGCTGAGGGCGCTGCTGAGGAGCCAGAACCAGAGGACCGCGTTGTAGGCGGGCAGCTGGTCCTCGCTCAGGCCCTCGGCTTCGTCGAGCATCGGCAGGCCGCCGTGCAGCGACCAGGGCCAGGCCTTGAAGTGGACGGCGACCCCGGCGACGCCGATCCCGGCGCTGAAGGCGGAGATCCTTCGCGCCCACTCGCCGTCGCGCCGCGCCGCGCCGAGCGCCAGCGGGAAGTACGCGCTCCACATCGCGACGGCCCCGCGTCGCCCGAGGAAGGGCTCGAAGACGAGCCCGACCCCGGCCCGCGTCTCGAAGGCGTTGTGGGCGAGCAGGCCGAGTGCCGAGCCGGCGGCGAGCAGCTTTCTCATCGCCGCGCCCCGATCCGGTTGGAGACCGTGCCGATCCCGTCGATCTCGAGCTCGACCGTCTGCCCGGGGCGAATCCAGCGGTCGAGCTCCAGCCCGCAGCAGCCCGGCATCGTCCCGGTGGAGAAGAGGTCGCCCGGCTCGAGCCGCTCGCCCGCTCCGGCGGTCGCGATCAGCGCGCCGACGTCATGCACCGGGTTGGCCGTCGCCCCTTCGCACCAGACCTCGCCGTCGACCCGCACGCGGCCGGTCACCGCGGTCCAGTCGGGCAGCTCGTCGGCGCTGAGCACGTCGGGCCCGAGCGAGTTGGCGAACGTCTTGCACTTGACCGCCGGGCCGAAGACGCCGTGGCGCGCCTCCTCGGCCTGCACGTCGCGGGCGCTCCAGTCGTTGAGCACGAGCCAGCCGCCGATCGCGGCGCGCGCCTCCTCGGGGCTCGGGTCCGGTCCCAGCGGACGGGCGAGGACGAAGGCGAGCTCCAGCTCGAAGTCGAGGAAGTCGGTATGCGACGGCCAGGGCATCTCCTCGCCGTCGGCGAGCATCGCCGCGTGATTGCCCATGTAGAAGGCGGGCGTCTCGTAGAAGCGCTTGTTCGGAGTGAAGGGCGGGAAGGCGCGGCCGGTGAGGCGCTCGAAGCCGGCGGCGACGCGCCGCACCGGCGGCGGGAAGAAACGTTTGACGAGCACTCGCGCCGAGCCCTCGTAGTGGGAGGGCCAGAGGCTGAAGGCGCGCATCGAGCGCGGCGCGAAGGGCAGGCCGGCGCGCGCCGGGTCGATGGCGGCGCCGGCGTCGTCCGCCGCCTCCTCGATGCGGGCGGCCACCCGGCCCGGCGCCTCGAAGTCCGCGAGCACGCCGAGCAGGTCGTCCTCTCCCGGCAGCGCTACCCAGCGCCCGCGCTTCGGGTCCTCGACGATGACTCCCTCGGGCGTGCTCCTCAGCTTCAACCGGCTGCGATTATGGCGGGTTCCGCCCGATGTCCCTTCGTCCCCTCCTCGAGATCGCAAGCGAGAACGAGCGCCTCCACGCGCTCGCCGGCCGCGCTCGCGATGCCGCCGGCGACGGCGAGACGGTCGCGGTCGCCGCCTCGACGATGCTGCGGCCGCTGCTGCTGGCGGCGCTGCTCGAGGACGACCGCGGGCTCGCCGGTCGTCCCGCCCTGCTCGTCGCCGCCGACGACCGCTCGGCCCGCGACCTCGCCGCCGACCTGCGCGCCTACCTGGCGCCCCGCCGCGTCCGTCTCTATCCCTCGCGGGGGACGGGGTTCGCCTCGCACGTGACCCCGCCGCCGCACCTGATCGGGCTGCGGATCGACGCGATCGACGCGCTGGCCGGCGAGGAGGACGCGGTGGTCGTCGCCAGCGCCACCGCCCTTGCCGAGAAGATTCCAGACGCCTCGTTGCGCCCCGCCGGCTTCGCGATCGCCAGCGGCGAGGAGATCGACCTCGCCGCCGTCACCCGCGACCTCGCCGCCGCCGGCTACGAGCGGGTCGAGCAGGTCGAGGAGCGCGGCCAGTTCGCGGTCCGCGGCGGCATCCTCGACGTCTTCGGCGCCACCGTCGACCGCGCCGCGCGCGTCGAGCTCTTCGGCGACGAGGTCGAGTCGATGCGCTGGTTCTCGACCTTCACCCAGCGCTCGCTCGGCGAGGCCGAGCGCGTCGAGCTGGCGCCCGCCGCCGAGCTCGACGCCGAGCATCGCGAGCTCGCCGAGCTGGCGGCGATGGAGGCCGAGGAGGAGGGCCGAGAGGCGCCGAGCCTGGCCGAGGTCCTGCCGCTTGAGCGCTTCGGCGCGCCGCTCGACCTGGTTCCCGACGCGGCCGCGGTCGTGCTCGCCGCCGCCGAGGAGATCGAGCCGGCGCTGCGCGACCACTGGGAGGACGCGACCACGGCGATGCACGACGAGGAGGCTCGCCGGCTCTACGTCGACGTCGCCGCGCCCCTGGCCGAGCGCGCCGTCCTCGCCTTCCGCGGCGCCGGGGACGACGAGGAGGACGCCTTCCGCGCCGCCCGCGCCGAGTCGCCGGCGCGCAGCATCAAGGAGGCTGAGGCGGAGCTCGAGAAGCAGGTCCGCTCCGGCTACCGCACCGTCGTCGCCTTCGACGACCGCGGCGAGGCCGAACGCGCCCGCTACGGACTCGACCGCGTCGACGCGACCCTGCTCGGCGGCGGCCGCCTCTCAGCCGACCCGGCCCTCACCTTCGCCGAGGCGCGCCTGCGCGAGGGCTTCGTCAGCCCCGAGCTGCGCCTCGCCGTCTATCCCTTCCGCCGCCTCGTCCACAGGCGCCGCCGTGCCGAAGCCCGGGCGCCCGGCGCCGGCCGCTCCCGCCTCGCCTTCAGCGACCTGCGCGTCGGCGACCACGTCGTCCACGAGGACCACGGCGTCGCCCGCTTCGCCGGCTTCGAGACGCGCGAGGTCGGCAGCGTGACTCGTGACTACCTCTACCTCGAATACAAGGGCGAGGACCGGGTCTACGTCCCGGTCGACCAGCTCGCCAAGCTGAGCCGCTACGTCGGCGCCGGCGGCGAACCGGCGCTCTCGGCCCTCGGCGGCAAGCGCTGGCAGAACATGAAGGCGCGGGCGCGCCGGGCCGCGGGCGCCCTCGCCGGCGAGCTGATCAACCTGTACGCCGAGCGGCGGACCCGCAAGGGCCACGCCTTCGCCGCCGACGGCGAGTGGCAGATGACGATGGAGGCCGCGTTTCCCTATCGCGAGACCGCCGACCAGGTGGAAGCGATCGAGGCGGTCAAGGGCGACATGGAGGCCGAGCAGCCGATGGACCGCCTCGTCTGCGGCGACGTCGGCTTCGGCAAGACCGAGGTCGCGCTGCGCGCCGCCGTCAAGGCCGCCGCCGACGGTAAGCAGGTGATGATCCTGGTACCGACGACGATCCTCGCCCAGCAGCACCTCGGCACCTTTCGCGAGCGGCTCGCCGACCTGCCCTTCGTCGTTGAGGGTGTCTCGCGCCTGCGCAAACCGGCCGAGGTGAAAGCGGTGCTCGCCGATTTCGAAGCCGGCAAGGTCGACGTCCTAATCGGCACTCACCGGTTGCTCTCGCGCGACGTGCGCGCCAAGGACCTTGGCCTCGTCATCGTCGACGAGGAGCAGCGCTTCGGGGTCAAGCAGAAGGAGTTGCTGCGCCAGCTGAAGCTCAAAGTCGACGTGCTGGCGCTCTCGGCGACGCCGATCCCGCGCACCCTGCAGATGAGCCTCGCGGGCCTGCGCGACATCTCGACGATCGAGACGCCGCCGGAGGGTCGCCGCCCGGTTCGCACCTACGTCGGGCCCTATGACGAGGACCTCGTCGCCAAGGCGATTCAGCGCGAGCTCGAGCGCGAGGGCCAAGCCTTCTTCCTGCACAACCGGATCGACTCGCTGCCCGAGACGACCGAGCGGCTGCGCGGCCTCGTTCCCAAGGCCCGCTTCATCGAAGCGCACGGCCAGATGGACGAGTCGCGGCTGGAGGAGACGATGCTCGGCTTCCTGCGTGGCGAGGCCGACGTCCTCGTGACCACGACGATCATCGAGTCCGGCCTCGACATCTCCAGCGCCAACACGCTGATCGCCGAGCGCGCCGACCAGCTCGGCCTGGCGCAGGCGTACCAGATCCGCGGGCGGGTCGGGCGCTCGCGCGAGCGCGCCTTCGCCTACCTGCTCTACCCCTCGGCGGAGGCGCTGAGCGAGGAGGCCGCCGCGCGCCTGGGGACGCTCGCCGACCACACGGAGCTTGGCTCCGGCTTCAAGATCGCGATGCGCGATCTCGACATCCGCGGCGCCGGCGACCTGCTCGGCGAGGAGCAGTCGGGCCACGTGGCGGCGGTCGGCTTCGAGCTCTACTGCCAGATGATCGACGAGGCGATCGGCGCGGCGCGCGAGTCCGCCGACGGGGCGGAGAACCTGGAGGCTCCCGAGCCGGTGCGCCTCGACGTCCCGGTCGACGCCTATCTGCCCGCCGCCTTCATTCCCTTCGAGGCGGCCAAGATCGACGTCCACCGTCGCATTGCGGCCGCCCGCCAGCCGGGTGAGCTGCGAGCGATCCGCGACGAGCTCAGCGACCGCTTCGGCCCGCCGCCTCCCGAGGTCGAGAACCTGCTGGCGTTGCAGCGGGCCCGCATCGAGCTGGGCCGAGCCGGCGCGCGCAGCGTCGAGTTCCGGGGCGGCCGGTTGAGCGTCACCGGCGTGGAGCTGGACTCCGAGGGAGCGGCCGCGCTGGCCGAGGGCGTCGAGGGGGCCATCTACGAGTGGCGCGAGCAGACGGCGGCCGTTCGTGTGCCAGACGAGCCAGAGGCGCGGTTGGCCGCGGTGCTGGCGATCGCCGAGGGAATCGCCGAGGCGAAGCGTGCCGCGGAGGTCGAGACGGGCGTCGCGAGCTGACCTCGCGTCCGCCGAAAGAGGTCCGCTCCGGCGTTTGAACTATGCTGCGCGGGCTGTGGCTCCCAAAAAGCGGCAGAGGAGAGAGGCGGGACTGACGCGTCTTGCCCTGCTCGGTTTCGGCGCGTTGCTTGCCGTGCTCTTCATCGCGGTGGCGATCGCCGAGGGAATCGGCGATCCCAGTATTCCGTCGGACGCGGTCGCGGTCGTCGACGAAGCTCCCGAAGGCATCGGCACGGTGACCCAAAAAGACTTCGATCACGCGATCGTGCAGGCGGCCGCGTCCTCCGGGATCAAACCGGTGCCGAAACCGGGTGACGAACAGTACGAAGGGCTGAAGGAAACGGCTCTCGGCGAACTTCTCCAGTCGATCTGGCTCCAGGGTCAGGCCGCCGAAATGGGGATCGAAGTCACGCCCAAGGAAATCTCCGCCGAACTGAAGAAAATCAAAGAACAATCCTTCGAATCGTCGGAAAAGAAGTACCAGGAATTCCTCAAGGAATCGCATTTCACGGAGGCGGACGTGATCGATCGCGTGAAGCTCCAGGTGCTCAGCAACCAGATCCAGGAACAGATCCGCAACGAAGCTTCGACTCCGAGCAAAGACGAAATCCAGGAATACTACGAAGCGGCCAAGTCCAGCCAGTTCACGACACCGGAAAGCCGCGACATCCGACTCGTCGTCAACAAGGACAAGTCCAAAGTCGAAGAAGCCAAGACGGCGCTCGAAAAGGACGACTCGGTCGAAAGCTGGGAAACGGTCGCGAAGAAGTATTCGAGCGATCCGGCCACCAAGAACAAGGGCGGGCTGCAATCGGCGATCACCGAAGGCGGCATTGCCGAACCGCTCAACAAAGAAGTCTTCGCGGCGGAACAGGGCGAACTGACGGGACCCCTGAAGGAAAGTCGCGGCTTCGTGATCTTCGAAGTGGCGAAGATCACCCCCGCATCGGTGCAGGAACTGGAAGCGGTCAAATCTCAGATCAGCAGTCAGCTCGAAGAACAAGCCGCGCAGCAGAGTTTCTCTCGCTTCGTGCGCAACTGGGAAAGCCTCTGGACCTCGCGTACCTTCTGCAGCGAGGACGCCTTGATCCAGCGCTGCGCCAACTTCAAGGGTAGCGGCCGGCCGGCGGAAGCCAATCCCGCTTGCTACGAAGCCGATCCGAAAGAACCGGCGGAAGCCTGTCCGGCGCCGATCGGGCAGGTCAAACCGGCCCTGCCGGGCACGGTCAACGTGCTCGAACCCGAAGGCCAGCAGCTCGCCCAGCGGCCGCGGCCGGCCGGTGGCGAAGAAGCCGCCGCCGCCCCCGAAGGACTTGAAGTACCGCCCGGGGCCGAAGCCGCTCCCGAAGGCAAATAGCGCCGCCGCGCTGGCTAGACTGCCGGGCCCCTTGAGCGGAATCGCCTCCATCCACGCTCGCCAGATCCTCGACTCGCGGGGCAATCCGACGGTCGAGGTCGAAGTCGGGCTTGAGTCCGGCGCCCGCGGCCTGGCGGCAGTTCCCTCGGGAGCCTCGACAGGGGAGTTCGAGGCGGTCGAGCTGCGTGACGGCGGCGACTCCTGGGTTGGCAAGGGCGTCTCCGCTGCCATCGCCAACGTCAACGGAGAGATCGCCGACGCCCTGACCGGCTTCGACGCGAGCGATCAGGCCGGCCTCGACACGAGGATGATCGAGCTCGACGGCACCCCGAACAAGGGCAGGCTCGGCGCCAACGCGATCCTCGGCGTGTCGTTGGCGGCGGCGAAGGCGGCGGCGATGCTGGAGGGCGAGTCGCTCTTCCGCTACCTCGCCCACCTCTACGGCGGCGAGGATCCTGCCTTGCTGCCGGTGCCGATGATGAACGTGCTCAACGGCGGCGCGCACGCCGACAACTCGGTCGACTTCCAGGAGTTCATGGTCGTTCCCGCCGGGGCTGCCAGCTTCTCCGAGTGCTTGCGAGTCGGGACCGAGGTCTTCCACGCGCTGAAGAAGAGCCTTGCCGCCGCCGGCCACGCGACCGCCGTCGGCGACGAGGGCGGGTTCGCGCCCAACCTCGAGTCGAACGAGGCCGCCCTGCAAGCCGTCCTGGCCGGAGTCGAGGCGGCCGGCTACGAGCCCGGAGCCGATGTTTTCATCGCCCTCGACCCGGCGACCAGCGAGGTCTACGAGAACGGCGCCTACGTGCTCGAGCACGAGGGCCGCTCCCTCTCACCGGCGGAGATGGCCTCATACTGGGAGGACGCCTGCGCGCGCTACCCGATCGTCTCGATCGAGGACGGCATGGACGAGGAGGACTGGGACGGCTGGAAGCTGCTGACCGAGAGGCTGGGGGAGAGGGTGCAACTGGTCGGCGACGACCTCTTCGTCACCAACCCCGAGCGCCTGCGGCGGGGGATCGAGCTCGGAGTGGGCAACTCGATCCTGGTCAAGGTCAACCAGATCGGCACCCTGAGCGAGACCCTGGAGGCGATCCGGATCGCCGCCGAGGCCGGCTACACCGCGGTGATCTCGCACCGCTCCGGCGAGACCGAGGACACGACGATCGCCGACCTCGCGGTGGCGACGGGCGCGGGCCAGATCAAGACCGGCGCCCCCTCGCGCTCGGACCGCGTGGCCAAGTACAACCGTCTGCTGCGCATCGAGGAGGAACTGGGCGATGCGGCTGAATTCCCCGGCTTGAAAGCGTTCCACCAACGGTCCGCTTAGTGAAGGAATGCGGCGCCCGACCGCGTAGGAGCGGGCATGGCAGCGCGTGCTCAGGCGGCGAGACGGCCAGTCACTCCTCGTCGACGCCCTGCCCGGCGCAGACCCGGCGCCAGGCGCGGCGCCAGTCGCATCCACTGGGATCGCGTCGGCCGCGTCGCCCTCACGCTGGTCCTCTTCTTCGTCCTCTACTCCTACCTCAACCCGGCGATCGACTTCGTCAAGACCTATACGGCGACGACCGCCGCCAAAGCGAAGCTGCACGAGGTGCAGCGCGAAAACACCCGCCTGCACTGGCGCCTCCAGCACGCCGACGACCCGCTCTACCTCGATGCCAGGGCCCGCGCCCAGGGCATGGTCGCCCCCGAAGAGACGCCCTACGTCATCCACGGCCTCTGACCGCCCCACCACGGGCTTCCGGTGCGCCTTTGCCCCGAAATAGGGGGATAAAGCGCACCGGAACGGGAGGATGCTGTGGTTAGCGTTGGGACCTACGTCGTTGGGGCCCTGGCGCTGGCAGTAGTCGGGCTCTCGATCGGGTTCAGCGCGTACCGGTTGCGGCGGAGACTGATGCCGGCATGGGACGGGGCGCCGGCCCGGTTGGTCGAGAGCGTTGTGGCGATTGCCCTGCTCGTATGGCTGGGAGAGGTCCTAGGAACGCTTGGGCTCCTCTACGCCTGGGCGTTTGTAATCGCGGCGGTCGTCTTGGCGGCAGGCTCGGCCGCCCTGCCGGCGGGTCCTGTCGCCGCAGGGGCGCAAGCCTCCCAGCCGCGGGTCCTGTCGCGGGGGGAGGGGGGCACTGCGGGCAGTCCATGGTCTGTCCTCGACCCCCCTCCCCCCACGCCACCCGCGGGTGGGGCGTCTTGGTTGGCCCAGCTTGTCACCCTTGGGGTCGTAGCACTAGTCGTAGCCCATTGGGGGCTGACGACGAAGGACGCGCTGGACCGGGGAATCTTCAACTTCGACTCGCTCTGGTACCACATGCCCTTCGCCGTGGACATGGTCCAGAGCCATTCCACGACGGGGCTGCACTATCCGGAGACCGTCTTCGTCAACTGGTTCTACCCGCAGAACTCAGAGCTTCTGCACGCCATAGGAATCTTGCTCACGCAGAGAGACACGCTCTCGCTGTTCTTGAACTTCGCATTTCTGGGCCTAGCGTTCCTAGCCGCCTGGTGCATCGGTCGCCCCTACGGCCGAGGCCACCTAACCGTCGTCGCAGCTGCCATCCTCCTCGAGTGCCACACGCTCGTAGTCCGCGAGCCCGGCGCCGCCAAGAACGACCTCGTCGCTGCAGCATTGCTTCTAGCTTCCGCGGCGATCCTGCTCACCGCCTGGACCCGTCGCGACGCATTCAGGGTGCGGCCAGAAAAAGCGCTCCGTCCGGCGGGTGGCGCGGTAGGGGGACCCACCCCCGAGGACGCTTTAGCGACCGCAGGGGGTGGGGGGTCCCCTGCCGCGACAGGACCCGCCGGCCGACTCGCATGGACCTGGCCTGTCGCCGCCGCCGGTCTCGCCGTGGGCCTCGCCGTCGGTACGAAGTCGACCGCCGTCGCGCTGGCCTTCGGGCTGACGGTCGCGGTAATCGCACTCGCTCCGACGGGGAAGCGCTTGGCCACGGCCGCGTGGTGGCTCGTCCCCGCCCTGCTTGGCGGCGGCTACTGGTTCCTGCGCAACCTGGTCGTTGCCGGCAATCCGCTGCCCCAGGCGACGAGCATCGGACCGATCTCCCTCCCGCACCCGGAGCGACTGCAGGAGGGTCGCCCGGACTTCAGCATCGCCCACTACGCGACCGACACGAGCGTCTGGCGCGAGTACTTCGTGCCTGGCCTCCATCAGGCCTTCGGCTCTCTATGGCCTCTGGTGCTCGTTCTCGCTGTCGCGGGAGGCGCATTCGTCCTCTGGCGCGGCGACCGCGTCCTGCGCTGGATGGGCGCCGTGGCCCTCTTCGGCCTGCTCGCCTACCTCTTCACCCCGCTCAGCGCCGCGGGCGCCGAGGGCGCTCCCACCGGCTTCGGGATCAACATCCGCTACGCCGTCCCCGCCCTCCTCCTCGGCCTGACCCTGCTCCCGCTCGCCTTCAAGCGCCTAGACGGCTGGCGCGAATGGACTCTGCTCGGCGTCCTCCTCGCCGTCCTGGTCGTCACCAACCGAGCCGATGCCGTCCTCCGCGACCCCTCGCGTCCCTTCGCCCTCGCCCTCGCGTTCCTCGTCGTCGTGCTGCCGGCCCTCATCCTGCTCTGGGGCCGCCGAACCGCTGAGCAGCGACCGCGCGCGGCCCTGCTCGTCAGCGGCTTCGCGGCTCTCGCCCTGCTGATCGTCGCCCTGGGCTACCCCCTCCAGCGCCACTACCTCGAGAACCGCTTCGACCGCGCGTCGGAAATCCCCGGCATGCACCTGGACGCCGCCTACGGCTGGGTCCGTGACAAGAGCGACGCCCGCATCGGCCTGGCGGGCACGACCGCCGGATTCCTCCAGTACGGCCTCTACGGCACCGACCTCTCCAGCCGCGTTACCTACCTCGGCGAAAAGGGCCCCCACGGCGCCTACAACGCGATCCCCACCTGCGCCGCCTTCCGCGCCGCCGTCAACGCCGCCGACCTCAAATACCTGGTCACGACCCCCTTCCTCAACTTCCTCCACCCCGACCAACCCGTCCCATCCCCAGAGTCCCGCTGGCTCCGCGACGAACCCGCTGTAGCTCCAGTCATCAAAAGCGGCCCCGTCACTGTCTGGAAGATCCAGGGCAAGCTGGGCCCCAAATCCTGCGGCCCCGCCAACGCCCCTCTCCGCAAGATCCCGAACACGCCCGAAGCCAGTTAGGCCGTACCCGGGTGGGGGTGGAACGTTTTAGCCCTTTCCCGCGGGTGCGACCCGAGGCATCAGCCCTCGTCCAAATCTCGGGAGGGCGCAAGTGGAGCCCCCACCCGGGTACGGCCCCACCGCTTCAGGCTGGTCAGTCTTCGTCCGACTCTTCGGGCTCGGCGTCCTCGCCGGCCCGCCGGATCACGATCTGGTCGGCCTCGATCCGCACCGTGACCTCCCGCTTGCCCGCCCAGTTCTCGACGTACACCGGGTTGTCCGCCACCGACGGATCGAGCCAGAGGCCGTAGCCGTCGGTCTCGCCGTGGTCGAAGCTGGCCTGCAGCTCTTTGCGACGACCGCGCCCGCCGCGACGGCCGCGACGCCGCCTGCGTTTCGGTTTCCCCTCGGCGCCCTCTTCGGAGTCGTCGGCCTCTGCTTCCGGCTCCTCCTCGTCGACCTCCGCCTCCTCGGCGGCGGCCGCGGCCTCGATCTCGGCCTCGATCTCGTCGCGCAGATCGACTTCGCCAGAGGCGGCGTCGTCCTCGTCGGGAGTGAACCCGTGCTGCTTGCGGAACTCGCGCAGCTCCGAGGTGCTGACTTCGAGCTGGTGGGCGATCCAGGCGTCGGTCCGGCCCTGGCGCACCCAGGCGCGGATCTGGTTGAGCTGTGGCTTCAGCGAGCGTCTTGCCATCGGCGGGCGAGTCTATTCAACCGGGCCGGTCGAACGCAGGGACCTGGCGCTAGGACATCAGGAAGGCAAGCGCCTCGAACATGGAGATGACGACGACGGCCACGGTCAGGGTCAGGCAGACGGCGAGGACGCTGAACCGCACCTTGCCCTGCTGCTCGCTACGGCTGATCCGCCGAGCTCGCGAGCGGTTGGCGGCGCGGCGTCGCAGCTGCTCACGGCGGTGACGCTCGAGGGTGGTCTCCTGCTCGAAGGCCAGCTCGAACTGGGAGATGCTTTGGCGCATTCTCATAGGGGATGCCCCGGAGGGCCGGGGGGACCGTAGCAAAGCGGCACGAGACCTTGCAGGGGGAGGAAATGTGCGATCCGTCACGACGATTCAGGGGCCGCAGGCGCCCCACAGTCCTCGCCCGCGGCCAGCGGCGCCCAGCTCCAGGCGCTCGAAGCGCGGCGTGAAGCGGTCGTTGGGAGGGATCGTCAGCGTTCGCGCCAGGCCGCGCCGGACCAGCGCCGCGTTGACGAAATGCCGGCCCAGATAGACGTAGGCGAGCAACCTGCCGTAGACGTCGCGCCGCTCCACCCCGAACACGAGTCGCACCCGCCGTCCCTCGACCAGGCGATGGTTGAAGGCCGATGCCCGCGGTCCGTAGCACTGCACCGGCGTGTCCGGCTTGACCGTCTCCGGCGTGTCGACCCCGATGTAGCGCACGTCCTCGGTCTTTCCCCCGAACCGCGCTTCGATCGTGTCGCCGTCGACGACCCGCACGACCCGCGCCATCGTCGAGGTGGACCCTCGGGCTTTGCCGCCTCCCTCCCACGGCCGCAGAATCAGCAGCGCGACGGCAGCCAGCAGGACCAGGCTGCCGATCCTCCCGCTCTTCCCATCGTGACCCACCCCGACTCAAGGCCGGGGCGGGCGATTCTCTCCCCCAGTTAGGGGATCCTGCGGACGCTGGAGAGCAGGGTCTCCTTGATCGACGCGATGATCTCCAGCGCCTCGTTCCACTCGCGCTGCCAGACGTTGCGGCCGAAGATCACGCCCGAGCCGCCGGCCTCCATGATCTCGCGCGTGTGGTTGAGAACGGTCTCGTCGTCGACCCTCGAGCCGCCGGAGAGGACGACGAGCGAGCGCCCGGCCGACTCGACGCACTGGCGGATCGCCTCGCCCTCGTCGACCTGCATCTCGTTGTAGGGCGCCGGCGCGTCCTTGTCCTTGCCGGAATCGATCTTCGGCATGTTGAGCTTGACCACGTCGGCGCCCATCTCCATCGCCATCCGCGCCGCGTAGTCGATCGCGTAGAAGGAGCTCTGGCCGCCCTTGCCCTCGATCGCTTCGCCACGCGGGTAGGACCATACGATCAGCGGCATGCCGAAGCGGTCGCAGTCTTCGCGCACGGCGCGCAGCTGGGCGAGGTCCTCGTCCTGGCGCGGCGAGCCGACGTAGAGCGTGTAGCCGACCGCGTCGGCGCCCAGCCGCACCGCGTCCTCGACGCTGGCGTTGCAGGTCGAGAAGGCCTTCGCGGAGGAGGGGATGTCGGTCTTGCCGTTGACCTTGAGGATCAGCGGCACCTGGCCGGCGTAGTCGGGGTAGTACTTGCTCGCCATCCCGATCTGGCAGGCGAGGGCCGAGTAGCCGGCCTCCGCGGCGAGCCGGAACTGGTAGTCGGGGTCCTTGGAGGCGGGGTTGGGGAAGAAGTCGCGCGGACCGTGCTCGATTCCCTGGTCGATCGGCAGCAGCATCAGGGTTCCGTTGCCGGGACCGAACTCGAAAAGCAGGCGCCGCAGGCGCGCTCGTTTGCCGGGGGCCAGGGTGGCCAGCAGCGATTTCTGCTCGGTCAGGCTCTTCAACTCCACGCTTGATTCCTCCTCGGGTCTACGGCGGTCGGGTGCTCGCCCCAGTATGTCACCGGCCGCGCTCGCAAGCGCTTTCCGGCGGCCGGTTATCCTCGAATCAACCATGAGCGAGACTGAGCTCAGCGTCATCTGCAAGAACTGCGGGTCCGAGGTCAGTCCCTACGTGACCGAGTGTCCGTATTGCGGCGCGCGGCTGCGCAAGCGGGCGCCGAAGCTGGAACGACGGGGCGACGCCCTCGAGCCCCGCCCGCGGCGCGCTCGCCGGTCGTTGTCGCGCCTGCGCCTGGCTCGCGCGACCGATTCGCCCCGGCCCTTTCGGCCCTATGCGACGGCCATCGTCATCCTCGGCTCGGCGGCTCTCCTCCTGCTGCTGAAGGCGACCGGTTCGGGGATCAGCGGCTACGGCGGCCTGATCGTGCCCGGCTTCGACCAGTGGTGGCGCTTCCTCAGCGCGCCCTTCGCCTACGTCGACGTGGGCTATCTCTTCGTCGTCGCCGTGGGACTGGCGATCTTCGCCACCGGCCTCGAGCGGCGCCTGGGCACGCCCGCGACCGGCCTGCTCCTGATCGCCTGCGGCTCGCTGGGCATGCTCGTCGCCAGCGGGATCGCCAACGCCCAGGGTGGCGTCCACACGATCGCCGGCGGCAACGGGATGGCGCTCGGCGCTCTGGCCGCCTGGTTCGCGATCAGGCGCGGAGAGGCCCATGGCGCCGTCGACGACGACTACGACGCGATCGGGGTGATCGCCTGCGCCGCCGTGCTCCTCGCCCTGCCCGCCTTCGAGTCGAGCGCCGACCCCTTTGCCGGGCTCGTCGGCGCCGCGGTCGGCGGCCTCGCCGGCCTGGCGGCTTCGGCCCTCCATCGCGAATAGCGGGGCGCGTAGGATCGAGCCGTGCCCGACGATGACCACGACCCGCTGCTCGAGGCCGCGATCGAGCGCCTGCTCGACGCCGAGCGCTTCGCCGAGGCGGAGAGAGTCGTCGCCAGAGCCGCTCCCCAGCTGCAGAAGGTCCTCGTCGCGGCCCTCGCCGAGGGCGGCTGGTTCGGCGAATCGCACGAGGCCGAGTCGTTGCGGGCGGCAACGGTCCCCGACCCCGAGGAGCGCGTCGCCGCGGTGCGCTCGCTGCTCGCCGAGGAGGCGAGGATGGGGATGATGGTTGGAGTCGCCGTCGGCTGGGCATTGCATGAAGAGTTGAACGAGACCGAGACAGAAGGAGAGCGCTGAGCGATGGAGATCAAGTTTCACGGCCATTCGTGCTTCGAACTGAGCGAGGGTGGGACGCGGGTCCTGGTCGATCCCTTCCTCAAGCCCAACAACCCGGCGGCGGTACTCACAGGCGATGAAGTCACCCCGACCCACATCGCCATCTCCCACGGACACGCCGACCACATGGCCGACGCCGTTCCGGTCGCGAAGCGCACCGGCGCCCACTGCGTCGCCGTCGTCGAGATCGCCAACTGGCTCGAAGGCCTCGGCGTCGAGAACGTGTCGGACCCCAACCTCGGCGGTACCGTCCGTTTCGATTGGGGCTGGGTCAAGCTCGTGCCCGCCTGGCACACCAGCACCCTTCCGGGCTCGGCCGAGACACCCTTCAGCCCGACGACGGGAACCGTAATCGGGCCCGCCGCGGGCCTGCTCATCAACATCGGTGGTCGCACCGTCTACCACGCCGGCGACACCTGCCTCTTCAGCGACATGAAGCTGATCGCCGAACGCAACCCAGTCGACGTCGCGATGCTGCCGATCGGCGGGCACTACACGATGGACCGCCACGACGGAGTGGTCGCCGCCGGGCTCGTCGGCGCGGGCACGGTCATTCCGATGCACTTCGACACCTTTCCGCCGATCGAGACGGACGCTCAGGCCTTCAAGGCTGAGGTCGAGGCGGAGACCTCCTCCTCAGTGGTCGTCCTGGCGCCGGGCACCTCGCACTCCGTGAACTGAGGCCCTCCGGCTCGTTCAGGCGGGTGGCTCGGTCGCTTCGGGCGCCGTCGCGGAGGAGGTCGGGGGCGGTGACGTCGAAGCCGGCGGAGAGGCTTCCGCCGGTGGCGGACTTTCCGCCGGCGGAGGTGGCGGACTTTCCGCCGGCGCCGCTTCAGCGCCCGAGTCGCCGCCGACGGTGACGACCACGGTTCCGCCTCCAGCGGGGGCTCCGGCGCCGGCGGACGGCGTCGAGCCACTGAGCTCGGTCGAAGAGTTGGAGTTGGCCGTCGCGTCGTCGCTTTCCTCGCTGGCCGGCGCGTTCGCGGCTTCGGGGCCGGTGGCTTCCGCGGCCGGCGGCGAAGCTTCGCTCGGCGCCGCTTCCGAGGGGGGCGGAGCGGGGATGGATGCGGCCGCTGGCTCTGGCGCCACGGTGGCGACGGCGACGTGCGGCTTGACCGCCGTCGCGGGCCCCCTGTGAACCTTCGAGATGCCGGCCGGGGCACCGGTGATCGGCGTCGGTTCGCTCTGCTGCTTGACCTCAACCGCGCCGGCCGTGATCACGGCCGCGGTGACGACGCCGGCCACCGCCTTCGTTCCGATCGCTCCGCCGACGGCACCGAGGCCGCTGGCGGCGCCACTGCCGCCCAGCGCGGCCGCGCTGACGCCGCCGACCGCGCCGGCCCCGGTGCCGGTCGCGGTCGCGGCGCCACCGGCACCCGTACCTCCCAGGCCGAGCTTGGAGAGGATGAAGCCCTTCAGCGCCAGCAGCGGCCCGACCGGGGCGATCGCCGCCAGCACCTTCTCGTTGGAGCGCAGCTGGGAGCGGAACCCCGAGCACTCGTCGCAGTCGCGCACGTGGCGCCGCACCGGTCCCGAGAGCTTGCGCAGGCCCTCGGCCGCCTCGGCGAGGTCGACCCTTACCTCGCCGCAGGTCAGTTGGCGCGCTTGGCTGGCCTCCGCCAGCGAGATCCGCGCTCTGACCAGAAGCGACTTGACCGAGGGCACGCTGGTCTCCATCGCCTGGGCGATCTCCTCATAGGACATCGCGTCCATCTCCCGCAGCAGCAGCGCCGTGCGCTGAGTCTCGGGCAGCTTGCCGACGTCGGTCAGCAGCTGGCGGAACTCCTCGCGATTGTGAACCTTCTCGGCCGTGGAGGAAGCCTCGATGGCGGGCACCATGTCCATCGATTCCTGCGCGTCGGCGGTCGGTTTGCGCAGGTGGTTGAGGCAGCGGTTGCGGGCGATGCGGTAGAGCCACGGGCGCAGATTGATCTCGCGCTCGTCGGCGAGCATCGCGCGGTAGGCGTTGACGAAGACCTCCTGCAGCACGTCCTCGGCGTCCTCGGTGGAGCGGAGCATCTGACGGCAGAAACCCAGGAGCCGACCCTGGTAGCGGTCGACGATCGTCTCGAAGGCGCCCGGGTTGCCGGCGCGCGCCATGGCGATCAGGCGTTCGTCGCCCTGCAGCTTGAGAAGTGGGGAACGCCGGGCGATAAGTCCGCGGCGACTGGCGTGGGTTAGAGCTGAGGCCTCCAAGCGATTCCTCCAGGGACGGCCAGGGAAGGCGTTTGTCTGTCTAACTCATGGACACCGTAGCAGCGGGGGAGTTGCGGTACCTCGGCAGTTTTTAGTGCCTTTTTATTTAGCGAGAGTGCCCGGGGCGGGACTCGAACCCGCAAGCCCCCCAGTGGGGCAACGCCTTTTAAGGGCGCCGCTTTTGCCAATTTCGCCACCCGGGCGTAGACGATGGTAGTCCGCCCGCGGGTCCTGTCATGGGGCAGGGGGGCCTGCGGGCAGTCCACGGGCTGTCCTCGGCCCCCCTGCCCCATGCCACCCACGGGAGGAATGCTCGGCTAGGCTCGCGTGCCCATGGACCACGGCGGGCGCGTTGTTGCAAAGGTGCTTAAGAGCAGGGGCGTGAGCCACCTGTTCACCCTGTCGGGGGGACATCTGTTTTCCATCTACGACGGGTGCCGGGCGGAGGGGATCTCGATCGTCGACGTCCGGCACGAGCAGACGGCGGTCTTCGCGGCGGAGGGGTTTGCCAAGGCGACGCGGCGCGTCGGGGTCGCGGCGCTGACGGCGGGGCCTGGGGTGACGAACGGGATCAGCGCGATCGCCGGTGCCCAGGCGAATTGCTCGCCGGTCTGCGTGCTCGGCGGCCGGGCGCCGGAGATGCGGTGGGGATCGGGCTCCCTGCAGGAGATCGACCACCTGCCGCTCGTCTCGCCCGTGGCCAAGTCGGCGGAGACGGTCAAGGACCCGGCACGCATCGCGGTTCGCACGGCGGCGGCGCTCGATCTTGCCCTCGAGAACCCTTCCGGTCCGACCTTCGTCGATTTTCCGCTCGACGTCGTCTTCAGCGAGGCCGCCGCCGACGTGCCTCCGGCGCCGGCTCGGGACACTTCGCCAGCCGAGGGAGTCGAGGAGGCGGCCGCCGTTCTGGCAGCCGCCGAGCGGCCCGCGGTCATGGCCGGCAGCGGCCTCTACTGGGGTCACGGCGAGGAGCATCTGCGCCTGCTCGCCGAGTCGCTCGGCATTCCCGTCTTCCTCAACGGGCTCGGACGAGGGTGCCTGCCGGCAGATCACGAGCTTTGCTTCAGCCGTGCCCGGGGCCTGGCTCTCACCGGTGCCGACGCGGTGCTGGTGATCGGCGTGCCGCTCGACTTCCGCCTCGGCTTCGGCGCCGCGATCGCCGCGGATGCGAGGCTGATCCGCCTCGACTCGGCGCCGAACGCGCTGAGTGCCAACCGGGCTGCCGACCTCGACCTGGTTGGGGACGTGGCCGCCAGCCTCGCCGCGATTCGCGAGGCCGCGGGAAAGGGCGGGAGGCGCGCGACGAGCTGGCTTGGGGAGCTGCGTGAAATCGAGGACGAGAAGCGAGCTGCCGAGCAGGTCGAGCTACACGACGGGCGCTCGCCCCTCCATCCGGTGCGCGTCTACAAGGAGTTGGGCGAAGTTCTGGAGCGGGACGCTATCGTCGTCGGCGACGGCGGCGACTTCGTCTCCTATGCGGGACGCTTCGTCGATACGTTCCAGCCCGGCTGCTGGATGGACCCAGGACCGTTCGGTTGCCTCGGGGCCGGGCCCGGTCAGGCGATCGGCGCCAAGCTCGCCCATCCAGATCGCCAGGTGTGCCTGTTGCTGGGCGACGGGGCCTTCGGGTTTGCCGGCATGGAGTTCGACACGATGGTTCGCCACGAACTGCCCGTGGTCGGCGTGATGGGGAACAACGGCATCTGGGGGCTCGAGCACCACCCGATGAGGTTCCTTTACGGGTACTCGGTCGCCGCCGAGCTGACGCCCGAGACTCCGTACGAGCGGATGGTCGAGGCGCTCGGCTGCGAAGGGATGCTCGTGCGCGAGCCGGCTGAGCTGCGCCCCGCGCTGGAACGCGCTTTCGAATCGAGGCGGCCCACGTTGGTCAACGTCCTCACCGACCCCGGCGTCGCCTATCCCCGCAAGTCGAATCTTGCCTGACCTGGACCGGTCGCCCTGAACGAGAATCGGCCGCCATCGCTGGCGGCCGATTCAAGTTTGGCCCCTCAGGACGGGCAGGGGTACGTCTTCAGGGACCAGTCTTATTTGGTGGATCCAGACGGCGGGAGGCGCCATTGTGCGGCAATCGTCCGAATCCTCTAACGGGTCCGCGGTGGTTGCCCCACCTCTTTCCCGATGCGTCGATTATCTGCCCGCCTATCCGCCACGTCTAGTCGCTGCTGTCGTCGCTACCTAAAACCAGGACTGCAAAGCTACTAACTTTTATGGGTTCAACGGCTGTTTTGAACCCTTTGGCGCGTGTAGCGGGAGGCTCCTGTCCACCCGGTCCACGTAGAAGCCCGAAATTGGGAATACGGGATTATCCGCATTACAGAGCCGAAGCAGCCGATATTGCGCAGCCGTAGAGAATGTCGTGCTCGGAGACGGAGATGCGCTCGAGCGCGAAAGCGCGCATCGTCTCCACCAGAATGACCACCCCCGCAACGATATTTGGCGCCCGATCGGGGTGTAGGCCGACGATCTCGCGCCGTTTGGACAGCGGGGCAGAGGCCAACCGCGAGAGAAGGCGTTGGATCGTCGGCAGGGTCAGCGTATGCCCGTGTACTTGCCTGGGGTCGTATGGCTCAATGCCGAGCTCAATTGACGCAAGCGAGGTTGGGGTGCCCGCCACGGCAACCCCGGCTTCAGCCGCCGTTCCGGGTCGGCCGGCGACCGATTTCGCGAGCAGGCCCCGGATGTCGGTGGCAAGCGCCTCCAACTCCAACGTCGTCGGGGGGTCGCCTGCGACGTGGCGCTCGGTGTGACGGACGACGCCGGCCTGCAGCGAAGCATGGAAGGAGATCTCCGAGCCGGTGCCGACCACGAGCTCGGTCGAGCCGCCGCCGATGTCGACGACCAGGGTGGGAATGGCAGGCGGCCGTTCGGCCGTCGCTCCCGCGTAGGTGAGGTGGGCCTCCTCCTCGCCGTTCAGTACCCGGGGCGAAAGGGCGAAGCGCTCGCGCAGCTCGGCAGCGAAGGCCTCTCCGTTCGCCGCGTCCCGCACGGCGCTTGTCGCGATCGACTCGACTCGCTCGGCGCCGAGATCACGACAAATCGCCACGTAGTCGGCGATCGCCGCGCATGCCGCCTCGATCGCCTCGCTCGAGAGTTGACCCGCCAGGTCGACCCCACGCCCGAGACGCGTCACGCGGCTCTGCCGCTCAACCTCCGCAACGTGACTTCCGTTGACGTCGGCAACCAGCAGGCGAGTGGAGTTGGAGCCGATGTCGAGGACGGCGACGCGGTAGATGCTTTTCATGGCGGCGGCACTCTAGACGGGTGGGCGTCGGCAAGACCTCCTGCATCCGTCCAGGAACGCGGTTGACTGAACCGGCCACGTTGCTAGCATGGCGCTACCGCCGCGGGGTGGAGCAGCCAGGTAGCTCGTCGGGCTCATAACCCGAAGGTCGCGGGTTCGAATCCCGCCCCCGCTATCAGGGACCAAGACACGAGCCGTTCCAGCGTGTTATCAGGGTGATGACATGGGGAGCGGCGCAGGGAGGGACGGTTTGCGACATCTCATCGGTCGGGTAGCGCCGCACGATGATTCCCGGGACCGCGAATGCGGTTCGAAATCGGCCCTGTCGTCAATAGGCTGCCAAGCGCAATCGGGCAGCCGCGAAGACCAATAGAAGGAGAGACATGCTTTCGATTCCGCGCATTCGCCTTGTTATCCCCGCCGTCATCGCCGCGGCGGCAGCTCTGGCGCTTGCCGTTCCGGCCGTCGCCTCGGCGGCGAGCTTCTCGCTGACGATCAACGTCGAACCCGGCGCGGAAGCCGGTGCGGTCGAATGCGAAGTGAACGGAGGCGGGGTCGAACCGTGCGAAGCGGAATACGAAGAAGGCGATGAAGTCAACCTGGTCCCGGAAGCCGAACCGGGCTATGAATTCCTCGAATTCTCGGGCGACTGCGGTCCGGCAGCTTGCGAACTGGAAATGGACGAAGACCACGAAGTGACGGCGGTCTTCGAACTCGTGGAAACGCCTGAATACGCGCTCGAAATCGAAACCGGCGGCGAAGGCGAAGGCGAAGTCTTCTGCGCGGTGGCCCCACTCGGGCTTCCTGAACTCTGCGAAGCGGAATACCCCGAAGGCACGCAGCTGACCCTCCTCGCCGAACCCGAAATCGGCTCCACCTTCGAAGAATGGACAGGCGATTGCTCCGGCGCGGGCTCGGAAACGGAATGCGAACTTGAAATCGACGGCGAAAAAGCCGTCGAAGCGGTCTTTGGCCTGGAACCGACGGAATTTCCCCTCGTCATCGAAGAAACGGGCGGTGGCGAAGGCACCGTGACCTGTGAAGCGGAAGAAGGCCCCGGGCCCTGTCAGCCCGAATACCCGGCGGGCACGGTGGTCTTCCTGACCGCTGAAGCCGAAACGGGCTCCGAATTCGTCGAATGGGAAGAAGGCTGCGACAACGTCAGCGGCCCGAGCGGCGAAGTCTGCGAAGTCGAAATGAACGAAGAACGGAGCGTCGCCGTGGTCTTCGAATTCGAAACCGGCGAATTCTCCCTCACGATCACCAAAGGCGGCAGCGGCAGCGGCGAAGTCGAATGCGAAGTCGAAGGCGGCGAAGCCGAACCGTGCGAAGCGAAATACCCAGATCAGACCGAAATCGCCTTGGTCGCCACGGCCGATCCTGGCTCGACCTTCGCGGGCTTCAGCGAAGGGACCGGTTCAGCGACCGGCTGCTCGACCTCGCCGTGCACGTTCACGCTTGAAGCGAGCAGCAAAGTCAAAGCGACGTTCAACGCCAAACCCGAATTCACGCTCAAAGTCAAAAAGGAAGGCACCGGCACGGGCACCGTGACCAGCTCGCCAGCCGGCATCAACTGCGGC